>JGI24158J21664_10000183_pt1 | contig 46787 bp, 24 predicted proteins | sample Ectturendosymbi3_FD_21664 | JGI IMG/M metagenome (IMG submission 21664) | reverse complement strand
TAATATCAAGCCCCCCCAAACAAACGCAAAGCCCCCCCGCAGAACTGCAAAGCCCCCCTATTGAAAACTTTCTGGCGACGGTTCTGCAATGCACTTTTACTCGCATCTACAAAACTTAAGAACACCTACAAAAGCTTAGAGCTCACCACAGCCACACGTTTGCCCATAGTCATCTACCATACTCCTACTAAGTTCCGTAACGTCATATAAGGACTACGATCAAATGTCAACAACGACCCAACACTCGATCAATCAACCGTTTTGTAGTGAATCGGTAAAATGTGACAAGGGAGTTGATAAGAGGGTTGAGAACTGTGCTGCAGCTTCAAGTAAAAAAAGCCTATTGATACAACATCACTGACACACGATTGTTTATTGTTTGGCTAAGATAACAATCGCTTAAACACACATGCCATAGTTTAAATTACTCAAAATTAAAAACGGTCTACTACTGTGAGTAGTGTCCCGACATTAAAACCACCTTTCTTTCAAAACAGTCTTTGTAATTGTACAGCCTACAGCATAGCCCATAGTGCCACCCCCATAAAAGTGCCGCCAAGAGTGGACCACCCCCCCCACCCCCCTTAGCTACGCCACTGACGTTCACGCCTATTCAACACGTTTTCCTCAAGCAGCTTGCAAAACCGTTTGTGTCGAGATTTCCAGGACGTTTGAACAGAATGTGGGAATGGGCGGCATGTTTCATCTGCAACATCCCCATGCTGCTCATTTTTTGCTGACACTGCAGTTGGCAGGATGACAAGTTTTTTGTCATGAGTGGGACAGAGGTTCTGACGTATTTCTGTTCTTCGGTAATGGGTAACCTTTATGAAACAACAAAACATCTTTACTTCCCTCGGGACAGGGGCGGATCCAGCTAGTAAGGTTAGGAGGGGCGATTTCTGTAATATTCGGTAGTCAACTCTCACAGTGGCTTCGATACTGTAGGAGAGATGAAGTATACTTCACAACATTGCTGTGACAAAACAATGGACGATAAAATGGATTTATAACGCGAATGTTCTTCACCGAATTGTACAAAATTATGGTGAATAAAGTTACTTTCGTAGATTTTGGGGGGGCGGTCGCCCCAATCGCTCCCCTGGATCCGACACTGCTTCGGAAAGCAGAAAGCTAAAAAGGTTTCACTTTGCGTTAAATTGGCTTTGCTTTTTTCAAAAGATTTCAATTGAGTCGTTTGCTGTTGTTCACTAGCTTTCAAAATATTTTCCAAGTTTTTTGGTGACGTGTATAAAAAGCAGTGGATATACAGCACTTGCAACACGATCACTTAAAATACATATGTTGAAAAAAATTTGACAAAGCACAAAACATTAGAGATTTGCGTCTGCTTTTCAGTTTCCCATTCACATCATACAAACAGGCATAATTGTAACGCTCTATTCTCCGAACACCCCGCAAACGACTTTTCAGGTTCGAAAGTTTGTTTCTATGTTTTTAAAACTCGTGCATGTTGAAAAAGTTGAAGCGTAGTCTCGCTTTTTTATAGTCAAAATTAAGAAATTTACTTGAAATAAGATACTTAATAACTTGTAATCACGATTCTGAAGCTAATGTCTCGTACTGATTAGAAAACAGAAAACTATAACGAACTACCACAAAATGTTTTCGAGGTCTCTCCACAGACTGAGAGGAACCGGTTTGCAAAAAGCTTAGCATGACGATGATTCACCAGAGTTATTCGTTTAAGCAGCAAAACCAGTTGCTTCAGGCTTCCATATAAATGTCACAACGTTCACAACCTTTTTGTTAAACGATGTAATCGGTTCAAGCGCAGGTGGTGGAATTTCTTGCTTCATTATCGCACTGATTCTCCATCGATACTGTTCAGTCCAGTGGTATGCGTTCAAACTTTCAGTGACGGTGGTGTTGAAAAGGTTATTAGAAACATCTGAAATAAATCCTTATAGTTGTTGTGCCAGTATCACATAAAAAACGACAATTGCTGGAAATAGTCAGTTTTTATCCGCGTGTCGTTTTTCGTTAAAGCAACTGCACACAGTGGATGAAGATGGCAAATGCACTTCGGGTGTTGATCGAAACCATGGCAGTACAATTAAGCTGTTAAAATAAACTAAACATATCAATGGCGTCACGAGGGTTGATTGAAGAGTGGAGGGGTCATCGATGCAAAATGTAGCCCTTAACAAGGATCAGAACTTAGAATTTCGTTTTTCTTTGTGGATTTGTTGCACCTGCATCATATTTTGTAATGGCCGGTTTGAGGCGCAAATGTTCTGCATTATGAAAACATTATTTGCAAACTACGAGTCACAATATTTGCTTGAAAAATAGGATGAAAGTTAAAATGAAAGTTTTAGATTTCTGTACGTTCTCTTTCAAGAGACCTATGTCCACCCTTCGAAGAGAGAGGGCCAAAACTAATGTGAAAGTATAAAATTTAATGCTGTAAAACACCACTTCCAATTTCTCTGTCTCAAGTTTTTATTCCAATATTTTTGTTGAACATCACACTAGAAACTGAGCTAACTGCCTAAAAACAGTACAGTCATTGGTAGCTTTAGAGTTGGGGGCCCGAGGCAAGACTTAAAAGAGGCCCTCTGATGATGTTGTCATACTCAGTCAACCCTGATAAGACCTTTTGATAAACCCTAGGTTGGGGATATGCGGACCTCTAAAGGATATGTTCCTGAGACTACAGCCTGACTGACATAACAGAAAATGCAAAAGGTATTCATGATACACAACTTCAATAGCACTGAAAGCTGGGAAGACATAGCTAGCAACACATAAAAGTCAAGCGATAGCAAAGCGGCACCTCCCCCCACTTCTCTAGTTTTACAGTTGCTGTTGGATGTCCCTTTGAAAACAGTGCACTTACAAATTACACTTGCTGCTGTGGGCCCCTTTGAAGGAAAGGCACTTACAACGATCCTTGTGTCTGAATATGCGACCCAAATTCAAGTGCACTGTGCCCAGAATTTGTGGAGGAAACTAGTGATGCCCTGAGAATGGTTGAACCTAACGAATCCACAATTCTTTTAGGAGACTTCAATGCACTCGTTGGGAACGATGATGTGGTGTGGAAGGGGTGTGACTGGCCAAAGTGGTGATGCTGACGTAAATGATAACGGAAGGCTCCTTCTACAGCTGTGCTGCAGCAACGCACTATGCAGCATGGACACCAACAGAGCCAACAAACCGACAGGGTCTACACAAACGTGCAGGCCTAAGAAGTCCTACAGAATAAAGTAGGAGGCATTGGTGGAAAGGATGTAAGAAAGACTTATGCAGACAGCGTATCGTCCTTGTTCCGAGAGCTTTCGGAATGTACAGCGGACGCGGAGATGGAGTGGCAGCTGTTTAAAGCAGCTGTAGCGTCGTCTGCTGCGGACGAAAACAACCCGGTGTGGCTAATAATGGCAAAAAAGTAATCCCGTGATGGAACAAGGAGGTGGAAGATGCTAATCGAGCAAAGAAAGTTGCTTGCAAGGCCTGGCTTCAGAATAATGCCGAATCTTGTTTGCATTTGCTGTACACTGAGACGCCAAAGTTCGCAGACTTCACGGTGAAAAGTTCAAAATCCGATCAAAGAATTATGGGCATAATCTAGAATCTAACTGTTGGCAAACCAACAAAGTGTTCTGCCAAAACCATCCGACGTCTTCGCGGCAAAAATCTAATGCTGTTAGATCCACCAAAGATCAAAACTGTGTCTTACTGAGTAATGAGGAGGACATCCTTGGCCGATGAAGGAAGTATTTTATGGACTTTTGATCCAATCACTCTCACAGCATCGGACACACAGGAGGTACATTTGGGGGAGAAAAATACAATCACTGCAGATGAAGTCTTCCTAACTGTCAAATCACTGATGGCTGCGTTAAAATACGACCTGAAATGCTTAAAGTCTTGAACGAAGAAAGAGTTTTTTTGGCTAACATGTGTGTTTTAATGGGCCTGGCGTTCTGGAAGGGAACCGAAAGATTTGAAAACTGGAGTGGTCATTCTCATACAAAAATAGGAGACGGGACTGAATGCACCAACTGCCGAGGCATCTCTCTCCTTAGCTCCCATGGTAACGTGTATGCCAAGTTCCTTGAAAAAAAGTTGCCACGAAATAATTTCACCAAAGGTGAAAGATACCCACTACTTTTTCGTACTGGCCGTGTAACCGCAGACCAAACTTTCAATCTCCAGCAAATTTTCGAAAATTTTGAGAGTAAGCCTACGCCTGCTTTGTGGACCTCGAGAGAGAATACGACAGGGTCACTCAGGAAAAACTTGTCAAAAGTACTCCTGTTGGAAGCTGTAGAATCATTTGCTTACTGCGGACGATTTCGTGCAGCTTGCATCCTGTGAATAGGGTTTCAACATGCACTCGATCAGTTTTCAGCTACGTGCGGGAATGAAGATTAGCAATAAAAAGACCGAGTTATTACAGTATGTCTCTCTAGAAACCAAGCCACTGCGCGCTGCAAGTAAAGCGGTAACACATTGTAGCAGGTCGAGAAGTTCAAGTACCTCAGAGTGGTATTCATGAGTGACGGAAAGCAGAATGAGGAGATTGATACACGGATTGGTAAAGCAAACACAGTTTTGCGTGAGCTTTCAAACACTGCAAAGCTGTCAGTTTTTAAGCCACGGTCTTTGTTCCGATCCTTACATATGGTCATGAATCTCGGGATATGACTGAAAGAATATTATCTCAAGCACAAGCAGCAGAGATAGGATATTTGTGAGGAATTCACGGTGTGACACTTCTAGACAAAGCGCGCAGGTGTGAATTTTATAAAGCCCGGAATGTCAAGCTACTTCTCCTCCGAAGAGAGAATCCCAGCTGCTTGGACCGGACACGTGATCAAAATGTCTCAGGAAAGACCGGCGAAACGTCCTGCTGGCCACATACCCACGGGAAAGCGGCCCAGCAGAGGTCGACCAAGGAATAGGCGTGATTACACCTCCGACCTGGGTTAGTCCCGTTTTGATGTGGAGCCAGCAGAACTATCAGAGATTGGTGAAAACCGTGAGGTACTTCAAGTCCTCCTTGGGCTTTTGTACCCGTGACCCTCCCCAAAGGAAAAGCGGGTTTAGAAATGAATGGGAGAAAAAACGAAGATTCCTGCTTCATACCTAATACGATACTGTGTTCGTACTCTTCTTTTCATGGATCTACTTAGTGTATAGGCCTATAGCTGTTTTATCTACCTGCCGCTGCCTAATTTGTTCCGGTAACAGGTCGCGCGTTTCCCTAAGACAGGGGTTCCCAACCTTTCTCTGACCATGTACCCCTTCAGCATTCCGGCAGATCAGCATGTATCCCTTCAGCATTTCAAAAGATAAGCATGTACCCCTTCAGCATTTCGACAGATGAACATGTACCCCTAAAATTTCTTATAGCAAAATATTTTATCGTGTTTAATCACAGATATATTCAAAAATTAACGAGTTAACGATTAACGAATATATATCAATACTGAAATAATTAAAGGTAGATTGAGCAAAATTTTGTTTCAGAAGTGTGTATCAAACTAGTAGCCCTTCGCATTAATCGGCACACAACTAGCTCGCAGTTTCAAAAAGGTTGGTGACCCCAGGTTTAACAACTGAAGCAATAGCTTATTTCAGCACATTATAGCAGAGGTTTTTACAGTTTGCGAAATCGTTTCATGCTGAAAAAAAGTTTTCCTGTATAGAAGGTTTTTATATGCGCTTTGCCATAAAGCACCGATACTGGATTTTTAGTCATTATGGGCCTGTTTCACTACTCAACACAACCGCACTGCAGATGAATTATTAAGATTGCGCTTGCTATGTACCAGTAATTATTCATCCCAGTCATTCCAGATTTTTGAAGGAGTCGCTAATTGTTAGTCGAATGAAAACATGCTGAGTTGTTTCGAATACTATTCCATCATCATGCTGCGATCGTGACATGAAACACGGAAGTTAAAACCAAAAGCTTGAAGTTGAGCGAACACAACTCAGTTGATTGCAAAAGTGCACGGTTGTCTTTTCTAGTCTGCCAGCAACAATAGCCTCAATGTTACCAAAAATTTGTTGTTGTTCCGTGACAAAAAGCTGCCGTCGTTTTTTCAAAAACACGGCTTATCTGTCACTTGTAGATAGGCGGGAGACAGAAACGGACAAAGTCAAGGCATAAGACGCTATTAACCTGGTATTCCAGACCAGTGGAAGTCACGATCTCGTTGAGGTGTTGACAGAGCTTTTCACCCTGACGTTTGGTCTGTACTGGAAAATGGCTTGTTTGGTCAATTTCATGGTGGTCTGAGGAGCAAGGCGAGTCACGATCGGCAGAATTACAGCGACAGTGCATGAGGTTGCTGTTGGTCGTCGCCCTAAAAGCAGAGCGCTTTCTCACATTATTCAGGATGCACATCGCAGCTGTTACAGATCATAAAAGGCAAAAGGCCCTGTGATATGTACAAAACAATTACGGAATTTCCCTGAAAGGTCAAATAACGCTCTGCCGGTACCGTCGCTCTGGGTCAACGCCATTAACCTTTTCATGACCTTCAAACAGTATCGCATTTTATTCGGACATGTTGCCAGGCCCGTCGCCAGGATTTAGCAGCAGGGGAGCCAAAAACCAGAAGGAGGGGCCAAAAACCAGAAGGAGGGGCCAAAAACCAGAAGGGGGGCCACATTTTTAAAATACTGTATTGGATGCATGCAGCAACCAGGCGGCCAAACGCGAAATGGGGGGGCACATATTTCAAATGAGGGGGGGCACCACTGGCCCCCCCGCTGGCGACGGCCCTGCATGTTGCAAAAAAAACGTACTGGCGTTTGGAGAGTTTCTACAAACTATGCCGGTGCTGAGTGACAATAGTTTAGTTCAAACATTTGTCGGAAATTTGAACGAAAAGAGTCATTGAGGGACCATACTATGCCATGATTGATACTTTAAAGGACTTGAAGTTACGGTTTTACAAAGTGGGAACGTTTGACAAAGTTCGCAAATAGCAAACCGCTATCATCGACGAAAAGAAGCAACCACAGATGATCTTACATGTTAACAAAAGCACTTTAACTCTCATTAACGACTGAATTGTTATTGCTTCAAATGTATGCTCTCATACACTTTCTAAAAGACTTCTCATACACTTTCTTAAAGACTTTGGGTTGGTTGACCAGATGACCGCCGCGGCCTTTCGCCAATCCTGTATGACACGGCGCCCGTCTTTGTTTACACTGATCAGCTATTGTGCCATTGTGTTTTCATTTGCTCTGATTTTCGTTAATAGTTGGTTTACTGCATGCGATGGCTTTTATGGTGCTGCTTGTTGGCTGAGTCATATGAAACAATAAACCATTACCATTAAAGACGTTGTTGACTGTAGCCGACTGGTGTGGCGATGTGGCCACGGAGGAAGGTAGGGTGGGCGAGACTGCAGTCATGTAATTTGAGAGAAATCGGGTAATACATAGTAAAATTGGGGCAAAGCTTCCGCGTCACTTTCAAAATGCTAAAGTAACTTTTAGCAATTCCACATCTTTCAGTTTTTATAAGAAATCACGAGCACACTAGGAATGCCACAATTGCTTTATACATTTAGCCGCCAGTGCAAGAAAAAGATTAAATATTGGTCTGAGCAGAAAACGGTAAAGACGCAAATACATTAAAAAAGTAATTGTTTGTAACATCAATTAGCAAACCAACAGGATTTGTTTCAGATTCGCCAAATTCTCAAATTTAAACATCTAAAAACTGATTAACCACGTCACTATTGTTTACGTGAAGATATCTTGCAGCGTATCTTTTCAAAGCTGTGACTTAACGTCCGAAGTTTCTGAGCAGGGTGAGTCCCGCGCAGAAGCTGATTCTTCCTTCTGTTGAAATGGTTCAGTTACAAGATACGATTAGGGAGAAAGGGTGGCAACAGGGTCGTCAGCCATTGCACTAGACGCCTTTCACGTCTCACCATCTGGGTTCAACCCTTTGCTTAAATTCGAACACTCACAAGCTTATTTAGCGTGAAATAAAAGAACAAGACATTTCAAGATTTTTTTCGTTGAAAAATTGCAAATCTCCTCGTCATACTAGTTTGGCATGGCAAAGGTATGCCAGTGTGGATTTTCGCGGCTATCGAGAAGTGTCGTTCGGTTACTAAGATAGTATTCCCCCTTCTTGGACTTGGTCGCTCAGTACCCTATTTATAGTCACAGGTCCAGGCGAATGTGCGCAGTAAATGTCACTTTCCTTTTCGAAGCAGTGAAAAAGAGCTGTTTTGGTCACATTGGTGTTTTACAGGATGATAACGTAGGATTTTTAAGCTGTGACAACAAGATAGAAAATAGCCTAAGAGATCCTAGGTCGTGTTTGTGTCTATATCCTTTGATGTGATTTCGCGCCAGATCTCTCAAGATTCGCTTTAGACATCTCAGCAATAACTTCAGAATAGTTTATCAATGTTTTCAAGAAGTACAACTGCATGACATTTCCCAAGCATTATGATTTTGAGATGAATATTCAACTGCCTATTCGTGTTTCATAAGAAAAACCTTTCCTGCATGCCTATGACAAGGATGTTGCACGGACCGATCAATGGCGATGACAGTGTGATGGCGACGTTTGTCACATTATCTATTTTAATGCGCAAGACGCGCCCGCGCTGGAAGCTTGTGACGTGCATGAGCCATCGCCGTCAAGCCCTGCGACATGTTGCCGGAGTGATTTTTAGATCAAAGAAAATTTTGACGCGGAAATGTCAGCTGGCCTCTCCTTCCGCTTGTCTTTGTGGGGTTAGACAGATATTTCAGAAGTGACACTGTAAAATTAGAAAGAAGTTATCATTTTGAGCATGGAGTAAGTCAGGATACGTGAAAATGGTCAAGCTTTTTTTTACAAGTTTTTAAATCTAGCTCTAGCTGTGGTCTAAAAATGTTGAGAACCACCGCTGAATTGAGCCAAAGCGATGTAGTTGCCAGGAGGGAGAGGGCATACTTGGTGGAAGATACCAGAAGCGAATCATTGTCTACCACAGCGGTACACCACAAATCCGAAACAATGATTTGTTATAAACCTCACGAAAACTGTCATAAATAGCTACAATGAGCACATGCACAGCTTCAAAAACAAAATTTGCAAAGAATAGACCAAACTTTCAGAAATAGTAAATTTTTATCTAAAAAAGGAAACGATTGACTACAGCTTTGAATGGTCCATTTGCAAGAAGACGCAAGAGTACACGTGTGGATCACGACAATGTTACCTGCGTCTTATAAATAAAAACATTGTTCCAGCCGACTTTCGCAAAAGTGTTGACAAAACCACCGAAATCATGGCAACGCGTCCGCGCAAGGTCAACTTTAAAATAATCAACCCGAAAAACGAACGTAGTCAGGCCAAACCGCAGGGACTTGCTGATGGAGGCCAATTGGACACAAGTGTCTGCCTCACCGAACAGAATATCGCAACGAGGTAGACAGCCATCCAAGAACGTAGGAAAGATTTTTCCAGGGGGGTCAAAAGTGGCGAAATTTCATTTAACGTACGTGAAACTAAGAAAACAACCTTTTTTGCTATAAGTTTAATAGGAAAATATCAAATTTTATAATCCAGGGGGGTGCAATTCCGGCATCCGTATGCAGACATCTTTTTTCTGCCTTATAATACAGTTTTAACATTTTCTGTTACGTTAGTTAACATTGGCCTATTTTCTATGTTCATGCTTCGTAGTTTGCTGCTTGCTGAGCCCGGTTTTGTGTGAAACCAAGGTAGTTCCCCTAAATTTAAACCTTGTTAAAAAACGAATCATCAACAACATACAGTAATTCATTTAGCAGTTTATATTTTGTCGTTTGTAAACGGGCTTAATCTTTCACCTACTTTCAACGTTGCTGATTACCTTGTGCAGCGAGACACTGTGCACAGAACACTACTGTATCAAAAAAACGTGCCGATTGCACTATTTAGTGCATTTCATGAACAGATCAACAGACAAGTACCCTGTAATTTTGAGACGGAAGTGTAGACGCATTTGAAAAGTCTTTACCAAAATGCCAATCAACGCGAACACTGAATTTGTAACAGCTTGAGCCTAGCTTGCTGAAAAAAAGTCGATGTTGCAATGCATGCCTACCAGCAATGTTTTACACACCCCACCAATTCTCAATAAGCCCGCCGTCTAAAAGCCGGAACCAGACAAACTAAGAGAAGGTTTCCGATGGCCCATCTTGGCTACTTACCGTAATAGGCAAGTCAAGTGAAAACAAAGGTTCGATTCAGGTATGCGCCGTTATATTGCGCACGTTCGTGAGACGAAGGACATGTGATTGCCTTCCCTTTGTCGGCTGAAATTCTTTGTTTGCATCTGTTGTACACAAGTCCGATTTCAGATAAGCACATGAGCTACTTGAAACACAATGTTTTTTCCTTTATATTCTTCAACTCTTTGTGGCCGCTGTTTACATGCAAACCCTCATTAATATTTCGTGATGGGATTCCTCAAAATCTATTTCTGGTTCCGAGCATAATAACACAATGCCGTAGCCAGAATGAGATTTTTACTGGTGCTTCATATCAATTTTGAACTGTTGGAAAATAAACAAAAGGAACAGTCGGACTCAAGAGGACGTCAGTCACTGGCAACTTCATTGTCTGGTCCCTCCCGAACAAAATTCTTGCCTGCGCCACTGTAATAACATTTTGCTTTTCTTGTCAAGATGGCTTAGTCTTCAGCAGTAATCAGCAAATAAAAGCTCTAGGTTTTCTGTAGGCTTTCGAGGAATCATCCGACTCGGTTCTGCTTTTACCTTTTGGAGATGATTCAAACTTGCACATATCTGTATTCAAGTAACTTCACTCCACAGGTGAAACATGTAAGGAATCAATCGCAAATGTTTAGGAAATCGATTTCACGTAACGATGCGTAGTGTTACATGAAATCGATTTCCTGTTAAAAATTTGCGATTGATTCCTTGCTTGTCTTCAGCAGCAGTCGGGAATAAAGGACTTTTGTAATTTGACGTAACACTGTAATATTAAAAGCAGTGTGTTCAAAAATATACAAGTTAGTCACAGGCTCACAGCCAATACCTGCCTGGTTCACTCTGAAAACTGCAGGTTCCGAAATCGCAAATCAGCTCTAGATATTAGCGATGTATACAGGTCATGATATCAGTTTTAATAGTATTTTACTGCCCACATTGTAATAGATGTTTTACTACGAGTATAGCTGCACTGCACCTGAATTGAGAAGCATTTGTTTAGTTGATTGTTACACAGCAGATTAAGTTCCCAAATTTCCGCTCAGCGACCTAAAGCCTTTCAAATATTCTCCTGCTCGAGTGAAATCTCTCAACAAAAACTTCGATACAGCGTAAGTTTATGCTTAAAACACACTGCGGACACAAACTTTAATTGATAACAAGCGAAAATTGAGATTCCTTGTATAGAAGAACTTCCCCAGGATACCACATGATTGATCTTTAATGCTAATATTTTACATTTTCGAATCTTGTTTTTCTGGCCGCTGTGTGGAAAATATTATTGGGAGACAATGGCGCCAACTGAATGCTACACACCCTTTGAAATTGAAATCTTTCAGATACGTTTTGCTGGAATTACATGATACGTGCTGGAATGAAACTTCGCAGTGCTTCAAAGTGGTTGATGAGAGTCTGCCCAAATCGTAGAACCAGTAATTTTTTACCACTTAGTTATCGCAGTGGAGAACGATGGTTGAATGAGCAACAAAATGCAGCAATTTTCAGAAAATTGGTTGAAGATTATCAGCTTTACAAGCTTCGAAAATGCTAAATGCGAACAAAACTGCTATAATTTTTCAATATGTTGCTTAGATTTCAGAGCGATGGAAATTTAAATGGTGGTTGTCTTAATTGAAAAACATCGATAAGGAAACAATGAAGATTACGGTTGGAACTAATTATTTTGCGCTCGGAAAAGCACAAGCAAAAAAGGAAATACGTCAACCAAGGCCTACTTTTTGTAGTACTACATGACATTTTTCGACTGGCTTAGCTTAAGCGAAAATAGCCCAATGCTTTTGTCATTTCTTCACAGAAAAGACGGTATTAGGTCATCAAAACACACTGTAAGCAAAGGTGAGCAACACATCATTCTTTAGCAACAAATTGAATCAAGGATTTTTTTACGTATTACAGAATTTGGCACATACTGTTCCAAGTCGCACTGTCCAAACAATGTCAGTTGGGCGCTGCCTGCTGCAATAAATCGGGGTGAAAAAGACAAGGTGTGAAAAAACCTTCGTACGAAAGGGGAATCCAGTCAAGTGGAACCTTTGGCGAGAAGTCTAACAGCCGCTTGAGTTCTTTCCGTCACTTAGCAAGCCCACCTAAAGAAGACTAAAGAAGAACGAATCCGTGTTATGTAACCGGCATAGTGGTTCGCAGTTGTTATGCAACAGCAGCAAAGCTTGTTCATCAGTTGTCACTCGTCGCTCTAAGCGTGTATCGCACAATGCACTGAAGCGGGCTTACCAGCAGCTCTTTTAACTGTTTCAGCGATAAGACGTTGTCTCTACAATCTTTACTTTCGTACAGATCAATTTAATGAACAAACGATCATCAAGTAAACGTGAAAAATAATTCTTATCAGATAAGAAAGGCCGCCGTGTTTTATCAAAAATGCATACCAGACACAAGTAGAAGACCTAAGTAATGGTCAAAATCAACACCAGGCTGAGAAGCAATTGCCACTTGAAAACGATGGGGTGCACTCGCACGACATCATCGAATCGATGCGCCACGAGCTGATGAAACGGGAGGTTTTCTTCATTCACGCAAATTGAACGCAGAGCATAGGCGTAGCCAAGGGAAGCCAAAGAACCCATGACACTTGACATTTCTACAATATCTTGTCGTTTTGTGCTTGGAGAGGCTGTGTTCCAAACCAAATCCTGTTGCTCGTTTCAAGTCAAAATATCTGGCCTTCTCAAATCTTTGGACGGGCTACGCCAATGAAGCAGAGTAAGTTACAAACCCATTTCTTTCAAAGCTTTGGATTCTTAAGTGTTAAAACCATAGAAACAACAGTCATCACTGAGCTGTGCCAAAGCATGTTCTCTGATGCAGTTGATATGAATGGAAAGCTGTAAATAAATTTTTGCTTTTATGCACCATTAATCACTCGCAAAAATGCACACATTTGAATAATGAATACTATGATATAAAATTCAAGAGTTGTATGTGGTTAATCCTCATTTTCACTTATTTTTTCATTACAGTCTCATAGAACCGGCCAGGTGTCACGCATCACAATATGTTTGCTTGATGAAGAAAAGTCACCCACGCTGTTCACTGAAATATCGTAAAAAAAACAAACGAAGGGTAAAGAATCAGTGCAATAAATTTTCACAAATCTTTGATATTTAAATCTTTTTATAGAAGATAAAATGTTCTCATTATCTATATTCTACAACGATGTATCATAGGCAAAAAGTTAAATTTACTAATTGCTAGGTACCTCTTACTACAAGCTGACAAGCAATCCAAGCTCGGTATCTTCCGAAATATACTAATGAATGTTTCTCAAATCACCTGGCTCAGTTCCGTTTATTTCTCCATCCCGACCAAGCACAGAATACTTAATCAGGAATACAGGGACAGGAAGCGACGGCCGTTGCTGTCATTTAAGTCACTGCCCCCACAAGTTCATGCAAAACAACAAAATACAAATGAAATACCACAGCGAAAAAAAATAATAAATGCAAATATCATCAGAGACGTTGTACTAAGTTAACAACACCACATGTTGAACAATTCGATGCATGATGAATCGTTTTGTGTGCTCTACGCCAAGCCTGCACAACTCAGAAATCTTGAAGGGCCAAATTGATCAACATAAATTCGCCCGCGGGCCGCAAAAGTCTATTTCGTTGTCGCGTGGAAGAAATTCTTAAAGGCAGTCAATTATGTGAAGTCGGGCTTTTGCAACATTTTCTACAACTGAGAAAGATCTCGGGGGCCACATGCGGCCGGCGGACTCTATGTTGTGCAGGCCTGCTCTGTGCTCACTGGTGTTTCTCAACTTCACTAGGCATGATCGTTACATAACGGAGAAATACGATCGTTGCATAACCAGCGGAGGAATGTGTAAAAAATTCGCTGGATAGCAGTATTTCACGCTGGCAAATTTTACTTATAATTGTGAGAGACACTTTGTTCGATCGCTCTAAAAATGGCTGTTGAAGGTAAAATTTTTGTTTTTTGAATAAACCGTATCACAGCTGGAACATAAATCTTTCCGATTAGGTTCTGAAATATAAATATCGTTAACTATTAAAGTTTAAAACCTGTCACGTCCTGTGTAAGATCAGCTTATTGGACCGCAGTAACTAAATACACGCTTTTGAAAAGTCAATCCTTGCCCGTAACTTACTACCAACGCCAAAACGGGCTTTTAACGGACGCAGTTATCCTGCAGTTGCAGCTGAGCTTCGGGGAAAGAGTGATTTGAAATTTTGATTATAAACACCGTTTTTGCCGTTAGGTGGAGCAAAAGCGTTACTTTCTCTCACCATGCTCATCTTGTGGATGTGTCGTCAGTTTGGGTCTTGCCATTTACAAATAAGTCATTTCTGAATAAAAGTAGCTTTTGATAAAAAAGTGTTGGGAGTATTATTGATGAAATTTGATCAGTGTGGCCTTTAAAACTTGATCAGTGACGCCCTCAATCGCTTATCTCGCTCGATGCTGATGTAAAACACAATATTTGTGGACTACAATTCCTGTTAACTGTCTCCTATTGTCGCTGTTGCAGTTTAGTAGCGCAGTTATCCAATATTCAAAGATTTATAAAAGATTTTGAAAACAAGCATGCAACTGAGAATTTTGTCATCAAGCTACAAGTTTAGAAAGCGCCATTTTTCAGTTAGATAGCATACAGCTTCAGCTGCAATTGCAGCTACTGCTGCAATAACTTTGCCTTACGTTTATCGAAAATATCATCGATATCTATAAAACGTTCGTTGTACTTATTATAACTCGACTCCATTGGTTTCCTAAATAAATTTTGACGTGAAAACGTTTGTTTTGAATTTGATAAACTCGAAACGTTCCACGCTTGAACTGACTGCAGCTTTAACTAAAAATGAGCGTTGCTCAGCTAAGCACAAGCAGTTGGTGAAAGTGTAATTTCGTCAGTACGTCGCTTTTTCAATATTTTACTAACAGAGAGTGTCCACTGAAGGTCAAACTTTCTTGATCGGACTGACCCTCTTCTAAACGATAAGTATCGATATTGAAAATTCCTATGGCCAGTCGTAGTACTCAGCATGTCGTATCTGACAAGATGAAAAAAAGATTAGTTGCAAACAAAAGATTTTTACTACTTTAAATTCTGGCAGGTAAGCATTTTTAAAACCAGTTTAGACCGACTTGAAACACTAACCATCAGTAGGGGACAGGCGTAGGTAAAAAGTTTGTCGGACTCCGGATCAGGCGCAATATGTTCACAATCACAAGTGTCCACCGTGAATTCTTCAGCTGACAATCACCTCCGCTCTACCGGGTAGAAGCCTTCCGCCTTTTTCTCTTGTCTTCGGCGAAAGTATGCGAGGTAGTTTATAAGGGTGAAACGGCCGATGTCGGGCATACACTGGTTCAAAAACGACAGTGCGCTAGTCAGCAGCGCGAGCAAGGCGTTTATCATTCGTGATTGACTGCCGTACGGCGAAAAACTACCGAAGAACCTTAGTGGCGTGCCAAAGGATATATCTTACTACTGAGATCTTAGTTTGCGACTCCTGTCAAGAACAGTCAGCATCGTAGTATATTTTGTTTGCGCAATTTTGAAGAAAAGCGAACAAGATGTCAAGTTTCAGAGCCATCTTTCTGATTGCCTGCGTCACCATTGCCTATCTGTCGACGGTAGGTATTGTGAATTATAATGAACAGCTTCTGTTATCTGTTAGTTGTTTTGGTATGAGTAGTTGAATAAATTCCCTGAAGAGGCAGATTGCCAGCAAGCTCGACCAGCAACTACTAAGTCATGAGGCCCACGCTGGGAACTTACGCATGTTCGAGTTTTCAGAAATAAATTGCTGTGACGGGCAATCGAACCGGTACATCAAGCTTGTGTCAAAAAATGACAAGTAGGTCCTATTCTGGGAAACTGTCCCGTGCCTGGCCTGCGGCGGTTGTTTGCCAATGGGTGCCAGGTGCAGCGGTGACGCTTAGCAGCGCGAAAATATTTAGCAAAACGGGGAAAACAAAATACCTTCTAGCGTTGACACGTGATCCCGTACTAGCGCCCGACGTCGCTGTAGTTGCATCTTGCAAATTATATCCCGAATTCCAAAAGCCACCTTGAGCTTTTTTCGACGAGTTAAGTTAGCTGTTGGGGATTATTTGCACTCTTCAGCGAGATTGGGTGGTGGTGATTTTCAGAGATAACTTTGTCTTGTAAGAAACATTGAAGTCAGCCAGCGTTGTCACGACATTCCATTGCCGGGGGCGGGTCGGCATTGATCGGAGACTATGTAATTTGCACCGACGCATCGTTAGCGCCTTCGCTGCGGTAGCAATTACGTGCTCCGCCAATTCACCATATAAAGTTAAACGTGCTGGCTGTTAACATTCCTCAACGATCCACGGTTTCTGATCTGCTTGTCGTCTCCTAAACAAATAGAAAATTCCTGAAAATTTGTTCGAAGTACAACACACGTAATCTGTTGATTTGTAAGTGCTGGCGTTGGTTTTTGATTCGAGTATCGCAATTTATTTGTCCTGAAATACAAAGAAAAATAGCAGTAAGTCGCATCAGTTAATCGTCACAAACGCTACATCTATTAAAATCAGTTAACTAAAGTCTAAGGCCCCAATTCACGCTCATTGAGAGGATATCACTGAGCGATGCTGTGGCGCGGACGTCATTCGGTGAAACGCCTTAGGGTGTACAATAACGTCTGATGCATTTGTACGCAAACAAGCGTTTCGCGGTGCGGATTTAAAAATACCATACAGGTTCGTGCGCATTGTTGGCTGGCAGCGCTAATCTACGTTGCGCACAAGCAGACGAAGTTGACCTGCCGAGACAGTTTTCGTGTCCAGACAGGAAGTCACTGGTTGAGCCCAGGTACCTGTAATCCAACGTTACCCGCGTACGGCCGCCGGCCTGTCAGGCGATAGTCCGTGGAAATTATCTTCGAGCGTGCGTTCATTGTCTCCGAACGTTGTTAGTTTGATCGTGACCATGCGAGTTATTTCCCAAGCCGCACTGGAACGTGTTCGACGAAATGGCTTCATCTGACGCATCTCGTTAATGCTGATTACATGGTCACGCGGTCGAAAAACTCGGCGGGGTGCCGAATTCCCTGATGGCGAACTTGTAGCTTAGATTAGGTTTATAACGGCCAAGCCACCCAGTCGTTTCATGGACGCCAGACCTACTTCAAAATTTTATCGTTAGGCTTGATCCGGTTAATAATTTTCTGAGAAAAATCTTGCATTATATCCGTGTAACACTGCGTGCTTTTTCTTTATAGGTGTCAGCTTTTGGCCGAATCAGTTCCATCACTACACCGTCGCCAAAATGCCGAAGAAAATGTGAAAACTGCCCGAAAACCCCAACTTGTCCACCTGGCGTAAGCCTGGTTACGGATGAATGTGGCTGTTGCAAAACATGTGCTCGACAACTCGGTCAAAACTGCAATGAGGAGCACAAATGCGACCATCACAAGAATTTGTACTGCAGCTATCAGGACGTTGACGAAGAGGGCGGCATTTGCGTAGGTGAGCACACTGACGTTAGTAAGTTGTTGCCGGGATGAATTTACGCACATTTAGGCCGTTTATAAGTGGTTTTGTAGATTTCATGTACCGAACGTGCCTTCATTAACGAGAATTCAATAATTAAAGTATTAGGTTACGCGCGTGCCCAAGTGTGCGGGCGTGTGATGTCACGCTGTCGCGAGTCTTGCTATTTGGTTGCGTTTTTACAGCAATAAAGGAAAATCAATCTTTGACTCCTGTGAAAGCAAGCTGCGCGAAAACTAGGAAACTCTTTGTAAGTGCTCGGTAATGCGAGCTGCCCGTTGCTACATGTATCGGTCTTTCCGACTTCATACCTGCATAGAAACCATTTTTCCTGGTTTCAATTACGGTAGTTGTTTCACCTGAACACAGGCCCATCCATAGACGGCATGAAATATGATCCTGCCACACTTCCATTGGCACTTTGACAAGGTTACTGCTTTCTTTGCCGACCGAAGTCACAATGAAATCCATTTGCTTTCCACAGCTAAGCCCGGACGATCTTGTTTCTACAACGGCCGGACTTTCCTGAACGGCGAAAGCTTCGATATGGGGTGCAAAGCAGTGTGCACATGCATTGATGGACACATCGGATGTGCGCCAAAGTGCCCTGTTACTATCAAAGCAACACCTCCCACGGTAATAATCAAATGACCAATGTCTTCTTTTTGTTTGCTGTTGCTACGACAGATGTAACCCTGGCCGAGTTTGCTCTCTGCTGATTAGAACTTAGGCTTGTCAACTGCTTAAACAAGCCAGAACCGATGGAATGTTGAACCTTGCATTCTGTTCCGCAGAACTGCCTGCATCCGAGGTTGTTGATCAAACCTGGCAAGTGCTGCGAGGAGTGGGTTTGCACTGGACCACGTTTAAACAACACAACGAAACGCATCAGACCATATCGCAGAAGACCACGAGTTGGTCAAGTTACTGCTCTGTCTGGTGAGTTTCTCAACTTTTTTAAAATGTTGCAGTTGCAGTTAAAAGCGTACAGATTGGCGCCGTTTCTAACGTTGTTTGAAAATGTCTGCGATGGTGGACGTGAAATAGCGGTTAATCACGAAGCGGCAATGTGGTTGCTTGAAAACAACTAGTGCTAAGTGTTTAAAACAAAAGCTCAGTGGAGTCGGTTTTTATCAGTAAATGCTTCACTGAGAGAACAATGCTTTCAATGGCCATGTCTCAGTTGAAATATACCGACACAAGGACGGAAATGTAATGTGGCATGGTCTGGCACCAAATGAATAGGTTGGCATTCCTAGCAGTCAACACATCGCGTGATAACAGTGCCACCAGAAATTTCGAATCATCACAACGTCGGCATTGCTGCAACTGAAAATTGAGCAGAAAAGGAAGAATTTTGTTGATTGCATAAATCGATTTGAAGTCGGATGCGCTGCCGATGGTGCTGCTATTGTCATTCAGCTCCCGTCCGTGAAAACTAGTCGCGCAAATTAAACCTGTTTCACTTCCAACTTCTCAGCCAGCAGCTGTGAAGTTGTTCCTGGCGGCGGCCTAAATAAGCCAAGCCCCAAAAGCGGTGAAGCGGAAACGTACGAAAAGCGAAAGGTCCGATTTTGTTTTCGCCTCGTTGGTGACGCACGGAGAGCTGCAAGAACGCTAGAGGCACACCTTGCCAGACAAAGCAGTTTCAGCTCAGGCAGTGCGCCGTAACAAAACATTCGATTCAGTCACGAAAGCGGCAGCATCGTTGTTGTAACTGCTTTTAATGCGTGATATAGGGATTGTTGCGTTGGTGTTGATGGAAGTTCAACCGCTTGAGATTTAACTTCTGGTGCCGAAAGAAAAAATGTTTTTTCGGAGTGTCTTATAACCATTTGCGCGTTTTCCTCAATTTTGCTACGCCGTCGCCGATAAAGCACTTTAGACCACAAGCCGCATCAACCATGAACGCTTACCAGTCGATTTAGCTCAAGCGCCTAATCGCGCAAAGGTCGCGTGGCACGCTGCGGCTGCGCCGAGAGATAAGTGCAAACAAACAAAGCGAGCGTGTTCTGGTATGCGGGAAAGAAAATACCATATATGGTTTTCCGAATTCGCGTGACTGGACATCCCATACACATGGCACGAAAACACGGTATTTGAACCACGCGAACACCGTCGGGTTTTGCTAAATAAATCGGCTGCTTTCTGAGCGTTTCGCCGCCGGCTAGTAGCGATAGTGTCGATAGGCACAACAGCTGAAAAACTATTTTTGTTTATCGCGAAAATCAAGCTGTAATGAACAACTTGTCTGACAGCTGTCTGTTTCATATTTTGCAGCGCGAAAACCAGAGCCTGTCGCAGTGTCATTTCGTCCGAAAGATCGATGTATGATTCAAACTACTGAGTGGTCGGCCTGCTCTACTACTTGTGGCTGGGGAATTTCTGAGCGTGTCACCAACGACAACAAAAACTGCAAGCTCCGCAAGGAGAAACGTCTGTGTCAACTGCGTCCCTGTTCAGAAGAACTTCCTATGCCCAAAAAGGTAAGATAAGTTAAACAGTGCATTTTATGCAGATATGCCTTTTTCACCTTATTTCACATTTGTGTAATTGTGCCTGTGCTTTTTACGGCGATAGCAGATATGTTTCTTGGTCAGTGTGAAAAAGTTCACGTGATCTATTGTGCGCAGAAACAGAAAAAATCAGTCTAGAAGTGCTGAAAAGGTTTTTGAAAATGTTCTGTTAAACTCTGAACGTCTTTCATTCGTTTTGATTTTTTTGTGCAGAAAGGAAAGCGATGCAGCCGCACCGTCAAGGCGCAGCGACGAGTCCGCTTCTCATTTTCCGGTTGCCACAGCAAGGTTTACACTCCCAAATACTGCGGAAAGTGCACGGACGGTCGTTGCTGCACTCCCAAGCGCACTGTTACCAAGGCGGTCAAGTTTACGTGCGAAAACGGCTTCAAATTCAAAAAGCGCATGATGATGATCCGGTCGTGCGAGTGCCGGCGACAGTGCCCGGAATCGAACAACGACATCTTCCGCGTTTACCGCCAGATGGGAGGAGACACGTGGCACAAGTGAGGAGAGACTTACGACTAGCACAACCTGATTTGGGGCGACGAGCCCTGATTGCAGCCATGCTGCTGAAGCTGCCAAGGAGCACTGACGCGAGGGAGGTGCTCGACGGGGAAATATTTGGAGAGATAACGTGGACGATGCTCTCACCGAAAGTGGACGGCTTCTTGCGCGTGGCGCCGTCCTCTTCGGTCGAAGTGCGAAGTCCACTGTTAAGAAAAGTGCAATGGAACCACTACGTGATGACGTTTTCTTCCAACGACAACCTTCTTGGTTGAAATGAAACTTCAAAGACTCGTGTGCCAGCAGCACGTATCTTTCGTGTGGCCCGAGCAATGTAATCCGCTTGCCAATGTAACCGCCTTGCTGCACTCAACAGGCAGCGTTGAACTACTGTCGATCCATTGGGAAAGCATCTTACGAAAGAACGGTTTGCGATTTGGATTTTTCGAATTGTTTTGTCCTGCCGTAGATTTGTACGAGTTGCACCTAAACCTATCGTTTCGCCCGAATGTTGACCTGAAAAAATGGGGATCTCGCGATTTACATAGAATAGTTCCGAAATGCTGCGTTTACTGCCAGCAACGCAACTGTTACCGCTTTCTAATCCACTAGACCTGACAGGCTCGCCCTCAACGCGCCGACTTGCTGCCCAAAGACGCGGCTTACCTTGCTTGACCTGAAAGTCACGCGGCGGCGCTTACCGCCAGCAGACTTCGTATCTGGGAACACTGTTGCCGCGAGGAGACTGTAAACCTCACCCCAGGCGAACAGTGCTTCTCTTATCTGGTATGCACTTGCGTGCGAAGGCACACCATCGCACGGCAGCCCGTCAAACCGCTTCCGCTGGCAACACGATTTTAACTTTTCCGTTTAAACGTCTTCTCGGCCTTTCAGGTGACGATTCTAAAAGCTTTTTTCTCGCATTTGCGCCTTTTTGACTATTAGCCAAAACAGCGTGACAGTGAATCGCTGAACATGCTTGTTGTTGGAATTGGTGTCCCAGAGTTTTCTTTTCGCTGTCCCACATGTCACACCGAGCTTTCCAGCTCACCAGCTGCATTGTCTTCATTGTGCTGCGAGGCCGCGCTTGCGATCTTTTCGCAGTGCCGCTTTGACGCTCTCCGCAGATGCCACGTACTTATCTGCGCTTTGTGACGACGCCAGTTAACTCTTGGTTTTATTGTTACCCAGTTAACAAGGTGACTTGTATGTTTACGTGCGCGCGTGTGCGATCGTAGAATAGCCGTTGTCTTTTAGAACTGTGCCATTGTATGTTTCGTTTTGTTTTTCTGCTGTGCGACTTTAGGCCGACTATTCCGTACACGGCCCCAAACACTTTGACTGGCTTGGCTAAACAGCCATCGCCATTTGACATGCATTGCTCCTTTCTTAGTTTTGCCGTTTTGTTGTTTGCTGATAAGCTTTTACCAAACGTTTGAAACAGCGTTTAGCCTGGTGACGTGACATTTCGTCTTTTGAGGGTAATTTAAACATCACGATTATGAAACAACAACAGCAAAAATTAGCAGCTGATTGAATTCCTGTTTTTCTTCTCCAGCTTTCTGTTTCCTGCGTTTGTTTATTGTTTCAGTTTTATTTATAAGTCATTCGTGTTTTTATTATTATTCAGATTTCTTGTTATTTTTCTACGAAATAACGCTTGAATCGTTATCTTTTCAAGCAAAACAAAAAATAAAACTCAAATGGCTGATGCCAATTACATGCTATGTTTATGGGAAATACACATTTAGTCAGTTTGTCTACCGAGACAGCAGCTGCACAGCGTGCGCACTCAGCTATAGCGCGTTAGAATAGTTGGTCGTCTTTATTAAAGTACTACCAGTCATCGGTAAAAGTGAATATGTGACTTGGTGAGGGCATCGGAAACCCTAATTGCCGTTTTTAAGTGGAAGCAGCTCAGCCAGATATGAGTCAGAATTTTCGTCAGGCACAATTGTCAACACATTACATCATAACCGTTGAGCTGATTAAAGATGGCGGCGCATAGGCAGCTAGGCCTTGATCTTACATGAGGGTTACGCGACAAACGTACAACTTGGGCGCGTCTCAAGTAATATTAACTGCCAGGAGCAAAAGGCGAAGCGTCTGTAATTTTCAAGCTACGGTCGACTAATTTAAACACGACTAAAGCCGCTTGGTCTGCCTTCGAACTGAGCTGTTTGTCGCAGTGGGTCTCTGAAGTGACATTCGCCAGCTTCATTTTCGAAAAGAAAACAATGTCAAAGCATGAAAGTTGATCGCGATAATTGAAACGAAACAAAGGATTTCGAAATTCCATACTCCTGGGACGGTGAAGCGATTAGGTCTCCCCTGTCTGAGTTGATGCGGATGGTTTATGTGACGGTAGCGGTCACAATCTTCGCCAGCCTACGCCTTTCGTGTTGTCAACCACGCGATGGGTGTCGAAGTGCTGGACAAGGTTTTTGAAAGGACTCTCGCGACCCACGTCATTTCGAGTTTTCAGTGACGAAGAGGAGGGTGAGCAGGTCCAATTACGGACCTGCTCGGAGCGCAGCTGATGCGGCAGCGCGTCCTATTAACGGCCTTTATTAGCGGACGGAAATTGTTCGGAAAATTGATCCGTCCTCGAAAGAAAGGATTCGCGTGCGCAAGCGAGAAACGTCAACAAACAGTAGAACGCGGACCGCCTGACGGCCAACGAATGCGAAGAGTTCGTATTGCGAAACCCATTTGCCGCAAGAGCAACACGATACCAGGAAATTGTTTTCCAATAAAGTTGTTAAACACACTCGCAAATACATCCAGCAATGAATAAGATTTGGGGGTGTTGTGCTTCACGAGCGTATCGATTTAGAGTCAACGCGAGGACTCCACAAAAAGTCATGTATCCGTATTAAGCCGCTACGACAGCGGGCAATGCTTTGTGAACTAAAGCCCTCTTTGTTGGTGCCTGACAACTCAGACTGTCAGAAACATGAGGGATAGATTTGAGTTTTCCATTGAGATGTCGAGCTTCTGCATTTCACTGACAAAGCCTACAAAACTCTTATATCTGGCAAAGACACGCAATCGACTATCGCTTTCAGAAGACACGGAAAAGTACGGAAGTGCGAAGGTTTTGTGTACAGACTCAACCAAATCAACTGTTTCGGATGCATTTCACCAGGTTTTGTGAAGACTTGATGTTTCTCTACTGATTTGTTTCTAGTCCCACCAAAAGGCAATTCCTCACAGGAATGACGAGCAGTGGTCTCAGTCGGAGCACAAATAAGATCCAAGAAACATTTGGACAAAGGCCATCAACCGAGACATATGTGTCATGTCACTTGGTGGGAGCGGTTCATCTTAATCCCGAAACTTGCTACACAACGTTTCGTCGTGCTTCAAATTCCAGCGAGGGAAAGGAACGAAAGAGGAATGTCCCGATTAAAACCGCTAGGCCGTGCGACAATGGAAGTGAACCGAAAATACTCTGAAGTGCTACTTCTATCGTCATATACCTACACGTTTTTGTGCGCCAAGCGCTATGTCTCAAAAAGCGCTGTTCTGAAAACACCGGCCGCGAGGGGTCTCATCATAACAGGTGAAGTGTCTTGCCATTTTGAAACGATCGTACTTCCTCGGTGACACAGATGGCGAACGAGTGACGAGAAATGCCTTTGGGCGCCGTTCCCAGATTACGGCGGAGAATCCGTGCCAAATTACATCGAATAGAAAAGATACTGCCGGGAACAATGACCCATAACGTAAACAGACGTTCCTTTTGTTTGCTGCGATCCTAGATAGCAAACACTTGTTATATTCAGACTCAGTGGGGTGGTGCTGTCGGACGCTTTTCTCGATTTGTGGCAGTTCGTAGGATGATAATGCGGTTTCTGTATGATTTATTTCTCCCATTCCAACAATCTCTTGAAGCACAAAACATCTGTTGCATTACAACCGTTTCATTTGTGATACGAGACGTAACATTTTTCTAAAGTTTTATGTTAGCTCGCGCATACAAGCTGTAACTTCGGTTTTTTTTTCGTTGTTTTTAGGAAGGTGCTTGCGCAATTCCTTTGCTCAGGCTGCATAAGATTCTCCCTGATCCCCTGACCGGGGACCCAACCTGGCGGGGGACCCTACATCCACAAGCATTGCAGTTTTTTCATGCTTGTAGTATTTTGCACGCATTCATTATTTTACGGTCGTCATTCATATGTCCATGCGGGAATTTGATAAACCCTTTTTAAGTTTCTTTCCTTTTTCGTTGAAAACGAGATCCTCGTTGGGAGTTTCTAAGAGGTGCCTTTATTATGTCGGAGTGGCCCAGACGATATCTTGTGTGGAAGACGTGAATGGGATTCAGATTTTACAAAAGAGCAAATTTACATTGACTTTAAGAGTGGCTGAATGCGCTTTGTTTTGCTTTAAAGTTGGAAGGATTTTCTACCGCACTCCTCAATTTGCAGATAATCATGTTAGAAATGCTCAGAAAGCTGTACGTTTAAAATGTCGCTCCATTCTACGCTCCCACATCCGCTTCGCAATCCACCACACTTTTATACAAAAGCATTCAGCAGTAGCAACGCGATCATAATAGCAGTTACCAGTGTTCCCTCTACGAAAATTGTACACTGAGCAAATGTTTGTTTTACTGCGCATGCAATTGCGCAACCGTGTAGACACAAAGACAGGAAAGCGCTTCAAGCGTTACAAGTGCTATGCGGTATATATACGATATTAAATTTGGACTGTTGTTAGTGCGCGAGAATGAGATTTCACTGCGCAAATGGTCTGTTGGCACTGCGCATTAGGGCAGTTGCCCACCTTAGAGGGAATTTTAGACAGTTTTTAGTCATTTTAAGCATTTGTGTAAACTCCGTTTGTCCAGACAGAAAAACAGAAGCTTTTCGTTGCACAGAAAAGCTCGACCCTGAGATTCGCGACCGCTGAAAACGATCCCCCAGTTTACACTAACTCTGCGTTTCAAACCCTTGTGTCACACTTTCACAACCAAAAATAGCACAACTCATTGCCAAACTGCAAATTCTCGACATTTTTGCTTTTCTTACTTCGTTCTGCAGATTTCGGATTGTTTCAAAACAGGAATGCACCGACGGGCAGTGTTTTACGTTCGAAGCACGCCGGCAATTAGCTTTTTACACAATGTTTGAATGAAGAATTTGTTATGATTCGGTCTTTGCTAAGAGCAAATGCCGGTTTTGAGAAACGTCCTGGGATAAGAAAATAAATTTGACAAATAATGGCTATGCTATTTCCTCGACGTGAATGAATGCGGAGAAAACCAGACAACGACGAAACGCAAAAATATTTCAACATGACATGAATCAAATTGCTGGTCGATCCAGGACCAAACAGGAAGCAAACGTATAAAGGAACGGCATCCACAGACACATTCAAACATAACCACCTTTCTTTACTAGTTGAGTATAGGTGCCCCTGTTATTATGATGAAGTTCATACAACAGGTGCGCCGCAAGGAAGCGAAAGGAACTCTGCTAGGAAATGCCACGATCGCATCCAATAAAAAAATTCCTTCCTGAAGAGAGCCGGGGTTCATATATTGTGCAAACGTTTCCCCTTCACAATTTTTTCTGTAAGGAAAAGACGTCTGGTGATGGGATGTTACACTGAAAGTTGGTGATACGAGGCGGCAAGGCTTCTCGGCTATTTTCAAAATGAGTTTGGCAAATGAGGCATTCCATACGACTTGTGACTGTCCTACCTGACGGCGACACGTGTTGCCCCGGCAGATTGACTTGGTGTATATGAACAACCGTAAAACATAAAACAAGGCTGTGTCATAAGCCGCACATCAAAGTCGATATGCACATTTAAGAATGTCTTGTTTGCTCAACTGCAATTGTTTTCGACAGTTTTCATAAGCAAAAGTGTTAATTGGCTATGATCACAGTGATCCTGCCAAAGCTCGCTTAAAGTTACCATCAAAGAAATTGCACAGTCCTGCTTAATCTCTTGACAGCCGCAAGGGCTTAAAAGGTAATCCGACACCAACGCGAATGTTTTGTTTAGATGAAGTTTAAGAGGCGAGAGCAAACAAATACGTCTTTCAATTTAATAGGTTTATTACGCCTTGTTAGAAGTACAGCAATAAAAGACGAAAAAAGCTAAAACCATGCGACTTTCCTCATCTCACAGCCTCTCTTCTAAAGTAGTTCCGGCACAGCGCAGGCAACCACGTTAAAAGTATGGAACATGAACTGTATTTCGTGCAAACCTCTTCAGGCTATAGAATTTCTTTGAAATTTAAGATCCGTTTAGGTTGCCATACCATTTCCACCTTCCAGTTTGCTGTTGTGGACACGCTTCAACTGAGTTTGAAAGGCAATTTCTGGCAAATCTTTTTTCTCTTACATTCATGGTCTGGTCCTACTGATTTATTAACGAGTTATACCGACGTTGAAAAGTAGAGGCAAAATTTGCCAGTCCTGGAATTGTGCATAAATGGTAAATGCACCTAATTACCTTCACCTTTTTCTCTCTTCACTGACAGTTTTTGGGCTGTATCGAATTACTTGTTTAGCTTTCAAATGGCCCGATCTGCTAGGGGTTTCCACTGAACTCTGCAGAAACTTCGTTTGACTTGCATTTTATTGCGTTTGTTGGTATTGGTATGAGCTCGCAGTGAACGTTGACCATTTCATGTGAAAAGTAACACTGTAATCACTGTCCTTCACCGTTCCATCCGTTGCTATGATAATGCAAAAATAAACTGTTGTTTTTCGCCACATCATCCTTAAGATTTTGTGTGGGTTGTTTCATTACGGGGTTGATGTAAGAGAAGAGGCAGTGATTTAATTTCTGCCTTTTTCTTGCGATGTGTGGATTATAATCACATTTCGCATTTAACCTCAACGTTTTGTATTTACTCCTTATTACTCTTCAATTAATTACCATCAAATACATTAGCCGGGAGTCAGGTTTCATTCACTAGCCATCTGAAAAGCCTCCCATCGTCCTCTCGCAGTCACATATAAGACGTGATCAATCATAAAACCCGCCAATAAATATGTAAAAATTTGACATCCAAACAAGGTTTATGGCATTTTCTTTATTTTTTTCAATTTCCGGCTGAAAACGAAGCAAGGAACGTTTTTATTATTTTTTCCGTTTATGGATAATTGCGATAGCAGATGGTAGAGACCTTGACGGCTGTCTCATAACAGCTCAGTAATATGCCGAAGTAGCGTCCGTTACACTAGCACTAACCTAAAATTTCTAAAACAAACTGCTGACGTCCTATGTTTCGATGAGACTTTATTGCGAAAGGTTTTGGCTTGCCTTGTTGATCCCATTGTCTTTTGTGTATAGGTACGCTGACCACGAAGTTTCTACAATTTCGAATCCTTATTTGGCGTAACACAAATCGCTTTTCAATTCATGTCAAGCCAATTGACACCGCTGCACGGAGCTGAGCGGTCTGCTTTGCCCTGACCCCATCGTTTGCAGGTCGGTCGATTTGTTGCTGAGATGATTCACATGTTTCCGCGGTTACGAATGTCCGCGCGGTGAGCACCCGATTTACCAAGTAGATAGCCACTGCAATATTTGTAAAGTCAGCGGAGACTCGCCCATAGGCGCTGTTGCAGTGCAAATTCTTGACAGTACAAGTTCCTATCTGATGGTGTTCCTTCCTTCGCAACCGGATGATTTTTCAAATTTAAAAGGTACCTTCACCACGCTAAGTAACGATCGAAATAAAAACAAGTTGAAAATTACCAATCCTTCTTTGTCACGTATTCATCATCGAAAGAAACATGAGAAGTTTCTGTACTAAAAACAGTGTCGTGGGAAAAATTAAAAATTTGCCCTAATTTCATGATTGCTACTTTGCAGCTTCATTTGTAGCATTTATCAATTTTTTTGTCTTCCTTGGCAGGCAGTGAATCTTTGTGGCAAAAGAATGTCGAGCTGCTAGGACAAATGACATCAATTACATAAGCTATTATCCTGTTGACTGAAAGGATTCTAAATTTAAGCAGCGGTCATTGGTGGGCGAAAAGATTTGCGATTTGCTGTGGGCCAAAATAACTTGCCCGTAGGAAACCGTTCAGCTGCTGTCTTCAAGTATAAGTAAACAATTGCCGGGAAGACAAGCTCTGGAACCGCTGTCAGCAACGCAGTAAATACGGATTGTGGAGTCTTGCTTGCTGTCAAAAAGTCAAAACAGAACACAAAAACGCTATTTCTTGCCGTTAAGCCAACTGTCGATTTGATCAATAGCAGTACTTGGCAGTAAACGTGAGTTTATGATGAGTTATTTGTAACTCATGAGTCCTGCCTGTCAATGCAAAATATGATGCACATGCAAGATTTGTTAAACGTTAAAAATTTAATTTTTTTTTTTTAAGTTTCTTCAATAAAAGAAACTCATAAATAGCGCGATAGTCCTTTAGATCTTGAGTAAGGACATTTGTTGCCAGACTAGACACATCCTCGTTCCTTTTTTCATTTGCTGCGATAGTTGTCCTCTTTGCCTGGTATGCAGTTGGTGACAATACATTCTTCTGGTCTCTGCGTAGTGTACATGTGATAGTCACATGACCCCTAACTGCAAACGCTGTACAAAATCTTTCTGGTGAAAATCGACAAAGGATGATTGAACTGGTTTTTCGTTAATGTGTTGAACGTTCTTAAAGATTTGTATGGCTTACTTTGTGAAACCATGGCCTATTTATTCTATTTACCTTATTGGTGGTTGTGTACACAAAAAGCAGTTGCAGTGCAATTTCTGTTCTAGATTATTTTTGTTTCTCAAGAAAAAAACTCACGATGTTGGAGCCGGGGCCGGAGCAAAAAATTAGATGCCCGGAGCTGGAGCCGGAGCCGGAGCCTGAAATTTGAGTACCGACTCCGCAGTCCTGGTTAAAATTGTGTTATTTTCATTTGATTTGCACTTTGTATAATCATCCTGGGTAAAAAAGTAATGTATAACGTATAACCAGTGATGCAGTCAGTGGAGAAATGTTTTTCCCCCAAACGTTTTTCCCTCGTATTAGCACCAATATTTTGACGGTTACGTAATTTCTTTAGTGAAATTACCAACAAAAATTCCCAACTTCTTGACGGCAACATAGTATGTTTGTCCGTAACATTGGCTTTTGGTGCGACGTCACTGCATAAACGTCCCTAAAAAGGTTTACTACTTTTGATGGGAACTTTGAAAGAAAACCCCAAAACTTTGTAAGTTAGTTAAATAAAACTGCAAATAATTAGATGCTGCTCGAATTTCATATTGCTATCTTTACCATATGAACATACGATAAAATATGAACATAATCAATTAATTAACAAAACGTTCGTGTTATTTCCGGGAAAAAAAGGTTTTGCATGTATTGAAAGGGTGTGTCAAAAGCTATTAATAAAATGCGCAGCTTCAGACAAAAAATCAAGTATGAAGATGACGTCCCATATTAAAGATAACTTCCTATGCTGGTAGATGACGTCCCGAGTTGAAAGATGAGGTCCCATTCTAGAAATTGACGTGCCATGCTGGAAATTGAACACGAAAATAATTTTGTACAACCACACCCTGGTGTTAGTTTAGCTTCATCGAAGTATGAAATACCACTTTATGCAATTTAATGATTAAGACTGGTTGAAAATGTAATCACTTAAAAATCAAGCTAAAACAAAGGTATCAGTAAATTAACTTCATTTACAAGACCGCTTTTTGCATCAGAGTTCTTACCACAATAAAACCTTGTTGTACACAAGCTTAGCCGTGCACTGCATGTATGTCGCAAGTAGTACAACGTGTGGTCAATATACAGTGCCGTGGCAAGGCAGCCCCGTACCCCCCGGTCGGGGGAGGCTCTATCAATATAGCCAGCCCATGGTAATGTTTCATAAAACTTTAGAGACAGTGAGTTGACAGCATTCTATCCACTTCGAACAGCATCTATCAATCGATTTAAATTTTGCGTGCCTTTGTGCTGCCAGTTATCCAAAGTTCATGTTGAACTTCGTACGTAAAATTCATCACTTTTTGCGGTGTTATATCCTTGTATGGCAGTGCATCAGCGCTTTCCATTACTCAGCAAAAGATTTCGGAAGGCCAATCGGAAACAATAATTGCTACAGTACAACAATGGGAAACAATTGTCCCACCAGTTCAGCGTAAAAAGGCTCTGAAGATCACTGAATAGGTCTACGATTGAAACCACGAAATATAGGTAGTTCATGGAATCGCATTTCTGTAGGTGAGAAGCTTTATAATAAAACCGAGGTCCACCCAAGCTTTAAATAGAGTTTTATTCAGGTGCGGATTTCTCTCTGCAAGTTCAGGTGATTCCCAAAACTTCTCCAAAAGACAAAAATGCGTATTTTAGATCCATCTTCAATATTCTGAATAGGATTGCGTGCGTGAATCTAAAACTCCATCAAGGTTTAGCGAAAGATTACTTGTTTTTCTGAAGGCAAACGTGATATTTTTGTTATGAAATATAAACGTTATGTTTGCTGAAACAACGTCAACAGCACGAAGATCATGTTAAAGATTTTATTGGCGAAGTTAGCATAAAGCAAGTTTTTCACACATGCACGAATGCTTTTGTTCAAACAGTCGGTAAAATTTTACAGAAACATCTTACAATGCAGATACAGAACCAAGATCGAGATATCATAGCATGGAATTTGACAATCGGTTTTTGTTGTTTTCTCTGAGCAATTAGAAGAATTGATCCTTAGAAGTAATGGAGAAAAAATATTGTTGATAAAAGCAAGTCTTAGAAATGACTTATTTTGTTTTTTCCTGAAATTGGCGTTCCGCTTTTTGCGCCAAGTAGGCTCTGTTGTCAAGCAAAACTCCCGCCAATCATCCCCTGAGAAGAATTCGACGTATTTGTTTACTTCCAGTCGTCAGTCAATGTCAAACAAATGTCTTGTAAAGGAATTGACAAACAGGCAACGGCTCATTTGAAACGGTGTGCGGCAAACAAAGAAGGAGCCCGTGTTCTTGACACTATTCTCAGTCATGCAAATCTGCACCGGTTAAGCTGCTCGTGTTGCACGAAAAACTTTTTCCGAGCGACTCTTGAACCTGGTTGACTGTAATATGAAGCTAACAAGCAAAAGCCAATGCAAGCGTTAATCAAATTCTGAATAAAGCTTGGGAAAAAATGCAGAAAATCTTTAAAAACTCTGCACAGACGGCACCAATTATGTCAGATCTAATTATTATGTCAGATCTAACTAAGTCAGATTATTACTATCAAACCTTAATACAACCAAAAAACCCGACAACCAGATTTTCATAAACTCTCATTCTAATTTGGGAAATCGCAACAAGCGGACCCATTTGGCCACACACAGATCCGTTTCTGATTTTTAAGCGAAAGATGTGCAAGTCGTTGCGAAGTGTCGTGCTTGTGTTCATCACGCCAAATACTCGGCTCGTGCCGGGTCCCGGGAGCAGCGTCAGCAGCAGATCGCACTTCACAAACGGAATTTCGGACGTCGAAAATAGTTTCTGGAAGCAAGAGCAGCCTGCCAGCACATTCGAAAGAAAGTATTTACTCGGTTCATTTTGTTTGCGGCATTAACGAACATTTTGCAATTATGTCGAGAAAGCTACGCGGCCTTACCTTGGTCACATTCTGGGGGGCTTGCTATGGAGGACACTAGTTCGGAAAGCGAAAACTGTAGAATGTCAGAGTGTTGGTATGAGAAACATTTTGGAGAAATTCGGTACGGTTCACGCGTCCGACTCATTGAATACCTGTTGCTGATGCCTTGAAGGGCTGGACAAGACCAAATAAGCAGAATGATGTCAGTAACAGCGATCAGAAAATTTGACCTTGCTTCGGTACAAAAGATCCAGCCTGAATGTGCTGAAGCTTGGCATCAAGCATGGTATGTCGTTTCGGGTCGTGTCGCGGCAGCCAGGCGCCCTTTTCAAGGCGTCTTGGAAATACCGATACGGGCAGACGAAATTCGGCTTCTCAACAATCTTTTATCTCACAGCAGACCAAATGGCTGCCAAACGTTGACACATCTGGTGTTGCCTGACTCGTTGCAGCCTTCTCCATTGTGCATCCAGTTTCAGTTGCAACGAAGTCCGGCCCGGTTCTTTTGTTGCCAACACTGACGCGTGTCTCGCGTAACACCAGGATTGTAAGCTTCTCGACACCAATTCATTGATGAGCCAACAAGCACAACAAGTCCATCCCCAGTCGAAAACAATATTTTACTTTGCAATGTTCCAAGCAACCAAATTCCGAGGTGCAAGAGAACTGAAAAGCCGAAATTCTATGAAAAGGACTCACCCAAAACTTAGATGAGCCCAATAATGCCACGCGCAAGACGTATTGTGTTATAGGAAGATTTTCTCAGCAGTAATAAATTTTGCATGTTTTGCGTTTAAGTGCATAAAACTGCAAGCATGGGAAAGAAGTGCTGATTGCGGGTCATGTAATGATTCAGTGAATGTATCTCCCGATTTGAGAGATGCTTGATAAATGTGTGCAAAATCTAATGAAAAACTACACCGAATTTCGTTGTTTTTTTTGTAGACCTTTGGTAAATTCGAAGTTGTGAAATTGGTCTTAAAAACAATGTTGGAAAAAATTTGATCATCAACGCTTTTCGAAAACTGAATAAACCCAGCCTTGAACTTTGGTTTCGTGACATGCGAAATTTCCTGTGACTTCTCACAAAATAAAGAACAACGATGGCTTATTGTCAACTTTTCCCGACTTAGGATTCTGGATAACGTTCTTACAATAGACGTTAAGTTAACAGGTAGTGAAAACTGCGTCCGGTTTTCGAAATCAAGTAAGGTTGAAAGCCTTTTTTTCTTGGATTACGCGTAAGTATCGTGGACGATCTTGAAGTACAAAAAACAAAACACTCAGGCCGCTCGAGTTGCAGGAACATTTAGGTCAGACCAGTGATATACATTGTTTAACCTAATGATCGTGGCTGTAACTTTTAGATTCAACGCTGGCAAAACAGTTTTATGACTTCATGTGTTTTATGATTTCATGTGCATGTAGCTTTCCGTTTAATCCCGGGTTACCTGTCCACATTACGTTATTACAAAATTGTAGTTGCTACAAGATGAAGTCATTAACAATTGGAAAGACTGTTCTTATTATAAGCAAGAAAGAAGTAACAGAATGTTATGGACAATGCGATTATTTTATCTTTGCAGCGATCATAGATTTTACCTTGAGACCTTAAATGTCATAGTGCTTTGAATTTACTCTTCATCTTCGTAACTTTTGCTTAGGTTGGGATGAATGGGTCAAAACTGAATCACAAACACAAACAATACTTCTGGAAACCTTTCTTATTTTTTTGTTTATGAAATTACTCTGTGTTTCCCATATTCGCGACGTATTGCAATTTCAACTTTTCCAAATAATGTATAATATAACCAGGGTTTTTTAAGCGGTTTTAGGGACCCGATTCGGGTCCCTAGAATTGAAAATCGGGTCCCTAGAATCAGGGAAAATCGGGTCCCTAGAATCAGAAAAAAATGGGTCCCTACAAGTCCATACCGGGCTCCTAACATTTTTCCTTAAAAAAACCCTGATATAACATTCCAGTTCAAGGTCTTCTTGCATTTAAACTTGCAACTTTTTCTTACCCCAACTGTCCGTAAAACTGCTCCGTAGTTTGTATCAACCTTCAACTTCTCACTAAACTGTTAAGAGTTAAATTTGCGTGACTCATAACAATAATGATTACGTTATAATTTGTCTTGAAAAAAAACGACGAAAAAGCACACTTTACGTTAATCAGGGGGACTTTGCAGACAGCTGGTGCCTATTTATAAAAGGAAACATAGTTCAACAATCCCTTGCGTTGTGATGAACGGTTGAAACTTATTAAAAAGTTACCATGCATTTAACCGTCATGCCAACGATCATCTTTAATGGCTTATGCAACGTTGCCCGTTTTTAATAGTTACCATCCTTTTCTTATCCTGCTTGAAAGTTGCTTGCCTCTCAGATGCTGATAATGACTTGGACTTCCGATAACGGCAGTAGCAACCAGTGTTCATCTGACCCTGATGAAAAACGACAGGTGTTCTGGTATTTAAACAGCGTAATGGAAAACATTCTACTACAGCAGAGGCCAGTAGCGTAGGACTTAAGACCTGAAATACGAGAAGTCATCTGCCATTCATTACGAATTACAAGTTGCTTTTGTACTTAGCGTGAGTCAAGCGGGGTCATTCTGATCAGGAAGCTGACAATCAAACATAATCTTGCGCTTATCCTTGCGGATAAGATTGTTTTGCATTGTTATCAGTCGGCGGCTCAGAATTTGCGAGTGTGAGATTGCCGTAGACGCCATCTGCGTGATGCAACGGCTTGTTTTCGAAAGGCCTAAAAGTTGACAGCCGGCGCGTTTCTTGAGTAAAGGATTTAGCGGTGATAAATTTTCCTATCTTGACCGACGACAAGAGGGCATGTGAGCGCTTTTCAACAAGTTGTCGAAAAAGCTGTTGTGGGACCTCTTTCCGTCTGGAAAAACAAATTTGATTGAATTGACAGTCTGCCGTCAACACGCCTCCGCTTGTCATACTTGGTCGCGCTGCCTCAGTGGACAAGCATTACAACTGACTTCCTTGCCAAAAGGACGGTTATTCGTGGGTGGACCTTTTTTGCTTGCGCATGAGGGGCCGGCTTACAGTCAATACAGGTAACACTGAGCAGGGCGTAACCAGCTGATATTTTAGGGGAGGTCAAAATGATTGCAACTTGTTGTTTTACCTCACAACTAAAAACAGCTTTTTGCGCTTTCAAAATCTTTTAAGTTTTGGGGGAAATTGCCCGGTTGCCCACCTCCGGGCCTGGCACTAAGTAAAAGGCATCTTTGTCTGTTTTCTGCTTCCATGAAAATTTTGTCGTCGTCAGCTATCTTGTGACATCAGAGCGTTCTGCGTTTGGTGTTCGTCAAAGATGATTGGTCAATCACTTCGTGATAAACCACTCTGCAATTAATCACCAAAGGGGCCAGTGTCGTTTCAATGTAAAAGCTAGATTCTCTTCATTCCTTAGGAAATGTTTCAAGGTTTTCAACGATAAAGTCTTAATAACTTCAATGTCCAGCTAAAACATATCGCAACTAAATGAATCGTGTTGCGATTGAGCCCTGACATGACAAAACAAACTTAAAGCTCAATTAAATCTGTTGGCTGTTCAACTAAAATAAACGTAAAACAACTACAAATTATTACCACCAAACCGTGCAAGGGTTGCTTTCATATCCAGATTGTCACCCAAAGCAAAATACTCAAGGGACAACAAACGAATGTGGCGTGGATATAGCGTAGCCAATCGCAGCAAAGAAAACGCAGGTCAGAAATTGTATAAAATACCGCTTTTAGACAGACAAGGAGACGGGTGGTGCGATGGAAAAGGCTAAACGATGTTTTTCATTTCATTTACAACTGTCGTATTTTATGTGTGAAGCTTATTTTCATTTCGAGTTCGTCACTTTACGGTTCAAAATCGTCGCATTTTCGTTTAACATTCGCCCCTTTATTATTTCATTGTTTCCAGAAATTGGGACACCTGCAAAACGGTACAAGCCATGTAACCATGTCGTCAGGAGGTCAATACTACTGTTTTGGATTTTTATTGTGAAGGTCTTGTAGAACAAAACAGGGAGTGTCAAAAGCAATGAGAAAAACAGTAACGTTCTTTCAAAGCATTGGCAACAACACTTTTCGGCAACTGCTCTCTGGCGCAACAGCAAATTTTTTCACGTCGGCAGAACTATCCCATTTGGCGGGAGGTTACCGTCCACCACTCCACTTGAGGGTGGTGGAATTTTCAAAAAAACACCACTTGGCCCAAAGGAACGCTGTCCTTGGAAACGACCACGCATCGAAAATGAGCAAAACTGTCATGCTTTGTTTCTCTTGCGCCGAAAAGTGTTTTTCCGGGATTGTTTCGCTCAAGTTAGTCACAATTCCACTGACGCAAGTCTGATACAAATCAATAGGCAGCTGACGTCTCCGGCCACGATGAGTTAACCTGAATGCCGGACCCGAATTCGTGGCATTGCAGTCGGGTTCGCCACGGCAACGTTTCAAATTGACAGGTTGTTCGGTTTGTGATTGACGCCCTTTCTTCCTGCCAATCACGCCGCAGATATAAGCGTTGTAAATAAGGCGCCAGAGTGGCACGTGACAGCGGCCGACCGTGAAAAGGCCTGTGGCCGACAAAGCCGCAAAGGTTCACCAGCGCTTCTCCGCCCGTCCCAGTAAAAACAACACAGCGCGGGCGTGAGGCACAATAAATCCCAGTGCGCTGCCGCAGAGGAACTATTCACAACTGCTGTCATTGTCGGGTCTACTATCGCTGGCCGCACGCTAACGGATAGCGGGGAAAAAAATAAGGGTGAGGCTCAGTCGGGTTTCTTTCCTAGAATGGTCAAACCGGCAGTTTCAATTCCAGCATTGTCGACGCCACTGTTTACTTTCACGCTTTGCGGTGGCGCTCGCATCTCGCACGCGATATTATTGATAAGAACAAACGACCAGAATGTTTTAAAAGCCTAGCATCCCTTATGTTTCCCAAATGGATCGGTTAAACCTCAGTTCTTCGAGCAAAAAATTCTCATTTCCAGCACAGCAAGTCAAACAACAGGAGAACAACTGCGCTCGGCAATGATATTTTCAACACACAAAAGTTAATAAGACATTTCTGGGGCTAGTAGGTTCTACCAGAACAGGGCAACTACTCAAATGGACTATTACAATCCGTACATTGTGGCACCACGATTTTAAAGTCGTATTTAGGAGAAAAAGATGATCGAGAAGTTTTAAGATACAATCTTAAGCCATTCTAAAAGTATTCCTGGTACGGAATTTCAGGAACGTTTCGCGACACTTTTTCTGAAAACATTTTTTTAAAAACACGGTTTTTATCTAAAACCTTTCCTGATACGACAGTTTAGTGACATTTTGACGCCGCAGGTGAGCTGTTTTAGATTTTGCGATGTGATAGTCTTGATAAATAGATGCTTTTAAAAACCTGGTTTCAAAATACCGTTTTTAGACGCATTTTATCTAATCATTTTCATTCCACTCGAACATTTGCTGTGGTGAAGCAACATTACGGCTTTGTATTAAGAAATCACTAAAAGCTTAAACTATATCTGGTAGTGGACTTACTATCCAATTCAACTTGACGGAAAAGATTTGAAAGTACAGATTTGCATCTTGCATAATACACAAATCGGTTGAGTTCCAATTCTACTTCAGTCTCACTTTGTTGAGAGTTGTGAATGCGTTTGTCCTTCTGAATAGCACTGCGAGTCCAGATACTGGGAGTTTGAACCACGTAAAGAAATACTTATTCCTACCAAAGCACAGTGAAAATCTGCGTGGGTTGTGAACACGTAGCCAAACACAAGAAACCTATGCTGATGGTTTTTCCAACTGAAACTTCAAATTCGATGGATCGATTGAAGAAAATGCATGTTAATTAAGTTTGCAACATTCTCAGTGACCATTCTAGTGCCTAAAACATTGTGTGGAAGCTCTGTGCTTTCAAAAACAGTAGTAAGAATGTTTTACGTCTGGAACATAACGATATCTTTGAAACGAAGAAAAGTAGTTGGAAAGGGCGTTAGTCTTTCAGTACCATGATAAAACATCAGCTTTGTTGAAAATGTCTTTTCAATAAAACATCAGCTTTGTTGAAAATGTCTTTAACCAAATGAAAAGTTTTTTGGTGTCTAACTTACGAAATTTGTATCATATTTGTCAAAGAAAACAATATCTTTTTGTAAAGGCGTGCAAAAACGCAAAACTGTTGGTAGGAAGCGGGAGACTGCGAAGGAAATTTCTACCCTATAACTGTAAAATGAGAAAAATTGAGTAATATTTTGTGGAAATCGACTGGAAATGCATGAAAGTCTGAGAAAAGTTGGCAAGAAGTTCAGCAAAATAAGTAAAAATTGTCTAGATTTGGGAAGGAAAACTTTGGCAATTCGAGCAAAAGCGATGTGATAATTGAAAGTATTTGGAAAATTTGTTTTGTCATTTGAAATAATTGTGCCTCCTACGCTTATGACTACTGCTGTATCACATTCAGCTGATTCGTTTTGCAAATTCTTATCTTACAGTACGAAGTATTTGGATTACACAAGGCATGCGCTAATCCGCCTAATAATGCGCTGCGTCGTGCTCTATCAGTCTTTGCGATAACAAAGAGACTGTATTCAGATGACACGGCCACAGCTGGTATGCGCTTCTCAACAGGAGCAAGTGATCAGTCAAACGTCGATCTGCCCCACCGCATTCTTTTCATAGCACGAGGCGTTGCTTATCTGAAACTCTGTGAATCAGAGCGATTACGGCACAACGAGATAAATGTTCCCATATATGGGTTCGGCGTTGTTGATAAGCAAGGGCTACCAAGTTAACCTTAGTTTTCAAGTACGTCGGAGCATTTTGGTGTTGAATGTGACTCATCGCAAATGGCTGTAATAGCTTGTGAGTATGTTTCTGAAATCGTCCGATCTGTGGACAACGTGGACATTCGAAAGGGTACAATGATGGCGCCAGTGCCACCTCACCTATGGCTGTGTCTTTAAGTACGATTAAAGTGTGTACAAACGAGAAAAGTTATGATTTGCTGTGGGATACACAAAATGAGGAATATGTAAAATTTGGCGAAACAGGGCAGAACTTGAGGTGCGTGCACGTGGGGATTTTCCGATGACATGAGGGAGAAAAATTCGCGTAGAACAAGTACTCCGCTTTGCGTAGAAAAACACGTGGAAATTAAGTGCATATATTTCAGTCAGCCGAAAGACAATAAAAATAAAATCATGGTCACACAATCTTCCTCATACAACATTATTTGAGTGGACTAAACATGCATTAACAGCAGCAATAAGCGATGGCTCATATTTGAACATACGTTGAAACAAATGCTGGTTCCATGTTAGCTACCATTTGTTTTAATGACAGACTGCTGTCGACAAATCGAATTTGATGTGTGTTAAACAAAACAACAACGTCTTTGTGGCTGTTTGTTTTCTTGCAATAAAGAAAGAAAACATTTAAAAAGTGATGAAATGTATGGTGCCATAGTGAAGATGTAGATATGCAACTATAATGAGGTGCAAGAGCTTCTTTTTTCTCCCGAGTAATAAAAGTAAAGGCAGAAGACTTATTTGTTCACATACCGTGTCCACAACTACTTACTGAGCGTCTGATTTGATCTCTGAATTGCTTGGTTTAAGTTTTCCCTAAATTTCCTGCAATTTAAGTGACTTGTATGTGGAGGTGAATCATCATTTCATGGCAAGCACCAGTCCAACCAGTATTTCACAACTACTGGTAAGCTTTGCAGCCGCTCCAAAGAAACTTTTTCGCACTCAAAGTCTAGCTCTACAAGCCTCATCGGCCGCAAACCTATTTTGTTTTTTCGTGAAGTATATGCACTTTATTGAGCCCTTAGGGGAAATCAGAGACCGGTGAAATATTTTCGCTTGAGCGCAGCTTTCAGCTGATCAGTTTCCGCAGACGCGACAATTTTAGAGGCTCATCCGCAGCCGACAGAAAAGGAAGACATCTTGAAAATGTGAAGAAGCATCATAGTTTTCGTCTTTGCTGATCTCCTCGCGTCTCCAGCGCTGGCCGTCTCGTCTTTTATAAAGGCAAGAATGCAGATATTTTGGACAAATCAGCAACGATCGTGAGAAGCAATGCGTCTCTTTGCAGATCTTTCTGCGCGAAAACAAATTGCAACGCAACCGTCATTGTGTAGGCAGCTTTGTAATCTCATCAGCAATTGAGTCATTCATAAGCTCATATAATTAACTTAAATTGGCATCATCAACTGGTTTCATGCATAAATATTTCCTCTGCGTCCAGTTGTTTTGGCCTAATGTCCAAAATGTTTAGTCAACTGCTGTCTGATAAAACACTTGTCTACCCGTAGGTTTTGTCGCAATTCTCCGAGGGAAAATTTCCCTATCAAAACAGCTTTCCGAAGGTGGTAGGGATTTGTATGTCACTAGTGTGTGTGCAATCCACGAATTGCAGAAACACGCATCGTTTTTTTCGCGAAAATACATTTCATTCGAAATTTAAATTAGCTACAAATTATAGGTTATATTTCACACCACTGTGCGGCAGTGCAACACTGGGTGGCAATGGAACTGCCTTCTACGAACATCAGTGCATGTCAATAAACTCCTTAAAGTCGTTATGCGTCATCCAAGGCCCACGTAACTTTAAGAAACACAGGAGACCAACTCAGGCGTAAAATGATCACGTTGCTTCATCTTGTAGGTGGCCGGTAGGCAACATGCAGAGCCTCAAAGTATTTCATTGCCGGACTTTGCGCAACCGAATTCGCCAATTTACGACAATAGATACAACAGTCCATCACTCATCATCAAATGCATAGAATCTGTTTGCATCGGATCCGAATTAGTTTAGCGCTTGAACAGTTTAAAGACAGGACTTCAAAGACATCAGTCATTCAACGCAATAGAATAGCTTGTTGCCATACGTTCGAATACGAAAATTTGCGCGCAGACCATCAAACGACATGGCGTTCCGCCCTATGTCCCACTGGACTTCGTCCTCCATCTTAAACCCCTCCCCACGGATAACAACAAAGACTTGCCTCACTTGCTACGTCAATTCAAATTTGTCTGATATGCCTGAACATTGTAATCGCGCAATCTATTCGCGATTGATTGGAGTCAGCGAAATGCAGTACCATTGGTTCATGCGTAAGCTCACCAATACAACTCATTTATATTTTCATAAAAATCCTACTTTGTAACTCTTGTATGGGTCTTAAGCCTTATTCACCCCAGTTTTTATTTTTCAGTGCAAGCCACCGGTCGGAAAAGAAGCTATTTATGTAGTTGTCACGCCAGGACGTTCAACAGTCAATTCAATAAGCGTATTACGCACCATCAAACCCCCGATATGCTGTTAACCTCTTCGGAATTGCTCGAGATGCTCATGGACGTCGCGGCGACTTTATCATTTCCAACGTCGGCGTGTTTAAATTTCCCAAGCACATGTATAAGTACGATTAGCAGCGTAATTGGGGACCAAGTTCTCTTCATTAAACCAATTAACGCGTTCCACTGGTAGGCAGCACATCGGGAGCGACTGACAGCACTATTTAATCGCACTTAAGCGATCACGAGCGGTTAATGAGGTGGTAAAGCGATGTTGACGATCTCGAGATGTCGTCGAAACCGTGCGCAGTGCCACTTGCGGCATTTCTCGGCATAGCTCTTAAGACAAGTTACAATTTTGATGAGGCTATTGAAAAGCTTGAGAGGGTAGCTTCTGCGAGCTGAACGCTTGCGATGCTAACGATGGGGGTTCCGAAGACAAAAACGAAAGTGATACAAGGCAGAAGCTCCTTTTTCTACGAAGGGATTTGAATATTTTCAAACAACAAACGTTTCTGAACATACCGTAACCTAGGCTCACACTGAATGCAACTTTTTCTCAGAGTCTTGAGCAAAATCAGACGTGGTAGATGTCGTAACACACGTAATCGGTGACGAAGAATCACGCAACGGCTCTAGCCTCTCTGTCAAGTTGCACATTCCAGTGCGACCGCGTAGGAACTTTTCCCAAGAGTTTTCTTTCAAACGGTGATGTTTTTTGCAGCAGGCACACTGAAAAAATGCGTTGCCCAATAGGTTTGTTGCTTCTGACGAAAATGTGACGCAATCCGCCACCGCCGACGCTTGCGGGCATACAGAACATTCCGTCGGCCACCTGAAACCTCGAAAGCAAGAATGCGTTTTTTACGCTACAGCGACGATTGGCCACTTACCCTCGTGATCACGCTTTAACGCCATTGTTCGCCGAGCGCTTGGTCATGTTGACCCTAAAATTTTTTCACATTCTTGGAATGCCGATCTAGACCCTCGAGAAAATTCGACTTCGTGTTTATCGGAGCCTGAATTTACGTGGGAACGCCATCTGGTACGCAACACGCTCTTAGGCTTGCAGATGAACGTGAAAAGCGTGCAACTTGTGGAACTAGTTTGCTACACGCTTATGAAAACTTCGACAAGCAGAAGGCTAAGCTTTTCCGCGATTTCTTTCCAAAACAATTCTAGGTTGCCTTTAAGAAATCGATGAAGCAAAAACAAAGAATATGAAGCAATTTTACTGCTTCATTGTTTCAAAGGAGCATTGTGTTGGTTCTGTCATTTTGGTGATAGTTACTAGCAAGTTCTTATAAACGCACCAGTAATGCTGATTTTTAAAAGGCATTTTGACACTTACAGTATAAATTCTATTATAATAAAATATAATTGACAGTTATCAGCGGTTTTTATTAACTACTATTTACATTCAGGATCGGTGGACATCAGCACTCAGCAACTTCTGTAGCCACAAATTTTAGAACAGAAAGGCAAAAAATAGCAGAGAAGGCACGCAAAATCTCCAACAAAGTTTTGCACCTGTTTTGAAAACAAAGCTACCACCTTCCGCAGACGTTCCGTACTAAGTCTACTTTGATCAAAACTTTCTACCATATTGATCTCACGCAACACGCAAAATTTGTGAAATGCTGCTGGCACTTTTGTATGATGGCAGTGAAATCAAGCTTTATTCAGAGTGCTAGTGGAATGACCTCAGCTGCCAACACCAGTCAAAATCTATCTTTGATTGGAAACAATCATTAAAATCTTTGCAACCCTTGATGTTAAAGTCAAACATATCTATACCGCCGAAAGGTAGGAATTTAAGATAAATTCTTTATACGTGCAGTAGTTGAAGTGTGCTGCATTGCGAGCGTAGTTGGAGCGTGTGGAAAGCCACTGCTCGTGGCTGCAGTTACGGTCAGATATGCAAAAAACTTAACCATTCCACCAGAATCAGTTTTGGTCTTACTGAAAGTAGCTTTTTTCGTGCTTACATTAAGACTTGCATAATAGCATTAGTCACAACATTCCAGAAATTGTGGATGTCACTCAAAAAATCTATATCAAGGATGACATAATAGTACGAGTCACGAAGGTTCTAGAAATTGTGAATTTTGCTCTAAATATCTTTAAACATCATTTGGATTGGTCGTGAAAAAGGCGAGTAACCATTTGCAGCGAGAAAAGCCCAGTTTTGACTTTGAAAAAATGGGCTGTAATCTTGAGCTCAAAAAGGATTCAGCGGCATTGCGCGACTCAGCAGCTTCCCTACAACTATGCGATTGGTCAGAAGCGGTACATGAAACAAGTAGGCTGGAGTACCAGCTGCAAGATTTTTTTTGTTAACGTAAAACATAAACTGACCACCCGCAACAGCGTGAAAATGGATTACTGAAAATTAGTAGCGCTTTTCGCTTCACACCTGGCTGCTTTTCGCAATCGAGTTAAACCAGCAGGATTGCAGCAGGGTTACTTTCCCTCGCAGGCGGGCTTCTATTTCACACGGGTAAAGCTACGGGGCGGAAAATCTGCTTTGAAAACAAACTGGCAACACCAATTTCGCACCGAAAAACAAAGAAACGGCTGCAGTCAGGTTGAAACTGAAACATGGTAAGAAGAAAAATGCAGTGGGGAATCGAAGTGCTTGGCACGATAATGGATCACGAGACATGAATAGCACTTTTTACAACATATTTTCAACAATACTGGTTGGTTTTGAAGCAGCAAATTAAGATCAATTATTTCGTACAAAAGCCTAGGTCCGGCATTTGCTCCCGCAGGTCAATGCGAGCCGTTCTGTTTAAGGAAAAAAAACTTTTCAGCACTATTTTACCATTGCACGTGTCGTCACATTTGGCGATTCGTGAGAAACTGCTGCCTCGAAAAACTTAACAGCTGGCCGCATCGAAATTCGCTTTGAAACAAATCGTTTACAATAAAGCGAATCGATGCAGCTGTTGGAGATTTCCATGCCCTGCTTCGTTCTTATCTGTGCTGACACCTGGCGGATGTAGTTGAATATGATAAAATGATAACAACTAAAGTTAGCAGCAGCAAAAAACACCGAAAATAAATTGGGCAAATTCAGGAAAATGCAAATCTCAAAAGCAGGGCTTTTAGGTAAACCACAGCTTTCACCCAGCTGAGTTAATGATTTAAACAGAATACACAGCTATCTGAAATAACGGCTGACGAATGAAGGCTCCATCAAAATATCGTCTAGTGCAGAACCTAGAATGGTGGTTCACATGACTGGCTTTTTTGCTGAGAGAAAATCGAATGTTTTAATGTGAGAAAGAGAGAGATTGGAAATTTAGCAACATAGTTTTAAGCAAGGTTTCTTAAAGTTTAACGTTTCTGACCGCAAAAACATTTTGAGAGACCGCAACTATTTTATCTGAATACCGAGGCGGTCGTATAGCGAGGTGTTAGTGTATTTTGATGGCGGTAGTAAAGTGAGTTTTTACTGTATTTTGGGAAACCGTTGGAAAAATTTGTGAGATCGTTTGTTCTCTCAAAACACCTTAAAAATCACTGGTTGTAAGTATCAGTTTCCAGAACGTGCTCTGCCAGTATGCCCAGGTTTTGTTATGGCCTGTAACGTAAGATCAGTAAGACTCAAAGCCAACTTCAAAACTTTCAGGCGCTGAAGCCGACCCTGATAAATGAAACAACATTCGTAAATTATCCACTTTGCCATAAGGGTCAGTTCTCAGAAAAAAATCCTTTAAACAACCTTCCTAAACCTTTGACAAAAAACTTAGTGATTTGCTAACAATAGTTATTCTGCATAAAGTCATGGTGACGTGAGAATTTCGATTGCAAAAAAAACGTTAGGACAGCACTGCGTTGTTTTAACCAAGCTACCGCCTAAAACTAACCGATCGCTTGTTGGCGACAAATAATAAATCGTTAAATGAGGAAACTATGATGACGTATCAATCAGGTTACTATATGTTTTGAAGATCATTTGTTTGTCCTTGCCCAAGCAGAAAAATCAGTGCTGTGCATCAGAAGCTCCAAAAAAAAACAATTAAACTCAACGAAAAAATAAAACTAACTTATTGATGATAAAAACTTAACAATAAAAACAATGCAAGTTTTTTCTTGACTTAAATCATTTTTTTCCAAACTGAACCCACCTCCGAAGTGTTTACGATACAGGAAAACGTATAAATTTATTCAACACCATGGTGGTAAGCAAATCGCAACAGAACGTCAGAAACTTTTTCTTCTCAGACTTACGTAGCGTGTCAAACTTGCTTAACATAGTAAAGTCTGAACTTAAATAGAATGCCACATGAATGATGCGACAATTTGTGACAGTTTTACCCAGCGCGATATTCATTTTTTATTTTTAACATGAAACCACACGGATCTCTGTAACAAATCCTTTTTCTGACATACGCTACGAGGCATTTGAGGTACGTACATCTGATTTTGACACTTTAACAGTGACGTCACCTTGTAAAATTGATACCAAAGTATGACAGTGACGTAGCAGTGTGACAATGACGTGGTCAGTGATTTCAATATTCACATTGACAGGTAAGTAATTTCAGTTTTACACGTGATAGGTAATTTCAGTTTTGAGATTTATGGTGTTTTTCATCTGCAAACTTTGTTGTCCAGCCCATAGCAGCTGCCTTCAGTCCATGCAGACAACTGTTAAAAAATTCTTACGAAGCTTTTCATACTCTTTTCTTAGTTGTTTTGGTCGAAACTCAATTTAAATCATTTGTTTAGGACAGTGGTTCCCAACCTTTTCAGTGTCATGGATCCCTTTGACGATGTGGCTGAAAGCTCTGGACCCCCTTATAAAGTCAAATTAAACCCTGCTCAGGAACATGTCGTTTAATAATCCAAAAGCAGTATACAACATAATTTTAGAAATATTTAGAATTAACGTTTAAAGCTGATTCTTTCAGTAGCTGCATTTTTATGCGCCCTGCCAAACAGTTCTACGAAAAACTACGCACGTTTCGTATTTTTCGAGTTAGAAGTTGGGAAAATGGCCAAATTGGCTTTGCTTTCTTGACGTGTAACAAAAGATTTGCCCAATTTGGCCTTGGGTAACTGTCGTGAAACAAAAGGAATATATGCCTATCTTGACCCGTGGAT
>JGI24158J21664_10000182_pt1 | contig 46931 bp, 36 predicted proteins | sample Ectturendosymbi3_FD_21664 | JGI IMG/M metagenome (IMG submission 21664) | reverse complement strand
TCTTGACTATTCTAATTACAAGCAATTTTTCCTTTACAAGGCTTTTGCTTCCATAACTTCAGCCCCCCCCTTAGAAAAATCCTGGCTGCGCCCCTGCAGACCAGGGATGGGTAAACTTTCTCATTGAGGACCGCATTGTTCTGTCAGTACCCAGCGATGGGTCAGCTTCTATAAATTATTCTATTCCACAGAATATAATTTATTTTAATATATTTGTTTGAATATTGAAATTTATTTTATCAAGAGCACGGTATTTTATTACATGTTTCTTGCGTTTTATCAGTTTTTTTCAAAGGAAAATGTTAGGTACCCGGTATGAAACTGTGTGGACCCCATTTCTCTGATTCTAGGGACGCGAATCGGTTCCTAAAACGCCTTAAAAAACTGATTTTATATTACCATATTTTATTTTGCGCGAAAGTGTGCATTGTATATAGGAGGGCTGCAAACATTGTTAAACGGGACATAGTTTGGCCACGCTCGGTGTGGACCAAACGAATTTAGCGTTCTTCTTCGCCATTTCTGTCGCATCCTTCACAAACCGAGACAGGAACTCCTGTCTTCCAGGTCTGGAAAACGCTAAAACGGCTGCAAGGAGCAAACGAGCGGCGCCAAAGCATCGAAATAAAGTCACGCCCCACACAAGGTTCACGCCAGTGATATTACCTGCGATATGTTCGATTTTTATTCAGGGCAAATTGACGTCTATTTACACAACGGCGCTCGTTAGGGCATTGTCCCTAACCACGGGCGCGTCGCAAAAAAGCGGAACCATACATGCGATCGGGTCGTCGTGAGTCCCAGAGAAAAGTGCACTCAGATTGGCAGTGTGAGCGGCTTCTTGGGGGGGGACCGATTCAAACTGCACAGGGGGGAGGTACGCGACGGTTGATCATAACGTAAAACAAGCGCGAGCGTGCGCGACAGTCAAAAACGAAGATACATCATCTCTGTCACGTACAGCTAAGGCGCGCATCTAAACTGGAAATCCAGCGTGGTTGCGAGTTCGTTGATGTGATGCAGAAGATTGTTGTTGGAGACAGGACACGCTAACGGACTCAAGAGCTCGACATCGCCTCCAAACGCCGCTTCAGTTCATCCATTTGCGACAGTTCACCGCGCCACAGAGACAAGGGATCTTGTTTCCTTCGTCCTCGAAGTCGAACTTGTAGTCGTAATTTAACTGCAAAAAACAGACTCGGTAAAATTTTACTTGGACTTAGTAATTCCGCACACGCACCAAGTGCACACAGGTAAACAGTATAATATACATCTCCATGGTAGGGAGATCCGCCGGTAATGGTTATGTATGAGAACCCTCACCTCTTCGCCTCTAAGAATGTGGCGGTTGGAAATAATCATGATCTTCTTTTCTTTCTCGAAATTGACAACCTCGGCCACGCAATTAGGATTGCACGAATGATTTATGTACCTGAGTAAAAGCAACAAAGAGATTTGTCTGAGGAGCGAGGAGATGTCGAGGTCGCGCCGAAATTAAAGTGAGCATTTCGTCAGCCTGGTCGTACTGACCGTCCGAATGGTTTAAAATAAAAATGACAACAGTTTCTATTGTTTCAAAACAACCATTTCGTTCTGGTCAGACACCAGATACTTCTCTCGAAGTTAACACTATTAGCGAGTGCACAAGCTTAGAAAGCAATGTCAACTATCTTTGAAAAAGACTGAAACCGCTGCAACTGACCTGGCGGGACCGCCGGTCACGGTTGCGTCGACGATGTAGTCGGAGTCCAGGCGGAACATGTAGACGCCCCTGTTCGCAGCTTCGTACTGCTTTTCTCGCTTCTCAGCGACCTCTGACCTGATGATGTCACCGATGTATTCGATGACCATGGTGCTTGGTTCGATGTCTCGCGCAGCGAACAATCCCAAGCCCTGGAAAGCATGCAGTGGGAGTGACGAGCGAGAAGTGTATGGGGGGAGGTCGCGCACGGGTCAGGCAGAGGCGTTGGTGCGAAACGAGCGTCACTCGCAAAAGGTCTCAAGTAATTATCAGAACGCAGGTTTTTCAGAGATCGCAATGAATTGCAGTTAATAACCAAAATGATCGACAATGAGTTTTATCTTCACTTAACATGAAGCCAAATAAAATTTAAAGGACGCACCAGCCAGTTACAAGAGCAGCAATGTGTTCGCTGCGTTTCGTTCCTATATCATCATCATGAATGAAAATACCAATAGGTTGTTGTAACGCATATAAGGAAGGTATTTGACTTAGTGAAAAAAAAACGCTTAGAGAAGACATTTAATGCTTTCGTTGTCACTGAGCCACTAAAAACCAGCAAAAAAGCAAGAGAAACGACAGCAGAAACTCAAATTTGGCAAAGGCGTCGCTACTTTAAATAACGGAAGCGCAAAAAGCTTCATGCCAAAAATACCAGCCTGGTCTCTATTAGGGAAATATATTTGATAACAAGCAAGAACCTTAGTTGCGCATTCTATGCGCCACCTACGACTTATTCTCACACGCACACAGACAGCACGGACTTTGCGAGAGGCCGCAAGGGAGCTTGTGTCGGCCGGTGGTGCGGCAGGTTCCGGGTGAGCTTCCCGAATGGAACCATAGCCGACACAGGAGACCTGCTACGGGGGCTCCATTAATCCTCCCAAGCCCGGCAGGTTTTATTCAAAGAGCTTTTCTGCTTCAAACGAATCTGTTAGTTTTTATAGGGTAATGAGATTTGAGCTGCGCTCTCTCGAACACGAAACTACGAAAAAGGTCGAGCACAAAAACGAGACCAGCTCGAACAATGGAAAGACATTGTCGGTTTGCACAACCTACGACAGTCGAGGTCACCTGTATTCTGGACCTCGCAAGGTAAACATTGCTCCTCCATTCCTGCTTCATACGACGGTACTGCGACGACTTGCATTGGACGAACTTCTTGTCGTAGAGCGACGACGACGCGTCGCCTATACCCGTCGACTCGTAGTACTCGCTGATCAAGTTGCTGATAAGTGTGTGCGGCCTGAGAAGTATGGCGGCGTTACCGAATGAGCAAACCCTGGCGCAACTACGCACATTGTTCTCAGGATCGCATTTCTCTTCAACGAACGACATGACGCACTATGCGGCGCGGAATGGATTAAATCGCGAAATGAAAGTACCTGCGCGCAATTGAGCAAGACATCAGAGGCGGCAACGGATTCGGACTCCGGTACAATTCTGCGTTTTTTTTCGAATCCGGAGCCGGAGTCAAAATTTTGTGAAAAAGCGAACTCGGAGTCGCATTTTATTTTCGGCCGCAGCAGGTGTTTGTGTGTTCTTTACGTCAGTGTTTGATTGCAAACATTGCTGAATTTCGGATGCATGGAATATAAATCGTTTTCGGAGTCTGAACAGGAGTCGGATTCTAAAATTTGAACAAAATTTACGACCCGGATTCAAAAAGTTTGGAACAGGAGCGGATTCGGAGTGGGAAAATGTGTCTCCTGCCACCTCTGCATGACACCTGAATGACGCCAACGGTCCTAACCTCGAACTATGCACCGCTTTTGACTTCAACGTGCTTTTTTCCGCTGGAACGCATCAAGCCTCAACAAGGTACAGTCAAGGAAGTAACTAACCATCAACGAACCATTAGGGCTTGCACTATTACGCGCAAAACGCCTTCAAAACTAGCACTTTTTGACAAGCAGCTCCAATGCAGGAGTACGCTACTTGCGAAATGCTAGCGCTGCTTCTGGCCTCGACTTTCAGTTTTTCGTTTTCTTTGAAGGAAACTGTATCTGCATTCTGCAAGTTACCAAAAGAACCGCACTGGGACCGCTGTCGGCGCTACCGCTTCCAGATATTAAGTTTCCGTGCACAATACCATGTCTCAGTCGTTTCAGTACGCGCGCACAACCCAGCGTCAAGGGAATGACCCTTTTGCGCTGCACAAGTCTGCACCTGCCTGCCCTCACGCACGAGCTCCTCCTCGCGCGAGTTCAGCTTCGTCGCGCAACCTGACTGACAACAGATCCTTGCATTCCTTTCGCTGATATGAATGCTGAACGCCACCAGCCTGTGTAAGCTGCAAACAACATCATCGATCAAACTTGAGCACGGATGCCCCGGAATGAGCCAATCCGCTTCGATCCTGATACGGTTGCTTAACAACGTCAGGGAACACAGCTGCAGAATATTTACACAACTCAACTATCCGACTATCACTGCACGTCAGCCGTATCTGCAACTGAAGCTACCAAGTTCGAAGGAAGCTTTATCCGGCATCAAGTGGAAAAATAACGTCTACGACTAGAATAGGATAACTGTATCTGTTTTATGTCAACACTTCATAAAGGATAGTTCTTCTACCGATCCTACCTTCTTCTTTACATCACTACATTTCTTGAAAACAAGGGCGTTTAAGCTATGACCTAATGTCGATTCTACAAGCAGCAACAAAACCCAATAAATAACCTGTTGGCCGCTAGGAGGGCGTGAATCTGGGTTTCTTACAACTAATCACATACTTACTTCTTCCTGCTCTGTTTTATGTGGGGCTCGGTGCGGGCGCAACCGGTCGGGTTGATCGCCAGAGGGAGCTCCAGCAGGGGGGAACGCCCGAATCTGAACTTGTACGAGGCGCAAAGTTCGATGTTGGGCAGCTGCAAAAAAGAAACATCGAAAAATTACGACAGCGTAAAAATTCCAAGGTCATTTTCAGGTCAGCACTACATCAGGACACCAAAAAACTTGACAGTTCTTTCTCAGGGCCAATGCCCACTCGTCTCTTTTTATTCGAAAAGGTTTCACGCAGCATGACAAAGTTCTCACCGACTCCAAAATCCTGCAAACAACGGGCGAAGTGAGGCCGAAGATGTTCTCGCCGTTGATATAGGCGGGGAACAGTTTGAGCATCTTTTGCTGAGAGCGTAAGTTGACCAGCTGCTGCAACAACTCAAGCCATTGCTCTGCGATAAAACGTGCACGCAGTTAAGTTAAATGGACGCTGGCACACTGCAACAACCCCTCAATACAGCCAAATGCCCCGGATGTCAACCAACTGCATGAAACGACGTGAGGCCGACGGTCAGATTTCCTGCTACGACCGCAACGGAATTTACAAAAGCAAGGAAAACTTCCTAAGAATTTATTTTTCTACCAGTTCAACTCACCATTAACATTTTCCCCAGTGAGCTCGACCCACTGTCCCTGCACACTGGCCTCCGCACTCTTCGGCCTTGACGCAACAGCTTGGTATCGGGTGGTGAAGAACGGCTTGCCGTCGTTTTCGGTGATCATGCACATATACTTGCAACGTTTGCGAGTGTTCTGCAGAACGTAAGTGCGCATTGCGTGATCGAGTAACCCGCAGTAAATAATCAAAAACCTGGCGTGCAACGCACTTTGCCTTCAATATATTGTTGAATAATTGAAACAAGCAAACAATTTTCAGCCGCAACGAGTACTTTTCGTGACAAAAAGGCTTTTCCAGCAGCGGTCGTCGATTCGACTCCACCCGCAGACTCTCCATGTCACGAACGAGCACTCTCAGTGCCATTTTATTTCTCGCCATAACCGCCAAGCATTGGAATCAGACAAATTTTATAACAAAATGTTCGAAATTACTTTGGACGTAAACGATTTCGTCACAAGCGCGCAAATGTCCGCTGCGACGATGCGACTCACATTGCTGCTCCAGTAAATCCGCGTCGCTTTGTAACCGACAGGGAAGATCGCGCTCTTGCTGTGGAACTGGGCCATTTGATGCGTGGACAATTGACCGACCGCATGGAACATGAGGGCGCCGACGCGCAAGATGTAGTTCTTCTCACCTGCCGAGCAGAATAAAATAATGGTCTGTGCTGTTATAGGTCTCGGTTTGTTGATACTGCGGGATGTGCAGTTGCAATAGATTTGTTTCAATATACAGCACGAGCAAAGTCGAGGCGTAGGTTTGTAGTCAACGTTCATGGCTTAGCACAGTATGGAAACAAAGTAGCAGTTAATTGTTTGGCAGCAACAAAATTACATATTACTTCGCTCACAGATTCTCAACTTGAAGTATTTTGAAGTTGAACTCAACATCAAAGATTTTCTATCCCCGTTTCGCTACGAATCATGCATAGACCATTACTGCATGGTTTTGCTTGGTAGCGAAGCAGCACCTCGTTGACAGCAAATAACCAGGCATCGCGCCACACACAAAAAAACACGAAAATCCTATTTTTCATAAACTGGAGAAACGCCATTCGAATCAAAATTACCGTGCCAACTTTTTCAAACACCATTATTAAGCACATGCTTGATCCCACCTTGAGTCAACTCCCCCTGCTGCATAATGCTGGCGATTTGCTTCGTCTCTTGCCTTTGCACATACACTTTACGAAAGACGGCGAGCGAGCAAAGTTGATCGCAGCCGTTGCTGCCCGGCGCTGACGTGTACGTCACTGCGTGCGTCGGACAGAGGACCGTTTTGTCCTTGAGGAATAAAATAAATGGCAGTAAAAACATATACTTTATGCAGAAGGCAGTTAGACCGAGTTGACGAATTCAGAACGCCTTGCAGCTCCGTTTTGCCGCACAAGAATGCGAAAGTGGCCAATAGGAAGCGATGGGCTCACGAATAGAAATCACAAAAATTTTCCACAAGACAAACCTGAGAAAACGGTTGATACAGAGTTTATTATGCACGTTTCTAAATGCCAGTTCTCACCTTGAAAAACATACAGTCGCACTCCAGTGCGCATGCACAGTGGTAAATATTCAAGCACCGCTGGCGGTTGCAGCTGATTGTGGCTCCTTTCTTCTGACAATGAGCGCACATCGCCGTTGACCCGTGACGCACGGCGAGGTCAACATTGATGAGGGCGCCACCCTGCGTAGAAATAGTAAACGTATCGTATGTTGGGTTTGCGTGCAACGAAATAGTTTTACAAGTATTATGAAAACGCATCACTTTCACCTAACTTTTTCAATGCAAAAACCGGTTAGACTCATGTTTTTTCGTAAGTTATTTTAACTTCGAAAATGGGCTGCAAATGATCAGTAAAAATAGCAACAGTGCCATTAATTTATTCCTGACATACCCACTCGCCTGTAGCACCGTGACCCGAACTACAACACAACCAATACAAATATCAGTGCAACAATCGCTCACCTGCGTCTCATACACTTCGCCGGACCACAAGGCGCAGTTGAGATGGACCCACTGGTCGACATCGAGGTTCAGCAAACGCGCCACACCGTTCGTTTCCCCGTCCCCCGTGACTCCGCACAAAACGCAGGATCGAGTGTCGTGGACGTCAGTCGGAGGCTGCGCAGATGTCAATCAAAGTAGCTGGAGATTTGTCATTTTCAAAGACGGGAGTCGGCGATCAGTTTAAGCATCACACGCAGAATATAACGTTAATGCTTTGCATCATGCCACGCGTTGAGCTCAGAGAGATGCGAACGATCCCCAAAAAATATTAATCACACAAGAGTGTTGGTTAAATTCGATCATGTCCACCAACAAGTCTTATAATTAGCATGAAAAGACGACTTCTACAGTTTGGACATTAAAATGCATTTGTTGAGTATTTCTAGTGATTGCTCAACTGTCTCAACGTGCACATTAAAATGCATCATGCGATAAGATTATTCCTGGGCCAGTACTCACGTGTTGTACATGGAAACACAGAGTGTGGCCGACAGGGCATATCGCTGATACAAATTTATTACTGTTTCTCCAAAGTGGTGAGTGTTATCATAAGCCAGCTATGTCCAACCCGCGGCCCGCATGCGGCCCAGCCGAAGGTTTTGTGAGGCCCAGTTTAGGTTTTCACTGTAATAGGAGTAACTACACACTGACAACCTGTCCTTATTTTGATAATCTTTAATTTGACATTTTTGATGTAGGTTGTCCTCAGTGCCATTTTATCACGTCTGTTACCATTGCAGTTTATAATTCTAACGCTTTCAGTACATTAGCTTAAGCGAAGTTTAGTTTGCTAAGGTCAAAGTAAGCCATTCAATATGCGGCCTTCATTAATATGTCATAAAATGTGCTGCCTGGTTGAGATAGTGACATGACTTTTGGCCCGGTAAGCCATTTGGGTTGGACATAGTTGTCATAAGCGCATTAGCATAGGAGGTCGACATATTTTCTCTTTCAAGCAACACATCTTGTGGATTGTTTAATCAGTGAAAGACAACGCTTTGTTTTGACGTGACACTCTTATGTCAGCATGCAAACCTTTAGCGCTGATCCGTATTTTGAAATCATTGCTTCGATGTCAGGTGGTGGTTTTTGATTGGTTGACTTAGACACAGTTATTGATACGCTCCAGCGCTTCCACTTGATGCCTTTCCATCGTTTCGTAGCAACGCGATTCTCATCACCTGCCATGAGTAGTGGAAGTCTTTTGTTCAATTAACGGTCAACTGCTTCTTACAAAACGCACGCAAACCATTCGAAGCTCACATGATAATAAACAGAAACCCATGCGACCCACCCGTGGTAATGGGTAAAGACGATTCTGTGGCAGTTTCACGATTTTGTTACTGCGTAACTAACTTTTAAGTTCTTTCTATTTAAGCATGCGTTAAAGCAGCTGGAGACCGTCAATATAACGTTGCGAATACCCAGAATGCACTGAGTCCGGTCGCGCAAGTCAACACACGCTCTTTGTTGTTGTCACAGCGCATCACTGCAGAAAGCACTCGTGCACGCGCTTTACCCGATGTTTGTCGCACGCCGACAGCGAAGAGAGTTTCGCGAACGCGAAGAAAAAACGATCATCCGTGACAAACACACCAGGATTCACTGAATTCGCAGCAAGATCGCACTGGGGAACGAATAACCGAGCGTCCCTCAGCACTCGACATGCAACAAGAACGTACCGGGTCCGGTTGACCCCCTCCTTCTGCCCCTGCCGCCACGACCCTTTCCATCAACCCCCCTTAATGATACTTCGTCACCGCGTCCGTCGAAGTTGCAGCTGCTCAAGCTGTACACCCGCTGACCTCGGGTGGACACCGCGTCAGGGTCAGGGTTCGCCTCAATCAGCGACGAGATGTTGATCTTCGTGGTGTGCCGCTGATAAACATGAGACGCTTTCCACTTCTTCTTTGAAACAGGCGGAGCGGTTGGCTGGAATTGAAGAAAAGCTTTTGAGTACTCTCGGGTACGAGGCACTAAGCTTTGCTGTTGCTGCTGAATAACCGTCGCATTCTCACAAGTTACTCTGCAGAACAGCAGCTGAAGCCGCCTCAAGTGCAGCTCGAAGCGACGGGTTGGCCACCGGCCAAACAGCGACCTTAGCAGTCGTGCGATAAACCACGCGGCAGTTCGTCTTGTGTTACCGCTATATCACGTCGCAGAGTGTAAGCTGTCGGTGAGCAAAGGTGGAAAACGCTAATCGAAGCTTGTTCGTGCTTGCAAACACGTCATACCTGTTTATCGAACTCGTTCGTGAAGTAGCATTGCTTGTCGCAGAAGATGATATCCTCGTCAAGTGAGTATTCCTGAAAATCAAGGCAAGTCAGATTCAAGTCACGCAAAACAAGAAGCGAGATCAACATTCCACATTCTAGAAAACAACAGCCATGAAAGCTTTTTCATAACGCGCTTCCAATAAAGCATTAACTCCAACAGAAAGATTGTTGAAAAAGCGTTAGTACTTGTTATACCATTACGTCACATTAAAGAATTTTGTGAAGAGAACGACGGACTGAACCAGATTTACTTTTTCCTTCAAAACAACCCCTGGTTTAGGGACAAACTGTGCCTGAGCACAAAGACTCACATCAAACACTGGTTTCCTCACGCCGTTCCCAATCACTGGTTTGTTGCAGGCGAAACAGCGACGCTGATTTGTTTGAGAATTTTCACCGTTAGCTTGATGTTCGGAAGCCTACAAACAATTCTAAGAAGTAAATCTAGCGCAAAAAAACGCAAGTACGATACTCATCAGCACAAGCCGGATAAGAATTTTATCGTGGATTTTGCTTCGCTGAAACCACATTTCTATGGTAAACAAACAGCTGCTGGGCGAGTTCGTAAGGAACTGAACTTTCATTTCAATGGCGCTCACTGGTGACTGTTAGAACGAGATTTTTCGTGGGGCGAAGGTTTAAATGCTCTTGTGGCTTGGTCGTACTACGCATTGGATGAAAAAATGTTTTCAACCACAGATACCGCTGTGAAGTGCATGATACTTTCTAAATTGCCGGATGACATGAGCTTTAGTGGATGCGAGCTGATCGGTGGAAAATACCCGATCGCACCTGCTGGACACTTGCAACGGCTTCGTATGTAAGTTTGAACCAAAAGCGCGCCAAAAAAGCGGTTTTAGACAATTGTGTCGTCATAGCACAAAGAAAGTGGTTGAAAAGGCACAAAATTTGAGCTTGCACACGCCGATCAGAAGTTTATGGGTACCGTGGTTAACGCATTGCCGCCCAATGGACGGATTGCTTTGCAGCAGTGCTTCCCAAACTTTCCGAAATCCCACAGACTCCAAAACAAAGCATTGAACCTGACTTCGCACGCTCTCATACAAATTCAACAATACGACAGACATTGCCTTACTAGATGCCAAACCAATAGTACTTGACAGCTTGATTTGCAAAAATCACTCCTAAAATGGCAATAAAATTATCTTAGTTTTAAGACAGCAGCGCAATTTGCCACTTCTATCCCAATTTAGTTCTATTTCCAAGAAGAATAATTTTAATACCTGCGAGTCCCCGACCTTTTTCTTAGCACTGGCGCGCGAATCTTCTTTCTGAAACGACAAACGTTACATCAGCGCAAGTTTTTCGTTCCACGAACACCGAAGAGATCATTTTCGATACGAACCTTCGGCTTCTTCTCCGGTTTGCTCGGGTCGACCATCTCGAAGCTGACGATCTGTGCACCGAGGGCGCGCGAGAGCGCCGACAGCGACTTCTTCACGACCTGCGCGCGAAGACGCTTCTTGTGAACGCAGCGAACATTCGCTTCGCTTTATCACTGACCCGTGTCAAACCGGATCATTCTATGGAAAATCATGCTACAAACACAACTAATTGATTTGCGGACTGAAACCGTGCAAGACTACTGGACTACAATGGGTCTCGATTTACATATTGTCCTGAAAGAGTTAGCTGCCGCTATCCAATAGGCAGGCGCATTAGTTCACTCCCTTTTCACCCCCGCTTTCTTCCCGATAGGGTAGTGGGGGGAACAGCCCTAAGAGGTTCCGAAACACCTGGAGGTTTTTAGCAACCTCCGAGAGTTCTGCTGGCTCGACACAAAGGGGGAACCAAGCCAGGTTGGTGATGTAATCACACTACCTGGCCCTTGGCGACCTTTGGGCTGCTTTCCCGTGGACGCAGTCAACAAGATTCGCATTGCCCATCTTTCTTGGAACATTCTGGTCACGTGACCGAACCATCATAGATGAGATCTCGATTCGCAGAAGTGGTTCGACATTCAGGGCTCCACGAATCGCACGATGGGCATTAGTTCAACATCAGAAAAATACTACTGTGGACCGAAGCAATCTTACGTATCTCGCAGGCTACATATACCTGTAGCGATAGTATTGTAGGTAATACCAACCTTAGATGAGTTGGTCTTGAGGGAGATGGTAACAGACACATTCTCATCATCTTCCGCTCCAACTAGACAAAGTATAGCGGTTTTCGTAAGTAACAGTTGTCGTCATAGCAACACAGCAGTGTGCCTCGGTACAATATGCGACAAAACCTTGGGCTTCATCATATATTTGCTTCTATCAGAACATATTCAGAGCAAAAAATCTTTCAACAAACACTCACTGAATTTTACCGTAACAGAATACAACGTACAATTCACTTCACCACCGGGTCAAGTTTTGAAAAGATTTTCACAAACTATTTGGCTGACACGGCAAAGTTTCGGTCTACGAGGATTTAGCGATCCGACTCACAATTTCTGGGGTAGTTAAGCACGGGTAGATGAGGGGACATGGGCCTGTACGGCTGTTCACCGATGACGTTGCCACTCGGATTATCATCCTTCGCATGAAGTCTTTTCATGATGGGCAGGTCGTCGTATTTGAACACTTCGGCGTCATCCGGTTCCGGGGAGGACGGTTGGACGCCGTCTTCGGCCATGTGGCTAATAAAACCACATTTGCAAATAATAATAAAAAAGTAACCGCTACGACTTTTAGCGAAAAAGCGTCCTAGTCGCAGAAAAACTGCACTGGAAGTGCAGAAAATCTGGGTCTTGATGATGGGGAAAACGAAAAAACACAGCCTTAACAAATCGAAAGGTTGGAAGAAAATGGCCACTAACTAATGATCAGTGAGGATTCTGCAATGCACGAATAATGAAGATGATCCCGCAACAACACTACGTTTTTGAACAGCTCCCAGCACCAACGCGTCACAAAGCGTCAGCGGCATTAACCTGATAGCCGCGATGTCGTCCATGCTTTCCGGGCCGTGGTGTGGCGGCGTGGGGAGGGAATCTGGGACCTTGACAGACTGCTGCTCATACGCTTTCTTCATGTCGTCGATCGAGCCAAGACGCTCGCGTTTCGGCGACGGCGGAAGCGACGACGGAGGTGTGGGAGGATTCATGAAGCTCAGCGGATCCTGAAAAATTCGCTCGAAATCGTTTGCACAGCGGCAAAAACTCGCAAGAAAGCGATACCGACTGCAACTGATCGCGTTTGAAACGTTTACTTGGAAACCTGAGTTCGTGTTTAAAGTTGGCCTCAATTCGATAGTGTTTGCAGGACCGCTTGGCTCGACCAGGTTCCTTCAGCTAGCAGTTATAACGAGTACTGGAGCCGCAATCATACCAGGTATGTCAAAGTCCACAACTTCGTCATCGCACTGCGCTATTAATATTCACAAACAACAAATAAGAGCTCGCGGTTTGCTGCAAGCTTTCGAGGAACCAGCCGACAGGCCTCTGCTTTTTTCGCTTTGCGATGATTCAGACTTTGCACATATCTGTATTGAAGTAGCTAGTCTCCACAGAGGCGATTAAGTCGAATCTATCAGCAATTTTTTCATATTAACCAACAGTGCAGTGACTTTTCTTACAGTAAAGACTGACGAATAGCGACAAAAGAGTTCACGAATTCGCCATCTATAACCGAACAAAACACAAGACGAGCGAGTTCTCCTGCAGTTGAATAACGCGCAAAACAACAAGCTTGTGATCATATCTACATGGTAGCGTAAACTAAAACCAATGACAACCAAGAACAAAGTTACAAGTCAACTAGAATTAAGTCCATACTCAAATCTGCAAGCAACGTAAGAACATACTTTGGACAACAACAGATCATAGTAGTCGGGTAGACCACGATAGGTAGCGTTGCCTATTGTTCCTTCCAGAAGGGATTTGGAGGCAGGCACCCCTGTCCCTTTGGGCATGCACATGTTGTAATTGAGCTTGATCTCTGGTTCAACCAACGCCGGAAGCGGAAGCTGCGTCACATGGAGATGCGTAATCAACCGAAGCAACTAAAAATATTGCTGCTGCCGCCTCAGCACAGCAGTAAAGAGTCACAAGGTCTAGTTGGTACAGTCGGTTAAAAAGAAAAACTTTTTGACAAGCATCAGGCAATCATCTTTGCAAGTTTCAACAACAATCCCTTAATCACTTACCGGCTTCCACTGTGAAACAGACTTGATGATTGCTGACTCTGGACTGAGCTCAGCGCTGGAGCTGCTCGGCAACCCGCCATCGATCGAGCCTCGCATGGCGGACAGCGGGTCGTCGCCGACGCCGTCCTCGTCTTTGTTTTTCTTCCTTCTCTTCTTGCTTCCCGCTTTCGGATCTTTATCCTTGGACAGCTTCCGCGAGCGTTTCTTTTTGTTGCTGCCACTCTCCTCCATATGCTGAAGATAAATTAACAAACGACAAGATGAAGCGAGAGCGATTAAAGCGATGGAATTATTTTCGTCCAAGGCCAAGTTCAATAAATCAAGTCGGATTGACCGGCATCGAACTGTTAATACATGCACGCGCATGTGGCCGCAGAGACAGAAACGGTTTCCTCTGGTAACTGGGTACAATTAAGAAACACTCAAGTAAGAGATATGCAAACCAGGTGATATACGAACATAATCTTTATCATGTTGCGAACGCATAAGTTCTAGGAAGTACACAATCCCAAACTGTGGAGATCGGTTGAAGTCTCTGCAAAGAACTCGTCTCCAACGCCAACACATTCTCAACTTCTTTAAATAATGCACAAACGACTTGTTTTAAATCATCTGAGTCACTTGATGACAGAAACCCGATTGGTGCGGTAAGAACATACCGCTCGATAACCAGGGTAGATACATGACACGCAACTGTAACTCCAGCAAATCTGCACCTTTGTTGTGGTAGAATGTCTGCGATGATTTCTGCGCATTTTGCTTCAGAATAACGTCAAAAAATCAAAAGCATTCACTAAATCTCTCATACACTCTTCTGGGGTGTAACGCAGTAGTAAGCTTTTACGTTTTCTATTGTCTTGAACGAGAAATAACCCAGTCAGAAATCAGGAGGACATTTCACTGCTCTGTCTGGGACAAAGCTTCTGGCGCGGTCGGAGGAGTTGCAAATCTGTTGCACAGACTTGGTTTGCTGGCTGGGTCGGTTTCCGTGTTTTTAAGTTTAATTCAAATGTCGCAATCCCGAACCCAGCAGTTTCACAGACTTTGAAACGAACAACCGCCTCACCTTCAAGAAAAGAGGATGACCAGCCAGTTCGAGTTGCTTCTTCACGTTTTCAGAAATCATGCCACTCTCCAGGTGCTTGCCGAACGACAGTGGTTCCGTGCCAGCGGTCACACCGAGCGGTGAGCCCTGCAACGAAACGTTCGAAAGCGCAAGTAATGCAGACAAGTTCGAACTTATACGAATATCAGCACCGCCAGGAACTAATGCGTGACTCGATCTTTCCAAAAAAGTATGTGTGAACAAACAGGGCTTGCTCCGCGAGAGCTGAAAGTATTTTTGCTGCTATATTTCTGTTGGTTCTATTCGAGAAAGCTAGAAACGCTTTTGCTGCTGCGCTACGAATGAAGTTGAATGATTTCCCTTCTATTGTTCGCCATCTTTCTTTGTGCGACTTAATACTCTCGACAATATTCTTTTACAGAGGTACCCAGCCAAGTTCTGGGCCACGCAGAAGCGAGCACTTCGGCGCACAACGCTGATTGGCCGCGAGTGGCTTATTTCCTTTTTTACTGGCAACACTTCACTGCAGTTAAATTTCTATCATTCACAGAAAAAATTCTACCGCCCTGAAGGATCTGCCCAGGTTCTATCACGCCTTACAAAAGATCGGTCTACCTGACTCAGCATGTGTCGCAGCAGCTCTTGATGGTTTCCGAGACGTCCACTGTCGCCCATGATCCCACCCGGCCCGGACATAAACTGTGTCTGAAGCACATATGCGAAGTGCAATCAACATATTGGTTGGTTTTAATTGATCGACGAACAACGAGGCGGAAGAAAAACAAAACATCACATTCTCAGAAAACAAAGGCATTAGAAAGAGCGCTGATAATGTCGTGATGTGTTCATTTTTCGTTATATTCACGAAACTTTATTGCGAACATCATCAACCACGTCACAGAAGTTGGCGGCTCCTGTCATACATTTGCTGACAAAGATACCCGTCCCGCACCGAAAAAGGTTTGAGCACATTCAAAAAATGCGAGCGTTTTTCATTCAGTACTTTTAATGTTACCGTTGCGATAGTAGATGCTGGAATTCTGGGCACAAGTTTGGACGGCTGCAAGGATCGCATCCAGGAGGGCGGACTGACGGTTTCTCCGCTATATTTGGCCATTTCCAGTTTATCGTCGTAATCGGCGCCGTCCTTTATCACAGCCGAGATGGTTTCATCGACCAAAGCCAAAGACTGTGGAGTGACATTGAAAAGCGTTGATAGATAAGTGAGATAGCCTGAGATAAGTGAACAACCACAGGAATTTAAACAAGTGCTCCAAGTGTACATCTAACCTGAGGCAGAGATTTCGTTTTTCTTTACGAATTGGGTTGAAAAACCGTACAAATAACGTTTGTATTTTTCAAGGAGGAGTTACAGCGTACAGTGCAAGCAGACCAATTCATGCTTAGGCCTAAAGACCCTCGTCTTCTAGTGTTTTTACGTGTCAGCACAGGTCCGCTAATGAGGTAGCGTCTAATTGAGTGGTTTTTCGCCTTTCTAACACGGAGACCCCTATTCCTAAAGATAATGGCTTGGGGAGTGGGACCCTCGTGTGCAGTTCTGTCATCAGTGAAAGTGGTGGTCGTCGTTGTTTGTGCATTTGAGGGTTAGAAAACACGTTGGCATTCCTTCTGGGGACGTCCATATTTTTCACTGGAGAGCCCGTTAAGAGCCACTGGTCTGTATTTCTCTGCATCGGGTTAGCTCTCCGACCAAGCAGTCGCCTGGCCAGTTTTCACCGTCAGCGCCTGTTCAACAGACCCGCGGCAAAGCAGACACAAAACCAAAATTTTGAAAGAATGGATGACCTCTTACTTGTAACCATGTAAAATTGAACATTCCTATGCTACTTTGCATTGTTTAAACGAAGGAGAGCGAGGCTCATAAAACGATTTGCAAAATCTACCTACATTATCTCAGTATGCACACGGAATATGAACTCCTCAAAAGGGCTCTCACTTTTAGGGACTTTGTCCCTAGGTTGGAACTTTTGACCCTTTTTAGGGATTTTCGGAAAAGTATGAGAATGTAGAAAATGAACTATTTCCGTCTACTTTGTAAATCATATTAGGTTCTATTTTTAACATTTATCATTGGCACTCCGATTTTATGCTGCACCACCACAGATTTAGGGATTTTTTGGTACTGTTCTAGGGATTTTTGGAGTTGCATTTGTGAGAGCCCTGTTCTCATATTGCACAAAACATGCCGCGCACCAATTTTAGGATTTCGTGGGAGTTCACGTGTATGTGGAACAAAGTCACGTTTTTTGTTGCTAATCTGACACAGTAGCGAGTTTATATACAATACTACCGCTCGATGACATACGTTGCACCAAGAGTGCAACTCGTAACTCGATGCATATGGCAACACTAGCGTATTTACGGGGGTGTAAGACATTAAACCAGGCTCGCTTTAATTTTCAAGTGTGTGTTTTTTTCTGCTCTTTCATTCTTGCTTAATGCTGTAGGTTTCAATAAATCTGCCCGCCCTCTTCTTTCTACACGTCACAGCATAAACGTGGTTTGGAAAAAAAGCAAAGTGAAAAAGACGATGAACACAAAGGAAATGAATCTTTCGAGTTTGTTGCTCATGAAAGCTTGGACGCAGTTCCCCAGTTCGAAAGGTTGAGGAACGATTTAACATGTATAGTGCGAGCGCGAACGGCAAAGTCGTCCCTGCGCACCTGAAACTATACTCAAAATGGAACATCCCCCCCCTCAATGAAGCTTGGCTGAGTCAAAATTCTTAGGTAAGCAACTGGATGAGAAACTCTTGAGTACCTGAAACCTATTTTTTTTTCGCTGAGACATTTCGGTCATACGACCCGTAATAGTATTAAAACTCGCCGTAATAGTATATCGACTTGATTTTTTCGATCATTTGAAATAAATTCGGTAGAAATTCGCAAGCACCGCTGGAGGTTGGGCGATTCACTTGTATCAAGAGCTCTGCTATTTTACCACAGCTCACCCTTTCGTCCATTACTTGCTTGCGAGCACCATCTCCCGACGACTTTACGTCGTTCTCGGCAGGTTTTTCCGACGTCACCGATGACGCGTCCGAGAGATCGGGCTCTGTGGAGCGGACGATGTTCATCTCTATGTCGGTCAGGCCAATCGGATAGGACATTGGTGGACTTAGGTACTGGGGGGCAGACATGCCACCAGGCACGAACATGGCACGAGAAGTTTCTACACAAAATCGAACCGTTTTAAAATTAATTTAAAATTACGAAGTTCTCTTTGTTTTAAAGACAGTCATCTAAGAATACATGAAACGCTCACTTAGGTGCTATGGCCAGACGAATTGCTGCAAGATTGAAATTCACTTATTTTGCAGCAGCCAAACCATCACTGTTCTTACAAAATCACCAATCTAAAAATACACAGCAATACAACCGTTCATTCCGTGGTATCATCTCAGAAATGTTGCTTGAATATTCACACATGAAAATTTCAGTGAACACCGGCAACATTTTTAGATTTATTTCAAAAAGTATAGTTTTATACAACAAAATCGTACGGACACGCACGCAACACAAGAAAATCATGCTGTTTGACCACGAATACAGAGTGTATTACGCAACAATTTCATCAGCTGGTTGTCCGGGCAGCAACAAGCAGCAACATAGCATTCCTTCGCTGTTGTCTCACACAGACGCATTTACTTAAGTCACTAGAGCAGCATGGAAGGTACATGCACAGAGGTATAACTAACTGTTAGAATCTTTCTTGCTGCCGGCCACGTGAGGTTGCATCGGGGAAGGACCAACGAACGAAGGTGTGCAAACGACAGTCGTCGGTAAGGCTGTTGGCCTCACTTCGCCGATGCTTTGGCCGGGGGCCATGGAACCTGCGAGGTCCATCATGTGTCAGATCGACTCAACAGACAAAAGACATTTGTAACGGCAGCAAAGTATGTGCATGGCGGTCTGTCAATACGATAAAACGTTTTTATTTATTACGCTTAATATCAGGTTTTGTTCAAGGTAACAATTTTGACCTTCGGCTCCAGTTTGCACCGACTCTTCTCCACACAAGTGTCTGAATGTTGAGTATGGCGAAAACACATGCATGTGTGTATGCATGACCACACACACGCAACAAAGATCTCTTTGTTCGTAATGAACTAGTGTAGCATGGTTGAAATCCGATGAAGTCAACGGGAAAGAAGCTAGCCAATGGGTTTTCATTACGAGTGAACATGGTGCTCTTTATGAAATATTTACGACGATAGTAGTTCACAATCTGCTGCAACATGGTCATGAAATTCACGAGAAGGTTGGTATTTCACTGGATTTGCAGTTTTCGAATGTTTAACAACAAATGCAAAACTTTTTCACTGCACTGCTGCAAGAAGATACTCTGCGATACTGACTTGGTATCAAAGGCGTCATGCCGGCGGACACCTTGCTGCTGGAGCCAGCCACCATCATGGGAGCAGACGCTAGCGATGCTGGTGAACGCATGTTGGTGCCGACTGCCAGCGAGGAGCTCGCAGATACCTGCGAAGAAAGCGGAAGTCGCTTTAACTTCAGGTGACAAGTGACGCCGTTGAACACATTGGTCTCAGCAAAGAGCAAGAAAATTAACAACTGTCACCTACCGCGCATAAACAATGGCTTACCGGCTTACAGATGGTGTATTAGTAAATGTTTGTGCTTTTACGTCATCGGTCCAATGGCTCCCCAAGGCAGACGGTGAATTTTTACTTGTACGTGTGGAGTTTCAGCCAAAGGCTGATGACGTTGCTCTACAGGCAACGCGGGCAGGCATTTGAGTTGTAATTAGTTTGTGTGAAGTGGCAAATTTTGGTGAAAACTGCTCAAAATGTAACTTGAACCTTTTGGCTATTACAACCACGCAGCTTTTTATCTAAACATTTTCCAATAGGAGTCGTTCCCCACAGTGCAAAATATCCCAAATTCAATAAGATAAATATGGAATGTACACAACGCTAACTGGAAAAAGCAAATTTCCATTGTTGAAGACAGGCCGCGAATTACCAAATACACCCTCTACAGCAGGGGTCTCAAACTCAAATTGCGCAGAGGGCCAAATGAAGACTTATAAAGTAACCCGAGGACCGCATTATGACGCTGACTCAACAATGGCGCTACTTGAACCTCGCTAGGCACAGCTTTTACATCTTATTTCCTGCGAAAGGTATCATGAGTTCCAGGCAAATCATTTCTAGCCGTTTCTAGTACGTTCAAAAGGAACTTGTTCACTCGTTGGCCGAGAACTTTAAACACCAGTGAATAAACTAAATAACGTAAATGTTAATTATTTGAAAATTCCCAAAAAGCGTCGCGGGCCGCGTGTTTGAGACCCCTGCTCTACAGACAACACAATTTATGGGCTTACCAGAGAGCCATAAACGGGTTGACCGCCGAACGAGGTGCGGCCTGCAGTGGCGCCTTGCACGGGAATGCCGAACTGGGTCATGGCTATTGGGCCACCGCCGGGTATGAAAGTTCCAGACGACGGCACGTGGCCAGGCATCGACACGCCATGCTGTGACGCCAGGACCTGGCCACCGCCGGCCAAAAAGCTGCCGGGCACTTGGATCTGCTGCATGGCTTGGACCGTCGTGGTGGAAATAGAGCTTTGCGGCGCTTCCACAGATGGCTTCTTCTTTTTCTTGCGTTTGCGTTTCGGCTTCTGCAACAATCGACACGCTCGAAGATTCGAGAACAAGACGGTTCTTGCTACAGCGACGCGTATCATGAACAGCGGGGAATTTTGTGACACGACGCGTATCAGAACAGAGCAGCACGCAACGTGTTGCGAGATCTTGAGACCTCACGAATCTTGACACATACGCAGCAGCTTGCCCAGGCCCGTAACCAGCTTGGGACATTAGGCGGGGTGAAGAGTTTTCTGAGAGGGGCCCAAATTTTTTATACTATGTCTAACACATTTTTCCAGGGGGGAGGGGAGCGAAATATTTTTCGAAGCCCCCATCCCTACTTTCGGGCCTGAGCTTGCCACGTACCTCGATGAAAGGTCACACTGGTTCGGGCGTTCAAACATGCGACGCACGGTTTACAAATGTAATCACTTCACTTTGATGAACCGCAAGCACAAAAACAGGGCTCGTTCTTGTGTGAAAAAAAGCGAGCAGCGAAAATGCTTCAAAACACACTGACGGTAAACACAGGACACTTCTCACCTCTTCCGTCATGTCCACGCGCTGCTGTACAAGCTGCGGCTGCACTGGCATTCCTGTGACAGCAGGAACGGGGGCTGGTGATGGGTGACGAATAAACGAGGCCTGAGTGGGAGCCACGTTGCACCCGGCAGAGACATTAACCGAAGCGACTTCCCCCTGAGGCATGTCGCCGGTTGAACCCCCCGGCAAGGTGCCTTGAGGCCCTGCGACGCCGACAGCGCAAAGTTGCGGCCCATGTGAAGTCATTTTGACAGGGTTTTGAGACTGGGCGGGAACGTTGGCCACGTTCGATGGGCCCGATGTAGTGGATATGACCATGCCGTGTTGCACTATCACTTGCTGTATTTGCGCTGGGTTCATTGGCCTGCAGCAAATGTATTAAGGATTTCTTAACTGACCAAATCTAAGCACGACAAAAAGATCGTTGGTCACTGATATAAAGACTACACCACGAAAACATTAGACCTCCACATACGACAAAGCTTTAAGTCAGGTCGGGAAAGGCTCACCTGAAACCTTGCGTCTTCTGCAGTTGAGACAAAAACGCTTTCTGCTGATTGGCAGCCTGGCCAGTGCGAGCAGATACGTCGACAGCTGAAGGTGCTTGTCCTCCCTGAATGAGCATTCCGGCGGTAACGGGCATCGGCACCATATTCCCAACACCTGTGTTCGGCGAATGAAAAACAAACTTAGTCAGAGGCGACATCAAATACGTTCTAAAGTCTAAACAGACGAACGAAAGATTCCTCCGCGATCACACTCCAGGAAGAAAACACACAGGCCTGATGAGCTTACACAATGCTCGATTGGTCACTACGGCACTTTCTGGGCATCCATCTGGTATCAACGAATTTGTTCTCGTTACGAGCATCTTCGCGAAGCAACGCTTGAGATACTGACGTACGTTGTCATCAGCCACGCGCGATGTCAAGCAAAATTATGTCATAATGTCGTCATCACTCTTGGCGACTTACGCTTCCGGTCAATTAAGCTCCAACACTACGTATGGATCGCGATTACCGTAATTGTAATCAAAAATTGCTTCATTTTCAAAGGCATGCCATTTTACTTTATTCTTTTCCAACATGCTTTCCCGCAATCACTTCATAATTCTCCCCACCGCAGCATTCAGGTGATTTTCGCAAATAAGGTCATTTCTCACAGTGAGGCGAGCAAGCCCACACAGGATCTACATCAAAGCATCTACTTCGCGGAGAACCAGAAAACAATCTCAACTCCAGCTCAGCTTCTGCAGCAATCACCAAAGTCATTCCAGCTTACCTGGTCCAGGAGTGATGGAGCCTGATCTGGAGATTGGCTGGTTCATGGGCATGGTCAGAGGCCCCGGGGCAGACTGCTGTCTCATCACAGCCGGTGTCTGGCGACGAGGTATAGCTTGGCCGGGGGGGTACACTGCGACCATCCCCTGCTCAGCAATGCATGCAACAAACGACTCGTTCGCACATCCACACGGAAATATGAAAGACAAAGCGCGCTTTGGCGTCGCTCTCGCGATGTCGCAACGCACGCCAGGAAATGTTAGACAGAGTTGCAAAAGTCCGCAGTCAAACTTACCGAAAGTTTTCACTAAAAACAAACTGTCTGCGCAAAAGATCCGGTAGAACCTTACAAGACCAAAGAGCGGCGGGCCCACCTGTTGTTGCATGCCAGCCATGCCACCATACTGAATCGAGCCTTGCGTGATGTTGTACTCTTTCACTCGCTCGCTGTGCTGCATTTGCTCCTGACGTACCTGGGCACAACGCACATCAACAACGATTGGTGAGGTCAAAAGCGATAAATTTCACGCAATGCACGAGGGGACGTGCGCGGTACGACCTGGTGAACCTTAATAGCGTGAGTGTGGCTGCAAAGCTGAGCACAAGGTAACCGCGACATTCAAACCGATCCTGGGCAAAGAACAACAAACTAGATCTGCCGACGACTGAAACTAGAAGCAAATGAAATTCCATGTAAAGGATCCGCTCAATGTGCGTTCGATCAGAAAAGCAAGCGCTAGCCAAGATAGAAAAGCCATTTGCTTGAATGTAGATCATTACCTGCTCGAGACGGCGGCGAGTTTCACTCTCCTGGCTACTGACGCTCATGAGACTTTCACTGTCCTGAGTGGAAAACTCTTCGCCGTTCTTCTTGCTCTGGCGTTGCTTCTTAGTGAGCGCTTGTTTGATGGACCGCTGCTGCTTCATCGCTTTCTCAAGCTCTTTCACGTTCATCTGAAGCAAAAAGCGCAGATTTTTACTTAACGAACAGCCACAACAGCCAACGTGATTTTTTAATCAGGCGCACAATTTTCTAATTTCAAGTTTTTAAAAATCAGCGTTTGTCAAATACGGAACACTCGAGCGAATTCCACCACGATAGAGCACCGCTCACTGCCACCTGAAGCAATGCTTGATGTTGATAAAGCCACTCCTCATATCTTGCCTTATTTTGTTGCGAGGCGACATCGTTGCCGAACGGAGGATCGCACAGCAGGCCTGCGTCAACAAAAGCGATTATTGATGCAAACACACACATTCATATAGATGTATGTATATATCAGTGCAACTGAGTCAGAGAAAAAGAATCCCACCACTTCGTTCGGAACAAAGAAAATCACCATGTTGAAATGTATTTCACAACTGACATCAGCCAACGACTGCGGCGATTCTACAGAGCAAGTGCTGGAGCTCAGCTCTCTATTGTTTATCAGCTTGTTTTTTTAATCTTCACATTTTATTCTGATCCCATTCCATTGCAGTCTGGCACAATTAGACTTTGCTTGCACCCCTAACAACGTTTTGAACCCAGAGATCCCACCAAACGTTTCAAAAGTCACCAGCTCTTCTTGCCGACACTCTCATAAAGCTACAGTAGTTGATACCAGCAATCTCTTAATGTCCCGTGTAAAGCACAAGTCTTAATTCAAGGAGTGCTGCAACAGAATTATCTATTTATTTAAAAGCAGCTTTCAGTTAAACACCACCGTTTGTATCTGCCGCCTTAGTTTCCGACCAGACCCCAGCGAACATCACTGAAATGGTTATTTTGGGGCTTACTTGGTTCACTACCTTGCTGTCCGCCAGGGCCTTGTTGCCATGCAGCGCTCCCAGTGCGCTGCACCAACTGCCCGGGAGGAGCAGGAACATCGTTTTGGGTTTGGTTGTTATTGATGACCTGCAAATGTACGATCAAACATGGTAAATTTGCTGCTACCATAGCAGAAAGAGCGCATCTCGTACTGAACGACTTATGCAGGAGGTTCTTTAACACATCCCAGAGTCAAGCGAAAATACAGTTGTTGTTCTTTGCTTGCTCAAATAGTGACGAGAAAGTAACAAATGCAGAAAACGTCTTCAACGGCTGTTCTTTACAGTTTGCCATAAGAGGACATTTCTAGATACAAAAGCAAAGCGAAGAAGGGCTTGGGATACCTGATTAATGCCAGAAAGAACTTTGATCTTAGCTTGTCTGATCCGATCAAGCCCAACGTCCTGCGCAAGCTGCTCGTCACGTTCCACACCAGGAAAGATGGCGCCGCTTTGTGGCTGCTGCTGTTGTTTCAGCAAAGCTTCTGTTATCTTTTCACGCCTGCTTGTGAAAAAAATGAATCAAGAATGTTACGGACAATCACAAGCCTTGCATATCTTCCAACGCTTTTCACTGAAATAGATCCACAGTAAAAAAGAAAATGACCGCGAAGTCGGTCTATTTAACCACCTGAGTCTTTCTTGCTCTTTTTTCTCTTCATCCAGTAAATCTTGTATCAACAAGGGCTGTTCCTTAATCAGTAACGTTTTGGGTTTTGTCGCAGCAGCGCCTGTTTGGGCGACGGGAGGTGCTCCAGGAGCGCTCGGCTTTGGGACACCGTGGTAAGGCATGGTGGTCGCTTGCGTAACGACAGGCATCCCAGTCAGCACAGGACCGGTAGCAACGGGCTGGTTGGAGAATGGCAATGTCCCTTTGGGAAAAGATGAGGCTGCAAACAAGTACATTTAAGCGTCGATTACATCATACAATGAAACGGAAATGAACACAATAGTTTATATAGGGTTGTTTATAGGTATTTTAGGGACCCGATTCGGGTCCCTAGAATCAGCGAAAATTATCATCGGGTCCCTAGAATCAGAGAAAATCAGGTCCCTAGAATCAGAGAAATCCGGTCCCTACAGGTCCATACCAGTACCTAACATTTTCCTTTAAAAAAAAACTGGTTTATGTGTAAACAAACTGAAGAATGAGAGAGCTGACATAAATTCGGCAATGCTCAAAAAATTACACAATGAAACAGTCAAAACTGAAAACATCACTCACCAATAGGCATGTGAGTGACTTGGTGGGAGATTGTGACAGATGAGATCTGAGTTGTGACCACAGCGGACGTACTAACGACCATGCCCAACACACCAGTGCCACCCGCCTGAGTCAGGGTGGAGCTTTTGCAAACACTCGGAGCAGCTGGCACGGCGCTGACTTGGTAACTCAAGTCCCTGCAGCGAGATTCAGATTGCGAGGAAGCTGTGGAGGCGGGATCAGAAACACTGCGCGCAGCCATCGGGTCTGTCATCGTCACACCGATTGGCGTGGCTCCGACAGGTGCATCGCTACTGGCAGGCGACGCGCTGCTGGATTTTGCCAGTGTCGCGGAAGAGTCAGCCAGGGTAACCTTGGAAGGAGCGTTAACAGTTGCAAGTGCAGCGGGCGCTGGAGTTGTTTCGGTTTTAGGAGCAGTCTCTTTCAGGTAGACTTCATCTCGGCCACCGTCCTTCGCTTCAGGATTCTTCGTTGCCGGGTCGACAATGCCTTTGTCCTCCGACGTCAAAGGTTCACACGCGCTTGGTGCTTCTGCTGTGGACATTGCTTCGCTTGTCAGCACTTGGCGAGTAGCAGGCGACACACGAGCTTCTTTTGCTTGCTCGCCCAAGTCTTGTTGCTCAGCGACCGCAGATGCCGCCGTCTTTTCCCCATCGTCCCTTTTTGCTGTGGAAGTGGAAGTTCCTGCAGTGCCGTCAGAACTCCGGGCCTCCTGAGGCCTGTCACCCCCTTTGTCAGGAGCCACTGTTTCAGATTGAAGCGCCGACGCTCTGTCGTCATCGTTCAACGAAGGTACGGGCGGCCCTTGCGTTGCATCGCTGTCCGCTTTAGCAGGATCATCAGAACTGGACGCTGCTGCACTTGCTGCAGAGTCAGCCACACTTTTGTCGGATCCTTCCTGTGCTTTATCTGCAACCACGTCAGAAACCTTTTTTGAGCTGCCAGCGTCATCAGATGCCTGGGGCGCGTCACAGACACTGCTTTCCTTTGGTTTGGCAGAAGCTGAACCATCGACGACAGTGCTTTCTTCACCATCAGAGTGTGTTCTACCACAGTGCAAGCTTTCCTTGTCCGCTACCGAAACCTCAGCTCCTTTAACAACTTTACTGCTTTCTGCATTGGCTTGTGCCGAGGAGGCTGCAGGAGCGCCGACGTCACTCTTCTCTGCGCTTGCATGCCCAACTTGGCTCGTTTTGGGAGCAGCCTTGACGTTGCCTTCTGGATCAGCAGTTGATTTTGTTGATTCTGCTTGTGATGCAGCTACTGAACCATCAGACCGAACGGCAGTGGCGTGTTGTCCGCGGGACTGAGTGTCTTCAAGCTGCGAGACGGCTGTTGATATTTGGCCATCATCAACAACAGCTTTCTTAGCAGCCAGCTCACAGCTGTTCGGATTGCTTTCGGCCATTTTTGCATCACCGCTTTTTAGCGAAGCTTTTTTCGGAGAACTTTCAGCAGCTGCTGCGCTGCCACTGTCGTCGTCCTCCTTGCCAGAACCCGGTGTCGCCCCCGCAGTTGAAGAAGCAGCGCTGGTTGTACTGGCGCTTGCACCTGAAGAAGGAACCGCAGTGGACGATGGATCAGCAGAATCTGATGGCGACGCTTGTTTTTCGACAACAGAGACGGTGTTTCCAGGTTCGGTTTTGACAGCAGGCGCGTCTGAAGCGGGTACAGGTGGCATGGCGCTCGATGCCGTCAAAGCAACGTGCTCCACTTTCGGTACAATTTCCTTCGGTGAGGCCGTTGCTGTCGACGACGGTGCGGCTCGTACTGCCTTCTGGCCGGTCGCTGGTGCTGTCGTTGGTTCAGATGTAACCTGTGATACGGTATAGCATCATTGAGCATTGCTCGCGAAAAGGCGAAAAAAAATTATCGTTTTTCTCGCGAAAAACAAATTACAGTATCTTGCTTGCAATGTCAATCTGCGCAAGTCATGTTCGGTGAAACAAGTAACGCTAATTTGTTCGCTCGGCTCGCGCCTTCTACGCTTGCCAGTTTGTCCAACACAATGGGCAGTCAAGCTCTACTTTTGAAATCGAATTGGACACAGGCTATTACTTTATTTGTAGAAGAAACAGTTTCCGTGGCAGCAGAATTCATCTGCATGCCAGCACCAGCTCTGATGATTTGCTCGCGGCGGATGGCGGGGTCGGGTTGTTTCGAGTGCTTCAATTCAATGTAACCGGCTGAGACAGGAGCCTGACCCTGCACAAAACACACCGCCGTCGTCAACGAGATTCAAGTTGTGAAAAGAATGGCGGTATTGGAAACCCGACGTAGAACACAAGCGCAGAACACGAGATATGCTGGTCGAACGCGTTGCGAGTCACCTCCTTACTGCAAGCGATATTCGTAATGAGCGACATTTTCAGGGTTTTCTAAAAATTTCAACAACACAAGCGTTTCCACAAAAGCGACATCTTGCTTTTGACGTCGCAACTAGTTGCGTCACTTACAGGCGGTGCGTTCGGGCCATCTGATGTGGGCAACCTGAAAGAAGGGTATCTCTCCACGCCGAACGGTGACGTCAGACTAGGTGAAGTTGCCGTCAAGCTTGAATGGACTGATTGGGAAAATGTGGGAGATGGAGGTATGCCTACAAAAAGAAGTCAATGTAAATACAGCTCATACCACAACCCACCACGTGTCTACAGCGCAGCGAACGGTCCAGCAGCTTTCTTAGTTGCTTGCAAACAAAAAACAAACTGCCCCCAAAGTCCTCCAGGTGATATTTAAGCTTCTATCAATAACTAAAATCGACGATTCCTCACTTGTGCGACAATTTTCCGTAGCTCTGCTTTTTGAGCGCGCAGTGCAAACAGTGGCTAGTTCTGGCACCGCTTAGTACTCACTCCTGTGCTACTCACGTAGTGATTCTAACCCACAGCGATATCATCAGTCAAGAAGACGAAATAACAGACGCCTGCACAAGCGAACTGCCGACACTCACCAGGCCTGTAACCCCTGATCGCCATGTTTTGCATTTGCGGTGCAGAAAAGCGAGGATGAGCGTAAGTGTTCTGCGACACCGACTGTGCTGCCGACGATTGAGAGGGGTACGGTGGTGGCGGCCTGGTTATACTGGCCGGGGAAGGACCAGCCCAGGGCCCGCCAGGCATGACTTGTTGCTCCACTATCTTGAGTCTAAAACAAGAACCACTGGTCAACATATGACTAACAAACGTACACTAGACGCCGAGTAGCGGATCTTTCTAACCACAAGCCTGCAGAAAAAAATTCCACCAAATGACGTAAGCGGCTGCGTTAAAAACTGATTGGCTACCTGCGCTGTGACGCGTGATGATGCAAAGCTTCCCTCACAGGGGGTCTTCCCAAGCTGCCCTGGATCATTCCAGTTTGCTGGGACGTGCCGATTGGTTTGTCGGCTGGCTCCGTTTTCACGTCAACAGCCGACATACGCATCGCTGGCAAGCCTGGAATACGACAAGATTGAACAAGTTAAGCTTTCCAACTGACTTGACAAAAACTCTTGACTGGCACGTCACGAAGAGCGGTTCAGTCAAACTGGTTGTGTCGTCGAACTGCGCAGACACAGTCTTGCCATCAGAGTTGCACTACTGCTGAGGTCAAGAAAAAAGCGGCACTGCTGCTTGCGTTTACGAACCTGCAACATCCGGGACATTGCCGGGTGAGTGTGGTATTGAAGGGCTTGGCGCACTCATCTGCATGGTTGAGGTGTACGCATCGGCGGCGGACAACCTTCGCTGGAGAACCTTGCCGTCTTGAAATGGGTCCCGCATCATCACCGGTTGGGGTGTGAGTGGTTGTGACACCACAATGCCAGTGGGAGCCCTGACGCCAGACGGGTGGGGGCTAACAGCGGTGCCTTGCTGAGGGTGAGTGTGCACTGCTGAAGCCATGTTCTGTGGCAGCAACTGAGGAGGCACGCCAGGTCTGGGATTTACGGGCATTCTCGCGAAATGATCAGAACTCGCGGAAACATCGTGCAGGGAGCCCTGCCGACTGAGGGTCGGGGTTCCAGGCTTGACAGGGGAGTTACCCACTGGTGTTCCGGTAGGTGTGACAGATTGCTGGGGCTGAGAATATTGCGCTGCAGGCGGGCACGGTAGTGCGCTCGAATCACATTTCTCCATCTTCGGCATGCGCATGTTGGCCGACATTAATCCCATCTGCCGGTAAAATATAATATATGAATGAAGCTACATTGCGCAGCTGTTTTAATAGCTCATCTAAACTCTAACAAACCGCGATTACAGGAAAGATAGGGGGTCTGCAGTTTTGAAAACCAAAGATCGTCAGTACCTGATATCTACAAAGCTGAGCACTTGCGTCATCACCTCGAGGAGTATACGCATTAACAGCTGCAACCGTGCTTAGTAAATATGTTTTCCTAAGAACGTAAGCTGAAGTTCAGTTGAAAATACCCGGACCCCTTGCGGCAAACATCAGACATCGTGGGACCGCAGACAATAGAAAGGCGCAGCCGGAAACCACAGCTAAGACAAGAAAAATTGGTTGCCGGATAAATAAATAATACACAACGACGCTAACCTGCTGATGATGAAACGAGCCTTGCTGAACGCCAAACATCTGTTGTTGCGCGTTCACGCCTTGTCCTGCGTTGCAAGCAACTAATTGAAGTACAGCGCAACAATACAGAGTGGAAACATGTGTTCAACAAATCACGATGTGTACAGAATACAACAGCAACAACAATTTGTTTCATCGTTTGGACGAAACGGCAGAAAAATTAATCACGACTAGCACACCTGGGAAGCCAGTCTGCTGGAGCTGTTGTTCGTTCCACGGGCTTCGGCTTCTCGACACAGACGCAGCGCCATTAGCGCCGAGATTCCCGGCCATGAAGGGTGGTCTGGGTCGGGCGCTGACCGGGGAGCCGGCGACTCCGGGAGAAACGGGCCGGGAGGATGGATCCCTAATTGGTGAAAACGTTCAGTCGAAGCAAGGCGGTGACAACGCACAAACAGCAGCGACTGAGAACTATTTAACAAGAGTCAAAATCGGGTTTGAAAATGCTCGGGCAAGATTTGGAGCGAATCGCCTTCACTGTGGCGTAACGTCACAACTTCACCAATGCAACAGTCTATACGTAAATGAAAGCTCGTCGGCTTCACAAAACTGCACTGCATTAAATTGTTTGCTAAAAATGTTGTGTCGGCATAAGGGGAAGAAATCCTGGATCAGAAATGCACCGGAATTCTCTTTTCAGGTTAGAATAGGAATTCACCTGACATGCTTATATCAAGAAATGGCAAAACATCCATTCATGATTGAGAAATGGCATGTGGAGGAGATGTATATTGCGTTCAGGTTAAAGTAATTCAAAGAATGATTCGTTGCTAATCACATTTGATGCAAATCACAAACGCACCTGGAAAGTGGCCTGGGCTTCATAAAATTTCCTTGTTCCGTCAATGAGGCGGGGGAAGCACCACACACAACTGGCTTGCTCATTCCGCAACTCGGCACTTGTGCAGCGCCAGAAATAGAGAATTTACCGAGCATTGCTTCTTGCTGCCCGGTACCCTGCAAGGTGCTGTCCTTGCCTGCTTGCGCCGCACAAACGACCGGCTTCGACTCGTCGTCAGACAGTTCAGTGGAAAAAAGCTCTTGGTCGTTAAGATGCTCCAGATCGCGTCGGGTCGCCTTCAGATACGCCCGGTTGTCTCGGGCTTTTTGCTGCAAGGAAGCAAATGAAGGATGCGAATGCGAAGAGCTTTTTTAAATTTAAAACGCGAGGTCATTTCTACACTTTTCCCACTGTCGTGTCGACTTGTAGTCTTTGTTGAAGACGTATTTTGAAAGTTGTCTAGTTAGAAAATGCTGCAAGACTCACATCGCAGAACGTTACTCAAAACTGTGGTCCAAATCCAAAGTTTTCATTGTCACGTGTCGAGGCTCAACACCACGTTCGTATCAGTTGGTCGTGCTTACCAAATACGGGGCTCTTTCGTCAGGCGTTGCTTTTCTCCACAGCTTCGCCACTTGCTTCGCCCTGGTTGGCCAGTCCGGGAATTCCTTCTTCAAGTAGTTGTGCTTCATGTTAGCGTACAAGACCGGCGAAATAGTCGCCAGTTCGCCTGTGAAGCAGTCGAAGTCAGCGAAGGTTGCTTTAGCGAATGTGCTTTTCGTGTTACGCATGCGCAGTACACGCCACATACCTAGTGGTTCGTCTTGTTCCCACTTGAGTATGTTTCGCTGGTTCACACTCAGAGTGTCTCCTTCCAGGTCCGTCCCGAGCGGCCACGGCGGCGGAGCGGGTTCGAACAGATTGGTGTCGCTGCAGACGACACAAGGAAACTAAGACTGAGCAAGTGAGCGACCGGCTGTCTTTGAAATCTCAAGACGCGCAAAAGAATTGCGCTGGCGAATTTTTACTTTCAATTTCTGCGGCTAATACACAAAGTCAGCAAAGGGCCATCTTTGTCAAAGCTTCTCATTTTGAAATCTTTCGGTCACAATAGCTGACCCACAAAAATGTTGACTTTTAATATTGCAAAACATGGCGAAATACTGCCTTGAACACACCGCAAAAAGTAAGCCAATTTCTTTAAAGCGATATTTGTATTTTTTAATTTTCACCATTCACTTTCAAACAGGATTTTGTGATGAGTTATATTTAGCATTTGTCTTCTGTTTTGCCAGTTTTTACCCTTATGTCTAACAGGTACATAATTAAATTAAATAACACAAAGAAAGGCAGCGAAATTCAACCAAACCACCAAAATCTCTGTGCATGAACGGATTTAGTCCAGCTGAGGTACGAACAAAAACAAGTTGTAGCACAACAATTGATCCGATGTGAAAATGCTGGCTGTGATTGAAGTACAAGTCAACCAATGGAAAGCATGTACCATTAAATGCACTGATTGATAAAAAGCATAATCGACATCACATCCTACCTTGTAAAATCCGGAAGATTTGACACGGCCATCAATTGCTGAGAACCGGCTGCTTTGGCCGGACTACTTTCAGTCGCTGTTGCCACTCCAGGAGAGCACGGCATCTGGATCAGTGAAACTCAACATCAGCAAATGCACTGAGGGATTACATATAAAACATCAAGGAAACGTTTATTTTTTTCAGAGCAATGCATCAAAGGGTACAAGACAGTCCAGCCGTCAAAAGCCTCAGAAACGATCAACTTTACAAGACAGAAGATCGCTTATCAAGCTTCGCAAACATCTGCCGCTTGGAAACTTCGCTCCACAAAAGAGTTACCAACGAACTCGAAAACCCGTTTCGAACCTAAAACAGTGTGTTTGAAGCAGGGCTGTGGAGCCGTAGCCCAAGCAATTTCGGATGGTTGGAGCCTGAGCCAAAAACTTTTAGATAGTGGAGCGGAAGCCTGAAACTTGGGTTCCGGTTCCACAGAGATAGTTCGTGGGGCGAGTTATACAAATAATACGTTTTTTCTGATTTTTTGGACCAAATAGTTCTGGAGCCGGAGCCAAAAGCTTCGAGATATTGGAGCTAAGAAAAGTAGATGCGCGCAACTGGAGCCGGAGCCTGAAATTTGAGTACCGGCTCCACAGACCTGGGTTGAAGCTTTATAAAAAGTCGTGCTTTGAAGCACTGCAGCAGTTCGGCGTTAACTCGAGTTAAACGCACCGACTGTGCGCGAAAGAAACCCCTCGTTCTACCCTTTCACTGACCGATGACTGCGACGCAACGCTGTCAGGACGAGGAACGCCCATTGAAGGGGGTACGGGGCTTGGTCTGAACATCTGTACACCCCCACTGGCCGGGGTCATCGGTCTCGATGGGTGTCCTTGGTAAGCAAACTGCGCCTGAGGAGCAGAAACATCCATGGGCTGCTGCCTCGCAATTATCCCGGGATCTGCAACGAACATCAACTTCAGCAATTCAAGCTATTACATCAATCCGAGGAACAGGCATAGCTGACTTGTACAGGGTAGCCTTTCCGCAATCAACACTGCAACAAAGATTTAGATTACTATATTTTTAAAAACTTCTGATTGGGTAACATGACACCAGTTTTTGCAAAAATACATGCAAACAGTAAAATGTTTGAGCGGCAGAAGATTGTTGTTGCAACTCCCAAGACTGCTTGCAACGAACAGAAGTAACGTCCACGATAACAAAGCAGCCCTTACTTTGACCAGGAACTGGCATGGCTGAAACATTGGTTTCGACCATCTTCCCCATTGCTTGGTTCATCCCGGCAGGGAGCTGCAGATGTTGCGACTGCTGCTGCTGCTGCATCGATAGGTTCTTATGCTGCTGGGCCATCATGCCGTGGGTTTGCTGGTTCACACCGAACGGGGTTTGCTGTAACGGCATCTGCATGTTGCCGGCCCCAGAGTGACCAGGCTGTGGTTGCATGAGGGACTGCGCACGTATGACGGACGGCGTGGCCGCTATGCCGTGCTGCTGCTGCTGTTGTTGTATGGGCATCTGCTGCACGTGGAGGTGCTGCTCGTGATGCATTTGCACTTGCACTTGGCGCTGTTGAAGCAAATGGCCTTGCTTCTGTTGCTCTGGTACCATTCCACGTGGACTTTCTTGCTTTACTAACGCACCGCCGGCTGGTATGTCATGCGTCTGTCAAGTAAAGTGCAATTTTGCTATGGCAACACAGATACACAGCATTCAAAACAAGCAGTACACCTGCATCAGCGATAAGTTATTTTTTGTAGAATGGTTAATAAAAATATATACAACATTTTAAAGCGAGAACTTTGAAACTTCTGCAAGTAAAACTTTGAAATTCCATTGCTTCCTATCAGCAGAAAACAAAGATTTGGGCGACTTTTGCAGAAACTAAACAGATAATAACTTACTTGGCTTTCTTCCATAGAGCTGAGGATTGCTGCGGTCTGATCAAGGAGGGAATCAGATGTGGTCACGTCTACTGCCGACGACGTGTTGTCAATAAGACCAGCATTCAACGCACCAGAGGTGCTCCGGGGTTGGTCGGTTAAACTCCCCAGATCGCCAAGAATGCCGTGATCATCTAACGCAAGCGACAATTAATCGGAATACCAACTTATAACTTCCATGCTCGGACAAAGCATAGCCACACAGATCTGGATGATCTGTTATAAAAATATTAACGCTATTATGATTCGACAAAAATTGACTCAAAAAATACTGTTAAAAGTCTCGCTAAACTCTTCTTTAAGCTGCAAGGTCCGACTATTTCCTGCATTGTCTACGCTTTTATATTATAAGCAAAGAGCATAATACTTCACAGCAGAATCCATGCTAAAGTACTCAAGTTGAGCATGTGCTGCATTACATTAATCTGCTAAGGTGTACACTGCACACATTGGTGAGCTCATCAAGGAATCATTCGAACAAGTTCATCTTGCCATTCCTTAAGTTGTTACTCTCCAGCAGAAACGCCGTTGACTTTAAAACGCAGAACAACACTTTAATCATTTAAGAGCCAACTCGAACGCATGGCTTAACTACAACTTCAGAGTTTACATAGTGGTGTAACCACTGGAAGACTTCGAAGACAAAATTTCTTTGTAATATACTTTGCAAACCTATCGAAATTCCAATTTCTGTGTCTGATAAATGCTATTTGGAATTTCTTGTTTCCTTGTACGATACCTCTTTCATACGCCTGTGGTACCTGTCGAATTTTTTACGATGTCAGCTAATGTTTGTTTTCGAAGGTAAGTACGAAAACCTGGGTCAGATGATAAAATGGAACTTCATTTCAGAACGTGTGGCCCATCTAAAAGCAGTCTAAGCGGTGATGAAGGAAAGCAGAAGTATGGTGCAGATTGACCCAAGTCACGTTAAGAGGAACCTGCGCCTTGTCTCCTCACATGACACAACCTAATAAGATTTAAAAATGACTATAATCACTGGAGCATGGGTACAACGCGATAGCAGTTGTTGCAGGAAACCAGAAGTTTGACACAATAACGCAAACGGCTGAGTCCCATTCATACGTTGCAGTGGTAGTGAGTGCTGTTGAAATGTTTCTTTAACAACGTCAGTTTCACCATAATTAGCAACCTTTCCAAGGAAGTGCGAACTGGAAGACTTTGGTAATTAACAAAGCGCTTGTGCACAACTGCAGCGGGATTTCTATGACCGCACGTTTGTGAGGACGCAAGGAACTACCAACTAATCTCGGCGCAGGACTGGATACAACTAGTCGGAGCAAATGACCAACACTGCGCTTGTGCGATGCGAATTGCTGAGTAAACTGCGTCAAGCTTTCAATAGCAAAAATGCAAACAAGCCTACGAGCTGGGGTATCGTCAAGCACATTTTTTCAATAATGAAAGCCACGCTGCTCAGAGGAATGTACACTAGCTCGGGGTTTTTTTGTAAGGAAAATGTTAGGTACCCAGTATGGACTTGCAGGGACACGATTTCTCTCATTCTAGGGACCCAATTTTCTCTCATTCTAGGGGCCCGGTGATAATTTTCTCTGAATCTAGGGACCCGATTCTCAATCCTAGGGACCGAATCGGGTCCCTAAAACGCCTTAAAAAAACCTGCACTAGCTCAAACCTGTTACTTCTGATTGATAGTATCAAATTGGAGTTAACGTTTTCAGCAAAGAAATGCTTGCCTTGACAAGACACACTGTGGCGGTGAAAAAATACGAAACGGTCGCTACGGAGACGTTTCTTTGCTCATGCTCGAAGGACAAAACCTTGGCAGACACTTATTTTCGCAGCAACATTAATCTGTCACTAAGTTGCCAACACGTCCTGCAGCTGAACGCTGAAGCCAGCTTCATTTTCTGCAAAATCTGACACTTTGAGCTTCTTAACTTACGATCTTTCCGATTGTACGCGGTAACTGCAGCGGCAACAATGCACTGGTAGCTGTTAGCGGAACTAGCGCACCCAAACGTTTCTAAAGCGTACAGGATACAAACGTACTTGTGAGTAATACGTTCGCCTCAGCACCAACACTGATGCATTTGCATTTCATTCGTAGTTGAAACCGCGAACATGCAAATTGAACATGGATGTTGTTACGGACATCATGCATTCCATGATTATACCAAATACATCAGGGGTGAACAACTCATGTGAGAATGCATGACAAAATTTTCATGTAATGTACTCCCTTGTCGTACCATGTTCAACTAATTGCAGATAGTGCGACCAACTATTTGCAAAACATAGATAAGAATTTAATGTGCGGAAATACATTGCTTTGAAAACGTAGCTAAGTGGAAAAATATGGCTTTAAAGGAGGAACGGCAATACGCATTACAGAATCTGTCGTGTAAATAGACTCGTTGATAAATTTTTACGAGACGAACGCGAATTATACCAAAACATTCGCGTGCCGTTTTCGAACCTATGGCGAACCACGTTGGGCATGTGAACTGTGTTGTGCACCCCTGAACAACCGGTGTTGTGCACCCCTGAACAACCTGTGTTGTGCACCCCTGAACAACCGGTGTTGTGCACCCCTGAACAACCTGTGCTGTGCACCCTTGAACTACCGGTGTTGTGCACCCCTGAACAACCTGTGCTGTGCACCCCTGAACAACCTGTGCTGTGCACCCCTGAACAACCTGTGTTGTGCACCCCTGAACTACCGGTGTTGTGCACCCCTGAACTACCGGTGTTGTGCACCCCTGAACTACCGGTGTTGTGCACCCCTGAACTACCGGTGTTGTGCACCTCTGAACTACCTGTGTTGTGCACCTCTGAACTACCTGTGTTGTGCACCCCTGAACTACCTGTGCTGTGCACCCCTGAACTACCGGTGTTGTGCACCTCTGAACTACCTGTGTTGTGCACCCCTGAACTACCGGTGTTGTGCACCCCTGAACAACCGGTGTTGTGCACCCCTGAACAACCGGTGTTGTGCACCCCTGAACAACCTGTGTTGTGCACCCCTGAACTACCGGTGTTGTGCACCCCTGAACAACCTGTGTTGTGCACCCCTGAACTACCGGTGTTGTGCACCTCTGAACAACCTGTGTTGTGCACCCCTGAACTACCGGTGTTGTGCACCTCTGAACTACCTGTGTTGTGCACCTCTGAACTACGTGCTAATCTGCGACCAGGATAGGCGCGTCGAACAATTGCTTTATTTAAGGCATATTTATGGATTACTTTAAACGTGGACAAAAGCTATTTTCTAGCGCAAAAAATGTCCGATTGCAGTCAGTAGCGTCACGAGTGTCTGTGGCACTCGAGGACAGACAGGGGCAATCGTGTTTATCTAAAATGCCGCGCCCGGTGTCAAAGCGAAATTTTTGACCTCTGCGAAATTTCTGACCTATCATTGTTTGTCAGTTATTTTGCTTCTCAGAGTAAAGGAAAAAGTTTGGCGATTACTTTTCTGATGTGTGTTGTGTAAATTAGAACTTTTTGGTTAGATGTCTGATACCCACAAGCTACAGTACGGGAATAACTATAGCTACTGAAAAATATTGGAGTTAGTGTTAGACCTCAATTATATTTCTTTTTCTAACCCAAACCCGACACACTTACCTACAGACCAAACCTTAAGGCAAGCCCTAATCACCAGTTTTCTCAGCGTATTTGATATGCAGATTATTACTCTGTGCATGCGCATATGGCGTGAAGTCGAAATTTCGCTTGACACCGGACCACACGCCTTCGACCGCGCTCCCGAGGACGAGGTCTATCACCCACAGCTGTAGCTTACCGCAGCCGGAAATCTGTCAACACCGGGAAAGTAGCATTGCTCCTTTTTTACTCGTTCAGACATGCTTGTTTGACCGAAACCACATGCTATTTAATTTGCGGCCCCCTGCAGGTCACTAGACCGAGACGTGACCCTCCTCTCGTGGCGCCACTGGATGTAGCTGACCCAGTGGCTAGTTTATTTATAAACCTGCAGAGTGAAAGATCGCTTTTTTCTTCTGAACGCAAAGAACACGATATTAGAAGGCCTTCCGTGACGCAACTCGAACCACTTCAAATGCACTGCACGGAAACGCGCGATGGTTTATTCCGACACAGACGACATACCGCTGCTGTTTCCACCGTCCTGGTTGGTGTTCAGCACATCAGAAAAAACGGAGTTGAGATCCACGAGAGACTCGAGTGCGTCCGGGCTGAGGATGCCCTCGTGCGCGTCTTGACCCCCTGCGCATAACAATCGAACTTAATGGAACGTCCGGCGACGTCACAAAACAACGCGAAATTTTTTTGCAACGAAAATCGAAGAGAATGCTCGTCCGGCTTCATGCGGGGATTTCAAATCGCATAAAATCAACACTCCTCGCATCACCGACACAAACTCTAGCAACTTGTGACGCAATCCGGAGACAACAGGCGTTTAGATGAATTCATTACCATGTTCTTGCTTGAGATCGCCAGATATTATTCCAAACAGCTCATCGTCTTTGAACGGGAGGTCCGCTGGCAGATCGCCAAACAACTCCTCGCTTTCTTTGTCCATGCCGATCGCATCGTCGTCGCCGGACGGAAGTCTACGCGCCTGTCAGGTTTCATGGCGCGAAAGCATACGACGAACATTAAGAAACGACAGATTGCAACTCCACACGTTTATCAAACACTTTCGAGCTTACGGGGACAAAGTCTCTCACAGTGTGGCACATCTGAAGCAGGTGGCGTATTAAAACTCATCCTAATGTCCACTGCTTACTAATTACCTGACCAGCTCGCTGTATCTGCATCGCAAGCAAAATTGACTGGCGCAATGTCAACTCGACCCATAGCTGACGACAGGAGAAATGCAGTTTATAGAAGTGTCAAGTTCCCCGCACCACGTTTAACTGCGTCAATGACGGTATAGAGTGAGAGGCAAAGCAAAACTCACCAGCAGCCGCTCCTGCTTTCCTTCCGCCTTCCTCTTCGCTTCTGCCGCCTTCTGAGCGACCTGTTGTTCAAGTCTTACACGTATGCGTTCCGGCAACACAATGCTAGAACTCTGCGAAAGCGGAGCGAACCTGAAAAAAACAAGTTTTTTGTTGTTGTTAGTCACGTGTAGTGTGCTTGAATCTCTGCTGATTCCACTTTCCAGTAAAACTCGTTCGCTCACAGCCAGAGCGGAAACAAAGCAACGTTCAGCTCTTTGTAATTGCCACCCCACTCACAAAATGAAAACTGCAAAACGCCGAAAGAACGAAAAGACTCATGTTGAGCTTGGCAGCAAAAATGTAAGAAAGGCTGACGACAACATACCCTTTGCTGCTACTATCGTTAGAAAGGTTCGCTTCGAGCTCTTCGCTGGTTTTAGCGTTTGCTGACCGAGCTTCGTCCAGAACTTCCAGTCCGAAGAAACCCTCCTGATGAAACGAGCATCACAAACAAGTGTGATAAAAATGAACAATTGCGGCGGCACTGATTGAAAGCTGTAGTCAAGGTAACCAACTCACAAATCCGTAAGCTGGATCAGTTGCACTCGACTCCGTTCACTCAAAATAAGCATGCTTTAAAACGGAAGCAGTGTATGTGGGGCGTTTTACCCATGGCACACAGTCAGTGTTTTTTATGGTGTTTTGAGAGACCGAAACGGCCCCGCAAGTTTTTCCAACGGTCTCTCAAAATACAGCAGAACCTCGCTGCATAACCACCACCAAAATACGCTTTATGACTATCTCGGTATTTAGATGAAATAGTTGCGCTCTCTCAAAATGTCTTAACGGTCACCAAGGTCAAAGCTTAAAACAAAACCTGCACACAGTCGCACACTCGAACCTGGATGTATGGCGGGAATTGGTCGATAAGTCTCGAGCGCTTCTTTCGTTTCTTATGTGGCGGCACCACAGTCGATATCTTCAGCTTCAGCGGAGGCACGACACCACTGACTTGACCTTCGCCGCAACAGATACAAAAAGCGACCATGAAGTTTTTTTTGGAACACGCAAATGTGGTGCGGGTTCGTCAAAAACCGGGTCCTCACCTTCTGCCTTTTCCTCCGTGGCTGGTTTTCCTGTCTCACCTCCAGCAGCTTGTTGGTCGTGGGCGATGGTAATGCCTCCCTCCGATTCGTGCTTGATGTAACTGGAGCTGCATTCTGTTATTTAAACATGACAGGTTGCTCGACGAAGTGCAAAACACCCATTATTTTCGCTCCAAAAACAGCTACTTTCACGAAACGAGCAAAAAAAGTGTTCAGTCACATAATCCAGCTGAAGAACCCTAATTTAAGGTTGACTTTGCAGAAAAATCATGCGAATTAGTCGTTCTAAAGTAAAATTCGACCTAAAAGCGACAAACGTTTACCACAAACGGAGAAACGGGTTCCGCAACAAGTGTCGCGTAACGAAGAATGGATCAGATGTTAATCACCTTCTGTTATTTCCGACGCACGCATTTTCACATCGTCAGGTTTTTGCGGTTGTTCGAAGCCTCCGGCACTTGGCACGCTCGCTCCGGTTGATATGGTGACTCCTCCTTTTTGAAACCGACCCCTGCGTCCTCTTGATCCGATAAACGAGCCTCTGCCTCTCTGGCGGACGTTAAACCCGCCAATGCCTTTTGAAAGAAAACAATCAAAGTGCAAGATGATACGCGCGCATTCACAGCGCAATTATCTATTTCATGGAGTCCATTAGAAGTAAGGGACTTCACGCAAAATTTCATAAAACAATAAAGCTGATGATGCTTATCTCGCAGGCGAAAAATATGCTTGGTTAAGACCTTAGTGCCTGATTCTTAGTTGTGAACGGATTTCTTTCGATAGACAGTTTTTTTTAACTTTTTTAGTGCGATAAGCAACAAAGCCTTATCCAAAACGGAATAAAAAATAAAACCAGGATTTCTCACCGGGGCGATACGACTTTCTCCTTCGCTTCGCACTCGTGTTTTCACTCAGCACAGGTTTAACTGGCTCAGCGGGTGGTTGACCCGGGGTGGAGTGGAGTTCACCTTCAACAGAAGCCGTGGAAGCATTGAGCGAAACGTCTGAACGAAACAGTTGGGAGCTTGCGCAAAATGAAGCAAAACCTACAAACGAACGACTTTCTGGAACAAGTACACGCATGAGCTCTGTCTGATTCGCGGAGTGGTGTTTCAAGAAATTTGCAAGCAGGATCCGAGCGGTCCTTCCAAGAAAATGTACCAACAAGTTACGGAAATCGTGTGGTCGCATTGCAAAATCTACGTGGAAAGCGAAGAATGGGATCACGATGAAGCGCTTCCAAGCAAAGCAAACTCATTAGTTACGCACAAAACGCCGTCTTTCAAATCTACATTACGACATTCTCTGTGTTCAAAAAAAGGTTTACGTTCGGGGGCACTAACGAGGACCACACGCAGACTGATCGAGATTGGCTGAAGCGAAAGGAATTGAATGGAAGGTGATGCAGAAACCACCGCTCTAAGCATCCCACTTGCGCCAGGCAAGAATACAGCAAAACGAAAACTCGAGAAGAAAATCTTGAAATGGTGAGGCAAAGCAATTGCTTACGCATCAAACATAAGCGAAAAAAACACACCACAACAAGCTCAAGAACGTTTACACATTCCGTAGCGTCAATCGAGTGATCTCAGTAAATCACAGTCTATCTTTTACGACAAAATCGTCTTAAAAGTGAAAACTATTCGTTGTAGAGCAATTCGTATTAATAGGAACATGTTACGATTTCCCATTATGTTTGCTGGAAGCAGTAACACTGTTCATTGGTATTGAACAACTGTTTCAACAAGATTTCAACAAATTTGCCTTGGCAGAGCCTGTGCAGTAGAATCACAGGTTCCAGAAGAGATGAGGGAAGGGTAATTAAGTAACTTCTCGTATCCCATTCTGGCACGACTGTCAGTACGTACCAAAGTGGTGTACGGCTCAAAGATTAACAAAAACACCGTTCTTTCACCAACAGCAGAGCAACACGACACTGCGCTGTATTCGCAATGCATTGAATACGATTTACTCCCTTAAATCCTGCAACTTATTGCTTCTAGCAAGACCTTCCCACACAATGAAAGACATGCAAGATTGTACATATAAAATCAATCAGCAATCAACATCGTTTCTCACAGATGAACTAGATCAGCTATGTCCAACCGGCGTGCCGCATGCAGCCCAGTTTAGGTTTTCGCTGTAGTAAAAGTATCCTACATACTGATAACCTGTCCTTTTGGATAATCTTGAATTTGACATTTTCCATGCAGGTGGTCCTCAGTGCCAGTTTGTCACATCTGCACCATTGCAGTTAGGATTCGAACATTTTCAGTTCATTAGCTTAAGCTAAATTTAGTTTGCTAAGATCAAATGAGTCATTCAATGTGCGGCCATGGTTAAGACAGTAATATAATTTTTGGCTCAGTAAGCCATTTGGTTTGGACATAGCTGAACTAGATCGAATACACGGACAGCAAAGCAGGCATCCTTGCCAAAAAAACGTGACTGCTTATGGAAACATGAGGCTTGTATTTTCGTCTATCGAGGGTTACTTTGGTTTTCTACCACGTTTCCGACCTTTTCCACTGTATGAAACGGTCATGAAAGACACTGGAATAGTGGACGGGAAGGATGCAGGAGGGTAAAAATACTTATTTCGATTTGAACAACAACAATTTTTTTCCGACAACACAACAAGCACACGAGTCGATAGAGCGTCGCGTTCGGACATTTCGCTGGACATGCATCGCAACGCAGTCTGTATACGTCCAGGACAACAAATACAGTAGTGCAGCAAATCAAACAACATGGTTTGTCACCAGCGTCAAGCTGTTACTGCGCCACACACAAACAAACGAAAGATTTCCACAAGCCACGTCACCAACAGAGAGAGCAAAGCATGCCATAAACAACACCGATGCTTGCTACCAACCGGACGCCGGTTTATCGGTTTGCAGCGTGTCAGAAGCACAAGCAGTTGGTGCGTCTTCAGATATTGCCACTACGGCGTCGGTGTAGGTTAAGTCTGGCGATGAGGCCGCTGCCAGCAATTACAAACGACGTTACGAGCCGACTCGTTGCGGTTGTCACGCCGCGATGAATAAAAATTCCTTGCAGAAAGAAGGGATTCGCTGCCCTAGGGTGGGAGCTGGTGGTGAACGAGAACGGTTTCTCAACACGGAAAGTGCAACACACGCTGCCATCCAAAGTTCTTTTGGGAGCAAACGGAATACTAGAAGCTTCTCACTCACGTAATATTTCGCGTTGCTACCTCGTGTAAATTATGGATTGAACTTTGGAAAACCTGACCCGGTGCACAATGAGCTTTTACGGTTTTCAACGCAAACGTAACCAACTACTTCCGCTTACAAAACCAACTTAACATTGTTGCGCACGTTAATTCCAAAGGATGTTATTGATAAGCCGTCAAGGTGCTTACAGGTAACAGTAAAGCGTGGCACACGATTTTATTTATAAATGCATTGGCACACGTCACTTACTCAAAGGCTGGGGATCCGGTGTGGCAGCTTCAGACTTTACTTCTTGCTGCGCTCCATCTGCTGTTATCGCTTCTTCGGCTGACAACATACCGGGAAGTATGAATCACGTAACGATCAATTTGAAACTTCAAGCGGAAAGTATATAATTTAAGTGGTTTACCTTTGCTGTGCCAGCTCAAGACATAAGGCAGCGCCTTTCCAACCTCCACAGCACTATTTCTTTGAAACAATTGATTATATGCAATGAAGTCCGAAAAAGAACAAACCTTTTGCGCTGATGACCGTGTCTGCAACAGACTGAGCTGATGAAGGAGGTTGAGCTGCAGGAGCAGTTTGTGTAGGTTTGCCAGGTTGTTTCGCTTGACTTTTCCTGCAAGCAATGGCATTTAGATGCTCAAAATCGTTTAGTGATATTGACAAGCCATGATAAGCTCAATATTGTCACAACTAGAGTGAAAGAAGTCTGGTCAGTATACAGTCACTACTGAGCTGGATTATGCAAGTTGACCGAGGTACAGCCTTCTCATGTTCCAACAGTCATTTTCTGTGCTTGGTCAGTTTTGCAATCGAAGCTAAAACGTAGCGCTACTAATGTAGTATCGTGCAACCTTACGACTGAAACCACTGCACTAAATCGAAAGATTTCAAAGTATTCGTAAAATGGGCGGAGAAGTTGAAATAAAGAAACATGTATGCCGGTGAAGGATGATTTTACTGTGAAACACAGAACATAAAAAAAAACTTTTCGTGCAACGCATACCTACTTGGTAAGCAACAATGAAACCGAACAGTGAAAAACATGCGACCAAAAAAACACAAGCCAGTTACCTTCTTTGCACAGGCGGCTTCTTCTTGTGTGTTCCCATGGATTTCTGCATTAGCTGTTGAATGTACTGGAGACCGGCGCTTGTCAGCGCGACACCATCTTTGTGATATTCCTGAGCAGATATTCGTGTAAACTATAACAGCAGAGCGACGTAATTTAGAGCACTACTGACGAAACGACTTGTGAAACGGATATTGGAGTTGGGGTTTCAAAGGAATGGCGTGTAATATGAAAATCTGAGAAGTGCGCTGGGAAAATTGGTTTTGTACATAATAAAATCACACTAAAACCAGGAAATGATTCAGCCAAGCTTTCACCAACCTCTACTACAGATAAATTTACACTCGTGGCACCGAAACTTTGGTAACTTAAAGATTGACATCTAGCTTTCAGGTTTATAGGCTGCTGAGAACGGTCTTCGCTGTCAAAAAATTGTGAAGCATAAAAATTAGACCAAGTTCTTCAAAACCACAGCTTGAGGTCCGTAAAATGAGTTACAATACGCTTCTCGACACAGGCGAGAACTGCACCTTCATCGACTCGGCATCCGATCGAGTTCTTCCCAAGTATATTCCGCTCGACGGGTCACCATCGACGTTGTGCGGCACAAGGTCGAGATGAGGGGGAGTGCTGCCCTTCGGCCGGCACAAGACGCACATGTAGCCTTTCTCGAGGACTTTCTCGATATCCGACTCGTTGTACAGGAGCTCACAGGAAGAGTGAAGCCACCTGGAACACAACGACCGTCACCAGAGATAAAGGCGTGAGAGAATCAATCCTGCATGGCAGTGAATAACCACTTTCCTGTGATTGGTTCGACCGGGGTTATCCAAGCGGAAGAGTTCCAATCGTTCATACCACACACAAGGTAGACGCAGAAACATTAGTGCCACTAAAACAAACAACCTTTCCTAGCGGTAGCAGATTTTCTTTTAGTGATATTACAACGTTTTATCTATTGTCGTTGCAGCCAGTCCAAAATAACAGCACCAAGCACCCCGTACAACGCTCTGCGAAAAACAGTCAACAGTCTGAGGTTAATACCACAAGCAGGGGTGGAGGAACCGTGGGGGCCGCGTGAGCCTAAGCGCCCCACTTTTTGGGGGCTTGCCCCTCACTTTGAAATTTCACATTTTTCTTAATAAGTTTAAGTAACACGATTAGTATTTGGCCCATTGTTAAAGTAATTCGTTTAATGAAAAAAATTGAGGAATGTTGGCAATATTATTTGTAACTTTGCAGAATACACCGTGCACAATCTGGTCACCCTGTTCGAGCCTACCTAGGGTGTAGTGCAGATAGGGGTCGTTGAGGGTTCAAAAATATTGCATAAAATTGCTGACAAAACTTATAGGTCATATTTCAATACTTGTGACGTCACAGTTGCCAATTAGAACTGCAGTAAAATAATTTTCCATAGGTTTTGTGACGTGCACTTGTGCCCCCCACTTTGAAAAAGTTTCCTCCACCGCTGACCACAAGCCTCGTGGTCATGCGCACTTCGGTGATTGTCAGAAAATAATCGTTCAAAACTATGTTTTGATATAAAAACTCCCACAACAAATTGAAACGAACAAAAAACGATTAAACTGCTTTAATGTCGACACAGGACCAACATGACATCACCCAAAAAAAGAAAAAAAGCGAACAATGTCCTGAAATTGCGTGGTTTCGTAACTTCCTTCTGGCTGTCACTCCTTACCTTTCACAATGCGAGCACTGCATTATGATATCTTCATCTTTGTAAGTTCTTCTGCAAGATGGACAGTGAGTCAGTGATGCGCACGGCCCACACGATGTATAGTTTTCAGCCCAGTCACAATTCACACCAGGGGAGGAGGTACCGCAATGAGTGCAGCGCACACACCTGGAAAAACAAACTAAACATTAAATAACTCGCAATTTTCATATGAAGGCATCAATTTCATCACATCAAAGGGTGATAGCTGACAAAACTGCATTGTTCACCTTTCTTTCCAGTTGGTCTATGCAAAACGAGACCAGTTGACTAAACTGACATGTCCGTTATAAATGATTTACCTATGAGCGGGATGACCCTTCTTTTTCGCATTCAGTAACTGGTGTGAAAAAAAGAGCATTTTGGAGCAGTTACCAAAAAACTAGCAAAATGACAACCGAATTCAATGAAACCTTGCTATTCAATCTTTGCAAACACGACTGGGCGAGAGTCACAACCTGATAGAGCGTACGCAGAGGAATGACATGAAGCAAACTGACTGAGCGAAACGGTATCTCACCACTTGCATTTCCAGCCACCTTTAGGAACATGCTGCAGTGGAGGTTTCAAGCAGTATGTATGATAAGAGATGTCGCAATCATCGCATAAAAGTAAGTGAGACGGATTGTCTGCAGCACCGCATTCCTCGCACACCTGCGCAAAACAGCGTCAACTCAGAAAAACGAAATCAACAAGTAATGATTTTGATTGCATGTCCATACTACCAAAGCGTGAATGACAGTCTGCAGGCCATTGAAGGTTAGCACTTCAGTTGTGTAAGTCTGAACTCAGAACACGAACAAAGTGCAAATAAATCTGCCAACACGATATATACAGGGTGACCCAAAAAGATGTGTACCCATGAAAATTTCAATTGTGACTTTGATTAAAAAGCTATTTATTTCAAATTACAACCACACATTATTCA
>JGI24158J21664_10000181_pt1 | contig 46932 bp, 33 predicted proteins | sample Ectturendosymbi3_FD_21664 | JGI IMG/M metagenome (IMG submission 21664) | reverse complement strand
CAATTACTATTTGATTTCAGACAAGGGGTACGAGAAAATTTAACGAAAGCTCAGGGGGTACGAGTGGGTAGAAAGGTTAAGAACCACTGCACTAGACTAAGGTCACCTTTCATGTAGCTCAATAGCTTACTGCTGCGTGAGGTGTGCTATGATACGCCCGTGAAGAGTTGTAGTTCTGACTTGGGCAATTAGCGCTCGGGAAGAATGGAGCCGTTTTTACTAATCTTCCCAAACGCCAAGTGTTGACACAGCGGATTGAGCTGGAACTGCACCTTCAGCTAATTTATAGCATTTCGTTCGTCATTTTGAAAGAAACCTGTCGATTGTATGCGATGGTGTGGTCCCACGTCAGTGGTGCCAAGTTTCAATGATGGGATTTGATGCGAAGTGACGGTCGATGTTGGTTAAACGTGTGACTGAGTTCGATCGAACGAGGTTGTCAGTGATCTCTAAATTGTTCACTTTTCTTTGAAAAATTTCCCACAACTTTTAAACAAGACAAAAAAAAGCTACACTGTCATACTTCGTTCAAATACAACCTCTAAAAAGCTTTAAAAATGTTTAGAAACACCCGAAATCGTTTTGTGCTTGGGTTAAAAGTCAAAGAAAGCAAGGTGTATGCAAAAACATCCCTGTGTAACTTGCACTGACCATAAAAAGATTTGGGTGGGTTGACACCTGTCCAACGCATAATGGCATTTGCTGAACTATAACACGCCGCAAGCAACTACTTCTCGCGCTGTACTTCCGCTGTTTAACACTCGCGCTGTGTTCGGCAGTGCTCTCACTTTTAGGGACCTTGTCCCTAGGTTGGAACTTTTGACCGTTTTCAGGGATTTTCGGAAAAGTTTGAAACTGTGTAAAATGAATCATTCATTTTATTTTGCAAATCATGTTTGGTTCTATTTTTAACACTTATCATGGCGCTCCGATTTTATGCTGCATCGCCACAGATTAGGGATTTTTTGGTATTGCTCCTGGGATTTCTGGAGTTGCATTTGTGAAAGCCACTGTGTTCGCTCCAGGAATCCACTCTGCACTTGGACGAGCTGGCCAGCTCCGAGCAGCACGCCAGCACTGTGCACACGTTTGAAGTTAACTTCTCCAAGGTACTCAAGGAGCTTCTGAACAGCGTCGCGTTCATCAGTCGCGAGCAAGGCCAGCACTGCCTGTTCAACATCCTTCACAAGTAAGCCTATCGCTCATTTCGGTCTGTTTCCGTGTGCACCATTTCCTTTTGTGCTTGTTTGGTTAGGCGGGAGTATCGAAGAGAATAGGGAAGTTTGGTACGGAACCTGGGAAGTTGACCCAACATATGTTGCGGAAAGTTGTAGTGTAGCGTTTCGGGTTTGATTCTTTAGTGAACGATTTTGGTTGATTTGTATCACTGCTGCGTCAATTTCCTTTTTTAACCATATTTGGTGCTAGTTGTGGTAAACACTTTAAACTGTTTAAAGACGTATGCACATTGTTAAGCTTTGTTACCTGGCAACAACTTAGATATTTCCGAGAGAATTTCTTTTCACCCTCGGCTCAAACATGTCATGATTCTCAATCCTGTTTTGTAGACCTAAACTTTATTGTAAAACTTCTGTCGGATATCATGTCGATAAAGTTTGCAGCGGAACTCCTGACATCTGGCAATGTTTTCCTGGCTAGACTGGACTACAACGGCTTTTATCAATCACTGTTGGTCGAGAAGTCAGAAGACTCGACTCAGAGCTTTTCGGCAACGGACCTGATCTCGAAACATCACAAAGCTGTTCCGCCGTCGCTCAAACATCAGCGTGTATGAAGCTTCTCCGGTAGGTATGCAATCGTCAGGGTTGCGCAGCACACGTGTATTGAAAATCCTGTATACGAGAGCTGTGGTGTTCCATGACCCCCCGTTCTGGGCCCTTGCATGAAAGAACGAGGTTGCAACATCTTTAGGCGTTTTAGTCACTTCCTGCAAGTTGCCCGATTGCGAATGTCCAAGGATTTTAAAAATTTGTTTGTAGTCTTTGTGGTGGTTGCAAACATGCCTGCTTCAGATTAGCCAGCAACTTTTCCAGTACTTCCATTAACATTTCAGAATTATTCATACAGCCCGCTTTATCCCTAGATACTTGTACAATGAGCCAACAGATGTCGCAGCTATTGTTTTGTTTGTGCATTCCAAATACGGCTTTGGATTAACTGTCCGTTTTTTTCCATTTAAGATCTACTTGCAGTTTAAATGAGGCACATTTTGCCGGTTAAAAGGTCAGGTCTGAGGCTCCCGAGTTTTTTTCTGTAGCACATGTGAGTGTTTCTGGAGCCCCATGGGCGTAGATGCTAATATTATCGATAACCCTTGAATGGACATAATTTTTTGCTAATATTTTTTATATTTGCTTATTGTTTCTTAGTCAAAATAAGTATAGAAAGAAAGCAAAAAACAATTTTTTTTTTGTTTATTCATTGTAAATTTTTATGGTACATATGTACCATTGTCCCTGCAGCGTAATATTTCTTAGGTAATTTCAAAGTTCTTGCCAGAGCGAATACAGCCTATGCAGTAGCAGAAATAAAGCTTGTAAACGAAAGAGTGAACGCTGTAACGTCTTTTCAGCAAGTGTACATTAGCTGTGGAGCAGGCCCGTAACCAGGAGGCACAGGGGCAAGGCACCCCTAGAAAATTTTGCGCCCCTTTTGGAAAAATGTGTTGGACATAGTTTAGAAAATTTGCTGCTGTGGTGAATTGAAAAAATTGTCAACAAAACATCACAGCTGCTGTCAATGACCTTTTCAGTAAGCAAGAGTACAACACCCTCTCCCAGTCCATGTTCAACGAGGCCATTTTTTTGCCGGTATACAAATCGAATTCATACAAAAAGCCAGATTTTGAGTCACAGCGACACCAAAGTTTAAATCCCCGCTTGATGGGCTTTCCTTTTACATATTGTTTTAGCATACTATGGCCTTGGTATTTGATCATATATTCATCAATTGCTTGTCTTTTCGTTGGAGACAAGCTCTTCAAGAAACGTTTGTTCAAATGGTCCATCACCAGCCTAACTTTGAATGCTCGGTCATGGTTCTCATCATCTCTGCTGGTCATCTTTTCATTGTCATTGAAATGGACATATGCCCACAACTCTTCAAATCTTTTCAGTGGCATGATATTGGCAATGTAAGGTACTTGGAGGATTGGATCACTGGACCAGCAATCTCACATTGATGGAACTGGTTGTAAACCCATAACCAGGTGTATAGCAAAAAAAGCTTTCATTTCTTCTAAAGATGTAGAAAACACATGACCTTTTTGTTGAGCCTATAAATTGCTTTGAGGAATAACAATTTCAGTGAGAAATTGCTCAAATTCAGCCACTTTGTTAAAAATTTGGCGAGGTGATAACTCATCTGACACATGAACCAAAACTTTACCATAATCATTTTCATCACTTTGATGTAAATTTTGCTGTGCAACTCTTGCAGCTTGTGATTGGTGGTTCAACATTTTCCACTTGAATGTAGAATTTGTTGCAAGTGAAGGTACAGCAGAACTTTGCTTATCAGTAGAAGCATGTTCAGAATTTTGAGCTGCATTGGCAGATGAAGCTGATGGTGGATCTACTGTAGATTCCAACACTTCATCAGCTGCCAAATTTTTCTCTGCGTATTCAACATCTGCTGCCAGAAAATTTATATCTTCATCATCAAGAGCTAAATCTTCTTCTGAGTCACTATTGTCATAAAGCAATATCTGGTTGATTACTTCTTCATTCAATTGAAACAGTCGACTCCTTTTTGGCATTATATTCACTTTACGAGAAATTGTTATACAATATCTGAAACACACAGAACACAATATATTAAGATATTTATTGATATTAATATATAGTTCCACACAATGCCATTTTATATCAAAATTCATGATTCACAGTATTGTATTGTAATGCCAAAGTTATTGCATACATCATGACTAGTTAGACATTATCAGGTAAATGTAGACTACTGGCAACAAATCTTTAGTGTATTTGCTCAAAACTTGTTTATGTTACCATGCCTCTAACTGGTCTATTATCAATAACTACATGCGAAAGCGATAAACACTGTGTGTAACAAGCAGTGCAAAAACTCTTAATTCGTGTATGATCTAAAATGATCTAAAGCCAAACTCTTGCACCAGCTGTGGCAAATGGTAGTTGCTGGGTAGCCTACCAGTAGCTGTAGTCATTCACCAAAGAACTGGCCTGCTGATCAGCTGCTGTGTCAGTGTACCAGTGGCTATTATATCATTACCAGTAAGAAACAATATACCTCTTTTTAGTGTACAGGTAGTTAGTGTCTAGAAGTATACAAAAATCTCAATTCTGATTTTGTAATATTAACTAGACTAATACCAGTACTTAGCCATTTTACCTATATCGCAAATCTCACTGCATTATCAAAGGCACTCTAAGAAAGTCTACTTAGCTATAAAACCTGAGATGTAGCCTCTTACAGCAGAAGTCCAATCATTATTTGAATCATACTTTGGATACTACATCCCAGCATTAACTTAGGATTTGCAGAGGAACATTTTACCCCAAAGGGACAATGGTACAAATACGTACCATCAATATTAACTTAGCAGAGGAAACATTTTACCTCAAAGGGACAATGGTACAAATACGTACCATGACTGCAACCTGCTCTTTTTTCCACCGAAATGACTCAAATGATTTGAAAACTTACAGCTGGCTTTTGTAAGGATAAGCCAAGGTAAAATCAACAAAATTTAATGAAAGTGGTTTTTATGTTTCATAACTTAACCACTTTTTCTCATGCACCTAAAAATTCAAGAGAGCGCCAATTAGTGCTCATATCAGTGTTGCCAAATAATAAAGTAGAGTTACTAAACAATCCTTGAAAAAAATTTCAATGCGTTTGGACTTGCAGCATGGTAGCTACGAGGAAAAAAGTTGTGATACACATATGTACCATTGTCCCTCAAAGGGATAAGTCATTTGCAAAAGCGAGATGACTGAGTTGACCATCTCCGTTTTGATACACACAAACTTGAGTCCAGACCTTCTATGGCGCATTATGGGGCGCCGTTCGTAACAATATTGTATCCGACAGATTCAGAACAAAAAATAGCTAAGTCGGACTGATTTCAGGACAGATTTACTTAATCGGAACAGATTTGCTTAATCGGAACAGATTTACTTAATCGGAACAGATTTACTTAATCGGAACAGATTTGCTTAATCGGAACAGATTTACTTAATCGGAACAGATTTTCTTAATCGGAACAGATTAGCTATAACAGAAAGATTTAGCTCCAGTCCATTAAACTTTAGCGCTGAAGCGTGTCGACCCTGACAACCAGTTGTTTATTCCGCCAGCAATTCTGAAAACAGCTGCGCTCTTCGTTGAAAACAATGTGCTTTCAGGTCTGCATTAGTACTTTCTGTCATAATATCAGTTTGTGTAGGCGATGATGCGTGGCAGTAAAGTTGTGGTGGGGGTCTCGGTGCAAATTTTCATGCAAAATTTGGATTTACCATTGCTTTTGCGCCACACCAGGTGGCGACCATCGCGATGCTTTGTTTCATTTAAACATTCGGATTCCCCCCCTGGTCCGCACCGGTTCAAAGCTGACTGTTCGACGCCGGCTGAAGCGCACCACACGAGCACGCGTAGCTGCTGCGAGCAGAGGCCCACACAGGTCCAGGCTGCTGCGAAGGAGCTTTCGCCCTGTCCGGTATGGCCCTGACGCCCGCTTCGTGCCTCAGGTATCAGTTTTTATTCGGGAACAAATGCAAACAAACATGAAGTCACGCACCGAATGTGTATGTCGTGCAAAGAAAACAAACCACATAACAACGGCGTTTATTTTGTTCCCGGGGCATCTGAAATAAACCTACGTTTTTTCGGTCAGATTTCCTTGATGGATAACAGTAGGGAAAACGGGCCCAGGCTAAATAGTGCGTTTCAGTGAAGAGAAGGTCCAGGCTAAGTGATGTAATTTTATTGCTGAAAATGAAATTACACAAAGCCCGTGAGCCGATAGTTATTCCGAAGCTGCGGGTCTGGTTTGCCAACTTCCCATCACGCACATTGTTCTATCGGCCAGGGACTGTTCACCTCGGAGACCTGCTGCGGATACGACCACGCGCAAAACTTAAAACATCCTTCACGGATTTTCGCGTGCCGACGCGAGCTCACCGGACGCCACAAGAGAAGTGATGCTTTACGGGATTCTATCTGGATAAGAGCTGGTGATTCCTACCCAGCAGGCGACATATATATTCCGATAAGATCGTAGTGTCTGATTCTTAACTGTGAAAGGATTCCTTTCGACAGACAGTTTAATTTTATTCTCTTTTTTCACTTTTTGTGGCTCAACAATTCCACAAACTAATTACTAGCACTGTCAACGTTTTCCATCCTTCAATCAGAATCGGGGACACGTAGAAGCAGTTGCATATGCTTTGAACAAATCAATGGAGCATATGATTTAAAAAAAGCGTTTTTCAAATGAATTTTTCAGCGACCGACAGCTTATACGCAAAATCATAAATTCTAATACTGTGTAATGAACACTAACCAAGAACAGAAATCTGGAGGCCTGAACAGGCTGCGCTTAAACTTCTGCTGAATCTGTTTATATCGTTTTTCCTCACAGGTCGGCTGCTGTGGCCAGATCGTGGCGTCAGTTTCTCCGAACGGTAAGTCAGTAGTTACCGGTTGATGAGATCGCCTTCCATCGGGATCTGAACTTGGGCGCTTTATCCTAGCGCCGGGAGAAGTGCAAGCGCTGCATTCAGAAGAATCGTGTTGTTGTTACGTTAGCAGCTACGGTGCTCGCTCCTCTCTGTAGCTCTTTCGCGTAAACTTTATATCGCAGCGTGTTTGTCGTTTTTACACAGGAAACTGCGCGTATTTTTACAATAAACCTGAAGAAACAACAACGAAATGAGGCAAGCGGACGCATTGATTAGAAATGAAAGCAGAAAAATGCGCTTTCCAGTATTTATGAGCGATTCACGCACAGTGTGATGCGTAGGTAGCAAAGCAGTGTGTAATTTTTCTACTTGCTAAAGTCTGTGCCTCAAGCTAGCGAAAAACTCGTCTATACTTTGTTTTCTGTGAGATTGTTTATTTATTGTTACATTTGACTCGGCTAATAAGGAGAAATAATGCAAAAAGTCATCATGCAAAGAAGAAATTAGAATAAATGAAAACACAACGTCAAAAGAACATCAATATAAACAAAGATGGTCACATAGGATTGGTGAAGGACCATGGAGGTCATCTCGTCAACCAAACCTGTTTGGAATTTATTGACAAGGGTTAGAAAACAACAGTTGGAACACTGAAAACGGTGAGCCTCAATGAGGAAATTCGATGTGGTCAAAAAAGTATTAAACACAGAAAGGAACTAAAGAGATATAATTGAACAGGTTTATTGCCGACGACTTTCGGCGAGATTGGTTGCATCAATATTTGTATAAATCTTGGTCTCACTGGGCCAGAATAATGTTACTATCTTCATGAGGGCGACACACTGAATGACTCGCTTTCATTTCAGCAAAACGAAGTTTAGTTTAAAGCTTTAAGCTACTGAAAGCACTCGAATAGTGACTGAAGTGTTAACGACTGTTTTTTCAATCACTCCCAAACTGTGATGCCAAAGGAAGGTTAAGTACAAATGGGGCAAGAGTGTAGTTAGAAATCGGTTTAGTGCAGAGGAACACACGAGTAGAAATCAGTTTTGCACCGTGCTATCAGTTAACACATGGAAATCTAGTGCGTAGTACATGACAAACAAGCACTAAAGACCATTGCATCAGAAATGTCGAATTTAAGATTATCAAAATTAAGACAGGTTGTCGTTGTACATACACACTGGTGTTGTGCTGCCAGAGCATACCCTCCGCTCCGCCATCTCTACCAGTGAACGATTGGTCGTTGCCTACAAATTGAGGCGAAAAATGCCCAGCAGATCTCTAACACCTATAAAATTGCCACTACACCCCTGTGATACACAAAAATAAAAAGCTTACTGGGCCGCGGGTTGGTCAGGTCATAGCTGTCACGATAACATTGCCCAATAATCCGGACTTCGGGACACTAGACCACTTAAACATCCATCTGTCTGATTCCGTTTTCGAGCCTAGCCTGCATATCCAGTGGAATGTCTGGAAGAACAGGAAAGCTACACTGCGTAAGGAAAGCAAGAAGCAAATACTGCAACTTTAAACAGAGTCGTTTCGTAGGATAAAACCGTACCTACATCTGTTGAATCATATTCTGTAAATGAGTTTCTTCTGCATAATTCCTCAGGCTAAGAGGCTTCATGATTTCTTGGTATAGTTGGTGCCCAGTGCGCCTTGGAAGTTTGATTTTGACATCCAGATGATCCGCTGTGGTCAAAACTGAATTTGTATAACTAGAATGGAATCCGGCTTTTGCTTTCTGATGCAGGTTTCTGCATCGCCTTTCGCAAGGAGCTGGGCATGGCAGAGAAGGTGTAACCCAACTAAAATGAAACTCTGCTCGGATTTCCATAACCTTTTCGCGTCCAAGCAGACAACTGTTGCTCTGTAGCGGTTCGTATTTTGGTGCCAAGAAGAGGTCAGTTCTCCAACTTCCGAAAAGCCAGCCACTTGAGGAGCGAGGCTTCACAAGTTGTGCAGAAGCATTTCTGTATGACGTCCAGTGTGCTCCACTAACTTTGACTTAATGTTTGCTAGTGGACACATGACGGATGTTTCAACCATTGCGCTGTGCCTATGACTTTTTTAGTTCTGCACTTGGGGCTTGATCCATTTCCATGGGCGACGGAAGGGGGCAGGCGGTTTGTCCCCTGGTTTTTGAAGATTGATATTATGCCATTGACTTTTCAGTAGAAAATTGCTTTTCTTTTAATTTCAAGTTATTAAAATTGATCCACTTGGAAAAAATCCTATTGGCCCGCAAGAAGCTATTGGTCCCCCAGAAAAAAATCCTTTATACGCCCATGTTCACTCCCACCATTTTTCCAGAAAAGGCACGAAAACGCGTCGCCGTGTTGCACCCGATTTCACGCATTCAAACAATACAAACATGTAGCCCTGCCACAAACGTTACCACGCTTTTTCGCAAGTCTTTCTTAAAACTAATTCTGCGCCAACGTTACCAAGTACTGTATGTGAGGTATGCCATTCACTGAGGGGACGGTTCGGTTTGGTTGGCTACGCTCCCCAATAAAAGTTCAAACACTCCATTTGCAAGAGGGTTTCTGAGGCTAATAAGCTAGTTGACTACTGTCTTTGAGCTCTCGGTCTAGCTTGAAAAGCCCACTTGAAGCTGCTGCTATATTGTATTGGCCTCAACACGCCTATCACTAGGACGCGCTGNGAAAGCATATATAAGCCAATCTCAAAATTATAAGACCTTATATACCAACANGCGTNCTGCGTTTTTGACTGCAAGTGATCTGTCGCTACCGAGCCAGCGGTCAAAAAGGCTCNCTGCGATCCACTGAAGCCGTGCAACAGTAGTAACGCCACAATACATATAGTCGGGGAAAATCTGCTCAAACACTTCGCTCGTGATGGCGATGACGCTGTAATGGAGGTTTGATTTTGGTCTTACACCGAAATAACCCGTTGTTTTCCAAAAAATAGGAAATGGACGTAGCGGTGATTTCAATCCCAAGCATCTTCAATGTCAGTATGAATGAGCCCCTAAACGTTTTGGGTTACTGGCACCTTTAGGAATCTGATGAAACCTGCAGAATCCCAACCAACCACTTGATTTTATGCACGCTTGCCATCACTTCATGTGACGACTCCACTGTTTTACAGAATATTTACTAACGTTGCAAACGTTATACATTCTATACATTAAAAACTGGAGACACATTGAAGCAGTGCCCTATCACGCATAACAAAGAACTGCTTAAAACAAATCAACAAAGGTTTTTTATTTTAAACTAATTTACAGCGAAAAAGAAGTTATAATAAACTTCTTCACTTCGGTTTGATTTCAACATTTTTTCGGACCCCTTAAAACCCACAATTCAAACACTCCAGAAGAGTAGAAGACAATTCTCTATGTGGTAAGGTCTGAGGTTTTGACTGCCACTGCAGTTTTTCGTTTGTTTTTCAAATTATAATTGCTAATATTGCTAAAAGCTAGCATGAACAGAAATCTGGAAGCTTTAACTGGGCGCACTTAAACTTTTGCTGAAGTTGTTTATCTTGTTTCTCCTCAAAGGTCGTCTGTTGTGGCCAGATCGTGGCATCATTTTGTCCTCTGAAAGCTTGCTCAGTATTTACCAGGGCTAAGATCCCCTTGTATCGGGATTTGGACTTGGCCACTATATCCTAGTGCCGGAAGTGCAAGCGTTGCATTCAGAAAAATCGTGTTGTTTGGTTTTTGAATAGCTTACGGTGTTTTCTCCTCTCTCTAGCCCTTTCGAGTAAACTTCATCGGAACATATTTATGTCGTTTTTACACAAGAAACCGGGCGTATTTTTACAATAAATATGCAAAAAAAAACAAAACGAAACGAAGAAAGTGAAAGCACTGCAAAGAGATGAAGCTAGAAGATTTCAATGCCTCATCATTTCAGAAGAAAATGCGCTTCTTTTCAATATTTGTGAGCGATTCACGCGTAGAATGATACGGAGATACCAAAAACATGTGTCATTCTCTGCGTCGCCAAATTTGTGTCCCAAACTTTCGAAAGACTCGTCTATGCCTTGTTTTCTGTTAGTAGGCACAATCTCCTTTCCGGCGAATATTGGTCAGATTTGTTGCATCAATGTTTGCATAAATCATTTAATGCATAATTTGTGGCCAACGTGAGATCAGCTATCGAAGTGCGGTAAACACACTCGGATAAGATACTTAACTGACGATCTGGTCAGTTGAGACATCTTCCGGTAACTGGGCGAGATAGTGAATGATCAGAATCTTTGTGAAGTGTACCACTATCGCGCTAAATCCCCACAAAAACATACGTAGTCAATAATCTGTTAGACGCTTGCTTGGTTAACTTGGGCATAGAATTCAGCTTAGCATCCGAAAGGTGGGAGATGACATCGCCGACTCCAACACTGGGAATTAGTTAATTGATCGGAATGACAACAGCTGATCAGAAAAGAAAATGCATTACCTCACGAAATTAGGTTCCAACAGATCCGGTAGCCAGCTACGTGGATGCCGTTCGTAAGAAGCGATTTCAGTGGATATTTCAAAACAGCAAAATGATAATCGAGATGATGATGCATTAGATGTGTTGGTAATTGTTTCGTACGTTGATTTACAGATAGTTAAATGCGTTGCATTGTTTCAACACAAATTTACTCCAAAACTGTTTCACTTTTGTCCAGTAACATTTCGGCGCTACGTTCTTTCTTTTTCAGCGCGATAAAGCTCCTAGTGAAGTCTAGTCGACATCATGCGCTCTGTTTCGCCAATAAGCGGGCCAGCAACCAATGTAATGAAAAGGAGAAGATAGCCTAGGAACATATTTAGCCTAAGAAATATAAGTTATAGAAAAGTAGTCTAGGAATATAAGGTACAGCAGGAATGTATTGTGCAGACACAATTGTGTCCCAAAAGGATTGCTTGTTTCAAACACCTTAGATGGAAAAAGTCAATTTAAAACGTTATGTTTTGTATATGTTTTTCCTCGCTTTATCTGAAGATCGAATGAAAAAACAAGTTCTAGCAGTCAAGTTCCAAGTAAGACATTTTAAACCGTAACACCTCAGACAGGCTTCTGGCGCGCAGCAATCAAAACTTGTGTTTGTTAATCATGAACCGCAAGCATTCTTGACAAAGGTGGTTCGACACAGAAGCATGGAAAGACACGATCACCAGTTCCCTTGGAGACTTAATTTGTTACTGCTGGATCACAGGGAAAATTTTGGTATTCTAATCCGCTGTCGCTGTCTTGCGATTGCATTTGCATATAGACACCCGATTCCCGAATTCCGTTCTTTTTCAGTTTTTCGCTCTTGGTCTTTTTCTTTGCGTTCTTTACGTCTTTCTTGTGTTTCGGATCCACCAAGTCCATGGAACAATAATCACTTGAGGGCGCTGTAAAGGCTTTCTCCTTCGTTTTCCCCGAAGAGGGTCGGTCATAAAATAAGCTTGTGGTTACGAGGTCGAATGTAGGTGAAGTCGGGACGGAGTACATTGTTTCGGTGTTTCTTCTGCCTGAGAAAAAACGCAAAAGGATTTTACAGCACCTTGCTTTCCTGCAGCATATTTTTGCACAGCATATGTTATTTTCAGGTACACTTTGATAAAACTAACACATTACCCGATAGCCATAGCTTACGGCTAAAACCCAGCGAATTAGGCTGTTTTGTTGCATATGATACGTGCATTGAAACCTGAAACCTGTTTCTGTTGAGGTTTTGACACAAATAACTTTGGTTTCACCGTTCGTGTCTGTTTTGCAGTTTATTGCATTTGCAGTGATTTTTTGAATTGTTCAATATGTGGTGTTGTTAACTTAGTGCAACGTCTCTATTAAAATTTGCATTTATTTGTTTTCACCATGTTGTTTCATTTGTATTTTGTTGTTGTGCATGGACTTGTGGGGACAATAACTTAATGACAGCTACGGCCGTCGCTTTCTGTCACTGCATTCCTGACGAAGTATTCTGTGCTTGGTCGGGATGCAGAAATTAACTGAACTGAACGGTACTTGGCTGCGGGACAGCAGTATGTCACTGCGATTTGTTTGAAGTGATGGGTTTCATGAATGCCGGCGAGCCACAATACCATAAAATACTTGGGCAGAGTTTAACCATCACAAAAGTCATTGGTTTCACTAAGATAGGCAGATTTTGTAAATCCATAAGACGGTTTCAATATTCTGCTGTTAAAAAATAATTTACTTTCCTGTACTATAATTTACTTTCCTGTACTATATACTATTGCTTCGAAAATTGTACGATTGGTTGTGAAAAATTGCGATTGTTATGGAATTATAAAACGGGTGACAGCGCTGAACTCAAATGCGCAAAATGCTAGTCTATTCAACGCCACAGCAACGTTTGGTAGATTAAAGACATGCATAGGTTCGAGTTTACGGCCACTGCCTCTGGCTTGTTTCTCACAGAAATCTGAACTGCTTCAAGAGATGCGTCGGTTGATACAATGTCAGAACGTGGTATTGAGAAATCGTGACCGTCCATGGTCAGAAACGTACAGTCGAAAGCATAAAGGGCATCCATGATCGAACCCCATATATGTTATGCATTTGTTGCATTGATTTCAGCTAAAATCTCAGTGGTTCGTGGCATAACGGGTGAATGCAAGTATTTGTTAGTTTTAGGATTACAGACACTGCACCACCCTATTTACTTAATTTATTTTTTCATTATTCAGGTTCACAATCTTATGCAATTTCAAGTTCAGACATATAACTGCTTTTCCGGGTGAAACCTTTGATGAACTAAAACAGTTCATTGCGCAATAAAGAATACATCTTAACTACTGCGTACAGTTCCACATACAGCAACATATAGGCTCAGTGTAACTTCCTGCTGGGTACCGGACTTTATCATGATTGTGGTGATTTGAGTCACAAAAATGCATGAAAAAAACTACCTACACATCTTACCTACCTACGCATCTACCTACCTTGTGTCATAATTATTTCTTCGCCTGATTTTCCGTAGTTTATCAGTCCATTTCTCAAAGTTAAATAAGTTGATGGGCCCGGCTGATTAGTTGGTCTAGGCCACTTGCAACATGTTTTCCTACCGCTTTCTAACCATCATCAAAACAGTGGCTTGGGTTTGAAACACTGCGTGCCACTTACTGTTGCTCTCATCTATTTTGTCCGGATCTATAGAAACTTGAAGCGACAGATCTGGAACAGCTCTTTTTTCTTGCCCAGAGATGTCACCTGCAGAAAGTTTTTACGTTAATCCTTTACCAGGAAGAGAATCGTCAACACTTGCACGTCAGAGTGTGAGATAAGCAAAAAGGTTGTGCATACCATGCCATCAATAAGGACAATTTTCAGGGAAATGTAACTCAATACCAAAAAGATACTCTGCTGTATTTACTCAGGTTTCGCTGCAAATTATCCGCAGTGAAATTCTAAATCTGCATTGAAGCAGAAAGAAACAAAGCAAATCGTGCAATCTACCAAATAGGCATAATTCATAAACTGACGTTTAATGAAGATGCAGACGAAAGCCACACACTACTACATTCAAGCTAAGTTGCTCACTGCGAGACAAACAGCAAATTGGTGACAGTGATTTTTGAAAGTAAAATGACCGGTTTTTGGGCAACTTTGTTTACTGAACTCACCTTCTTTGCGATTCTTTCCTCTGTTCGAAGATGCAAGTCCACTTTCCACAGGTCTGTTTTCCGCTGGGCTGGCATACTCTTCCTCTGCCGCCGCTATCGCGCAAGCGGGATAACCAAACTTCTCTTTTATCGAAGACGGCGACTGGTAGAATTCTTTCGGCGGCGTTCGCTCGCCTTCGATGAAAACGTCTTCGGACGGAAAACTGCCGCTGAGTGTCGCCGACGTGACACTCAACGAGTGTTTCGGGGGAACCACAGGAGGGAGAGCGAGGTCGGCGTCCTTTTGCGCAGAGCTGTTAAGTGAGTTAGCTGCTGGAACAAAGCAGTTTTGTTTGGTTCATAAATGACGGGTAAACACGGTTTGAAAAGTGTAACTGGGTAAGAATGTGAAAAGCAAATCGTACTGCCGCAAGGACAATTTTTACACCTATCTCAATTTCATGTGATGCGAATTTTGTCATATGTTTGTGCTGTGTTTGTTCCAACTTTACTATTCATTGTGCCCTGTCATTGCTTTGACCGATAAATTCAACGATAGCTTATGCCGACAAAAACAACGTGCAAGGGACACCTTCAAACTAAACCTAAGTTAAAAAATATGTGAATAAAATTGCAGGACTGGGGATCCATAGTGTTACGTGAAAGCGATTTCCTGTTTAAAATGTTTGCCGACTGATTCAATTTTGTCGCCTTTTTGGAGACTATTTAATTTGTAACTTTAGCAATACTGTAAAAGATTTTGAGGCTTCCAATTATTTTCTCCATTATACTCAATCAACAGAGGTGTTTCTCTTTTTACTAATGATCAGGTTATTCATAACTAGCGGCTCGGGAGCTTTCTTGTTAAAGCATGGAGTTCTTCCTGGACAGAAGTGATCTTTGAATGGAAACTTCTTGTTTACCTGCTTCAACGCTTTTGCTACTTTTCGCAGGCGATGATTCTGGAGTGCTTGCAGGATGTTTTTTCTTTCCACCAAACCATTTCATTCGTTTGCGTTGCTTTTCTTTGCTTTCGTTTGGAGGCGTTTTTGCTGGCACTGCAGTCGCAAGAAGAGCAGCCGAGGACGAGCTTGCGCTTTTCAGATCTACAAAATGAAATTATCACTTTGTCACTAGCTTTGAACTTAAAGAGTCAGAAAGATCTACGTACTTTTCAACATTGCTACGTCAGCGGACAAACGTCGACTGCACTCTGGGGTCAATACAGAAACTGCACCCTTTCGCCTAGCTTGTTTTATGATGTCTAGCGCAATGACGAAAAACTGAACGCCGAAAGCAACCCTATACGTTCAACATCTTCTTTTGCATCCCAAACAGTGGCGATTACAGTGTGATGGAAAAAACTGATCAGAGAGTCAAAACACCGTTTCTTCGAAGTTCACAGATTCACTGAGTATTTTGTCAGGACCACGGTGCATGCTTGCGCTAAATTTTAGCTCGCTCCCTTCAGTTTAATATTTCGCAAAGAAATACCACGTTAGCTAGGGTGTACATGTTTTCACACGGTACTGGTTACGTTTGGTAATGCCTTGCATTAATTAAAATAACGCCGTTTGTCAGAAACCTCTCACGATATTTTCAAACAAACAAGCTAGCTGAGTAACAGCAACTGTAAGTAAGAGCGTAAATACACAAGGTCCTAGATTCAAGTCACTAACCAACAAGATCTTCTGTCCGCATGTAATCGATCTGTTGGTATGGATTTTCTGCTTCTATAACCGAAGCCCTTGACATCTCAGTAGAAGGACTATCACCGTCCGTCGCCATGCTGTAAGGCTGTTCTGCAAGCGAAGCCAGGGCCTGCTTTTGTCCGTCTACTTGCAAATAAACACCGAAAGTTAAACCTCCAGATTCACTGAATACTTTTTACGCCTTTTGCAGAAGTCAATTTTGTATGACTTATTGCAAAAACTGCACCTGCAACATAATATGGTTCAGCATAGTTGTCTCGACTTTGATCTTCAAGAATTGATTTTTTTGCTGCTGCAATAGAATCCAAGCTTTCAGCCGATTCTTGTCTGCAATAAAAGGTCTATTTTTTATCTCAGCATAATTTCTGTTGATGTCAGTGTGTGTGATAGCTGTCACTCTGTCGAAAGGAGCTGCTTTCTTTGAACAGACATGATGGAAATTTGAACAAAAATCACAATCGTTGATGCTATATACCATACGTACTGTACGTGATAGAGCACAGACGTTACATATCTGCAGTTAACTTAAACCACAAAAAGCACCAGATCGTGTTCGAAGATTAGTAATGGCGTCGTTAACCCTTCCTCAATTCAAAAAATCAACTGCATGATATACAACAATTAAAAGCTCTAAATTTGCTGCAAGCTTTACAGGAATCAGCTGACTAAGCTCTGCTTTCATGATGTTGCAATGATTCAGACTTGTACACAGTGCCACTGAGAGAAATTTAACAGCGGGCTACGAAGACCGATACCAGGCCCCCTTACCTTCTGGGGCCCTCATCGAAACTTGCATAGCTTGTTTGTATAGTAATCAGAATGTAGATGAGACAGCTACCAGGTTAAGATTTAGAAACAGATTAATTGATATACTGACTTACACCAGTAATTTTGGTCTTGGATACAGAAAAACTTAGTGTGCGGACTTTCATCCTTCCAGGCCAAGTATCTACCAGACCCAGGTACGATGTACCTCTTTTACCCCCGCAGGCCCTGCTTGCATATATCTGTTTTAAAGTGACTTGTCTCCACAAGGGCGACGACGTCTAATCAAACAGCAATTTATTTTGATAGGAAATCGATTTTACGCAGCCTTACGCATCTTCAGTCCTGAAATCTTTTTCAAATGCATTCTACAAAATCGCTTGTCACATGATCTTTTCATTGTTAACCTAGTTGCTTTGGATTTATGTTAGTTACAAAGTAAACATTATAGGTCTAAACCAGGCATGGACCAACTACGGCCAGTGGGGAACTTGCACGGCCAGCTGTGTGTTTTCTAATTTTATCATTAAACCCAGTTTTTTTTTGTACATCTCCGTTAGTCAATAAGTTTGCTCAAGCCTTGCACCGATGACACCCTTTTCAAAAAAATTAAAAATTTTATTTCAGAAGAGAATAAAAAAACGTCTTTTAATAAATTTTGCGATTGTTTTCAAACTATAGTTCTGTGTCCCACTTGGAAACAGTTCCATTGCAAAATCCATTGGCTGGGAAAAATCATTTAGAATGCTTACTTTAATTTTGTGTCCAGGCACAGTGTCTTTTGCAGTCTGTTGTGCCTACGTTGCCTCCCTTAAATTTTCAAACCCTGCCATTTCGCTGTTGGTTATTGTCAACACATACTTTTTCTTTCTACCGCAGTCTGATCGCAGTTGTTTCAACCTTTTAATTTTTGCTCACTGTATACCACGCAAGTAACTATTCTCCATGAAGGTAACGAAGTCTAATTAATCAGCATTTTTTTAATAGGAAATCGATATCACGCAATGCTACGCATCCTCAGTCCTGAAATCTTATTCAAATACATTCAATAATAATCTATTCGAATACGATTTCAGGACTGAGGATACGTAGTGTTATGTGAAATCGATTTCCTATTCCAAAAATTGCTGATTGATTAGACTACTCCGTCCTTGCGGAGATGAGTCACTTGCATACAGATATGCAAGTCTGAATCATCGTATATGTGATGAAAGCTGCAATCCTGGTCGGCTAATTCCTGTAACGTTTGCATCAATACTAGAGCTTTTAATTGCTGTCAACCAGAAGCAGTTACGCAGCTTGGTTAGTGCAGTACAGTTTCGTGAAGTACTGCGTCTTCTTCCCAACCAAGTGTTGCTCAAATTTGTTTGATCGTGTCAGAAATTTAGCTTGCATGTTGAGTTTTGCCGTTGATTCATTAGCGTTCGCGCTTGGTACGAGCTCGAGCTTATTTAACATCATACTACTTGTTTTTCGTACACGCTTTACCATTAGCCTTCACCCTAATTTTTCTGATATAGGCAATTGCAGCCGAACGGATGATGCAGGAAGCTTGGCCAACGAAAAAAGCATCTGGGAAAAACAGTGGTTTTCATTCTACCTCTGTACAGTGTTTGGTTGAATTGGAAATGTAGAACAACAGTAAGCCCATTTTCAGTGTTCCACATTCTGCATTAAGTACTTTGTAAGGTTACTGAATTATGGCCAACGCACCTTCGCATCTGATCTGGAGCGCCAGTATCAAAAGTCTCAAATCCAACTGCCAGCTCATCACCGTTGATGAATGGAATCTCGACGTACGTGTTTTCACGAGGCTATCAAAAGGTTACAAAGAAATGTCAAATCACCTCTTTCGTAGATCATACGCGGAACATGCTTTGCACATTGCTCTGCGCTCGTTGACCATCTGCACTCTCTCTAAGGATAAAGTCCTTTCTTGCAGACTGAAGTACCAGCCAGGAATGAGTGCAGTTTCGGATCGGTAACAAAAGCGGAACAGTGAATACACAGTGACGGCAAAGATATGCTCATGTGATAGCTGGAGGGTTAGCTGCTTTGCTGCCTGTACTCCAGCATGTTTGCAGAGCACAGTGATCTACCAACAAAATCTGACCATAGAAATTAGCTAGATATACCGGAATAAGCGCATGCCTATTTTTATATTGTTGCCCATGACGTCATATGTTTGTTAACGGGTCCTTCCAAACATACATAGGCGAAAAACAAGGTTTCGTATTTTTCAAATAAAAAAACAGCCAAAACAAGCTAAGCAATTGCTTTCTTGTAAGATGCTGCAAGCCAAACATCACCAACGTACTCTATCTAGATATTCTTCTTGGTCTCTTGTGAAGACAACTTCATCGGATAGAGTGTTGCTTCCGGTCTTCTTTCTTCGCCGGGCGAATACGATTCCAAAAATGATAAGAATCAGAAGCACCAGTGCTACGGCAGCAATCACAACATAAAGCCACCTGCATAGTGAATAGGCGAAGCGCATTACATGCTTCACTTCGGTTAGATGCAATTTTTTTCCCAGAAAGCTGGTTGAATCAAACTGGATTTTTTAAATATATTGTTCTTTGTTTCTTAGTTATGGGGATTTTCAGGATTTCTTAGACGGTAAAATTTTCTTTCTTGGGTCATATTTCTCTCAAAGAATGTCTGAAAGTAAAAAAGCGAAATTGACTTTTAGGTTTTCATTTTTAGAATTATACCCATTGGATACTAATGATACACTGCGTGTTGGAAGCGTCATAGAAAAAGCACAACCCTGAGTCCTGCATCTGTTTCATTGGCTGACATTTTCGCTTAGTTGAATTGCTTTCCAGATTTTTTTCTTTTTGCTTTGACCAATAGAGCAAATGAATAAGTAAACCTGACTTCAGATTCAAACAGCACAATACCACAATGACTCACTGAAACGGATACATGCTTTGACTATTGCCATGATTTGCAGATCTTCATTTTTTTTATGTCACTTAAGCGTTAATAGTACTAGTGCAAAAATTGTCCAGCATAATCTAAACCAGCGTGGTCCAACTACAAGCCCGCAGACATAATTTTTGAGGCCGCGATTTTTCTCAGTCTTGATTGTTGTGTGCATGTTTACAGTAGGCAGTTTATGTGGAACAAGCATAGCATCTATTAATAATAACGTACAATATCAACGGCGTTAAAGTAGACTGTAGAGAGCTTGTAGAAATTAGCCAGCAAAGATAGGTTTACCAGACTGAAAGATTTCGCAATAAAAATGCGCTCGGCGTTTGGAAACATGGGCGCAATTAGGTGGGTGACGCGTGCTTCCCACTCAGACAGTTGGGAAATAATATGCCATGTCCCCCCACATTTTTCTTTTTAGGTTTCGTAATATATTGGTTTCACACCAAGCTGTTTCCCTCACATTTTACAACAAAATTGCGCATATGGAAGCAAATACATGTGTGAGAGTACATTTTCTACCATCTAGCAAGTCAAATCTAAAAACAGAAATCGAATGGCAGGCGAAACAACGGACTACAGTCTCCGACTTGCTACCAATAACATTGGTATTGTTAAAGGAACGATAGTGTCAGAGAAGCCTCAACCACAGGTATCGCACTGATAAAGACTTGTAATAAATTGTTGTTGCTATTGTGTAATAATTTCAAAGGCGCACTCACTTAACTCACCTATTTTCCATTTTCAATTTTAAATCTTGTGAATCTGTTGTTTTATACATCATTTCGTTGGTAAGTGGCACGCGAGAAGTCACTTTTTTGTTAAATGGCCCGTAGGTTAAAAGTAGTTAAACCTCGCTGATCTAAACGAAAGTGGTACTAATGACTCTAACTTAGCCTTTACCCGACTTTGAAGTATGCTATATTAAGAAAAATGGTAATATATGCGCGTTGCATATGTTCAGAAACCTTTATATTCTTTAAAATGAATCTCACTGCCAATTTTCTCGTTCTGCACAAATGGTATCAGTGCAACTTTTCAGCAACGCAAAAACATACAATTATAAATCGCACTTGTCTCTTCGTTTCAGTTTCCAAGCAAACTATTTGTGGTTTGTTGAAAACCATGTGTAATTCTATGTCTTAGTAGCTAAAAATACAGACGTCTTCTTTCGTCTTACCAATTTTTTAGGCCAGCATCTTTGTTGCTTCTAGCTCCAAGTATTGGCTTTGTCAACCCCTGACCACCAGTCAAAGGTGATTCTGCAGACGAGATAAGAAATTGTAGTTTTGCTGCCATATTTTATGCATTACTAAAAGTACATGCAACATTGCAATACAGCATAAGATACCGACCGTGTGTTTAAAAGAATAGGAACAACGGATACCTTACCAAAGAACGAAGGTCTTGCTCTTACTTTACGTTAAAACCTTTCCGGGGCAAATACTGCAGGCGAGAAAATGTAAAATTATCTTACCATCGCAGAAGTCCTTTCTACAGTAGTACCTCTCTCAACCAACTTCGCTCTTAACACTTTACACGTCACGGAGCAATTAGCGGCTGTTTGGTTTTTGTTGCTACATATGTAGGTGGCAGAAGGCTGCGCGGGTGATGTGGAATGGAAGTGAGAGTGTTTGTGCCGCGTTACTTGCTGAAATGGGTTTCTGCCTGGCTGATTCATTTCTTTCGGTCGTGAAAATAAGCAAGTAATCTGTTGGCGGCACGAGGTTTTTGAATTAAATGGGGTACTGAATTAATTTAAAGTGCGTGGTGAATCCACCGCGCGGCAGGGTCGCAACCAGCTGATATTTTCGGGGAGGGCAAAATAATGATTGTGACTTGTTGCTGTAACTAACAACTAAACATGTTTTTGAAATTTTCGGGGTGGAATTGCTCGGTTGCCGCCCTGCCGCGCGGTATTTTTATATTTTGCAGTTTCCAAAATGCCTTTCAAGACTTTGCAATCCTGAAATAACTGGAGGAAAAAGACAATAATGTAATCCGCGACATCAAAAAACATCAAGACCGGAGCTTGTTGGAAAAGAGTTGAAAAATGTGAATAGGCCACTCAACCTCGATCTCTGCAGCGCTTTCTAAACGTCGCGTCGGCTCTAAGCAGTACGAGAATTTTATTGCCGTGGGAACGTTTCTGCGGTCGGTCTCGGTATGGAGCTTGGCGACAAAGTTTTGTGGTTTGCAGTAGTTTTCGTTTTCCGTATATTGATTGAAGCAGGATTTGAGCTTTGTCGTAAAAGAAAGAACAGCATGTGATGTTCACCACGATGTATTGACTTCAAAATAATGCGGGGTGCTAATAGTGCTGCAGCCAGGTTTTCTGGTTGCGGGCCAACTGTTGGTGGCCTGCTGTACTTGTTCAATCTGCAGAAATGGCACATTTAAAAAAGCTGAAATGCAAAAATAAGGTCATTCACTGTTTTCCGCACCCAAATTTCATCTAAACACAAAACACTTTCCAGTTTTCTGAAATCCCGCTTACGTTTTTCGTAGTTTGGTATATTTTTGTCTTCGAAGTGTAAGGAGACCTGTCTCCGTCACCCGGCTGCCTACCCTACACATATGGGAACAAAGCGCTTATATTCACATGCTCTTTCATACCATCTTCAAATAAAATTAAAGTCTGGTGGCATGGGGAATGCTTTTCTTGTTCATTGCAACACATTTCAAACAAGCTTAGGTTTAAGTTCTTTAGAAATTGTCAAAGGAACCAGACCGATANTGAAAACTTGGTTANTGTTTTACCTTGCTTTTAACTTTTCGCAAACTGGCGTTTGCTCCTAAAAGAAAGACACAGCCCATTATGTCCGTTTGAATAACGGAGGTGTGGTGGTGTAATTCTACAGTATATGAATTATGTACTGCCTAATGCTGATGCGCACAAAACACTGGAATTGAATTGTTGTGGCATGAGCTCGCCAACCTCTAGTTAACCAAACCCGCGAAGGACAGGGTGCTCGTCTTGAAAACAAATTGCTATAAGACATCCACACCATACCTGTATGACACATGTAATACAGCGTAGCTGAAACACTCTATTCACGTCATTGAACAAAAAAGTGTGCAGTTGAAGTCATAAATTTTAGGTTAGATAACTTTTGTCCAGCTCCCATTATACCACAAGTNTCAATGCTTAGGACTTGCCATACGAAACAAGTTAATATATCTATAATTTGCTATTAAAAAGGATTTCGTCGTTACGACAAATCGGTACCTACACCAAACACACATCTGTGACTTCTTGTAGTTTTGACAAAGGTATGCTGCCTTAGTGCCTACCCAAGGAAAAATGCTGAATTGCTGCGCTTCAAGAACTGCATGCTATGTCGACAAGCTGTCTTGTTCGTGATACGCCATGTTACTAAATTGACGGCTATCTGGTTTAACTTGATTTGAAGCCCTGACTTGACCCGAATCATTTCCGAACAATAATTTAGCCCAGAGAAATGCGATGCGTATTGGCAGAGAGCCATTTGATGATTGATTGATGCGTGCTCGGCCGAATGAATGGTGGTGTGTAAGGGTACAAAATACTCGTTTCATCATCACCAGATGCGGAGTTGTTTTAAAAGGAGTCTGACTGCATTCACAGTGCTACATGCCAAAGGAATGTCGTTATTATGCTTTCGATCTAAATCACCAACTATAGTATTAATTGTCCACAAATGTTAAAATTACAATTCAATTATTACACGAGACGTAATTGTACTTGTGGAGGAAGCATTTATATAAACAGAACAAGACACAAGAAAAACCAAGTAACTTGGTTCAAAACGTGGAAAAGCGTGTTATTTCACTGGTTCCATCCAAGTTCAACAACTTTGTTCCGACAGCAAAGGGCCATGCAATTATAGAAAGTAACCCTGCATTTCATCACTGCATTCCTTTTCTGTTGAGCTTTTTTTATCCGAAATAAAATTTTCTTTAAGACCGGAAAACGTCAATGGCAATTACGACATACGTGACCGCGTTGAACAAAATAAATTTCCTAATCGACATTTTCATCGATCTTTTCACAGTAGCTGACTTCGTCTGTGCTGGGTGTGTTGTTTTTGTTATGCAGTTACAGTAACAATATTCATCCTTGAGAATCTTTTTTTATTTTTATTTGAATCGACGTTCGGTTACTGCATAAGGATTTTGACAGTACAAAATTAATTGAAACAAAAATGTTGGCTTGATCTTTCAAACACGGAAGTAAAAGAAACACTACAGTTCACTCTTCGTTTTCAAAAAAGTTTGAAGAAGACTTTCTGAAAACATACATAGCCTATTGATGGCGAGGCTGTCACAGTCAACATACCTGCACTGCGGCTGTTGGTCGAAGTTTCAACTTCGTCTCTGGTTGGCTGAAATGCAGTTGTTGACGTGCCAGTGGTGGTTTCTTCAGCACCTGCACGCAAAGCACATCAAGGATCGTATGTTTGTGCGCTGAAGCTGAACCTGCATTCAAATGTTGGAAAAGTCGCGAATGAAAACGTGTCTTAACTCATGCCGCGAAATATTCTTCGTCACTCATCAGCTGATCGTTGACGTCACACAAGCGCTTTCCATTCCGCTTGCAGTGTTTGCTGCAGTCGAGATTGAGATAATTGGGGTTGATTTTGCTGGCGTAACTCGCAAGCACAGTTTTTGGTGCTATAGATTGTAGAGCTGATTTGGACNTAATTTAGGGTGCTGTTTCCAAAAATCATACTCATTTTCTCTACCAGGTCAACTTNTTAAATTATTGATAAATTTTGATTTTATGCCATGCCCATTATGAATGAAGCCTTATTGTGTGACTTCCCTACAACATGTCACATTTAAAGTCATGTGCTGTTTATAGACATGTCAAATGTCTTTTGATTGTTTGTGACATTATAAATACAAATTATGTACTGTACTCTGCATTGTAGCTGATTGCTTGCACATGCGTTTTTCTTTCTCGTCTGATTAAAACCTGTAGGATGTTTTCCAGTGTTGCTAGTTTGGTTTTTATGAGGCTAAATTTGTAATTTTCGGCGTTTTATAAAACTCTTGGATTTTTTATGACTTTTTGGCTTTTTTGACCAATTCATTTTTACTCTTGGTGTGGTAGATTTAAAGATGAATTTGGAATATTTCTGGACAAAGTTTCTGGACACAGAATGATAAATTTTTATTGGAAATTTTGCACTAGAATTTTATAATTTTTAGATTTGCTGTTTCATGCTTTAGTTCTGCTGTTTCCAGATTACCATGCTTAGCGAGACCAAAATTTTCTATACGTATATTAATTAAGAGAGCTTGATTTTGTATATGTGTATCCGAGGTATATTGTCTTTTGAAAGTGCTGTGCAACCTGTATGGGTATTTAAAAGTGTCATTGTGTATTTATCTTGTATTTAGCATTTTTGGTACTTGCTGGCTTTTTTACTATTGATGTGACTTTTTTTACTCATGACAACCGAACAATTCTGATGGTTGCCTGCTTGGTGTTTAAGGCTTGAGGACTGCTTCAGAGTGTCTGGCAGTGCCCTACGTACTGTGAGTACAATGATGGAGTCAGGATTGCATTTAAACAAATTACTGTAACATTGAATTTAGGGTTGCATTACACTTATTAAGCTAGATTTTATGTAGGATTCTTTAAGTTTTGTTTCTATGTAGTTTTTTAAGATTTCTTAAGTTGGTTATGGATACGTCATCGTGTCGTGGTTGTTTACATGAACCAAATGTTTATTGCTACATTTGGATTATCTTTCCAGTGAGAGAGAGCTTATTTCAACCGACAGCGATTCTACTTTCGCAAATAATGTTTTTCCAGAATCTTTTTTATCTACACAACTCTTTTCCTATGGAGAGATTAATGACCTGGCAAGTTGGCAAAGAGTTCTGGATCTTTATAATAAGTCTTCTGGGCTGCTTGGTTTAAGGCTTAAAAAAATCTTCTACAACAAGATACGTTTAACTGGAACGATTTCATGCCACCTTTCACCTAAGAAAATGATATTGTGTACTGTGACAATGTTGCAGGCTTTCTGAAAAAGCTTCGTTTGTCAGAATATGATCCAAACATTGAAGGCTTTCATTAGTAGTTCGAAACAAAGTTTGAATTTCGTTATACTGCATAATGACAGCACTTTTGAATCTATTCCTCTTGGCCAATCTGCAAGTTGATTTACGCGAAGTTCCCATGTTTTCTATCCCTGAGGGATACCAGAACTAGATCCCAACATTGGGAAAAAAATTGATCTGTAAGAGAAGAAATGGCAACCGGTGTGAAATGATTCAGGCTCACCCTCTTGTGGAAAGATCTAAAATCGTTTCACTTCTTCTTCATATCAAGCTGGATATCATGCAACAATCTGTCAAAGCACTTGACAAGGATTTTGAATGTTTGGGGTATATGCATCAAATTTCAAGGATCAACAACAGAAAAATCAAAAGCTTGTATTTCTGACTGCTCTCAGATCGCAAAATTATCAAATGATCATATAGGTTTCGTGAATGAAAAAGTATCCTGTGGCTGGAGTGCTTTTGTGGAAGATGTTGAAACGTTTTTTGGGAAATACAACAAAGCTGTGAAGAATTTACTGAGCAGTCTTCGAGATATTGGTGCCAGCATGAGCATCGAGCTTCATTTTTTCCACAACCTTCTAAATCACTTCCCCGAAAAACTTGGTGGTCTGAGTGACGAGAAAAGGGAGCGGTTCCATCAGGATATCAGTGGAAATACGATACGAAGGGAGATAGGACGTTGCCGTTCTAGCTGACTACCGTTGGTCAATTAAATGTGACGATACTTTTGCCCCAAATTCTCGGAAACCATCCAAGTGTAGATTTTTGGTTGTGGTTTGACAATTTTCAAGGATAGGTTGATTAGTTATTGACTGATCACATAAATAAACATGCATTTGTGTTTCTGCAACACTTGATTGCTAATGCAACAACATTCACCCTTTTTGACATTAGAACTCATTTTTCTCCAGTGGGCATATCACACCAGAAAACTAAACCTGACAGAGAAAAACGGACTTCATTTTTTAATTCAGCGACTAAACTTAGGTAAAATAAGTTGAAATATCTTTGGCACCAAGTAAAAAAAAATTTAGCCAGTGGGTAAATTGTTACTGCGATCGACGTAGTTCTTGCAACGGCTTGTTTGCATCTTTAATGCCTGTGCATGCAGAAACTATGGAACCTACGGAGGAACGTAGTTCGTTCCTTGAGCAGGAAATTTACCTCATTTGCATTCACATCTCTTGCACTAGAGATAGAGCAAAGCAATGTTAGGTTATGCAACCTAGAAATGACATTCTTTAATAATCATCTAGTTGACTCCAATCATGAGCAAACAAACAAATCCATAAACGAAATGCTTTTGCATTAGTGCAAATTAATCAAACGCATAAATCAATCTCGAAGAGAATTAAACTTTGTTGAAAAGGAACAAACCTATAAGAACATATTGGAAAAAAATTGAAAAAAATAGTTGTTGAAAAGTATACTGAGAATATTGGACTTTATCAGGAAACTTGAAAAATCCTAAAGATAGCTGCTCCTATACCAACCATTTCACTGCTACAACAGTGCTAAAACGGCCTACGGAGCGGCAAAAGAGAAAAGCTGAAATTAAAACAAACGTGTTTATGAAGTTTCAAAAAATTTTCACGAAAACAAATTTACGCTGTTTGATTGCCAGTCATAGGTCCAGAAGTTACAAACGCAATTGCGTGCCATCGTTTAGTCAAGTTTTCTGAATTATCCACACAGCAATTATGCAGACGTGTCTACAACTTGCATTGAGACTAGACAATCTTCACGAAAAGGACATCATTAGTTGTAGTAAAAGATCAGATGCGAAACGTGCAACGAAAGGATACATTTCTTGAAACTATCTGCATTTTTAAGCTTTTGCGCTTAGTGAGAATGATGGTCCCAGCAAAGGTGAAACTACCATCCTTTTGCATGTACCCTAGTATCTCTAATAACCAGACGTTCGTGATATGCCTTTTTTCGCAAGTTTATCAAGAGCTTTGTTGATTTTGCAACCTTTTATGTCAATTTTTTATCACAGTTTTATGGAAAAAACTGAACCAACATTTCTAGAAAAACTTTGGCTGTTTGTTAAAGGGTCTGGCATTGTTTTCACATAGCCCAATGCCATCCTGAAGCAGTTTGGACAAAAAAAATCAGTGAAATCAGATTAGTACAAATTTGCCAAACACCATCGTTGCTTTTCTAACCCTAAAAGCATGTGATCGTATAAATCCGTCCACACTGTAACCTCCACGCAAATAAAAAGCATCATTTAAGGGGTAGCCATTCACAAAGAAAAAAAACGCTGCCTTGTTTATTGCTGCCAGCCATGCTTGTTTCATTAATATAGCAGTTAGCATTCGCTTTAGCAAACGAAACGAAGAGAGCAGCATTTCAGCATGCGCTTACAGGTTGAAGGGTCACAATACTCCCATCTTTTCTCGGGATCAAGTGTGTAGCACCACGGAGCGCGGTCGTAGTAGAGGAATTCCCGACAAAAATTATGGTCGTGCGGCTGCGGTCTATACTTCGGTTTGTGGGGCGTGTCAGCGTTCCACGACTGACACTTTCTGCCGCTCTTGGTTGTGGCACACCGACCCTCGTAACGCGAGCGGAGCGTCTGCTTCAACTGCAACAAGTTGACTTGCGCATGGACGAAAGTTGCTTTACCTGCTGAGCTGGTTGCAACGACTGTCACCGTTTCAGATGACGGAGCAGGTTTGGATGCAGCGTTCGTGCCCTCCATTTGTGGACTAAAGCTGAACGCAGAGGATGAGCTGGTGACGACCTTGTGCAATACCGTAGTCGTCGCAGACAATGCTGAAGTCCTTGAATGGGTGGTTGCCACGGTGCTTGAGGTGGGCGCTGTGGTGGTCGCAGTACTTGTAGCAGTGGTTGCTTGCGCGGTCGTGGCAACGGTTGTCTCGACAAAATTTTCTGTAGCGAATCACATGAAAAAGTGCAATCGAGAACTTTCACGTACGCTACAAAGGTTAAATCTCAAACCAGTGCAGAACACTCTGTGTTGCACTGCTCCATCTTTTTAAATGTCCTGCTGCACTAACAAATCGTTTGGTTCATTTCAAAAACGTTGCAGATAGTGCGTACCCGACACGCTATACGGTCACTACTTTCTGGTAATGGCGTATTACTGATGTGTATGATCTTGCTTACCAGATAGGTTGTGTTACTCACCGTTCGAACAACAAGGAGTCATTGCTTGTTGATTACACACCGTAAGAATGTCATCTGGCCAAGACGTCATTTCAATTGTTGAAAAAACACGCGATTTATGCACAACAATGTGATGTTTATAATAACCATAGGCACACGGGTAGGCATTGCATATGGTGGGAAGAAACCGTTTGCTCTTTGAAAATTTCCAGTTTTGCCAGGTGTGTAAAGGCCAGTCGCTCGCTTTAGTTTACGTGTTGAAAAGAAAAAAGAATTTTCTTTGTACGAAATTTTCACGAAGAACACAAATGAAAGCAAAAAAACATCTTTTTTGCGCATAGATCACAACAGTTCTTATCTTTTCATCAGGTCCGATAACTATGTTTTGATTTGAACGCTTTCCCGACTCACTTTACCTCGATTTTTTCTTTAGGCCTGATAAGTTTCATAGCCTTCCCTGGATGGCATACCGCCACCACTACTCTGAATCTCATGATTTTGACATTTTTTACAAAAGATTCTGCCGTTCCTCCCCACCCCGCTTATGCCTTTGATACTCACGAAATAATGTTGCCTACAACCAACAACAGGAATGGAAATGACTGTCGAAATTGTATCAGCGAGACTGCGAGCTGTTTCCTATCAATGGGTTTTACTTACAGTATATACACAAACTTGGAAAAGCATCCTTTTGATACTAAGTTTCCGATTTTCATAAAACAAGAGAGCTTAGCACACATTGTCAGAATCCCGAGATCAATGCTTGTTGGAAATTTCGTAGCTTCCTTGTATAATGGACTTGTACAGATGGGTTTTGCTTCAGGTTGAAATAGCCTGCTTTAGCTAGGTAGATGGTGTGGTTTGTCTATGTGATGATTACTGTAACAGCTTGGACGATTTTTAAAATGAGAATGCACGAAGCTGAATATTACTGACTTTTAGTGGTGGTGAGCCTATGTAGGCTCACATGCAAAGTAGCCTAACGCGAAAATGTGGAATGTCGATAGCAGTCGAAAGACGGATGCTTCCTAAAATGTACGCCAGTAGATTAAGTTGATGATTCTGTGGCGAAAATGCAATTTATTTTTTATCAGTGAGTTCAACTGAAAAGATTTTGTCACGACAAATGAAATTAATTAATTCTTGGTGGTGTTCGTGCCCCATGATGTCGATGTTCTAGCGTACGTGCTGCGCGTGGTTTGACTGTTATGATCAACTGTCAATCTGTTCGTGTTCGAATGGCTTATCGTAGGCAACAACCACCACAGCTAGAGAACCTTCACAGTTTTGGGATGGTTGCGAGCCTGGTGAACACCCTACCAAAATGGCCACCGTGCGACACTGGTTTTTACTACATTTTCCCTTAAGTGCATGTTTCACTGGTGTTTCTGTGCACATCGTAGCCTTCGCTTTTCTTCTGATTTGATAGTACATATTCACGTTAGTTTCTGACTATAATAGTTGTGACTACAGTTGTGACTGTGTAATTCGCCAAATAAACAGGTATAACGTTTGTTTTACAGATAAAATTACAAAGATACTAAAACTGGCTGATGAACTAAATTCTTTGCTGTGAAAGATTCCCTTCATTTGCGATTTCTCTTGGCTCAATACGTGTCTCGATGGGAGGCTTGCATGCTATTCAGCGGATTTTGGTCTTCCATATTGAAAAATGTTGCATGGTTTTAAAAAATGCGCAAAAGTTTGAAAAAAACACTTTCCATTCAATCAGTTATTGCGTGATGTCTGTTCTACATCGCCCGCTTGTTCGAAACATCTGCATTGGCAAGCGTGAGCTGCAAACAAGTCTATCAGAAATCAAGCACCTCGTCGTTGTGCACGCGCGGAAGATAGATTCGTTTGTCTCAAGTGGCGTGTAAGTTGCATATATAAGTTTTTGCCTTGCTGCGAATTGCAACCTATTTGCAGAACAGTTCACCTTTTTTGCAAGGGCTTGCACAACATGTTCCTTCTTTACGTTCGTAAGAAATATCTGCGGAAAAACAAGTTGCATTTCCAAATCTCACCAGTAGACCAGACTGCTCTGAAACCTTTGTGGTTAAAAGAGGAATCTGACGCGAACAAGATTGTCATGTCGTTTGAGTTTGATCGTAAGATTGGTGGGAAAGCAGTACCGCAGTATTTCCAACTCTGTCCCGTCCTTGCTATGCCACTTCCCCCTGTTAACGCAATACTCAATATAAAAAACAAGGCAATCTTTCAACCTCAAGGGTACACCCGTTTAACTCATTCAACTGTGTTGTGAAACATGACCAATGAATGGAATTGAATGATGTTTGTTTCAAAAAACAACTTTTTGTGTTAATTTTATTTAAGTAACAATTTTCAATGAATTGATGAAGTTCAGGATTTTAACAGAGATGTAAGTGTCAACTATAAACAGCACTGAATTAGTCCTGTTATTAATTGAAATCGTTGAATTAAAACGCCTAAGTTTTTGACGAAAGTCTAGTTTTAAACAAAGATGTGACCACGCATTAGTAGTTAGTACGAATTAAAGCAGTATTGCTTTAAAACAAAAACAGTAGTCAAGCAGTAAAGGTTAACGCTTCAGAATCGATGAGATATTGTGCCTGTTAATCAATTAGAACAGCGCTGCTGATGAATAGAACTAATGCGTTTTATCATTGCAAATTATTTCATTTCGGTGGCAATTCCACATAGCGCTCGAAACAAGAGCGCAACACTGCAGTGGTTGTCTAATATTTCACGTCGAAAACCCATTCTATTTGTGCAACGAGACACCGGAAAGCGATTTGTTTCATGATGATGGTCATAGCTCAATTGCGTGAAACGACAAACTGCCAAATTCATAAAGTACTAGCAGATGTATTGGCATCAAACTGCGAGCGGTTTAGAGCAGAAATGCAATCTTCAAATATGAAGTATAGGTCCGAAAAATTCAAGATCTTGGTTATTCCGACAACCACCTTCCGAAATATTTTTGTTAGGCCAGTTTGAAACAACTTTAGACCGATAGCATTTCTTTCGTCGTTTACTACCTGGCGTACCTGACGTTGACGTAACGCTGACGTAATCTCTTGCGCAGTATTGACTGTTTTCAAGAGAGAAATCTTCAAACTTGAGATATACTTGACTTCCAGGTGGAGTGAGTATTTTTGTTGCACAAATACTGTTCTTTGGATAAACGTTGGGATACTTTGGTGATGTCACTGAACCGACGGCACCTTTCACCGTGATATTGCACCCTTCAAAAAAACTCTCCGATACAAAACATCGAAACATGTACCAACACTATGAGCTTAGTCTGGAAGATAAAAAAAGCTCGAATAGGGTACAGCACGTTAATATTACGTGCAAAGCGCGGTCGCTTGTGCAGACTCAAGTTTGTTTATTCATTAGCATTTTTCAAAAGAGTTCTATATCAAAACGCTGGTTTGAAATGGAAGGAACAGCACAAAATCTGATTGAAATGGAAACTGAGCAGCGTGGACACACTTCCGTGGCTGCCAACCACAATACGCGGCACTTACTTTTTTTTCATAATACAGAAGCCGTTCACAGTTCCATTCTACAGATTTGATTTAGAAAGAAAGCAGACAAGTGTATGCGGAGTTAATTCCCCATACACTTGTCTGATTTTTTTCTAAATTGTGACAATATAAAGCATCACTTGCAAGCCTTGTTACAAGGAGGAAGATCGTCATTTAAAAACCTAGAAAACCACACTTCCTGCATTAAAAACCAACAAAACCGACGTTTGTGGTTCATTTGACAGAAGACATAATTCATCTTACTCGCTTGGTAAAAAATAGAAAATCCGTTCAGTTGCGTGGCATAGTCCGAGGAGAAAGTTATCTTTACAATAGTCTTGCTGCCAATGGCGTCAAAGTCAAGATAGCGCGATGAGAGGTCGACTACCGACTGAGCGCAGAAAGTCTGCCTCCGTTGCTCGGGGCCACCAGGACTACGGAGTTGAGAAATCGCCAGATGGTCATAGCTGCAAGAAAAAGCAAATGTTCTTCAAACTATGCTAGGGCAGCAGAGGGGACGTCAGCCCAAGCGCCTCAAAAAGCAGTTTTTCTGATGGCAGAAAGAAAAATATTTCTGGGAGCTTAAGGAATTGTCATTCGTAACAAGCACAAAAGTTCGATCAGGTTATTCCTGGGATTGTGTCGATTATTCATTTGTAAACTTCACGTACTACAAGCACGAACACTTCGAATCCCGCTAATACCAGCTTCACTTGATGATGTGGGGCAGATATTTCAATGCAACCAAAGAGTGCACTATTGAAATAAAGGCAACGCATGAAAGTATGCCCTGAATTCAGCACAGTGTCGAAAGAAAGAAAAATTTGCAGAAACCTCCAAGATAATTCGCAGCCTAACAGCGCAATGGGATCGGCGGTATGAAAGCGCTAAGATACGCATTGCATATTCTGGCCAGTCAGTCTTTTGATCGGATCTGAGAACAAGCTAACGTGTTCATACAACGGAAAATATTTGAAAATCAAATATATGGAATAACTTGTCTGTCCCAGTAATAACCTAAAACAATAACGCATTAATTGTTTCTGGCTTAGCTAGATGAAAACTTGGCTTACAATTAAGACAGACCATTTGAAATCTATTCAGAATATTGAAAATTATGACTGATGGTGATCTTCTACATAACCAAAAGAAACGAGTCTGTAAAAATTTTCGAAAAAAACTACTTTGTGTCTTTCACACATCTACCCGTAGAAGTCCTATTTCTTTTTATGCGCTATCGATAGTTTTGGCACCAAGCAACATTTCTGCTACTGTCGATTGACTCAAATGGTCAACATTGCTTCCCACGAGCGTAACTACAACAACTGAACGCATTCTGAAGCCTTGAAGTCTTTCATTACGGTACTCTTCCGACCTATGGCCAACCAAGGTGGGGAAATGAAACTGATTCTTCTTCTTGCGTATGGAGGTTTCCCTCCGAATTGCATGCTTTGTTTACTGCGGAAAGGCGCGGGCAACCACTGCACATGAATCACAGCAGACGAAGCATAGTGAAGCGCTTGCATACGAACACGATACAACAGCGTGATACAGCACGTAACTGCACAAAGCGCAGTCGCAATTTTTGGGCAGTGAAAATGATAAGTTAAGTATATAACGACTCTGCATTCTACCTTTACAATCATTCGATTTTTGTCAAACTTACCAAGCACCAGTTGCTCCTGACGAAGTCATCTCTTTATTGTCGAGATGTTCGAAAAACAGCTGCATTCCACTTCCAATGTCAGTGGTAATTACCCATTGACAACGCACATTGTTGGGATATCTTTGAGGAAAGCCAGGCGACCTTACATACCCTGATGCTGAGCCTTGAAGGTGACCGCCACAAATCGAAGACCGTTGCCCCTCAGCATGGAGTGAGATACAAATCAGGGCTCTAAACGCGATAGAAATATGTTGCTTGGTTTGTATGTCGTTGCAAATTTCACAGATAGTTCCCACGGAAGTTTCGGCGATTCTTGTGACATACTGTTTTGCGAACTTATTAAATAGTGGGTGTCTGACTGTTGTGATCAGCGCAACACAAATCACCTTAAAAACAAAAGAAGGTAGTTTGATTAATTCCGTTAATTTTTTAAGTTTGTCATATTTTACGTATCAATGAACCGAGAATCCACTATTTATCGTTACAAAAACGTTTTGAGATTTTTGAGTAAAGGCAATTCGTTTTCCGTAAAGAAGAAACTATAATTTCAACACCGTCTCATCGGATATCACCAAGAAGCAATACTCGCATGATGTTCAGCTATTTTCAAATGCAACAGAACCACGAAGGATTTTAGCATTCGAATGCGGCCGATAAACCACGTTATTGGACATTTTCAAGAACAAATGTCTTCAACAGAAGTAACTCTACTAAAACATAATCAGTCTATTTTTGCAGTCAAACCCGTTTGGTTGCCCCGGCAATTAACCTTCTTCCACCAGTGTCATGTGGAAACATTCAGCTGAAAGTCTGTCAGCCACATCTGTCGCAGTGTAGCTCACGGAACCCGGGAGAACGAAAGAACAATTGAGCGAGCTATAGAACTGAAGCACAGCACAAGGAGTGGAATATGCCAAGTCAGGCGCAGTGACCCACTTCCGAAAGTCTAAACGACTGTTCAAGTGGAAAAGACACGCAAGAAACACGAATGCTTAGTTACGAAACCTTTGACCTGTGTGCTCAACATTCGGACAGACCCGGATTTGGGCATCACGCGATCGAGTCTGAGAGAACTGAAACAANGCATCGGGTCAATGATACGTCTGTGCGTGATATCTACTTCGTTACCTCCGTTTGATAAAAAAGTGGCCTTGTGTCATGCTCGAAATTTGGTGCGANGCCGAGACAGTCACTGCGATGCGAAATGCTCTGCTTATATTAATGTCGGTGCTTNACAGGTATCGATATTGCACTGTTCAAAACAACCGATTTCGCCTTTTTTACTAAGACGTACTCGCTTTTGCATGGGAAAATTGCGGTTTGTATCTTCCTGAAATGTTTGGAAACATCACTGTTTTAAAATTATGAAGGTCCGATAATGACTTCAAAGCATTATTTCAACTACAGCTTCAAATAGTAAGCAATAAGTTTTTGAAGAATACGAAATGAACTGTACCGGTATCAGATTGCCCCCAAGAAGATAGCTGTAGTCTGTAGCAGTGACGTATCTAGGGTATGGCAGGCATGGCACGTGCCATGGGCGCCACTTCGTCGGGGGCGCAAAAATTGCTTGGNAAAAATTGAAATTTTTATTTACCGTTTCTTAAACTTCTATTTTTCTCCCCTCAACCATTAGCTGCAATGTTGCGTCAACACAGCGCCAATCTCTAATGCAGGACAAGTTGCGCCACAACCATAAAATATTATGACAAAACTATGCTATTGTGACACAAAAGGTGGTCAGACATTGTGACAGAACAAGAACGCTCGCTTGCCATATCTACAAGACCTCGTCCTTCTCACATTATCAGAAAGACGAAGTCAGTCTCTGCTGCCGCGTTTCAGGAAAGAGAATATTAATCAGAATATGGTTGAGACGAATTTTAGTCCATAGTTGGCTATAGGAATCTGATCGTTACGCAAATCATTGCTTTCAAGCTTTCACAGATTTACAAATTACTTAAGTGCTGCAGCCGACTTCGACTTTACGAAACTCGTTCGATGGCCACTAGTGGCCAATAATAGGTTAACACAATGCTCCAGACCCAGTGGCACAACCAGAAAATTTTGTTCGGGAGGAGCCAGTCACTGACGTCGTCAGGGTTCAATCCTTAGCTATTTTGCACAAAGATCATTTCGATGTCGCAGAGTTTAATTCCTGTTCGATTAGAACCAGATATGACGTCAAATATCTTATACCAATTCGCAACGTACAGTTGAAATTGATGTAAAGCGGAAGCAAAATATCTTGGCAAGTTTGTTTTGTGGGGCCATGGCCTCTTCGGCCTCATTCTGGCTACGCTAGTGTCCAGTCCAGAGACTAAGGAGGAGAACCTTAATAGTTAGTCCTCGACACATCAGCAGTTAACATCATTACCATACCAGTTGAGCAAAAAATGTTAAGTCATGAAAGAAGAGATTTGTTAGTCTTGTTTAGAGTTAGCTTTTTCTGTCCAAATTTGGCTTCCTTGCCTCCGAGTCTCAATGAGTCGGGACAGATTGTGTGATCTTGCTCTGAGTGTGAAAGGAACGAAACAGAGACAGCTGACTTCGATCAAACCATAGACGAATTTTCTTTGGTAAGGGCGCGGAAAGTATTGTTTTATTTGGCATGTGGTGTTATTTACAAAATAGCTTAATGTATTGGTGTTTCGATGGAAGTGTGTCTTTCGAACACAAGTAATACAATTACATCGTATACGTTAGGGTGGTCCGTATTTGGAAAGTTTGGAAAACTGTGCGGGAATCTGTGAAAAACTATCTATGCATAATATCTCAGAGAAAAATCGATATTTACAGGTTGCACATGAGCAGTGAAATTTCATGGGTCATTCCATCACAACCCAAACAGATCTTTCATGCACGCTATCTCAGATCTTCCATGGGCACTATCTCAAATTGCACCAAATGTGCCCTTTGGGCGCAATGAAAAATCCCCAAGCTTCAGATCAAAATTCCAAGCGGTTTAGATTTTATGGCCTTTTAAACTGTAAGGGTCACAACCCATTTTTGCCCTCATGGATCACCGTGTTCATTTTGAAAGGTGTTTGGAAGCCCATAACTTCATGTCTGTACAAGACATAGGTCTGCAAATTGGTAGTCTAGATGTTTCTGGCTCGCTCGTTCTGAATCTGCTGTCAGAATTGAGCTAGGAGGTGTAGAGTAAAAGTTATAGGCATCTCAAAACTGAATTTTTGTCAGGCAGAGTATATATGTGTCATATTTTGGCCACCCTCTGTGAGGCCCCCTCTTGGTCAAGATCTAAAAATTCACTTGATTTATGACATTTAGGAAATATTCATTGAGTGCAAGGAAAAGATCTTGATACAAATAACAAATAATGGTTTTAGAGGGTATTGAAAATGGTAACAGCTCAAAAAATTACCATTAGATCCCCTTGTGCAGGGGATAAATGACTGCGTAGATGAGACAATCGCATTGAACAAATTCTCTGGTCCGCTCTACCTCTCTGAGGGATTAATGGCTTTGGATTTTTTTGACCAAGAGGTGCAGATGACATGAAGCGACGAAATGTTGCAGCACTTGACAAAGATCCGGATGAAGATCCTCCCAAACGTTCCCTGAGGAAAGACTTTTCAAACAACTGCTTGGCTGATTTTGTTACAAAAAACACACGTCGCTTCTTCCCAAAAATGAAAATCGATCAAAAGTTTCCAACAGAGCCCCTGGCTCATGGAATGGTCAACCAGGCTATCTGATGGCCAGAAAGTTGGTACAAGGGCTCCAAGTCACAAATGACACTGCAGAACGTGGGGTGGCACTTATTCAAGAATACAGCCGGCTTGTAACACATGATGAAGATCAGCTGCAGTTCCTCATGTAGATTGTGACAGAGCATAGGTGTGCCTTTTCTGACAGTAAAAAAAGTACACTACTCACTGGGCAACAATGAGTGGGGTGACCCCCACGATACTTCTATCTCTGAGCAACTAATACTCTATAAAGAGGGGGACCCAGATATCAACAAAAGTGCCTATTTGTAAGAATCTTCATTGCTCATGTGCAACCTCTAAATGTTCTTCTACCTTGGAGTTTTTTTACACAAGATAGTTTTAGCCTAAAAGGAATACAACCACCTCGGTTCCCATGGTATTTTTTATTGTTTAATTTTTGCTATGCATATAAGGACCACCTTAGTATACATGTATAGCATTAAGTAACTAAGTAAATGATTGTAGCATCCAAATTAAATCTGTTGCATTTTAAAAGAAACTGTCATTTGCAGGTGCAATATGTTGTGCGATTTTTTTGTAAGATTTACGATTTGGTCAGCCAATACTATGTATAAATTATGATAGTCAAGGCCTCCAGAGAAAATCTTTTTAGGCAGAACAAAACCCGTTTGGGGCCCCTAAGACTTGCAAAATTATTTTGAAATAAATAAAAATTGAGACTAGTTAATGTGCATCAAACTGCAACACAAGAAGTGCTCGTTTATTGATCACATGAAACATTATGTTAAAACATACCGGTATTCAAGCAANGTGACAATATTAACATTTTTAAACATAGCTTATAAATGTTCATAAAAAAATCTTATCAAGGAAGAAATTAGAAAAAATGCCGCTGTCTCCAAATGAACGGAGTTGATCGAGGCTGAATAAAACGCTGCTAGTGAAATGAGACTGCGACCTCACTGAGTAACTGTACACTTGGAATGAGCTTACTTATTATAACAAGAATGAAGGGACAGAAAGAAATATTTTGTCAACAGACTATTGCTTCTGTTTTTGACCGCGGGCCACAATAAATAGCCACTCGGGCCACAGGCCGGCGACCACTGCTTTAAAGCATTTTGTCGAAATACTGTAAGTGGTTAGTTTCTCCTGTATGGTTTCGAAATCTTCAGATTTCTGGGTATGTCCGCCAATCCTAAACTCACATTCGATCAGAGCCTGTGTCTGTTTGCGGCGCAAGTTTAACAATCAGCAAAATGCACAGCACACCTTCGCGTTGCTCTATAAGCACCTGCGCCCTGTACTTGTTAATTCTTTAATTTTTAGTTATCTTACACATATGCGCAACATTCGAGTGATACTGTTGTTAGATTAGATTTTATTGTGAACTGGCACGTTTCCATCCAAATTTCACTTGAAGAGATTTTAATAAAGATTTGTTTGAAAATGAAAGATGTAAAAGAAAATTCAGTTCAGTGGACAGACTGGGACAGTAATCATGAATGTCTTAAATTCGACAAAGTAAGCAAACATTCAAGTTCAACAAAATAATTACTGTTAATAATTATCAATGCGTCATATCAGGAAAATGCACTGCCAGCAATTCATATTAAAAGACATCACACTACCGTCACAACCGTTGTCATAAAGTTTTCAATAGGGGTGCTTTACGTTTGTTCAAGCTTGACATTCTGAAATTTTATAAAAACTCCACCGATCTATAATGCTTCATAATTCAATTTGGGGGGCTTGGAGCTTTGTTTGGGGGGTTTTGCCCCCAGAAAACCCTCTGTGGCGACGGGACTGACTACCTTACCAAATCCTTTAGGCCAAACCAGTTTTATCACTGGGATTAATTTCGCCACATTATTCCGAGTTTGTTAGTAACAAACACTCAAATGTTTCTTCAGTCTCGGGCCCCTCCGCAGCTGTCGGGCCCCGGAATTATGTTCCTGCTGGACCCCCTTCTCGTAGGCCCTGATGATAGCATTATTAGTTGAATGTTCTGATATCCTTTGTAATAAAAATAAATGATTGTAAAAGTATGTTGTGGTCATTGTGGATAATTTATACTGTATTTTATTTGATGACAAGTTTTATTAAAAAATAAACACATTTTCTGTTTTAAACCATTTATTTTCTTCATGGTTTATCTTTCGTAAAAATTGTGCCTATATCTAATATTAAAATTATTGAAAAGGGCGCACAGTGAAACTTTGCCATGGGCGCCATTTTGCGTAGATATGCCACTGGCCTGCAGCATCACAATATCTTAAGAGCGACACCGGCCAACGTGCTTGATATGATTTATGAAGCAAATAACTCAAAAATCATTAAAACGAAAGTGGACTTGAACTTCAATTGTTTTTCCAGGGAGTAGAAAAAGTGCTGTATCTTCTGCGAAACGTGTTTTATGAAAAATGCAAAAACTTCTACAAAAAGCGCTGGACTAGCAATTTGGATTAACAGAAATTGTTCAGCGTTTTTAATGTTCAGATATAAAATAGTTTACTGGACATGTTTGGTGTTTGGCGCTAGAAGACCTCTTTCACGGTGCTTTGGCTTTAACTCTTGAAAATTTTGCTTGACTGTAGATGCCTCAGAATATGAAATGAAACAGTTGTAAAAATTAAGTGATGTTATGATGGCACAAAAACAGCATTGATCAAATAATTTCACCAACCACTTCATTTCCTGCTGACCACTTTCATCAAAACACATCGATTTATTGTGCGTATGCCCACATGAACAATCACCAAAAAAATAAAGCAATCCTGAATTTTGCGAAATATTCGAGCTTTCAGAACCAGTTATAACCATGAAATTTTCAAGCTACATCGCATGGCTAAGTAATCCATCTTGATATGACCTGAGAATAAAATTGAGATAACTGTTTCGTTTAGGACCATTTACTTTCAAAACTAGTTAAATGGATTTTAAAGATTTAGATGGTATTATACCGAGAACTGGTGGTATGAATAATTAATTAATTATTTTTAACGTTCATCAAGTTCAAATGTTTCCCATTTAANCAAACAAGTCCATTTACTCGCTTTGGTAACTTGCTTGTTTTCAACATTAGCCCATCACTCATTCCCAGCGTAACGTATAGTCATCTTTGAAAAGTGCATGTGTTTCAACTTTGACAAAGTTAAAACGTGTGCGACCACAGACTTGCGCATAAGATTTTTTCTGTCGCATCCCATGGGCAACTTGTGACTGGTTACTGTTCCATCCCATGGGATTCGCATGAAACTAGTAACACGAAGTACATGATACCATGTGCATGTCTAAGGTTTAGCTTCTACACAACCATGCCAAAACACCCCAAAGCCTCCAATTAGGGACGCCATTGAAAATTGAAAAACCTTTATTTCGTTGTCGCCTGAAAAAAACAGTTACCTTATTTTCGGGGCCTTACTTCGCTATACGCCCTGCATGGCGCCGACGTTTGCGTGTACGCCGTGTCGTGCTAACTGTGCTAGTGCTGCTACATGCAACAATTCGAGCACGATCAGCGGAAACTCGAGCTTCAGACGCTGATGAACGTTATTTCAGTTATCATTGCAGGCAAATATTTCAGGAAAATGTCTTTCGTCGCCTCCCAATAGTTTTGTTTCCACAAAGACAATGTAGATCAGTGGTTTTCAATCTGGGGACCCCCAGAGAGGTAGTGAATCATTTATGGAGGGGCCGCGAGTAGATATTTTATGTACACAGATCTATTACATTTGCTTTATTCGAGTTTTGGATGGGGTCGTTGAGTTATAGTCGGTTTCTACAATGGGTAGCGGTACAGAAAAGGTTAAAAACCACTGATGTATATAGAAAGCTCGTTTTGAGCTTTTACCCTTCTTGCACTTGCAGTGGCGTAACTGACAGAGGAAGAGAGAAGAATCACACCCCTGGGAAGCTAAATGTAAAAANCGGGCCCCCACTTAACTTATGTTTCGGTTTTAGCATTCATTTGGTTTTATGTAGGTTGTTGTTTTCTGCGTTTTTCGGACAATTTTCCGGCGATTTAGGGTTTTAGTACAGTCATCGACATCCCAATTCACCATCATTTATCAAGGTATTTTTCTGAGTGTTGGCTAATGGGCTCCTACAGTGGTTAGCGTGCCCCGTTCAGCTAAGTTTTGCCCCTGGATGGCTCAAACATCTAGTTACGTCATACTATGCCATCTTGACATAAAAACAAATTTTTCTTGCAATGTGTTTGGCATGTCTGGTATTTTTTTGGCTTATTTTTTCTCATACCCGAAATTGAGGTGTTGTCATGTATCTATTGTGATAGAATGTTTTTGCACCGAAAGCAACTTTCTGAAAGTTTCATCCTGTTTTTTCACATTGGTTTGCCCAATGGACCTCACAGGTCTGTGTTCAATTTACCGGGTCACGGTCAGCCGTTGCACGAAAGTTAAAGACAACCATTTTTAAACGCAGTTGGAAAAAAGAACAGCTTAAAGCTATTGCCTGCGCTGTTCAATTTCCTACAATTCCCCTGGGGGAGCAGATACATTTTTCGGGAGGAAAGATTTTTGTTTTCATTATATGTGTAAAGCAACATTTTCTGGGCACAACAAAATTTGGAGTGCACAAAAAAATTTCACTGCCCCGAACACTCCCCGCGGCTACGGACCTGCCTGTGATCCGCACTGAAAATCACTGAAGCGGTAACAAGTTCACTACGTTGCACATACTTACGCAAAGATTGGCGTCCAACCCAATGAGCGCATGATCGCTATTTCGCTTGCCGCTTGATGCAATTAAAGTTTCAGTGCAACATAAGCAAATTACATTTACGCCAGAAACAAGTTTCTTAAAACTGTAACACAAAAGAAAACGCGTTAGTGTTTCAAACAAATTGCATACTTGGTTTGCCTAATCCGATGACATCTTCCACGCTATTGTAACTGCTTGCCAGGTGCAGAAGTGGAAGTCATAAAACGTTTCATTACAGATCTGCTCCTTCACTACTGTAAAATTGCAAGTCCTAACAGATATTTTTAGCGTCAATTAATTGCAAATACGAACTAAAAAGTCAATTCGCATACGAATCAAAGCGCCTGAAAAAATTATTTGAGTGCTGTTAGCATGTTTTGAGATTTGATGAGTTGAGACTCTTTACGAATATAAAAATGCGCTAGTCTTTCGATGACAAGGGTGCTAAAATTTATAGCGCGTTTTTCTTGAAAAATTCTTCTACCCTTTCACTTACAAGTTCTACAAGCCATTCTCATAAATAGGGAATTTTTTGGTTGACTCAGTATTGTACTGAGCAGTGGACTAAGGCAAGTTGAGAAAAAACTGTCAAAAAAAAACGATTAAAGTTGTGACGTATTCAAAAACTGTTTGAAAAGCTGACAAAATCCGGAGGCCGGAAAAGTTTCAAACGCGCCGGACAAAAAGTGAAACTTTGTTTCAAAAATATCTTGCTATACTGATATCGGGTGATAATCAATCAGAAACTTGTAAATTCTAGCGGAAGCAGTAATTGTACCTACGCAATTTGCGATTTCAGGCAGAAATCCAGCAATAGCGCGATTGTTGCACGACCATGTGTAATTCCTCGAAATCAACGCCACTCAAAAAAGTTGTAAACGCGCTTACGCGCAAGCACGTTTGACAACGAATCATCACCTTCACTTGTAGCTGTTAAACATTTCGTGAAAATTCATGGTACTAATATGAGGGGGTGCTTTGCATCCCCGGTAATACAGCAATAGAACGTGAACTTCTGAACGTCACGGACTCACTGCACAGCCGTTCGGACAATACCGCTATGCGTTCCTGCCAGCATCGCATTGTGGTTTTCGTGACTGCTGGCGCCGTACCGTTTCGCTTTTTTTCTTTCCAATTACTGAGTCAGCTCGATGAGCTGCTTGCGTCAGAGCTCGCTGAGCTTGCAAATGAAACTTCACAGCAGGATGCAACTGCAGCGGATCCATTTGTCGACAATGCAACTATGCCCGACGCAAGGGATTCACATGTAACATCATGACTAACTTCCGCAGAACTGTCAATAAATGATAGAGAGTTATGAAATGGCCGTTACTTATCAAGTTCCTTCTGCAGTCAGAAGCAGCCCTGTAGCCAGGTTTAGGGTTGGGGGTCAAAATACATTTTAAGGGACAAAATTTTTGTTTTAGTTACATGTTTAAAACAAATTTTTCCTGTCACAGCAACATTTGGGGGCACAATAAAGATTTGGGGGGGCGCTGTACCAGAATGTCCCCCAATGGCTACAGACCTGGACAGAAGTAGCTGCAAACAGGTGAGTTACGCTCACGTTTAGCTTTACAAGACGTAGAAACAAAATTTTTACCGCCTTCCTGTGATGGGATGGCGAGTAAAATGCGATAGATGTCATCATAGACAGGTGCAGAGATCCGTGATTCCACAGTGACCACTGTTTGTCTCTCGTCAAGCCTTCCACGGCAAACCTCGAATATTTTCCAAACATGTTGAATGCGTAACAATCTTTTTAATTTAAATTAATTTTTTTTCTTAGGTAGCAACTGTAATTTCCTAAGAGTGTTTCGTGCATATTTTCCACGGTCTGTTGTTGCACCTGGTCTTTTCTCTTTACGCACTAGTGTTTCCTTTCAGGAGGGTGACAGGGCAGCAGCCTAGCACATCAACAAACACTGCACGGTTTCAGAAACCTGTGACAGTTCTGCCGGTCCCCACATGTCCTTGGATGGCTTTCCCGTGAGTATAGACAGCACAAATCGCCTCGCCAAAATTTCCTGGGACATTCTGGTCACGTGACCGAGCCGAACCATTGCAGCTGAAAGTGTTACCTGAGATCAGAGTGAAAAGGTCGTGTGCGATATATCATCTACCCTTGACATGACAATTTCCCACAACATCGGATGATCTATCGCAGGAAAAGCGATAGTACAAAATGTTGGTGAAACACTCTTTGTTGTCACCCTAAAAAGTCTCATTCGATCTATATCGGCCAATGGCCCGACACTCAGGGCTTCATAATTTTCACAGCTTCGACCTTGTCGCGCAGCGTTAAGTCGTGCAAATTTGCCATCTCTGCAGCTTGCACTTGAGATGGCACTCTTTTGGTCATTATCCAAAATCATGACCGCAGGAGAGGATCGGAACAAAACTCGATTTAAAAACTGACAGCTTTGGCGTGTTTGAAGCTCCGGTTTTGTGACCACGGGACGCATTTTGGAAATTTTGCCACTTCCACTACGAATTTTCGCGCCTCGGTGCTTGCAGACTACTTTCTTTGCTCGATTCTGTTGAATAGGATACATACGATGTAAGGACTGACGATGCTTAGTGTTACGTGAAATCGATTTCCTATTAAAAATTTGCGATTGATTCCTTGCTTGTTCACCTGTGGAGTGAAGTTACTTGAATACAGATATGTGCAAGTTTGAATCATCGCGAAAAGATGAAGCAGAGTGCAGTCGGCTGATTCCTCGAAAGCCTACAGAAAACTTAAGCTTTTATTTGTTTTCTTGCTCGAATAGCATCTTTCACCCCTGGGTCACCAATGGGTTGCTTCAGGGCCGGCCCTAGCAGATGCGGGGCCCAATGCAAGACCTAGGCGCGGGGCCCATCTAAACAGTGATGTTATGACGTCATCGTGCTCAGTTAACCGTGTTACGATCGTGGCAGAGCGCAAATAGGCAGTACAGCACTACCACGAGAATTGAGCACGTTTGCTAACGTTCGAGAGGAAATTTGCTTGTTCTGACGAGAGGGTTCTTTGTTAACAATGAAATTTATGTGGCGTTTCTACTGAATTCTCAAGCGCAAGTGGTATCTGGCAAAAATGAATAATCTACCCAAACACCATGGTGCAGCCGCATCGGTTGCATCGGCTTAAGGCCGGTCCTGGGTTGCTTTTTGCCATCTGTCGCCATATCGTTTCTGCCCACGTAATCCCAGCAGCTGATGAAATGGTAGCTGCTTTGAACAGCTCCAATTCCTCTTCTGCGTCCGCTGTCAATTCCGTGAGTTCTCGGAAGAAAAAATGATTACGCAGGTGCTGGCGATCAGTCGACACGAATATACAGTACTGATTGGAACAGGTCAGCCGAAACGATGCAGAAATCAATGAGTGAATGTGACCCAACGAATGCTGCGTTATCATTTCCTTTTCTAATGGGACAGGGCTGACGATATTTTAAGTTAATGGTCAGCAAATTGTGGGCCTCGGCCCAATCGCGAGCTGCTTAGCACTTTTCATTGGGTCGCGCAATACTTTCTGTCGTGAGCCACGTGGTACGTAAGAGCTGTACAATCCTGTGCTGGTTGCGTGGACTAAAACATAGGTTACTGTAACAACAATGGAACACTGATTGTTTGACATACACAAAGCATTGTTTTTGTCATCATACAGTTCATGGCATTAACATAGCATTGTTGTATAACCGGTAACTGAATACTGCGTAACTTTGAAGTTGGGTCTTCAAACATAAGCATGAGCCTAATTACGACTGAAAGGGCGTTTTGGGCCACCAGAACGAAAGTTTGCCGATCACTGTATTGTTCCCTTGCCTCGTAATACCCGCACGTGGTCTCTCACTTTGAATATATATTACTGAAATTGGGTGGTCAATAGGCCTACGTAAAATCTGTTGACCAATACAAATATCTGGGGATTGTATTGGATACTAAGCTCTCAGATGACAAAAACATTCAGAGACAACTGCGATATCAATATTGTGCAGCAAACAAGCTGAGAGCCTACTTTTCCCGATGTTCAAATGGAGTTAAAAACGTACTTTTTCGTTCCTTGTGTAGGCCCATGTATGCATCACAATTATGATGTAATTTCAGGAACTCATGCATGCAGAGATTGCGTGTGGCCTATAATTTTGGATGCAGAGCTCTATACAACCTGCCCTAGAGAGCGAGTGCTAGTAGCCACCAGGTTCAATGTAACATTCCTACCTTTGAGGCTCTGCTACGTAAATACAAGTACCTGTTTCTCGAAAGATGCAGAAAATCTAACGAGATATGGTTACGTGCTTTGATGCAGTCAGATTGTTTGTATTCGTCCCTATTCTTTGAACACTATAATCGCATTTTACTCTGTGAATGAGTGAGCGAACTTTGCAGTATCCGTTTGATTGATGGCGTGTCATGCCACAATGCTTTCGCATTTTACCTAGACTCGACCAATTTAGGAATTGGCGCCCTACTCCGCA
>JGI24158J21664_10000178_pt1 | contig 47258 bp, 25 predicted proteins | sample Ectturendosymbi3_FD_21664 | JGI IMG/M metagenome (IMG submission 21664) | reverse complement strand
GCTACAGAATTTGGTAATGTAGCCAATGCGGTCAGCACTTGCGCTGATCAGCCATTGCAGACAAAACAAAGACAATTGTTTCCGATGACGTGAACTACCACGGAACACAATCTTAAACATGCGTAGTGGAATGAATGGTCTGCAAAAAGTGGTGAGATGGTTTCTGGATGCAGACGATAACCCCAGAAATTCCCACCAAATCCTAATTATTACTTTTTGGTCCATTTACAATGTTCCTTGAAATTTGCATGCAAATTAATTCCGTGGTATTTGCATTAAATCGAAAAATTAACAAGCAAAAGTATGTGAAAACAATTAATCTCCTTTGCGCAGGTAATAAAGTTTTTGTAAAATATCAAGCTCAAGGGGAGGTTTCAACCCCAAACCCCCCTTGTGTACGCCCTTGTAAACGGTTTGTAAGTGTAGGCTACACATAGCGACCTACAAAATTCATTACCATTCCACACAAAATTGCTCCATGTTAACCCTGTATGACGGAGCTTATTATTGACAAGCTGACAGATTTGAGTATGATCATTGCCCTGATGCATATGCATCGGTTTGCTTGAGCGCTGAAGACCACTGTAGAAATAAGCCTTCCACAACACGTAAGTTTAGTAAAAATTCGCCTTACGATTGAAGTAGCGTGTTACTTATGCTCGGAAGTGTTTTCTGTCACCTTGCATTTGCAAATCAAAATAGTTAGTCTTTCGGCATTCTGTGGATCCCCTGTTGAATTGTCCTCTGTCTGGGTTAACTGAGTGGCGCACGGACCATAGACGCAAAGTAATACGCCCTGTGCAGCAATTGCGAAAAATGCCACATATACTGTAATGGCTTCATCTTTGGTGACTATCTTGTGACACCTATGATTTGGGCCAGCGAATCTGTCCTGTTTCTGGTCTGTATTTTGCAAACATTTGTAAATTGCTACGCGTGATTCATGTATAACTTAAAAAATTCACTTGTAGTCACTTGTAATGCATTATATATTCAAAGAATGAGAGAATTCTTAGGCAATACTGCATTTTTAAAACGCTCTGCACTATGAAGTCAAAATATTTGTACTGCTGCAGCACTGTTCCCAGCACAATTCCAGTGACAATTTCAGACTAGCATTGCTTGTGGAGTGCCCAATTCACCATTCTCTACATTTTTTAATCTATGAATATATTCAAACAACGTATTTTCTCAAAACTGACAGGTTTCCATCGCCTAAACTAAACCTAAGCTGCAGAACAGCTCGTGTAACTGCAATGGAACAGAATCGCAACACCATCAACAAGACAGCATCAAAACTGCCTCGGATCGAAAATGCAAACAAATTAACGGCAAGAGTATGGAGAAACGACCCTTCTAACACGAACGTAACTTCAATTTGACTGCTTTTCTGAATATCTAACAAGCTGCAAAGTGGATTAATCTCACAACTACCTGCTTTCCTTTCTCAGCGTCATTCAACGCAACAAATTAGTGCACTACGTCCACTTTATAGCCTCCCTTTGATTGAGACAAACATTTGTTTTATCCTAAGTTTTATCCATGTTCATCAGAGACATATATATGGAAGGTATACAGAAACATGTCATGCTGGAACTGCACTGCATTGCAACAAAAGATTTGCCTGGTGTAATTCCAGACATAAGTTTGCTATGACGTGATCAGACATAATAAAAAAGTTCCGTTTGCCTGACAAACAAACGTCCATAGACACACAACTGTGAATCGTTAAGGAAATACAAATGTTGACAATTGTTTCAAGGGAGCCTCGGTCCAGTTTTTCTACAAGGAAAAGCTGTTAGCAACCTTTTTACACTGGGAGGTTTCTCCTGCCTTGCTGCTACTTGACAAAGTGTAGTAGCTTTGGTGGCGGGCATGCATTGCTTAACTCTGGTAAAGAAAGCCTATTTATTATGATATCAACGTTTCGGAGGGGTACTTTAACACGAAAAATCGACAAGTGATAAGCCTAAAAGAATTTGAGGCTTCAAAATATGGTTTCAAGGTTTTGACAGTTGAACACCTTCTCTTACATAAGTCCGTTAAAAACAATCCCATGAAAATAGGCGTACCCAGTGGGGCCAATAGGGGCCGTGGCACCCCAAATTTCTATAATATCTTAATGTTCTATGCTTCGAGACGCGGTGTCCCAAACCAAATACTGTTGCGCGCTTAAATTCAAAAATTTGTTCCCCTCAAAAAGTTTTGGCTGGCTACGCTACTGCCCATGAATGGGTGTATGAATTGGCTCATCCCAAGTGTCACCACATGCGCATGCTAAAAAAGTACTCTTACATTATAGCTAAAGAAGTTTGACTACTAAATTCTCACAGAAGTTCTGGCAAAACTACATGAGTTGTATACACCACGACGTTCATGTTCATGTTGTATCAACATACAAGCACTGCATGTCTCAAGATGGCAGACTGTCACACGAAGTGTTGCAAAACGCAGCTTTTCTGGTTTTAGCAGCAAGAGAACATCTTGGGCAAACATAACTCTCAGGATCAGCACCCATTGATTTAAATAATGCTACCGACAATGATTTCAATGCACCAACTTTATGGATTTTTCTTGATGTACCTGTAATTAGACAGGCAAAATAATGAACAATTACAGAAAGTGCGTTCGATGGCAAATTATAGTTATGATTCCTTTCTCATACTGCAAAAGTATTTGTAAAATTTCATTGTTTGTCTCTTGAGCTATATCCAGAGGTGCCATACCGTGCTTATTTATAAGATTTGTCCTTATTTTGCAGTGCTACGTCTTACAAAATGTTACTGTCCTTATTTCTAAGAATGCCCTTATTTGTGACTTGCGTCCTTATTTTTTCTTATTTTCTGTGGCATAACAATTTTACATACAAGTAATTCTAATAGACATACAGACCGTTACTATATCCGAAAATGCTGTTCTTTTTGCTACCCATGTTGTTGCGTAGCATTTGCGACCAGGTTTCCAATCAAGCAGATAAATTCGATCTGCTGTTGATTATTTTTTATTTAGCCGACGTTTCGCCCTCGTATATTTATATCATCTTAAACATTTTGTAATCAAGGTTTTGTGACGTCATAAAAGTAACATGATCTTGCAGCATAGAGACGTAAGGCAGTATCAGGCATTGTCAGCACATAAGTTGTCTACTCTGGTTAGGATTCTTAGGTAAGCTGGTTTTGTAGCGAAGGTTTAGCATTTAATTGCTTCAAGAAATAAGCCCGCAAAAAAAATTTCCGTGATGATTACAAGAAGGAAGTCGAGAATAAGACATTGCTGAAGAAAATGGTTCTTGGAGATAAATAGGCAAACTTATGACCTGACGTTAGTCGTGCAAACAGAAACAATTGTTTTCTTTTAGGTGATAAAATCAAATTTTGCTCAGCCGTCCTTATTTTTGGTTCTAGATCGATGGTAGCCCTGGCTATATCCTATAACAAGAAGAAACCTTTGTACTACTCACGAATGCTCACCATAATAAAACAAATAATAAAAATATTGAAAACTTGCCAACTGAGCAGGTTTTAAGCTCTGCACCTAAACTGCATCCATCAAGTTATGAGAAGACCGTATATCTCGCTACAAAACGTAATGGTTTTTGGTTTCATCATCTTTGCCTGAGAACCGATTGTTGTTATCGCAGCTGTCTCTTGTTTGAACAAGCCAGACGCAATATATATATTGCTAAATAGGACAAATTTTTGTACGCCGTTATCCAAAAATATCGAACGAAAATCACTGGCCAACCAAGACACTCGTCAAGCACGGCTGCTGTCGCAAAGTAACGAATCATCAACGCAGCAGCCATTTGCATTCTAATTTCCGTCGAACTGCCAGCACTGATATCAAACAATAAACCGTTCAAATATGACACTGAAAATCACGGGAAGTTTGCGTTGTGTTCCATATGCAATTGCAGTCGCAGTCAAACTGTTAAGCAGTCAGACCTCAATTTAACTCAAGTCTTCCGTTAAATAAACTGTACCGCTAGTGGGACAATAGTTGAGGCCTAGCTGCCATAACTGCTGTTACAAATGAGAAAGTATATATGGCAACAACAGGATTTAAATTATCGAAAAATTTACATCACTGTTATGCATTGCATAGCTGACATTGGTGTCCATCTCGCAACTATTCAATTCCAACCTTTGTGCTGCAAACATCCGCTCGTTGTAAAATTGCCGCTCAATTATATGACAGAACATACTTTTAATAATCAGCGGTAGGTACCTTTAACCGTAGGTAGGTTTTATCTTACTCCGCTACATTGCACTAGTTAATCCAGAAACATAACTCACCAAACTGTACAAGCTCGGCCTGAATGATCGGTTGCTGAAGACAATGTTATGTGCGGCGAAAATGCTATCACCACAAACACACGCGTGATTGGAATAGCCCACCTTAAACTTCGTGTAGTTCGTAACACAGTTGTTATTGGTGCTTCCGTGTGCACAGCCTCAGAGGCTCAAGCCAGGCGATCGATACCATTGATTTATCCTCAAAACGTGTGCAACCCATGTAGGGTAATGTAACTGAGACCAGACTAGTTTCAACACTCTGTTTGACAAATTGCTTGTAACTTCACAGCGCTTGGATTCGCGACTGTTAGCGAAATCGCATATCTTCAGAAAAGTGAAAAGTAAAACGTCACTTACAAAACGTTANTTTCTGCAAACTGTAAAAGCTGTCGCCACAAGGTATTGTACTATGTGATGATTATTGTTGCAACATACAGCTAAGCGTTTGACGAGTGACGCAATAGGCTGTAATATAATGTTACACAGAACAGTAATAGTCGCATTTGCCTGTGAAAATTTTTACAGAATTTAAGTTTCGAGTAGTGCTTTAGAGATATGAACCTTAGGTAACATTTTGCAGAATAAACACCAAGTTACGATTTTATTGATTTTTGAGACACCAGCATTCCGCACTTAACAAACCTTTGAAATGCTTCGAAACGCGGGTGCTGTATAATGAATATATCAATATGTAACTTTCATCGCACCTTTACAACACAAAATTTGGGGCTGATGTGGTAAGATAGAAGTAGTCGCAGCAAGGTACTCACTATTTATGAGCAAGTTGGGAATGCCAGACATTAGTTGACTACTTTCAGACCATATTGTTAGCAAAGCTGATTCTATTAGCAAAGCTAATTTTTTACTCGCAAAGTTATTATTAGCAAAGGTGATTTGATTTCTTTGAATAAGATTTTAGGCCTGACGATGTGTAGTATACGTGCAATCGCTTTATTGTCAAAAATTTTACTGATAGATTCCTCCGATGTGGAGAGCAGTTACTTACTTTCAGACCTTATCATAAATTTGCAAATACGCTGTGACAACACGCGTCAAATCAGTGAGGATAAAAAACGATACTTTCATAGTACGCGGATGAAGAACAACCCAGTAACAACCTACCAGAACTCCCTTTGGACCGCTGTGTCTGTCCAGTGATTTGGTTCTTTTCATTGGAGGAATGGTATTTTTTAAATTGGCGCTGTCATCTGTACCTGAACACGTGGGTATATGGTTGTCAGAGTGTGCACAACCAACTGTTGGATCAGTTGGAATGAGGACGGTCTTAGCTAGACCGCCGTCGTCGTCACTGGCCACCACAGTGCCGCTTGATGCCGCGCTTTCGCGGGATATTGTGGAGTCGCGCTTAGTCTTTTCTGCGATTCCCACATTGGAGAGTGAATCAATACAATTGAAGTCATCGTCATTTTCATTCAAATCAAAACCTGCATAGTCGGGCTTTAGTTTTGCAGGCAGTGAGCGACACTTCTGCCACGCTTCCTCCGACAATTGGTGATCTGCTGTCAGAAAAGAAACTGAGTTTGTTGGAGTGGAAACCAGCGAATCGACTTGGTCCAAGATAGCGGGTGCTTTTTCCCGGTGATCAACACCAAAATCGATGTTCGTTTCCGTATCTTCTATAATTAAATTGTTTTCTGATTGAGGAGGTTTTGGTCTCTGCTTGAATGATGTACTAGCGAATGAGTCTTGCCTTGCCAAGTGTCTGACTGATTCCAACGCCTGTTCGGTCTCCTCAGAAAATAGATCCGCTTCCAAACCAACATCAGGATTAAGAAATGTTTTGTTTAAGTCACGAAGAATAGCCAGCTTGTCAGCACCAGCAGGAGCGGCTGACCACTTGCCGTAGAAAAGAGATGTAGGCCTCTGCAAATCAAAAATCGTCTGCTACGGTTTAGTGTAGTGAAGTGGCAAAGTAACAGTGTGAATCCTGTCTATCACAACAGGGTCTCCAAACTACGGCCCGCGGGTCAAATCCGGCCCGCAAAGCCATTTCATCCGGAAAAAGACATTTTGTCAATGATGAAAAAATGATGTATTTACGAAAAATTTGTTGATTTGGTAGAATGGAACATATCCCGAAACAATCACATTACGTAAGATGCCCGGCCCTCAAACTATTGTGTAATAGTTTATGTGGCCCTCGGATCAAAAAGTTTGGAGACCCTGTTACAAGTTGCGTTTGAAGTCGGGCAGCAGTCGACTTTAACACACTGTTGAAATTCACTATTAACATGGCAAGACACTATTACGCTACACTGCTGCTAAATTTAAGCGAAGTACGTAAATTCTGTGCAAAGCTGCACAGTACACATGCAATCCAAATGTTCTGAATATGGAATGCGGTGCTGAGGCTGTCCACGTAGCTAAACGTAGCCACACCACCTATTTCTGCAGTGTTAGAAACTCTACTTCCAACAAACAAATAACTAAGAACCGATCAGACGCTTTTTTATTTGTTGATCGCTAGGATGTGACTTATCACATGTATTTAGATATGGTGAAAAAAGTAATTCGTGTAGTTTAAGTCGATATTTTTCATATACCACACAGCCACGTCAGATTTTGGGGCATTGAGCAACCGGTTTTTGGTGACATAATCTAAAACCGCTAGGCCATATGCCACGTCAGGAGGTCGGCGTTTGGGACGCTCCACCAGGAAATGATGTGCGTTGTTCCTCAGAGCCACAGGGCGCTGATGGCGAGTCAGACACCAGTAAGATGGCGATTGAGCCTGACAGCAGTCAACTTTTTTGAACTTTTTAATCTTTTTTGACGGTTGGTTCAAATCATATAAGTTTCTATGCTATTATGCAATTTAGTTTTGCCTCTATGTGCATTCCTACAGTAATTTATCATTTCTATTGCAGATTTGATCATTTATTTAGAATATTTCAGCTTAATTATTAGCACTCTACTTTAAATGCCATTCTTCTATTTTTGCTGCTTTTGATGATTCACTTCTTTTGAGAATGGATTTGACTCCGAGAAAGCGAGCACAAATTGTGGCTTTAAGTAAACATGCTAAGAAGTCAGTGAGAGAGATCGGGAAGGAGTTAGGAACACCCAAATCCACGGTTGACTGGATTGTTTAAGAGGAGCAATGACGACGATGATTTCACTATCCAACGACGGGGTAGATGCGGCAGAAAAAGAAAAACGGCTGCTCTAGATGACCAAATGTTAACGAGAAACAGCGTTAAAGATCCAAGAAATAACAGCGTAGACCTTAAAAGAGATTTGTCAGCTGCTGGGTGAATGTACATACATCAACTATCAGAAGAAGGTTGATTGATAGAGGAAGAATTGCCAAAGGAGGACACGTAAATTATTAAAGCCGTTGGAAATGTTGTTCTTACAGTACAAAAGTAAAAATTCGATTTTCTACAAATTTGTTTGAATTTTTTGAAGTGTCCCAATTAATTTGCACACCACTGTACTCCTCATGAGAGGGATATTTCAGCAGGATTAGTATTGACGTCGAATATGAAATCACGGAGTCTATGTGTTGCTTTCCTCCCACTCCGTGTTCTGAAGATGGTCCAACTCTCAGTGCACAGCTCTGCTGTCGATGGAATGGAGCAAGTTCTGCGTCGCATGAAAATCGGTGTCTCTATTTTAGTTTCCGCTGCTTCTCATCAGGTGGACTGGTGAGTAGGAAGTGGAGCAGAGGACCAGCCGCCAAAACACGGCATGCAAGAGACGGCTCTTTTGCGTCTAAGTTCACCAGGCTGGATGCCTGCCAGGGCTGGTAGATAGTTTGATGGTGTACGACGAAGGCATCCGGTCATAATTCTCAGAGTGTTATTGATGGTTGAATCTAGGAAGTGGGTGCGTCCAACGCGACACCGAGATGGGTGCAGTGCTCTGCCGTTGAGAGAACAAGGGCCAATGTGGCTGTGCGCAGATTTGCTGCTCCAGTGCCCCAACCAGTTCAGCAAACTGCCTCAAACTTGCGACTCAAGATGTTAATTTTGCGATTTGTAGCAGTTGATAAGCGTGGTATAAGATAGGAACGATATTATGCGCACCAGGAAGATTAGGAGAAGCTTTCATAAATTGTTTTGTGATTTTGGCATTTTATTCAAAAAACCTTTGTGCGAAGCATCAAGGTAAAAGTACGAACCACAGGAGTAAACTGTGAACCGAAAAAGGTTTCAACCTGCAGCCTCCTTGCAAACGGAAGAACATTTGTGAGGCTTTTCACAGTTGTATTTCTTTTACTTCAACCTATAGTGAAATATAATAAGTGGGGACTACTGTATTATCATGTTTGATTTTATTAGTCAAATTATACTACGCAAATCAGTAGTTTTGAAAAAGAACTTTTGTTTTCCTTCCAATATCGGGGTATGACGTAAAAAAATAACAAAACTTCCAATTCAATCGTGCATTACTGATCGAATCATTTGCAATGATGAAAAGCGTAAAATGATAGTAGCACAAAAAACGGCGTTTCCGGAAAATATTGTGAAGATGCACAATAGCTTTTAAAAAGCATTTCTTTTCTCGTTTGCATGACTGCAACTATTTAATGCACTTATCGTTAGTTTTGTTTTGCCGTACCAAAACAACATGTCAGTAACCACGACAGGAAACGTACTCTTCATGTTCAGAAGTGGAACAGCTGAATATGAATATTTTAGCCAACTGTTCTAATCAGTTTTTCTCTTGGTGAGAATATACCATTGTAATCTACCATTATATAGTCTTGGTTGTTGTATACATATTGTTTTATGCATCAAAATTTTAAAGGCTCCATAGATGAAAACGAAACCTAGACCCATCTCCTGAAATGTTTTTCAAGTTCATAAACTTTTTTACAAGAGTTCAAACATCTGTTGCGTGGACTAACTGATAACGAGAGGTACAATGGCAATTGCAAACTGCAAGCAAAAGAGCGCATTGAAATCTATTTACAATCGTTCGAATCTGAATGACAAGGCTGCAGTGCGTTCAAAAACAAAATACACGCTTGGCTGCACTGAACACAATCAGAGGCAACTTACGTTTTGTGATTTTTGCTCCGCCGAGACAGGAAGACTCGGTTTGTCTATGGATTCCTCATTTCGATCCAGCAGGTTTACAAATTTTTGATCACCTTTTTCGGTTTTTGGATCCAAATCGCTTCCTCCCTCTGCAGATGGTGTGTTAAAACCAACGAAGTTGACGTCTCGAATAACGGCACGATATTGATCGGGAAGGATAGGCCTAGCGTAACTTTTTCGGCATGTTTCGTCTACTCCTTCGGCCAAACCTGGGGCGCTGAGGTTTCCGATTTCAGTCTCGCTGATTACGTGGTCATTGACAGAGTTCTCCTCTCCATCTGACAACACGTGGTGTGTTTTGTTTTCCAGGGATCGGTCATCACCTTCTTTTGTATCGAACATGTTATCACTCGACTGGTTTACAACCGCGAACTCAGAAGAATCCAGTGTCTGTGCCATGGAACGATTGTGTTTCGCAGCGTCCTCCGCCGTGGAAGTGTCATGCAAGGAGTCTTCGCTGGCTCTGGTCGATTGCACTTTCGAATCTGTGCTATCAACAATTTTTACAGCATCACGCGCAGCAAGAGATGAACTGGTTTCAGTACTGGGAGAAAACTCGAAACCCGCATCGTTTGATGGATCTATGTCAATATCGCCTCTATCAACCAAACTTGTGTAAAAATGCGATGGCTCGTCTGTACCTGCTCGTTTTCTGCGAATTTTAAGCGCCAAATCATCTTCAGGTGAAGTGTTGCCTTCTTGAGCTTCGCGAATGTGACAATTTGTGCCACATGTTTCCTGAGACTCTGCTTCTTTATCAGTTGTGCCTTGATCAAGACTAGCCGGCAAGGGTTCGGAAAAGGTCTCTTCTTCATTCGCGAGAGCAGACTTTAGCATATCGCTCTCAGTGTTTTGCGTGCTGCTTTCTGTCTGATTCCACAATTCAGTGTCAGTGACTTCTCCGGGGAATCTGTCATCACATAGCGATTTTTTGAGCAACAGAATATCTGAAGAGTGACTGCAAGGGCTTTTCTCATTAATTTGCAATTGGTATTCATTCAAATTAGAGACTGGTTCATTTGTTTTTTCTGTTTTTATTGTCAAACTATTTTGCACACTAACCACATCATCAGCAGTGGTAATCACACATTCAGTCAAGGACTGTGGTTTGCGTGATTCAAGAATCGGCCTAACACCTTCAGATTCTATTCTTTTTACGACCCCATTGACAATTTCTCGTAGAATGCATTCGACTGTTTCTTGGGTGGCAGAACAGAAATTCTCTTCTCTTTCGGTCAACAGCGTTACGTTCTGTGTTTGCTGTGATCCGTGGTATTCGTGGTATCCGGTGGCAAGCATTTTTATTACATCGCTGGGCTCAGCAGTCGATTGCAAAGTTAGTGAGTTGCTGCCAACACTTAACGCTGGTTCATTAGAAACCTTGCTTTGCTTGAAGATTTCTTGATCAGGAGAAACGCGCAAGTCATTGCGTGCTTTGTTCTCGTTGTGCTGTTCACCAATCAACTTAAAAAACTTGCCAAACTGTGTTCCATTTGGACCCCAGGTTTGTGGTCGCGCAATGGTATTTCTCACATGACTATTCTCGCTTTTAGATTTCCTGAGCTTGTTCGTCCTCAAAGCAGAAGATTTCTTTAGACTCAGCACCACAAAAGCAAGAGTTTTCTCAGAAAATTCGTTTGGTAAACTACAGAAACGTGTTTTGGAGCGACTGTCTAGAGTGCAGGAGCGTTTTGTGCCAAGTTCCAGGGATTTCGGTCTTCGTGCCTCCTCACGCAGCAGGTTAGTTTTCGCCTCCCAGGGCCTGGGCACCAAATAAAAAAAATCCGATTCAGAAAGCCGATTAGCGTTCATGGTAGTCCGCGCAGATTGACGAATACTCGAACAACATGCCAACGTATCCAAAATTTATAAACACACCTAGGTCAAGCAGCTACGAATCTGACCAGAAGTTTGAAAACACAAATCATAAAAGCGTTTTTACCATTTTGCTAAAATCATCTTCCCAGCATACTGAGCGAGGTACAAGGTTTTAATTTTCACAGACAAACTGCGTGTTACGAACGCGCGGAAATACCGCTTAACGTATAGATTAGCGACAATGCAATACTGATGTGCAAAAGCGTTTTAAGCTTGCCTGCACAACTCCGAGTAAAGCGGAGCACGGTCATAACGAAACAATACACAGTTAAGTGAGGCACAGGAATGCGCCGGATTACTTCTTGTCTGACGCGCTTCGCTGCGTTCCGTATGTGTTTATTGTTTACAAAGCCGCAGGCTATGAATTAGAACGGTGTAGGCTTGATATTAATGCAAACGGGCCAAAGCCAGAGGGAAAGAAAGTGCAGTGCAACTAAAGCCTCTTTGGGATAAACCGACTTCTACAAGCAAGTAAAAAGCGAGCCCAGTTCTGAATGGAAAGACGCAATAGCATGTATTTTAAATTGAAGGACAAATCAAATAACTGACCAAAGGGCAGGGCTCTGAATAGCATGGGTTGTTTTAATTTTGATAAGGCACTGACAATACACGCTCATCTGTCGATAGTTATTGTTCACTTTTGCACATTGCTTTAATCGCCAATGGTCGAACAGTCTTTAACAAAAATAAGAAAATTTAGGCAGTAGGAATTATTTCTTCAGTCGTACTTGATTGCGTGTTCATTGCGCGACGCGATACATTAGCTCCAAGCTGTTGGTTTTTGGTGGCCACCTATTAGCTGTTTTATTTTTGAATCGCTTTTTAATTTTTTCAGAAAATGTGCAGTTAACAATTTTCGTGAAACCAAAGTTTTAAAAATTATTTTTGGAGAAGTCCGAAATGAATGTAGTTGCTTCATAATCACCTCCTTGAGTTTTACTGTTGAAAGAATCTTTTTGGGGGATTACAGCTTGTTTTGACATTCATTTTTGTTAACCTGCAATTTACACTGCGTTTGTGATGAAATCTTCAGCATTTACCCTTGAATACACAAACTCTCTGTTTATTTTCACAGGTGTCTGTTTCTCTGGACCCGCTAAAAGTCAGCAGAGATGTCGTCACGAACATATCTTAAATGCTGTGCAATGCTTTGTAGTTGACAGGAAATGGGTGATTTTTTTATTGTTCAGAAGTTCGGCATTTTCGGAGATTTAACTACAATCAACAGGAACTGAAACTGCATAAATATTAAAGTCCTGATCGTCAACGTGTTTTTTCATGAAACAATTTGCTTTACATAAAAAATTTCGATGTATAACATTTTGTGTATCTTGTTTTAACACTCAACCATGTCTTTTGCTCCACTTTCATGGTACGCAACCATTAAGAGTTGTATAAATTGTCAAACAGATCTTGGTTCAAATATTAATTGTTTTTTTGCCGTAAAAACAATGCTTCACTCATTCGCAACTTTGTCAAGGTTTTTGACATCCAATTGCCAAAAATTTTTGGTACATTTTTTAAATTTTACTCCCAAAATTGCTATTATATTCTTGAAATTTCACGCTGGTTGTGGCTTTGCGTGGGCGTAACCATAATAAAATGAGAAACATAAAGTCACTATCCTTCTTATGCAAAGGAATAATCTAAATACATTCCTCTTCAAACGTATTTATAATCCTAAGCAATCTCAACGTACAGTGTTTGAGTGATTTGCGAGTACTTTCTGTTCAATAATACCGGACGCACTGCACGTAATCGGAAACAACAGATTGTTTGAAAGTTACACCTTGGCTTCGCATCAAACGCACAGCGACTTATAATGAAATCCAAACACACAATCATTTTTCACATAGGTATAATTATATCGTTGCAAACGAAGACTGGCTGAATTGTTTTAAATTTTGTTATCACGAGACTTTCTGCGTGGGAAATGATAAGTTGCTGAAGCTTCGAAAATCTTTGTTTGCCTGAACCATCTGGCGTCTGATGTGGAAATAAGGATGTTAATCCAGGAAGAGCGACAATCCGGTCAGTTACTGTACAACGAAAATTACTGACAGTGGCAAGCTGCAACTGCGGATGATTTGTCTGCTAATTGCGACCACAAGCGGCTCTTTTGTTGTGGCGTTATCTCCTGAGGAAAGTAAGATTTTGAGTATAAAGGCGGCGAAGTGTCCATTTCTGAACGATGGAGCTGAGAATGTTTATTTGTTTCTTGATCTTGTCCGATTACATTTTCAAACATTTGCGTGTGAACATTCGAAAGCCTCTACTTTTTCTATTTAACGCTCTGCTAATGGAATAAATTGCCTGATCGATGGCGCAGCCCAGCAAATCTCCAACAACACATTTTTGACAACACGTTTCCAGTGAAAAAATTCAAGTGGTGTACAATTCTACAGTAGGTTAAATCTTTACAAACGAGGAGGCATTTAAGATCACCAAATTGTAGCATAACTTGAGCATTAGTTCTGCCAAATCACAAAAGCTATTTATAAATGCCTAACGAATGAGAAAATATTTAGTCCTGATCATGACTCGTCAAGACTGTGGTCACGATGCACTACACGAATTAACGCTGTAGGAAGGACTCAGGGGAAAGGAATTCAAGCATCTTTATCAAGACATATTGTCTACAAGCATGCCGATCGCCATAGGGTACACCACAGGCAGCTAAAATGGTCAGCGTTTTAATCATGTATTATACCTTGTCCCTTGTATGTTGAAGTGAAAGGGCGCTTTACAAATACGTAAAACTCGAATAAAAGCTTTATTTCAACACAAACATTTGCTAGTAGCTATAACGATCAGCAGCTTAACAGTGATCATGGACAAAAACCAAACTACCAAAATTTCGTTTTATTTTTAATAAACTTGTTTACAGCAAAATGTTGCAAACTAAAACAATGCGTTACAGAAGAGCTGTCCTATAAAACGACTAAGAAGCACCGAGATATTTGTCTGCGCTTAGGTCTCATTAATGCATGGTACTGAAAATTTTAAGACACACTGAGAGCGTTGGTAAGTTTAATCTGCATCTTCAGTGCATTCACATGCTTCTTCATGTTTTTGTAACTTTGATTTGCTGAGATATTAACTGTAGCTCCAGGCTTATTCTATATCATAAATTTAAACTCATCTTAGATTTTTCTTCAATTAATGCAGATTTTTCTTCTATTAATGCCGAAATGCCGACAGGATCAACTGAAAATTATTACTATAAGTCTTGAGTTTCAAGTCAATTGCGGACATTTTGTGGTTCTAAAACACAGGGCAAGCCTTTGCTACGAACTACTCATCCCAAAAAACAGTTGTCTAGTGAAAAATGACCTGCTAGGCGCAACAATGCAGAATAGCTTCCATTAGACGCCAGTGGCGTAACTAGAGGTTTGAGCCAAGGGGGCAAAGCTTAGCTGAAAGGGTCCCACTGGTCACAGTAAGGGGGACCACCAGACAAAACTCAGAAAACAGTTAAAAAATGATAGTGAATCTCTCGATGTCGTGGATGTCTATACTAGCTAAAACAAACGAAACACCCCGAAAAACGCAAAAAATGTCACCTAGACGGGGCCCAGTTTTTACATTTGGCTTGCCTGGGGGGAAGCTCGTCCCCTTGCCCTTCTGTCAGTTACGCCACTGTTAGACGCCCCCGCAAATACCGGTCTGTCCTGAAGATCAACATAATCAGCGCTAGGTAGCATATTTCACAATGTAAGCTCAACGCTCCTTAATTTTTGCTGTCGTGTTACATCCAGTCAAAGGTATAGAACATCACACCACATTCGACCAAGCCATTTCAAGAGTAAACAAATGTGAAACCAGTCTACTCCTGTAATATTCTCCAGCAATTTTCACCTAATGCGTATCGTTGCAGTAGAAGTAAACATGCATGATAAAGGTGTACATTTCACGAAGCTTGCTACTGCGTGCTACCATGAGATGAACTTAAAACTTTGTAATGGAATTGTTAAGAATTTGAAAAAAAGCGCATTAGAAAGAAATTAACCGCTGTTGTTGAAAAGGTGGAAGTTCATTCACACCTAAGCCTAAGGTTCATGACATCAGCTAAAAGTCCAGACATTCCAAGCAACATCTTCGGATGAATTTTAAACATTGAAAATTCATTGCATTTTTTGTCTGTCACCATTAAAACCAACACAGGCCACGCACATCCTTATTTCACTGCGTGAAACGGACATTCTACTTAACCGCGCTGGGCACGCGCTAGCAAGCAGCAGGAATTTTAACTCGATGATAGATATCAGCGTGCGAAGTACAAGCACGATTGCAAAAGCCAAGGGCAGCTCAAGTAGCCAAAGCGAACCAAACATTATGGGCTTACAGCCGGGGATGACAGGGGAAAACTTCCTAGGCGCTTCCGAACCAGTGAACCCACTGCTGAAAGGTTAAGCACCCTAAGAATATGGGATAGCCAACGATGCAAACATAAAATCCTAGAAAAGTATGCGACAAGACTGCGAGGGCGTAGTGCATTTTGTTCTGTTTCCTTCAAGCACACACTTGTGATATCATGAATTACAACAGCAACAATTTCTCCAAATTATCGAAAGGCATGCACTGTATTTTCATGTATACCCTACTACAAATATCTGTTCTCTAATTTTCTACAGGAGTGGTTCCCAGCTCTTTCTTACTTGCGGACCCCTGATTGTTTAATTATTTTCTCGCTGGCCCCTAACCGCTACATTGTTTAGTGCAATATCTTGAAAACCTGACGTGATGGAGAAAATTAATTTCTGATTCGAAATCAGCAAAGTGAAGACACCATTGGTTCAGTTGCTGCCTCACCCGAAACCAAAATGCTGTTGACCAGTGTATTATTGTATCAGAGGGGGCAGTAACTCGGAAATCCCTGTTCCACCATCGCAGACCTTGCATGGGCTAGAAACCACTGGTCTACAGCATCAGTTTTCGTTGCGCGGCGGAGTAGTCGTCTCAAAATTGCGAATTTGTCACAAGATAAAATGCGGTGGCCAAAAATAAGTTGGTTGTTCCAAAATAGTTTACCTTCTTTACAATATACCATTCTACGTTGTTTCTCGCTTCAGTATCAAAACCGATAACAAGCCTTCTCCAGAGACGTTATATGTCTTGTGCACAACCGTTTGGTTCGAGTTTTTCACTTTTCAACAGCTGGTTCAAAGGGTAAACGTAGCATTGGCAGTGAAAATGTTTCGCTATACCTTTCCGTTTTTTTGTCAATATACTCCGTCCTGGTGTAGTCAAAACCACAAAGAGTATCGTGAAATAATAGGTTTGCCAAGGAAACGATACACATGAATTTCCTACGAATTTAAATTTGTTGGGTCATATGCCCAACAACATACAAAACCAAAATGTGGCTTTGGAAACATGCTGCAAAACTACTGAAGATGACCTCCAACGACGTGTTATTTTAAATGAGAAGAACAAGAAGATATACTCAGTTTTGAAACATAATATAGTAGTCTGAATTGCCATGCTTATTCGGTTAAAACAAAAGCTTTTCATGAAACAGTTTTTGTTTGCAAACAGAAGTCATAAAAGAGGGCTCAAGGCACAAAGAAAAATTATTGATGGATTCGAAAAAACAGNCGTTACTGATGTGTAGAACACGGTACAAAGTCATCATATCGTTATTGAATGCATGAAATGTTGTCTGCGCTATTTGGAGGTTAGGATGGTAAAATACGCAACAGCTCCACAGCTGTGAAGGCACTGCTTAGATTGCACTGCACTTTTCGCACTGACGTTTGAAAAGGGTAGCGTTTTTCTCGTTACACTCGACGAGCTTCTCAGGTGGGAAACCAACAATCCGTCAACCACTATCACTCGAACCTTCAATTTTTAAGATATCATTCAAGTGAGTTGCCTTGAAACCACTTGAAACGCCAAGCTTTCTATTTCTTGGCGGTGCTTTGCATGTTATGTAGATTTTGTAAAAAGGCTGTCTGTCGCACTTCTTATTTGACCTCAAGGCTGAGGCTGAGAAAAAGTCTGATGAAAAGTGTGTCCATCGCAAGTAAAAATCTACGTTTTCTCAAGCAGAAAGCTCGCAGAGCAACTTTCGTCAAATTGCCCATTATAATTGTTTTAAATACAGGATACAATTGCCAACAGCGGATTGGTTTTACGGCATGAGATAGCCTGGAAGTAAAAACATAGCGAACCGGACATTTCCTTAGTTCTTGTTCCAGGCAACGCATGATTTGTGGCGTTACTGAAATATCAACGAATTTAGCTTTACCGGCTCAGTCATGCAAGCCAAAACTACTGTATAACCCCGATTGGAGCATCTGGTTGAGACAACTACAGGACAATGTAGAGAATGTAGAATTGGATGAAGCTCATTTCTTTAACAGCACAGTCTAATGCATTGGTCAGCCTGCCACAGGTTTCGCATGCTGCTGTTTGCCATTTCAGCTCAAGAAAGTTATCTCGCACTGGGAAAGGACCGAATGCTTTCCACTTGTTCTCTTTATTCTGCCTTCTCTCGTTCCAAGTCCAACTGCAATGCGTGAAACCATCTACGGCAAGGAGCGCAACGGTGAATGAAGAGCTACGCTTGGTAAACAAAAATGCCGCTTGACCGCGTAAGGCCTAACCTGGTCTGGTTCATCAATTTATTTCGCGAAAGACTGACAGGCAAACACGCGACAAAATCAAAAAGCGAGCGGTTCTTTTTCTCAACCAATGTCAGTTCGCTCGTTTCTCTGCTCCACCATCGCAATGCCTTTCAAAACCAACCGCCTCTTCGTGGAATGACCTGCCTACAGTGTGGGCCNAGGCTATGCCTGAGCACCAGAGAATTGTGCGGGTATGGCTGGTGGTAGTCACGCGCGAGTGAATAGCAGGAATGGTTACCCGCTAGTTTCACCACAAAACCCCAATTGCTCTTGCTCGTTGGCAAAGCGTGATCTTAAACTACCCAGCGGGATACGCAGCAAAGCGTTTCCTTGCCGTTGTTTGGCAACTTGAATACATTGTAGATCATAAGGCGAAGCGGTGGAGTATTGAAGAGCAGAACTTTACGATAAACTCTTACGCACTGCATGCGAAAGGAGAAAAGCGAATTTTGGTCTGAAAACGTCTTTTGCACTTTTCGAAGGTGAACCCAGATTGCAATAAGCTTTTCAATTTTCGACGGAACTAATTGTAGCCCAAACGACATCGATTTTGAGCAGTAAGATCGAGGTGGACGGTCCCGGCATTACCGCGTAACAATGTAAATTCCGCAGTAAAAACCATAAACACGTGAGCGAGGAGGCAAATCGGAGTGGAAAATGTTGAACTGCACATTTGCTGCAAATATTGAATTGAAACCCGCAGACAAATTTTTCCAAGTACTCAAAGCGTTGTTCAAAAATGTTACTGCGCAGTTATCACATTGAAAATATTCACCCTTTAAAATGTTCTCTTCTCTATTTGTTTTAGAGTTAGCCAAATGTATTGCTGCTGTCAAAATGTGTCGTGTTTACAGTCAGAAAACAACGTTCCTTTGCCTTTTGCGAAGATTTGCTTTTTCCTTAAGCACTAAAGCTACAAAATGTCTTGCTGGAGCTTGTTTTCCTTTGTACATTGTAAATGAATTCGTCCGGTTTTTGGCAATCTGTTCTCTCATTCATGAACATTTGCAGTCTCAAATGCTTCTTCTCTACCTGATTATGTCACGGCACATGCATTACTATTTTCTGGGTTCTTTGCGAGTTCGGCCATCAGGCATGTACATGATGTTTTTTCTTTTTCCTGCGGTGCTTCCTTTGATCTTCAACCGCATGTTGCTCCACGTGTCCTTGTGAAAAATCGTTTTTTCACTGTCTGTAGTTTACGGCCAAGAAGTTATGCAAAGCTACGTTACAAGCAGAAATCAACAACGGTTCCAAAAAAGACCCGCAAAATATATTTCCTTGAACCCTAGCAATGAGAAGAGACCTTCATACCTCAAAATCAACTTTTGCTTTTAACTTTATGCTGCGTAGAAACTTCACATATGGAAACCAAGTGCAAACACTGGCACGTGTCCCTGCTACACGAACTACTGAAAACTGACATCGATCTTACGTCCGAAATCGAGATATGCTAAATAAACTGTCATCATCGGACGATTTGGAAGACATCATGTTCCACGGTAATGGGCATCGTGTTTGGTACAAGCAAAGGAGTGTAGTTACTCCGTTCTTAACAGCACAAACACAATACACGAGTAATGTTTGCGTTGCAGTGTCAGGTTACTTTGTACTCGCCTACTCAAGCTTATCGAGACTAATTGTTAATGAAAAGCATTCATCGTAAAGGCATTTTTAACCGGGGAACTTACCATACTTTCTTAAGTTTTGTGGCATATGCGGAAATAATGTACAAGTTTATATTAAAGCAGTGTCTCTTAACCGTTTTCTAGCGTCGTAACCTCATTACGTTATCAAACAAATCTGGACCCCATGCGCGAAATGTGCTTCGTGGCGTATATGTGAACTGATGCAAAGTAAGTTGCAATATTTCTCAATAACAAAATGGAAATTAGCAAACTTGGATAAAAAATGATATTAAATGTACAATCGCATTCAATATTGCCGCAAAATCAGGTTTTCCAAGAATTTTGGCGTATCTGCATGAAGCTGTCTGGTTGTGCAAGGTGGGAAGGAGGTGTTGGGAAGGATGTTTTCAATCCAACCAAAGGTTAGGCCTACAGAACATAAATATGTGTTAAGGCCACTGTCTATCGAAAAGAATCCTTTCACAGCTAAGAATCAGACACTAAGATCTTGACAGAGTATACATGTCGCCTACCATGTAGGCATCATCAACTCTTATTCAGATAGAATTGTGATGTCTTCCCAATCGCCCGATGATGACAGTTTATTTAACATATCTCGATTTCGGGTGTAAGATCGATGTCAGTATTCATCAGATCATATGGCAGAGACACGTGCCAGTGTTTGCACTTGGTTTCCATAAGAGAAGCTTTAAGGCAGCATAAAGTTTATGTTTATGTGTTGAGGAAGCGCACAATTTTGCCTGTAAGTTCCTTCTGTCATCAATCAGTTTGGCAACGGGGATAGGTTTTTGCAAAGACCGCATTGAAGCACAGCTTTTTTGGTTTCTGCAGTACTATCGAATCAGGTAAATCACGCAGCGTATCCAAAAGATAATGCAATTTTGTCTGTTTCCTAAAATAAAATTTGTCCTCACAACAAAATGCTCATGTGTAGGCCAGAAGAAAGAGGTCCCTACTTAGTTATGTTCCCTGTCTACCAATAACATCAGATGGCTTAAGCACTGCAATAGTTTTATTGGAAAAGGCAAAAATGTTTGCAATTTTACAAACACCCCCTAGAAAAAAATGTGTGACATGTAGCATGAAGTAAATACGCAAATCACATTTAAATTATGCAGTCCATAACTCAATGCATTTTATTCTTACAGTCGTAACCAAAAAAGTATAATGATCTAGTCTCATTTGCTGATGCTTTCTTACTCAAAAATTTACTGCTTTGACAAAATGGAAAAAGATGAGCAGGCAAGAAAAAAACGGGAACCTAATAAAGCAAGACTTTTAAAAACATTCCTTTTATCAGAACTGAATAAATGTTTCACACATTTTCCTACAGGCACAAATAAACTACAATTCGTTTCTCATGTACTGACGCGACAAAGTTTTTTTACTGCACACCACAGCTTACAACTGCGCCAGTACTTTCAATAACAATTTAACGTCAGTCATGTTTTTTTGGAAGACAGGAAACTTTGCAACATTCAAAAGTATTCACACCCTCACCACAACTTAATTTTTAATTTTAAACTTGCTACGAACGAAAAATCTACGAAAGAATTGAGCCAGTAAAAACCGGTGGTTGCAATAGTCAGGTGCTTCTGTAGGCCTCCTATTTTTAAATTACAAGGAAATTTTCAAAACTCTTAAAAGAAGTCTAGAAAGAATCAGATGCACTAAAACAGTATATCCCGATAAGCAGAATTTGTGAATAAACTTATCTTTTGGAGAACGCGTTAACCAAAGATATAAATTTTTTTATTTGGATTTTCTACTCATAATTTTACTGCGCAAAAAGCAGTGGTAACTTAATCTTGTAGAGTATCGGGGTGTTTTGTCATGAGGGAAAACGGGCAATTTAGAGAGCTAAGATTTTTTAACCTAACCGACAAATTAAGTGAGGCAGTGAGGACTTACGATATTTTTATTCTTTTATCGAAATAATCTAACTTTTCAATTTTTTTTACTTTCAAAGAAAACCATAGTGCTAGTGGAATGTCCTGGGTAATACAAACCCCAGTCGTGAGTTCATTGCCGTTTGGTGCGATCCAACAAAAAATCTTCACCACGCAAGAGAATGAAGATGCTCGAAAATTTAACTGATACTGAATATATATTTCAAAAGTAGCGCAACAGACACAGCTTTCTTTGTCAGGAAGACTGGCACCGGATCTATTAGATCAGGGTTTCTCAAACGGGGCCATCGTCCCCCCTTGGGGGCCACGGAGTGGTTCTCTGGGGGCCGCGAGCAGAGGCCTTCACTAGGTGCGGTAGCTTTGCCGTGATATGGCATAACCCAAGTGTCATGCTATATTAAGTATTCGCCAGTTAAACTTAGAAGGGGGCCACGGCTCATGAAAGTGTGAGAACCACTGTATTAGATCATCTTCACGCATTAGGCACTGTGAAAAAATGTCCTCTTTGCCTACGCGTCCTATAAGGCTTAAAAACGGCTTTCCTGCGATGTCACTGTGATAAAAAAACAGTGGACTCCACAAATCTGTAGTCTAATGGTTGTTTTATTTGTTATTATTAATGTAAGAGGCTCTGCATTTGTTATTAATGTAAGAGGCTCTTGATTAGGGTATTATGAGTCGTAACTGAAAAGTCTCAGATATTGGAAAATCACATTATACCACGCTAAGGCTGCAATCTGAAAAAAAAGTTCCATTATACTCGCTTTGTACTCGCGTTGGAGTGTCACGAGCGGTCTGCGGGAACCGTTTCCGCTGAGTCTGCGCTGTTGGTCCCGCGACTACTTTCACAGTGAATGCTGCACTACAGTGGCAGGCCAATGGTGGGAACGCCGTTACCACCCCACTACACCCCTGGTGATGGGAGAAGTTTTTCACTGTAAATTGGTTCCTCACTCAAGCCTGTAACTACTATGCTATTGTTGCAGTTTGAACCGGTGGCATAATTTTGGAATAGTTTTCATCAAAAACAAATTTTTTTAAAAGTCTAAATTTGTCTTTGGCAGAGGTGTTTGCATTTTGTAGTTAGAAATCATAATAAAAGTTGTTCGAGTGCAGTTTCCTTTTTACAAAAGAGCATTAGTTGATTATAGTTTAACAAGCCTGTAAATTCATATATTTGGAGACTATGTCCTCAGTACAATTTTGCAGGCTACTTGATGCATTGCTTCATTTCACGACTGCATCGAAATGCCTGTAAGCCCGACCAAGCCAAGGTCCGAGATGTAATCACACCACCTGCATGGTCCTTGCGTAGCCTCTGGGGAGTTTTCCCGTGCATATTATCAGCAAGACAAGCTTGGACACCGTTATTTGGGCATTTTGATCAACTGAGCAAACCACCGTAGCAGTAGTGTATATAGGGCTTCCCGGGCCCGGGGACAAAGTCAGTTTGGGCGCCCCCACCCTGCCCATCCGTGTCAGCATATAGATGTGAAGAGTGAATTTGGAATAAAGGGGCGTCGGAGGATGATTCGGGCCCCGCATACAGTTGTTTCTAGACCCGTCAGAAAACTTCTGACTGTGACGTCAGAGCTTTAAATCTTAGAAATCATTAACTATCATAGTTAACTTAAAGTTAATCGTTTCGCGCGATGTTATCCCCACTTTGAAAGTTCGGTCACGGCTGATCATTCAAAATGTTGTATTGCGACATTCCAAACTGCGGTGCTATTCGAATTTTAACAATTAGTGAAACAAAATGCAGACATTAGGCAAAAATTCAGATCATCTGCAAAATTCTACACGATTTTATGAGCACAAAAATATTCTAATAACACAGCGTAGATTGGCTAGAGTTGCACCTTGTTTTCTTAAGCACGGATTTGTCGGAGCCTTTTGAAAATCCCAAATGCAGTGTACCCATTGTTCCCCCTCTCGTCACGTCTGGTCACAATCACCGCTGGCGTGAGCTGTAGGGGGTTCTGGAGCATGCGCTCTCAGAGTTTTGAGTTTTAGAACGTCATGAAGGACTGACTGAGGGAGACTTATGAATACGTAAAAGAGGACAGACAGAGGAATGCACATGAAAAACTGAAGGCAAATGATTTTGTACAAAATTGCCAGACAAACATAAAATTGCAAAATCCTAAAATATTCCTTTGGGTATAATACCCTGAGAGGTTAACAGAAAATAACAGAAATACTGCTATGCAATGCTTTATTTGTAATTATCCAACATCAAAGACAAAGTTTTTTGCCCTTGCTGCTGCAAATTTATCCATTATTTCGTCAAAAAACTGATATAATTTAAATGTGTCACATACATTGACTTAGCTAGGAAATATTTAATGCCAGTGACGCTCCGTGAGATGTTCTAGGTCAGCAATTTTGCGACCTGAATTTCGGCAATCGTGCCCACGGACATGTTCAGTTTAATAGGCCAGCTTAATATAAAACACGTGTAGTAGTAACTGAAAAGTTCACAACTAATATATGCAACGCTGTTGCGCAGTTTCAATTAAAATCTTACAAAAGTAGTCAGCTTTTACTATAACGTTGCACAAATAAAAATGATCATAACCAGCTTCAGAACCACATCAGATCCATTTCAACATAGCGTTTGTCAAACCATTAAGCTCAGATCTTTTGTGGTAACAACACACTGCAAGATTCATTGCTGCTCTAAAAGCATACGCAGTAGCATACTGCATGCACTGTGAATGCTGGATTCACATCCCATTGACATTGAGACGCAACTATAGAATGAGAGCGAAGTTGAATGTTCGCAACCCTTGCTACCTCAAAACATTGTCAGGCAGCCGTGAGTCAAACCACATGCGGGCGCTTCTTTCGTTTGAGCGAGTTCCTTTATCCACTGCTTGGCCGCGCTAGATTTCGGGGCAGGTGTTGAGCAGCCATTCGGTTGTCTATTCGTCCAGAACCGTCAGGCCATGCAGTCCATGGGGAGGTCGATGGATTGGACGTTGGAGGACAACATGGTCGACGGTTTGTTTTTCTGCGCCACACTCATCAGGCCGCAGAGGAGGCCATGCTCCGTTTGTACAAGCAGGAGCGGAAGCGTCCAACACCGGTGCCGAGGTGGTCAAGCCGGACCCAGGCTCTTCTTGGGAGGGTCATTCCGGGTGTGTGTGTACCGGTGTCCGGAATTAAAGTGCGGAGTCTTGTGGGGTTGTCCGCCCACTCCGCGTTCCATTGATGATCCGCCCACTGCAACGTATGTTGTTGTTGTCAGAGAAGCTGATGAGTTGCTGTGCGGCGGGCACAAATGGGTGTCTCGATGCGGGCGCTAATTGCTGGGAAGAGAAGCTCCACCTTAAAACGTCACCAAGGTTCGCAACTGCTCGCTTTGAGAACCTTGGTGATCTTGATGAGATTTCGAAACTGGGGAGCATCCGCTGGCTTTCAGCATTTTGTGATTATCGCGTAATATTCCGACCTCAATCTGGGACACACAAAATGCTGCTCACGGGGGCAGATGTCACCCTTTTCCCCTCTTAGTTACGTCACTGCATCGTAACTAGGATCTTTCTATTCAGAGAAGTGACTCGACATACAAGGCTTCAGAAATTTCACAGCTGTGCGGTGATCTCATCGTAAAAATTCCGTCAACGTCGCTTGCACTTGTTATAGCACGTTTTTGGTCATTGCCTAAGTTTCATGATCATAGGTGAAGAGGACAAGACCAAAGACCGGTTTGAAAACTGAAAGCTTAGCAGTGTTTGAAAGCTCCCTTTTCGTGACCACGAAAAGTTGAAGCACATTGAATATTGCGTTTGCTTTACCAATCCGTACGTCAATTTCTTTGTTTTGGTTTCCGTCACTTGTGAATACCACCCCAGGGCACTTGAACTTCTCGACCTGCTACAGTGTAGATTTACGCATATTGGCAGGGTACACTGACTTGGGTTTTTGGAGAGACATAACAACTCGGTCTTTTCAGAGCTAATTTTCCTTCTAGCTTGATCACACGTAGCAACAAAAGAACCAAGTACATGTTGGAGGTCCTGTTAAGAGGATGCAAGTAACCCCACGACCGTTCGCAAAGAGTAAGCAGTTGATCTTGCAACTTCCAGCATTGTCACACTCGTTAACACGGCTCTGACCATCAATCCACTTTATAAAAACAATAAAGAGGAATGGTGACAATACACAACCTTGGTGGGGTGACTGGAGTGCAACACTCACCACGAATGGTTTTAACTTATTATTGTTGACACGGACACAAACTTCTCAGTATGATTTCAGTGGCTTGGTGAAAAGTGGCATGTTACCGTCAACGCTGTACCTCCTGCAAAAACTACCAAAAGCTTTTCTCGAGAGAAGTGGTCGTATACTTTTTCGAGGTCGACAAAGCAAGCGTAGACATCTTATGCATGCCGAGAAAACTTCCGAAATTATTTGGATAGCGAAAATTTGGTCTGTGATGCTATGGTCTAGACGAAAATCGCATTGCGTATTCTTTAGCTTAAGTTCAATTATCTCGTGGAATCTTTCTTCAAGACATTTGGCGTACCCTTTTCCAGGAAAGCTGAGGATGAAAATGTCTTGGTGCTTAGTTCATTCCTTTCTGTTTCCTTTCTTGTGTACGTAAATGATCAATCAACCCAGTTTGCAAACCCTTTGGTGCCTTTCCAGATAGCCAGGCCGCTTGACACACACGAGTAAGTCAGATAATTTCATGTATAATCAGTGTATTCAAGGGTTTAAGCATTTAAGGTCGATTTTCATCATAACTTGCAATCTTACAGCGAGGTGACTTCCGTCGTAGCGATGGTGTTTTCCTTACTCAAATTGCTCCTCCTGTGTATCATGATATGATAAAGGTTAAGTGTTATAAAAATCTTCCAAACATTCCCTCCGGGCACCCAACAAGTGTGTCCTCCTTATCTTGAGTTAGACACCGTTTTGTTCGTTGATGGACCTAACAACAGTAGATCTATTGCTGCGGAGACGCTGGATTGTCTGTCAGAATACGTCGTTGACTTGCTTGTAATCAGAATTTACTTATATCAAAAATCCTCTAAAGTATGCATTTAGGACTTCATCACCTCTTGAGCTGAAAACTTTCGCTCCTCGGTCCATCGCAGTAGCATAGATGGGTTGGCGTTATACTGAAGCCAGGTCAAGTAAGCCAATTTCTTTACTCAGATAGTATTTTTCACGACATGTTGCTTTGTTACCATCTGCCGTCACGCCGGTTTGTGTCTGTCCATATCTCCGAGACGCTGATATAATGACAGCTGCTTTACTCCTCGTCTATGTCGGCTGTGCATTCTGGAAACTCTCAGAACAAGGAGGATTTATTTTCTTCAAAGGTGTTTCTTACATCCTTGTCCACCAGCTTCTCTCACTATATTCGGTAGAACCTCTATTGCTTTTTCCAAACTTAATTTCAGGGAACTATAGGTGGTGATTAGTTGACAGTTTTGCACTCTTTTTGAAAGAACGTCCAACACTGATAGGTAAAAGTCAGCTGAAACGATGCAAAAATCAAGCAGTGGCCATTGGGCTAAATAATTTTTGTTCCGGGTTTTCTTGCGCAAATCCCTGTGTTGGAAAAATTGTTCATGATGCAAAGTGTTTATGTTAGAGTACAGCTGCAGGAGAGGTTTTCCACTATCATGTGAGTGAGCAATGACATGTTGACAGATCAGCTGACCGATCGCACCTTTCCGCATACATCAACGTGCTCACTGAACTCTCCCAAAATAATTTTGAATCGTTCTTTTCTCCAAAAAGCATGATACTTACTGAAGTTTCCCAAATGGATCTTTGACCCTCCTATGACCACAATAGTTCCGTCCTCGAACTCTGAGTACTGTGAAGTTAAGTTCGGGGCGTTTTGTAATGTTGAAATGTGCTGCATTGTTTTCCAGGGATGAAAGCACCTTGCTGAATCACATCGTGTTTACAAAATCACGTTCAGTGTTTGCAGACTAAATAACTACTAGTATGTTTCGTGTTGCTTCAGTATTTTTACAGCAGCAGGCAAAAGATAAGTTTATTAGATTTCTTACATCTTAAAACGGTGAAAGGTCTCTAGCTCCTGAAAAATATTATCTCATGCTGACAGAAGAGTTTTACTGGTTGACCTCCAGTTGTTGTCCTTTTGGTATATAAAACCAATTAATTGGTAACAGAAAGCTTGGCAACTTGAGAATCTACAAAAATCGCGTGTTTGTACATTTTCTGTGTTTTTCATGTCCCACGTGTCCTGGCGTTTTTCGCATTTTGCACATCTGTGATTTTTCAGGTACCTTTCTTTTTATTAGCACAACATTGTGTTTCTCTTAAGATGGTGGACACCGGACAGGAAATCGTTGTCTGGTGGATTGCAGGGACAAAACCAATCATCTTTTACCAAGTTTCATTTGTTCGCAATTTTTAGGGATGATTTTCCGACAACACTGCAGAAATTTCTTTGTTTTTCGTTGTTTATGTAACCTTTCTATTTGACTGTGAGAAACTTCTACAGTCATTTTGTTTCAGCGATTTTCTCTGCTGCTAACATGCAAACGCTCTTCGTATGTCTTGTGTACTACTACTACTAACCCACGTGATGTCAACCTTGACTCTGAGGTAAAAATAAATAAGATGAAGCACTTGCAATCATACTAACGCGTTAGATACAAAAACGAGAGCCTCACATTCAAAGTTACCAGGAAACGTTGTGGATATTTGGGATGTCAGTATTAGCTGTGAATCTTACTTACTGTATAATCTAGTTTCAAAGCAAAGAAATATCTTCTTGAGGCTGCCATTACTATTTCATGATGCCGTATACAAGGGTATGTCTTTTTAAGAAACCCACCAGCGCCAACTAACGTACAACTTTACTACGAAGTTATATATGGCGCCATGTTTCAGTTCCAAGCAGCGACAAGTCTCCAGACAGGTTAATGAGCGTAAAAGACGTGATTACCTAAGATATTAATAAGTCGTGCAGCTCACTGCCGTAAGGATAGCAACTTTACTTAAATATTTTTCTTAAAAATTGCGCTTCCATACTTATTTTCCAGCAGTTTAAAAACAACCCTTTCTCAAGTTGTTATTTGCGCGGTTAAATATGGTAAATAAGTTATTAAGAGCACAATCACAGCAGAAATTTCAGCACGGAATTCACCAAGTAAGTTGGCCTTGTTAGATTTAAACTTCACGACAGTTAAAGAAAATAAAGTGACGTCTCAGCAGTGCGCGCCATTAGTAAGTATACCTCTAACGCATGAAAATAATTCTGAAAACGTCAGTCAAAGTTCACTAACATTGCAGCTTCATGACTTCAGATTCGTGGCTACACCGCTTTAACCATCCTCAGGAATCCTTATTTTACTATACGCGTCAGTAAAACCAGGGTATGATGCTACCCATAATTTGCATACGTCTTCCTGGGACATGTGACATACGTTTTTTCCAGATCAAACTATTTTTACATCCATATGTGCATTGCCAATCACTTTCGCAACAAAGTTTATGTTCCAAGGGAAACGTACATATCATACAAATTTTAGGCCGGATACACGAAAAAAGGACTGTTTAAAGGGGATTTTTTGTTTGTGCGCCGTTAACGTCATGCACGTGTTAGATCCGTTTTTTTTCAGATCAAGCCATGGTGTTGGAAGACTTATCACATATCAGGTATAGGTGGTCATATCTAGCCAAACAGGTTTTGCACTTAAAATTGCATTGAAATGTTAACTTAGAATAGTGTCCAAAATTGTCTACACATCAGGTATCCCTGGGTAGTATAGTACCCATACACCCTATATATGGGCTTTCAGGGACATTTTCGGAAAATAATTCTAGCACTATTCCATTGGTCTCTGAAAATCAGGAAAAGTCAAGGAAGCACAGGTTTCTAACATTTTTCTTTTAAAAAGTTTCTTCTTGGACATAAGTTACATAAATGCTTCCCACCCGGTCATTGAATCAGCTGAACTTTCCGCATTGTCTGGTTCTAATGCTGAACAAATTCTGTAAAGACTAAAGACTAGCCAAATTATTTCAAAGTTATTGGTCAACATGCTTCATCCTTTATCATTTAAAGCATTACACAGTACTTTTTGTAATCAGTAAAAGCAATAGCACAACGAACACCAAGACAGGAATCTTGAAAGGGTTTCTTCAACCAACGACCATGAAAAACAATATCACCGGTCCAACTGAAAATTATATCAATATTCATCCATAGTAATGTTCTATGTATTTACCCCACTCGGAATATGTCCGTATGGCTGGTCAACATTGTTAGGCATGGACAGGGTGGGCGAACTTAGAGTAGCAGAAAAATGACTTTAATTAACTGAAAGAGCTACGAGACGATACCGAAGGCCACTTTCTTCCGATACTTCCTCATCCTGATTGACTAGTGATAGAAGTTTCAAGTGGTGATTGTGCCCAACAAAAGTCCCTACAGTCTTTAAACCCCGATCTGGCCTAGACTATATTCAAAAGCTACGGGTTGAAATCATCTGCACAATGGTTTGCAATTTTCTCTACTTTCCTGACTCTTGAATGTATGACGATCAACTGAAATAACGGCAGTTTTACGAAAGGCGATGAATAGGAATGTTGTCATCCGTGTTTTGATCAGTCCATACCTCGCTATCCAGTTTTTTACTGTTGTTTTTGCTTTGTGGAAAACCAGACCAACTATCGGACAAGCAAGACAAACTCAAAATGCTTTCTTTCCTACATGAATCGACAAGAAAAGTAACTGCATTTTTCTAGAGCTGGTTTTGACGGATCTTTCAAAAATCGTTTCTAGCTTGACCTGTGGACTTATTACAATTTTGCAACTAATCCTCTATGCTGCTTGTAGATTGTTTGCTCCTTGATACTGGAAGTATCAAGATGATAGAACGCCAAAGGATTTCAAAGTTCAATCGGACAGGTCCTGTAATGTGAAAGAGCGTATCGAAAAAATATAAGAATAAAGAGTGCAGCGCAGCACTTTTGTATTGGTGTCCCTCATATCATTGCAGCGCCAGAGCGCGCGAAATTATATTGCACAGAATCGTACAGGTTCGTTGCGGAGAAACCTTTGATTTTTTCGATTATTTGTTCATAAAATATGATACTTTAATTCAGGGTGTAGTGATAGAAAAAGAAGTGTGGAAACACAACCAAAAAACTAGCCATTTTCAACAGCACATCAAACTCATTTTTAAATCAGTATTCAACGAAGTATTCACTTTCATTGCACTACAAACGAAAATATGGAAAAAGTAAGAAAGCGTTCCAACAGACAAAAAAAGTTTGGGAACATCGTTCCCACGAGTTCCTGCCCCACTGCACCCCTGCTTTTATTAGGATGTGGATTTTAGCATTCCAGTTGTCAAGCTAAACATTCTCGTTTCTTTTCATCCACTTTTTCAAAAAAATGCATCAAGTCAATATATACGAATTACTGAGGCAGAAGAATGCAAACTGGCCTTGGGATGTTTGATACGGAGCGCATGCAGTAACATATAAAAGTTTAGTAGTTTTATACAGTATTGCTTAAGGCCTAATATTGTTCAGTTATGTTCTTAGTAAAGTTGGGGGTTATCAAGTATACTCTACCATTAAATGCCTCTTACTTTCAATGCAAGATTGCGCAAAGTGTGATAAACTATTTGCTGTCAGTTTTGTTCCGCAACGTGCGAAGGAAGTCTACACTAGCCGTGTGTCAGGGAGCTTCGGAGGTGTTTGTCAGATACCGATTATCGCTTGAAATGCTTGTGACTGCTCATGAAGATATCAGGATATGCAGGGAAACTTTAGGACATGGGAAGTATGTCGGATATTACTACGTACATGCTTGAATATTAGTCAACTTCAAGCAGTGTAAACTTCTGGCCAAAACGAATTTCTTTTGAACCTAAGCACATGTTGTATGAAACAACGTCAACAATAATCAGCAAATTAAATTACCTTTATTTCATGTGTACTAACCTCTCCTGATTGCGCTGGACGTAATTTACTTGTAGAAATTGCTTCAGCAACTTGACAACTTTATTTAATGATATATGCCATGTTTTGCTGATTTGCTCGCTGCAAACATCTGTTATTTTATTATGCAGTATCTCGACCTGTAGATTGTAGGGAACACAAGCAACTTGATGTTTGTTTTAATTTTGTGTTAAGTATTACAAGTTCAACGAACAGACGCAAACTTAGCAGATCAATCGCATACTAACTCTCAAGGACGCATATATATAGAACTATTCTGCTCAGTCATCATCTATCTGAACTTCTTACAGATGACTGCCGATCGCACTCGTAACCACTGCTGATATTGTTACGTAGCAGAAAACCTTCGAATTTTCTTCAGTGATGCATTTTATACGATCAGTCCGTAATTGCTTTTATATCTTCGTTGGTCAGATTATTAAATTTGATTATAAAACTGGCGACTGCGCAGCATGGTAGGGTTGGCGAGGCTCTGAATGCGTGAGTAGCGCTAAAGCTCAAGCGGTGGATAGCAGTAAAGAAGGTGAAAAAAAAAGAGCCTGCAGATGGCTCTGTCAAATTAGCTCTTCAACGTACTATAGCGACATCTTCCTTAGCGATGCTGTGTTGATAGGGTTTAACGGTAAAGCGGATGTTGTTGTAACGTTGAAGCTGTTCGGATTTGCTTTGCTATTGTGTTCTGTAGTGAGGATTCGATCGAACGGCAAAGTTATTTGCGCTCTTCAGTTTCCTGTTCTGTGGTATGCAGAGTCGATCGAACAAGTGCCACTTGTGTAAAACAACTTACTTTGAGCGAGTCAGCTGATCTTGAATGGGGTTGTCTCTACTGTTTCAGGTCGTGAAATCATATTGAAACTGGACTTGGAATGCTTGCTTCTGTTCACAGATGTTCATCATAAAAATAGAAAGGGCTAGGGGTTTGTTAAAACCTTTTCGAACAAAGACTTGACCTTTTTCTTACCGCCGTGTAAAGCAGCTGACACTGCAATTGCTATGTTTGCTTAGGATCTAGAAACGATTCCACATCGTGTTACAGCCAACTTCTGTGATAAAAGGAAAGATACATCCAGTTCGAGCTGTCAGTGGATTTTTATATTATGGAGAACAGAAGTGCAGCTTTTAATTTAAAATGCTAGCAGAGTTGTTAAGAGAAAACAGAGCAATTCAAAAATAAACAATCTATATGCACTTTAACAGGGCAGTAGGTAATTTTTGCTTTAGTTTATCGATTTCAAACAAATTTATTGCAGCGTGTCATATACCTCCGAAATTCAGAATAGTTTTGTAACTAACTTATTTATTCTGGTTCGAATCGAAATTAGGTGGAAGATGAAAGCGACAGTCGTCTCTGATGCTTATTCTCAGTTTTCCGCAATGGAACGTTGAGGTGGTAAAACGTTTTCAGCTTCAGAAATATTACATTGCCGCTAAACAATGCGTGAGAATACAACAGAACGCATTGTCAAAGAAAGTAACCAACAAAACAATGTGGTTTCTTGACTTTGTTGACTGCAGCAGGTGTCCGGCTGGCTCAAGCGTGCCTGCGTGTAACAACTCATTTAAATCATGCTCATTAGCCTATTTTGGTCAGCACAGCCCGATTTGCTTTAACTCTTTAATGGAAAACCTTTGTTTTTCTTCTGCGGTTGAATAGTTTCTAACACATACATTGTCTCTGCATCTACGGTGTTGATTCGGTCTGCTTGTTTCTGACGTGAGAGGAATGCTTTTTTTTAATTGAGAAACTGCACCTCGACAATCTTTAAGAACAAAGTTTTTGTCTGCGTCATGCGACATCTATTACAGAAGGTTGTCGAGATTTTCACGAAATTAAGAGGACACACATTTTTTAGGCAAGAACCGTCATGAACTTGAGATAAGCAGCGCCTCAAATAGTTTGCATGCACCAGCAAAACCACCTCAATTAAACAAGCGCCTTTGTATGGGAATATTCACATATTTGAGCGGAAATGTCATGAATATTTTTGAAGTATTGGATAGATATAAGAAAAAAATTGGTATCAGACCATCTCTGGTATGAACGCACTAGCTCAGAAATTTATTTCAAAGCAAAAAATGAAGAGAACGAATTTGAAATTGGGACGGCTGAAATCTATATATCTTCTCAAAGCCCAGCAATTGCAGGTAATGACTTTTTTTTATTTTGCAGAATTTAGCAAATTTGCTCTGCTATAATTTTAGAACCCAATGGATTTCGATGTTGTATTAACGGAGATCGGCTCATGTGGAAAATACCAAGTTTTTCTGGTGGTTGCGGCTCTTTGGTCAATGGTTCCAATTGGATGCAGTATCGCTGCGGTTGTATTTCTAAGTAAGGTTTAAGCTCACACTGGCAACCTTGTAATGTTGATAAAGTGTTTGAAAATGAGTGCCAGTGCAAAATTGAAGACGTTTGTAACCATAGTCCTAAGTAATTACTTTGGACAAAATTGTTGAAATTTTTCAGATTTCCCTTCTGTATTTGGAAACTACCTTATGCATTGATTTAAATGCTCAATAAATATTATATTTTTATTTATTCGTTTTGCTGAGACACATAATCCATATCAAAAGGGTTATTCAAAGAACACAACGATTCAAAAATTTTAAACACCTATTTTGGCTATCTGAAACTACGTGGATTAGAATTTCAAATCATATTCCTCCCATAGGTTACTACAGTTGACAAAATACGTGCAATAGGTTTAGAAAGAATAAATTTGCTTGAAAAGATTTTTTTGAATGATGTCTTTGTGATTGATTTCAAAATGTAATGATTTCGATAATGTCCATGAAGCTGCATGCTTACGTAGCTTACCCCACGTGCTTCTTCCACTTGGCATCATCCATCCCGTGAAAAATCACAGTTAAACAGCTCATTATTCCCGATTCATACCAGTCGTTGTTTCATTACTAATTCTGTCATCGATGGACCCTCGCGCACTTATCTTTTTACAAATTTTGTTCCACATGAGAAACAGATTGGTTTACCAATCGACATAAAACCTCACTAATATACTTTTGATGCCCTCTTATCCTCTCGAGAGGGTCGCGGGACAACAGCGCTAGGAGGTCTCGAAAAAGCTATGGCTTGCAGCAACCTGTGACAGTTCTGCTGGGTTCGCAGCACAACAGGATCAAGCCAAGTACTGTAGAAAATGTAATCACACCATCTAGTCCTTGGTCAGCCCCTGAGTCGCTTTCCCAGATCTCGCCTCATCGTGTTGGCGAGTCAATCTTTCTAGGACAGAGGTTCCCAACCTGGGGTACATGTACCCCTAGGGGTACATTTGCCTATCCGAAGGGGTACATTTAAGGTTAGCGATAGAAGAGAAATATATATTTACGTATCTCTTATTTCCAAATATTTATGCATATATCAGTGAATATTATTTTCAAAAGCCATTATATGCTTATTGTTAAATATATCTATGATTAATCACGATAAAACATTTTGTCATAAGAAATTTTAGGGGTACATGTTCATCTGTCAAAATGCTGAAGGGGTACATGCTTATCTTTCGAAATGCTGAAGGGGTACATGGTCAGAGAAAGGTTGGGAACCCCTCTTCTAGGATGATAAAAAGGACGGATTTAAAAACTGACAGCTTTGTGGTGTTCCAAAGCTCTGGTTTTGTGACCACGGAACGACAAAGCTCACGCGATATTGCGTTTGCTTAACCAGTCCGGATATCAATTTCTTTGTTCTGCCTTTTATCACTGCTGAATAAAATTCCAGGGTTCATGAACTTCTCGATCTGCTGCAGTGTACTGTGATTTCACCAGCGCGCACTGAATTGGTTTTCTGTAGAGGCATAATACCTCGGTCTTATTAGTGCTACTTTTCATTCCAGCCGGCTTGATCGAACATACTTTCAAACCAATCAAGCGCGTGTTAAGATCCTGTTCAAGGGTTGCAACTTGCAAGCAATACCAATCGTCGTCCACAAAAAGCAGACGGTTGATCCCACTGCTTCCGAAAGCGGCATCATCAACTTGGCTGTCATTAGTAATCGAATTCATACAGACTATGGAGAAGAGTGTCAGCAGTACCCTCCCTTTTCGAAGTTCAACGTAACTTGACGGCTTTTGGCTTGTAATATAGTTTCTGTCCAAAATACTCCCAAGATTGCATTTTGGACTTTTATAAGATTTGTGTTGCAGACTTTCTTGCCTCAAGGTATCGCGAATGCAACGAAGGTTCGGCTTTGCTCTGCATCCAGACCTTGTAGGTCAGGCCTGCACAATTCAAAAACCTCGAAGGGCAAAATTGACCAACATCAGTTGCCGCGGGCCGCAAAATCTATTTCAATTTGTTGTAGTTGGAAAGAAATTCTGGAACGACAATTAATCATATATCCGCATTCGGGCTGCTGCCAGGGCCTATGAGAGGGGGTCCAGCAGGAAGATTGTTCCGGGGCCCGACAGCTACGGAGGGGCCCGAGACTGAAGGAGCATTGAGTGTTTGTTACTAACCAACTCGAAATAATGTAGCGNAATTAATCCCAGTGATGANACTGGTTGGGCCNAAATAATTTGGCAACCTAGTGTGATGTATTTTAATGTGAATTGCTGGCAGTGGATTTTCCTGATATGGTGCATTGATATAATTATTAACAGTAATTATTTTTGTTGAACTTGAATGTTTGTCTACTTTGTCGAATTTAATGACATTCAGGATTACTGTCCCAGTCTGTCCATTGAACTGAATTTTCCTTTACGTCTTTAATTTTCAAACATTTTCAAACAAATCTTTAATAAAAACTCTCTCCAATAAACCAAGAGTTTCAAACTAAGAGATATTTCAAGTGAAATTTGAATGGAAATATGTCAATTCACAATAAAATTTAATATAACAACAGTAGCCCTCGAATGTTGCGCATTTGTGTAAGATAACCAAAACGTTTAAAATTAACAAGTAACTGCAGTGCAGGCAGGATGCAAGTGCTTATAGGGCACCGCTGCGGTGTGCTGTGCATTTTGCTGATTGCTAAAATTGCGCCACAAGCAGATACAAGCTCTAATCGAATGTGAGTTTAGGATTAGCGGACATACCCAGAAATCTGAAGATTTCGAGACCATACAGGAGAAACTAACCACTGACAGTATTTCGACAGAATGGGGAATATTCGTCGGCCTGTGGCCCGTGTAGATATTTATTGTGCTTCGCGGTCACAAATAGAAGCAATTGTCGGTTGACAAAATATTTCGTTCTGTCCCTTCATTCTTGTTATAACAAATAAGCTCATTCCAAGGATACAAAAAATACAGTTACTCAACAAGGTCACAGTCTCATTTCACTAGCAGCCTTTTATCCAATCTCGATCGACTCCATTCATTCTGAGACTGCGGCATTTATCTAATTTCTTCCTTGATAAGATTTTACTATAAACATTTAAATGTCCTGTTTAAAAATGGCAATATTGTCACATTACTAGAATACCGGTATGTTTTAACATAATGTTTCATATGTTCAATAAACGAGCACTTCTTGTTGCAGTTTGATGCACATTAACTAGCGCCAATTTTTATTTGTTTAAAATTAATTTTGCTAGTCTTAGGGGCCCCAAACGTGTTATGCTCTGCCTAAAAAGATTTCTCTTGGAGGCCCTGGCTGCTGCAACATTTTCTGCAATTGCGAAAGCTCTCGCGGGCCGCATGCTGGCCCCGGGCCGCATGTTGTGCAGGCCTGTTGTAGGTTAATCTCTTTATTCGAATAGCATGTTTCGTCACGTGGTACCACCGTGAGGTTTCTTCATTGCTTATCGTCGTAACGTCGATTTGTTTTTGTCTAGATGCACAAGCAGCTGATGAAATGAAAGTTACTTTGAACTCTTTGTCTACGTTCGCTGTGCATTTCGGGAGCTCTGGAAACAAGGGCTATACGCTGTCTTCAAATTTTTCTCTTACATCGTTGTCTCCCAGGGCGTTTCACTCTATTCGTGTGTGCATTTGCACTATTTGTGTGTCCAATGTGTACACTGAAGTCTCCCAAGCCACAAGGATCGTGGATTCGTTAGCTTTAACCCTTCGCAGGACATCACTAGTTCCCTCCACGCATTCAGGGCACTTTGCGCTTGAGTTTGGGCCATATACATGTCGGAGAAGTCTATCAACTTCAACATTAATATGCACAACCTTCCTCCCATTGGGATCCAATCATCAACACAACCTGCCACCTGGGTCTTACGAGTACACCCACCAAAGCCTGGGCAGACTGTGTTGGCTCAACGCTGGAGTAGAAGAGGTTACAACCATCGCCAATCTCTCCAGAGCCACGATACTCAGTCGAAAATATTGCTCTTTCTTTGTGAGTGAAGTGATGTTCCACTTTCCAATCACCTGTAGGAAGTTTACGTGCGACTTTCAAGTCTCTCAGAGAACAGAAACACTCTGCGCTGTCCTCAATCCCCTCCTCACGTGCATATCAAATTAATTGTCCAACCATAGAAACCTTGGTTTGAATCTACTGCATGGGTAGACATCAGGGCTGTGGAGCCGGAGCCCGGAGCCCAAGCAATTTATAATACAGTGGTTTTTAATGGACCAACTTGTACTGGAGCCGGAGCCAAAAACTCCGAGATGGTGGAGCCGGGGCGGAGCCGAAAAATTTAGTTGCCTGGAGCCGGAGCCTTGAATTGCAATTCCGGCTCCACAGCCCTGGCAGACATGCAGCAATTACTACGCCAAAACAGAGAGACTATGTGCTGCGTTATGAATTTCTTTTTTTAACGGGAGAGGAACGATATTCTGGTTGCTTCTGCCTCATACTCCCGACATAAAACGTTTAAAATATTTTTCATTGTGTTGTAGCCTACGAGGAATCGAGTAGATGCTTCATTCCTGCCTATGACAACTTTGTAAAAGATTGGAATTCCTCGGAATCAGAAGTTATGAAACATTTTATTCCGTACGACTCGTTTCGAAAGGTGAGTTCAGAATGAAACGTTTCAACTATCTTGGTACAGGTGCTGAGGCAAACTTCAGAAATTTCGCACTCCTTTAGTCGGTAGACCTACACCTTAACAAACGCAACAGCACAATTACAACCATAATCATGTTGTGGCGACCATTGTTGTTTTCGAAAGCGATTAATATTTTTGCCCACCTGGACTGCTAATTCGCCTCATTTCACTGTCTGAAACGTGCTTTGTCCAGTGGAAACTCCTGCCAAGAAAGAATCATGGTTGGGATCCCAAGGGTTTGAATAGCATTTAGTGTAAGCAGTCAGTGCATCAGACATCAGCAAGAACCAATAAAGAGTAAAAAAAAACGCTTTGGCAACGCAAGTTTACGCGATGTTGTGAAGGCCATCTTGCAGTATCTACTGTATGGCCATTAGGCTGATTTATGACTGAAGTAGATGATAGTCAAATGCTTTATATGCTGCTCGGGATACTCGGTGAGGAAACTTGTATTTCAGATCAGAACCAAGTTTCACTGCAATGAGCTACCAAACCAAGCACTTCAGTCGTGAGCTTTTTGTCGAGTGGCACTTCGAATACTACCGAATCAACACTGCTCATTGTTTGAAATACCAGCTTTGGTTGCCATCCAAATCAAAATTCGACTTTTTAAAATTAGTTTTTCTTATTCAAGCCATTTCCCAGATTGCAGAAAGTACGTCGGCTAAGTAGTTAATCTTTTTCGATAACCTGGCTAGGATGCCAAACACCTTCGGCAATGCAGCTCCAAAATTTTTTTTCAGGCTTTGCTGTGCATACGTTTTATTTCAGCAGCAGCCAGATATCTTAAGGGATCGGCAATTTGAAGTTTGCAAATATTTTGCTCTCTCCTAAAAGCTAGGAATTCTTTATTTTGCAGCTAGTATGTTGCCTTTCTTCCGGATGCTGACTTAAAATTTTGATGTAGAGTTTGAGTTCCTGCAACAAGTACAGTCTCCGCGGCTCCGACTGTCGTGTCGTGAATGGTTCGTTAGTTTGTGCATCCCCGTATATAAACGACGCGAAGACTTCAAACGCCTCAAACTTGGTTATGTCTGGGTGCAATGATGGGTACTTCTACAAAAAACAAATTTTTGAGGAAACAGCAACAACCGAGGTAAAAAGGAATTTGGATTCGTTGTTCTTTTAAGGATGTGCCTTTAGCTTGTGTTTATTACTGTGCAGCGCACAGTATTGTTCATAATATTGTCATTATTTCTTGTTGCTTGCAGTGGGACTTGGTTTGCGAGAATCGGAGCTTGCAGTCTCTCTCAACGTCCATTTTTTGCTTGGGTATGTTTGTTGGATCTCTTTTCGGAGGAAGTGTGGCTGACAGGTACTGTTTCAGTGAAATCGTCGAAGGAAAATAATGGAGTAATGGAGTTGTAGAGCCTCTTCATTGCCTAAACATACAGTCATTTGTTTTATGCGTAATAAGGGACGTGCAGTGGGGGTACGAACCAGGCGGCAGCCCCGGACATCCAAGGCTGGGGACATCCAAAGAATGAAAATTATAAAAATCACATTTTATTATAATGCTGTAACTAGATGCTTCTTCGTATAGTAAGGCTACTAACAGATGCTGCATGGATCTGATGGGAACTTATCTGAAGGGACATGCAAATATACGTTAAGTCAGTGGTCCCCAATCCACGAGCCGCAGATAAATTAATACCGGGCCGCGAAATTACAAAATGTATACTGGTGGTGACACCACTCGCTTTCTGGCCATCTGATTGGTCGATTGTTCCCAAGTAAGCAATGTTCCATGTAAAGAGTGAGAGCATTGGAGCATAAAGTGAGAGTGTTGGAGATGGAGCGGAGGCCGAGGAAAAAATATCAAGGGTTGACCGGATTCGCGGTTACAAAAAGTTTGGGGAGTACTGCGGTGACCCGAGAGAGATGAAGCACTGCTGTCGTCATCGTATGGCCTATTTTTGTTATCATTTCGCTATAAACGCCATATTCAAAACAAAAACGGATAGTGCAGTAAACAAAAACCGTTTAAACTTACTTTCTCAAAGTTGGATTTATGAGTGAAGGGCGCTTCGTGTTACGGTAGGAGCCATACAGTCAAGCAGTTGCCCCGGACATCACCAGACCTTTGGACGCCGCTATGCGTAATTCTTGTTTGCTTACCACAGTTGGATACTTCTAAAAGTAGTAAAAACAAGTTAGAAAGCAGAACAACCTAACGCCATACTTGATGCCTGTATCGGTCAACGGGTTTTAACTAAAATGCAAAAATCTTGCAAATAGAAGAAACTGATGTTGTTCTTGATGTGGTCTGCTAAAGTGCATATGGACCAGTGTTTTTCAAATGGGGTTCTGCGGAACCTTAGGGTTCCGCAAGTGGTGCCAGGGGTTCCGCCGAAACAGACCGAAATTGCCTGGGACGAAATTCGCAGCCACAATTCTATGCGGTTGTAGCAATATAGACACTTGGATCATTGCATAGGATTCCATGAGCAACGAAAACATTTCCGGAAGGTTCCGCTGCAGCAAAAAGGTTGAAAAACACTGATATGAATGAATGCACTTAGTTTATTGGTCGAATTTGTCAAGCTTTTTCTGAAGTTTCAGGTAAATTTTGATAAATATTCTTAAGCATGAACATACGTGTGTAGATAAATTCACTTGACACAGACCAGATGATCGGCTGCGAACAAGGGTCGAGAAGTGGCTAACCGCTCAAGCTCAGCAATATTTTTGTCATCTTAATTTTTCCTACAGAAAGTATGATGGGCAGTTATACTTGCTGTAAAGACGTTAACCGTTTGCAGCTTTTTATGCCCAAACACAAACTAGTTGTTTTCATATGTTTTTTTTATTGTATGTATTTGAATTAGAGTTGAAGATGCCTTCTCAGTAGGTGAAATAGCAGACTTTTTCATGTTTCCATGCCATCATTAGCTTGATAAACTTTAAGATTTTCTCAAGTTTCGAAAATTTTTCTGACTGCCGCCGGTGTAAGATTGGACGAATACGTTATATTTTAACTGTGAACATTTTTTTAGGTTTGGCAGAGTTCGTAGCATGGTGTGCAGCACTGTTTTAAGCATGGTCCTGGCACTTGGATGCTCTTGCAGCCCTTCTTTCACAGTATTCGTGATCCTTCGATTCTGGATCGGGACAACTATAGTTACCACGCAAATTGCAATGTGTGTTTACAGTAAGTTGTTTGTGGTGGTTTGTATAGGCTTATCTTGCTTGTCAGCATTCAGCAACCGTGGCAAACAACAAGAACGATCCAACTTTGACATCAAAATAAGGCATACTGGATCAAACATCTATAGCGTCAACGACAGCTGACAAAGCTTCTCCTGAGGAAAGAAGTCTCCAGACAATTTTATTACTGTGAGGAAATTAAGAACTGTAGACGGTTTTTATCGTTCTTATACAATGCGTTTTGTTCTGATAATGTTGTAAAAACACCACAAAAAGCAAAAACAACTTGTTCGACTGCTGCATAAGACATATGTTTTCTAGCATCATTCCACCAAAAAATGAATCTACAGAATTAGGTAATAAGCCGAGGAAGCCACGAAGTAATCGATAACGAGTAACAGAACGCCTTTTGTTAGACTTACCAAGCTTTAGCGGAACCATCATGACTCCAGCTATACGCAGCGTTAAAGGTTAATTTTCATTACTTGATTTCTTTTATACAGTTGTTCACGTCAGATTCAAGGTCTGTATTGCGTGGCTTAGTAGAAAAATATGCATTTTAATCAAATAAAGCAAATACTTTTAAAATATGAAAGAGGAAGTTTTAATCAGTTGTAAATAATGAACGATGTTTTTGACCTCTGGGCTTAAAATGTGAAACCAGTGCAGCTCACCTTGCTTCTGTGTGATAAAAGTCGCGAGTGGTTTTTCAGCGCAGCATTCAAAGCGTCTCAAGCGAAAATAACATTATATTTCTGGTGTATGCAACTCGTCTTTGTCAAGGTTATCATACGCTTAAACATATATTTTTGCAATCAGTTGTGGAAATTGTTGGGAGAAAATGGCGTCCACTAATTGGGCTACAGCTTGGAGTGGTTTCCGGTCTCGGATATATGCTGCTATCTCTGCTGGGATACAGTTTTCGTCATTGGAGGACATTACAACTGGTTATCGGATTGTTATTTATACCCCTAATTATCTGCAGTCCTTTCATGCCGGAGTCACCCAGGTGGTTGTTTTTTTACGCTTGGTTGCTTTGTTTAATTGCAATTAAGCCCAAAGAACATTGAAAATTGCTATGTTGAAAAAGACTGAAGTTAACCACACAATTTTGGAAACTAAATCTTTGATGAGGAATGCGCACTTTTCAGCATAAATATTCTGGCAGTGGTCGGGCGCAACAAAAACTTTACATGGTTTTTACTTGCGACCAACACTTTTTGAAACTCTATTCCTCAAAGTAAAATCGATCACTGATCGTTTCAGCCTCCTATAAATTTTCCTCTGGACATGAAATTAGTTTGCAAGTTTCTCAGGTTTTCTCAAAACCTTTCAAAATTTAAAATTTGCTGTGAGATTTTTGTGCTAATTGCTTGGATGCTTAACATCTACAGCGAGTGTATGTGTTGAACAACGGAAAATATTTAATGTTGTGGTAATAAGAATTCTATAAGAGTTCTCTTTCCATGAAAACTTCCACAACAAATATTTTTTCTTATACAGTATTGACCAGGCTCAAGATGATGCTTCAAAAATTGCCACATAGTCTGTGTGAGTCTGCATGTGTTTTATTTTTTAAAAACACGCTATCAAAATACAATTTTTAGACCAGTGTCAAGCATGCGTTAAGGAAACAATGTAAAGTTACGGGGTTGTTGCAGATTTATGTTCTTGCAAGGCAAAGAAGAAGAAGCTAAAGAAATCTGCCGAAAAATAGCAAACCAAAATGGCAACCAAATCAACGAGAGCATTTGGAGAAAAGCAGCTGTTCGTAGCTACACGGAGGTAAACGTCTTATCTATTCATCTCGGACACAGGGGCGTAACGATGGGGGCCAATGGGGGGCACAATTCCCCGGGCGCCGAATCGCTATGGGGGCGCGGAATCACTGCGGGGGGCGCCGAATGACTGTGTGGGCGCCGAAAAGCCCAACAATGTCACAAGTACTTTCTTCAATACAGTGGATTTGGTTCAGAAAGAGCTCAGGTTCGAACATGGGGGCACCAAACTTGCTTCTTGCCCCGGGCGCCATCTAACCTCGTTACGCCCCTGCCTGGACAACAGGCGTATGTAGTTGAATGCCATTATCTGTGGTCTGCCAACCCAAACCGGCGTATGAAAGGTCCTTTGCTTACATGCTTTATAATTGAAAGAGTTAATTCAAGACTGCTGGCGGTTTACTACTATTTCTTCGGCCATTCGGAATGTCAAGATAGAGCTGGAACGAAGCAGACATGCGTGGTTTTAAGCTCGAAGAAGTCGTTTGCTGTTGTTGCACTGTAGACTTCAATTGTGAGGAGAAATGCCACCTGGCTCGGGTTTGCTTACAACCAGGTAACCTGAGCTTCTGTAAAGTGGATGCGAATTTCATATTTTGTTCACAACGTTGTGAACCTAAGCAAAAGTTCTAGATTTTCATTTAGTGAGATTGCCGGCACCGTACCAACCAACACACTCTGTGTCAAATGTAAGGTAGTATTTTTCATTGCGAGGATATGTTTGCTTTTAACTTCTGACGTGGGACACACGTTTTCGTGCAAACAACGAAGTGATAAAAATAACATACTTTCTTTAGGATTTCTGCCAAACGTTTTTTGTAATTGAAGTGAAACGACAAAACTCTGACATTCTTTTTGGATTTTCTGGGCATGCAGTGCAACGCCATAGTCCATGAAAAGTCCAAATGGAAAGGGCTAACAACGCAGCGTGGATTATTTAAAGTAGTATTCTATGCATAGTATTTGGATTTTTGACAAAGAAAATTTGGTTGAAGATGCGTTGCTAGCTGTTTGTTTGTTTTTTGTTTGTGCAATGTCCAAGACAACATTTGGAATAATTAAAATTAAACGATACTGTTTCATGATGAATACGTTAACAAAACAATGGGTACAGAGGTCGGCAACCCACAGGTCCAGGGACGCATATGGCTCTTTTCTTTGCTGCCGTTTTATGTGATTTTGACAAAAATAATGAATATTTAATGCAGATCTTATGATGATCTTGTAACTTCAAAATTGCGTGTTTAAAAAATTATTTTACTTGCTGATATCCCAGGTACCATACAGTTTTTAATTCATAGCATAAGTATAAGAAAACGATATTCTGAGTAAAGTGTTACCTTAAAAGAGTTTTGTGGCTCTTTTCCTTTTCTGTGGTAAAAAAGACCAAACGACCGTTTGAGTATTTACGTTTGCCGACCGCTGTAGGCGGCGAGATCAAACAGTAGCTTATTTTAAGGCAACAGATTGCTGTTTAGAATCAAGGTTGCTGAGAAGAAAGGTAAAACGGCACTGCAGCAGAGAGACATGAGCTCTTCAATCAATCACCGGGTCAACAATTGGAACATGAGTGTATGCAAAATATAAATATTCTGTAAAAGCTCTTGTATCCAAATTGATTTTTACTCAAATTCGAGTTTATACGCGAAACGTTTTCACAATTTTTGGCTTTTACTTTTTCAAGTAGTTTCAATAACACAGTGGGAAAAGAGTGGTATTTTTTTCACAAAACTTATTAATCTCCAGCACCGATTTGTTTGAAACAAAAGCTTAAATTTATTTGACCAAATAGCAAAAAACTTTGTGTGACACGTAACTATTAGTCAGAGAGATGTTTCTCATAAATGACATCGACGCAAGAGTTTTCTATATGCAGCCCTACTGTGAAAACAAAAACGTGGAAAAGAACGACAAAAATAAAAATGGGTGGAATTGTTTTTTTGTGTGCGGACAAGTGGGAAACAGATCCACAAACCTTTGTTTGCGCTCTAAGCATGCTTTTACGACCCATGCTTCTTTTACTTTACTAGCCGCATTGTACATGAAAAGATCTAACACGCCTAAGTGTCAGAGTGCAAGCAATATGCAAAAATTCATTGGGCAAGTGTATGCCGCTGTGATGTCTTTTTTCGTTTTTAAGAAGAGGTCATTCTATAATCCTTGTGCGGCGTTTTCTTTTATTGCACAGCTTTTTTCTTAAATGTCAATTCGTCTTTCACCGAAATACGCTGTATATCTTTTTTTAGGAAAATTTTGTTTGATAAAGTTTAAATTGAGCTAATTCATACAAAAAATTAAACTGTATACATATCGTTCACTTAAAAAAATCCAGTAAGATATGTTGGATGTCTCCCCTGTAGGATTTTGGAAAAAAAAGGGTTTTGGATAAAAAAATTATATGACAAATTTTTCAGGGCAAAACTTTTAACAGGTCAAATATTTTATTTTAGGAAAAAGGCACTTACAAACTATCTGATTTGTTCATGAGACGAAAGATGTTTCTCTACCTTATGATGATGATGGAATTATGGTTTATTAATAGGTATGATTCGGTTCTTCTTGAGATGATAAGTACGCTAACGAATGCACGTGATTTTGCGAGTGCAGTGTTATTTAGAGGTGCTAATTTTTGAAACACTCAGTTGTTCTGTGTTGCATTTTTTACCTTTTTACCCATTAAAAAAAACACATAAAAGCTAAAATACGAGACTTTATTAATTGAAAGTTTCGCACAAAATTTTGGAGTACAAGATCTAAAATACTGTATTTTCGGGACCATAAGGCGCACCGGATTATAAGGCGCATTAAATGAAGCAAAACTTAGGTAAGTCAAACCGTATTCCACTCTTTCACAAAAACTCTCGAGTGCCGGAGTCGCCACTGGGAGTTTAATTTGTCGTTACATACGAGGGAGTTTAATCTATCGCACATGCCTAATCCGCTAGACACGAATAGAATAAAATAAAAGTTGTGTGCGTGTTTGATTCGGTGTGCGCCAATGTTGTCTGGAGCTCCACGGAGTAATAGGATCTGTGGTATGTGCTAACTTCGAACCACAAACGCTGCTCATTGCAATTGTTGTTGGTCTATTACGCAACACGATGGTCTGTTTACAAACAAAATCGTAACAAGCGATTAAATAAATAGCACCGTTTACCACATAAAATTGGTTCAAGATGAGAAAGCACAACCAGATTCATACATTAGGCGCACCGCATTATAAGACGTACTTTCGATTTTTGAGCAAATTAAACGAGTTTAAGTGCGCCTTATGGTCCGAAAAATACGGTATATAACCAGAGGTGAAAGTAAGCCGGAACGGCCCGGAACGCCGTTCCGGTAAAAAAATTATTGCCGGTACGGCGTTCCGGTTGGAATTTCTACGACGTCTTATTTCCTGAGCAAGGTATTATATGAGTTCAAGGCAAATCATTTCTAGCCATCTCAACGTTCGTTTCAAAGGAACTTGTTCACTCCCTAGCCGAGCACTTTTAAATACCGGTAAATAACCTAAATAAATTAAGCTCTAATTATCTGAAAATTCCCAAAAAGCATTGCGGCCAGCACAAAATGTTCTCGCGGGCCACATGCGGCCCGAGTCTTTAAGCCCCTGATCTAGACATTTCGATAAGCTCAAGAAAAAAATGTAAGTCGCCCTCGATTGTCCTTGATTGCAAGCGGCGGTTTACAATCGAATAAATACAACGTACACTCTTTCCGGTTTATTGCCGAATTTTAGCTGTGCAACATGCTCAGAAAGTGTTCTGCCAAAATTGATAATGATTTCTGGTGTTACTGCGCAGTGGCGCGCCTGAGAGGGAATATTGTGCACCGCTGCCCTTTTCATTAGTTTCATTGTGACTGTTTTTCCTCGGATATCGAGGGAGTTCAGAATAAAGTAATATGTTTATGAAGTGAAACAACTTACTCAGTGAATGTAGCGAGTACGTGTAGACTCAGGGTCGGATT
>JGI24158J21664_10000177_pt1 | contig 47417 bp, 34 predicted proteins | sample Ectturendosymbi3_FD_21664 | JGI IMG/M metagenome (IMG submission 21664) | reverse complement strand
TGAATGAAGATAATAAATGAATGATTGTGCAATGTGCAACTTTTTCCAAAAGTCTGAATCCTCGAAATATCAATAAAAGCGTTTCGGATATCCGGATTCGTATCCGGTTTTCGTTTCAAAGCAGATTTTGGATATCCGTATCCGGTTGCAAACTCACTGTCCTGCCGGATATCCAACCGGCAAACTGGGTAGTGATCATCTCTGGCCTGTTGTGGGTATCTGACAACAAACACATCAAAAAAGTAATTGCCAAACTTCATTCCTTAATCTGAGAAGAAAAATAACTTATAAACAATAATAGGTCAGAAATTTCGCTGGGCACCGGAGTTGGAGCGTCAGAGCTGCGCATTTTGCCTGGAGCTGCAGGACCGGAGCCAGAGCTAAAATTTAAAAGTTGAGGAGACGAAGCTGGAGCGTCGGCTATTTGAGAAGCAGCTCCGGGTCCCTTTCTAGATGCTAACCGTTTTGCCAAATTGACTTAAAGATAGACTTACTTCATCAAAAATAGTGCTCATTGTAGCACACTAAACGCGCCTACTGCAAAAACGGATCTGCGAGTCTTTGATGTTTGCTTGGTTTAGTCAGAACTAAGGCTCTGACATCGTAGCTGGACGGGCGTGGTAGGCTATTACTTGAAGAAGTAAGAGAAAGGTAAAATACCACAACACTAAATTTCTATTCAGAATGATCAAACTGGATCTTTAGGCCTAATCGTAATAGTAGCGATATAAAAAGAACTTAGCTATCATAACCAGTGATGTGCTTGAGCAGTGATGGAGTCTCGAGACTTGGTCTCGGTGACCTTGATTTGCGAGCCTCGTCTCGAAGGCTTCACGTTTCGTCTCATTCTCGAAGGATACAGGTCTCGGTCACAGCCTAGTGTCTTGAGTTTTTGAATATCGCAAAGAAATGGCTTAGTAAAACTTCTATAATTGAACAAAAATTTTGTCAGTTGTATTTTCAGGTAAGCAACAACCAAGAAAGGCCGGAAAAATGCCAGAAATACGAAAAAATTCAAATAACGATCGACAACAACATTTTTTGAAAAATTTCGGCAAAATCTACGATTTTTTCAGTCTCGAGTGTCGGTTTCGAATTTCAAGTTTCGAGTCTCGAAATTTTTGATGAAGTCACGGTTTCGAACCTTTAACCAAGTCTCGGCCTCGAAGGTTACGGTGTGAAGTACATCAATGTTCCTAAGTCATTTTTGTCGAGCCAGAGTCACTTAAAACATTTTTTGAGCCTAGTCATGACTTGGTCGAGTCGATGAGACACAAGAACTGTCGAGTCGTTTCGAACCATTGATTTGCAAGTTCGAGTCAATGTCAAGTCAACTAAAATTTGATATTTTTTTTTGCTACAAAATGGCACCCAACCAGCTACAAAATGAGGCCCAACAAGCTACAAAATTGCCCCCAAGGAGCTGAAAAATGGTCTCCAATGTTGGTTTGGTAATTTTGATTCCAGGTTATTTGGATTTAAGTTTCTGTAAAAGTAGTTTCCATTTTGCTTCTCACAAGTCTTGCCCAACCTTTTCTGCAAGAAATATATTTTCTTGCCTTTCACATGTGCAAAAAGTGACCAGAGATTAACACGCATTTGGACGTAAATGTTGTTGCATTCTAGTATTTTGATGGGTTTGGATTTTATAACTTCTGCCCATATTTGGACTAGTTTTGATAATTTTGTTTTGAAGTTCTTCACAAATTTCGTTTTAGTTTTGGGACTGCATATTACTGTACTGAAAAGTTTGGTTCAGTGAAGTTTTTCAAATCCGTCGCGATTGTAGACCTACATTGTGTTTGTTTAAAATGTTGAGCTTTATCTGTGACCAGCAAAATGTACACAAATTGCATTTTATGGCGCAGTGTCACTTTTGGCCCTTTCATGCTTATAAACAGTCTCGTGTAAGCTTGACATATCGCATAGCTAAGTATGTTTTCGAGCCAATTGCATCAAAACGCCTGTTGAAGTTTTGCCACACCAAACCTTTTTATTAGTCATTTCTTTAANAACACTGGCTTCATTTTAACATTATCCATAATCTAAGATTTACAATTTTTCATTGATCCTATCCATTGCTACACTTTAGCCAAGCCTATCTAGCTATGCTAATCTACAAACCAAAACAGCATTCAAAACAACAAACTGTTTTACACGACAGCATCTCACAAATTTTGAAATTACTGACCAAAAATTCAGTCTGACATGTCAGTGGTACAAAACAGCAATTTTTTCGTACCGTGTTTCAAGAACCAAAAAGGCAATCAAGCTTGGCATCGTCTAACTCCCAATCAGTGCGGGCTCACGTAGACTAGAGGTAGAGACAGCAGGGCCTAGTTTAGACTGCAGACCACAATAAAGGAGCTAGCCTGTTCTAGCTAGTCTAGAGTACAGATCTCAATGAGCTTACTCTTGCTAACTCTAGTCCAGGTGTGTAGCAAACAACTGCCATAATCTATCCTGAATGAGCCCTATCTTGCTGCACCAGCAACAGAATCATCCTGACAAACTCGGCGTGTCTAGGCTAATAAGTAAACTAGAGAGGAAGCTTGGGGCTGGACTACTACACTGAGGTTGCAGACTTGGAGGCATGGCACAGAAAGCAGAAAAGATTCTTCCCAAGATGATATATTAATGATTGTGCAATGGGCAACATTTTCCAAGAAGTCAAAAGTGACTAAATTTTATTTCACACTCTGAATCCTCAAAATATCGAGTAAGCCGTTTTGGATCGGATATGCTTATCTGTATACGGTTCCCGATTAAAAGCAGTGTATGAATATCCGTATTCTGTTGAAACCTTATAGTATCCTGCCTGATATAGATATTCAACAAGGAAACCGGATAGTGATCATCTCTGGTGTACTGTTTGCCACAGTGTAGATTAAGGCAGGCTGAACTTGTGGAATTGACTGAAAGTGAAGGGTGGAGGTGAAAGAAAAAGCTAAGAGGACAACATAGGGAAAATTTTTAATTTTGATTTGACTCGACATTACCCCGAGCTTGCAAACCAATGACTCCACAGTTTTTGTGAATCGACTTTGACTGGACTCGACCCTGACTCGAATAACCTTTATATGACTCTGATTCAAGTCTGACTTAAAGGGCGTGTGACTCGATTCGTGAGTCGATAAATACGCTACATCACTGCTAATTTCTACGTGCATAAGGTTACAGGGATGATGGATGCAGGAATTGGACTCCGGAAGTACTACCGTGCTGGGACATGAAATCGGATTCTCGATTCATGACTAGAGTAAAATATCTATAAAGTCCCTATAGTAACGTTGGACTAGAGAGCCCACTTGCCACGTGTGGTCTATAACAAACAAGTGGTTTGTCAGCGTTGTTTGCATTTCCAACTGCTTTTGAATTCCAGCTATTGAAGCGATAGCTGAATTGCACAGAGCATTTTTTACATGTTTTGCTGCGCTAGAGGGCACGCGTGATTATCTTTTGAAAGATTTTCTCTTTTTGCATGTTTATGAGAGGCGAAAGCTGGCCTTATTCCTCAGGGTTGTTGGTCTTGGTGCCACTACTGCCGCGGCCTTAGTAACGCTACGCCAGTAAGTTCGTTTAAGACGGTGTGCAGATACTGTAGCAGAGCGAATGTCAGTTTCGACTTGATGGTTTGAAGTATTGATACTGTGGTGCGTTAACTGAGTAGTTAGTATTTGCACAAATATGTGAGATATAGTTGGAACTAAACATCAATTGTCATGGCATTAGAAGTGGAGGAATATTTATTATATATTTTTCTTTACCATCAAATGTGTAGGCCTACTGTGTCTGAACAGGTGAGGCAGGCACATTCACATACAGCATGTGAGAGAAGGAAGTGACATGACAATAGAGGTATGAGGAAAGCACTGCAGTAACTATGACTCTACAGAACAACAGAAGCATGTAGCAGAGGCAAAAACACTAACAGGGTTCCCACGTGGTATTGAAATGAAAGTATTGAAAAAGGATTGAATTTGTAAATCGATTTTCAAGACCTTGAAAAAGTATTGAATTTGGCCAAAATGTACATTATGTATCAAAAAAAGTATGGAAATTCTAAATGTGAAAGAAATTTGAAGTGTCTGACCAGAATTTTACTGTAGGCAAAGCAGTTCATTATTTCTGCAATGTGCAAAAATGAGTTTCATGATTAAGATATTCTAAAAATGAAGAGAAGTAATGGTACTGAACTTTTTAATAGTATTGAAAAGGTATTGAATAAGTATGGAAAATGATTTTTAAAAATGTGTGAAAACCCTGAAAAAACAATGTTTATCCACACAAGTTGTGAAGAAGCAATACAACTATTATCCACAAACCATGGATAATAATGGAATATGAAAGTTTCATGTAGGTTCTGCCAGGCACGATATATGCTGATGGTCATCCACGAATAAGGTTGAAAAGGCAAGGATAGAGACAGATTATACCAAAAAGTTTAACAATCAATAAGTGTTGGATACATGAAAAACAATAAAGAGTGGATTGTATAGTTCTAGAGACAATAACATTTGATTTACACTGCCATGACATACATCTACCTATTCCTGCACTCTCAGAAGCATAGGTACTAGGGTAGAAGAGTTTTACAGCCTGATGTGGGTCTAGCTTACCCTAATCCCTATTTTTGCCAGCATTTGATACCAGTGTTTCTCGACCTGTGTGTGGGTTATAGCATTGTTTTAGTGGCCACGTATTTACGACAAACATATGTTACAACAAGGCTTTTTAAGGAAAATGTTAGGAACCCAGTATGGACCTGTCGGGACCTAAAAATTTCTGACTAAAAATATGGACCCGAATTGGGTCTCTAAAGCACCTTAAAAACCTGTGTTAGAATACAGTTATCTAGACATCTAATCATTACAGTAACAGTATAGAAACATTGATTGTGTCCAGCAACAAAATCTCACTGAATTGCATACAGGAATAAATTCGCTACTTTGGGATAATGTCACATGTGTGTTTGCTTATGCATAAAGCATAGCGTATGCTAACAGGTTAGTAAAGTAAGCAACACAATTTTTATAAAAGGTTATCAGGGCCACAAAAGGAAAAAGTTAAGAAACACATATCATTTAAACGCTACAACGAAATGTGTAAAATAGTGTTGTACAACATTTCTTGCCTGTTTGTAGTGTGTGTAATTAGCGTGACATAAGCATCATGGCCTTGGAGAAAAGAACATCACATTAGTTGTGTTCTGACTGTTAAGTCACTTTGTTGGTTTTGCGGTCCAATATCTCTGATTAACATGTTGGTAAGTCAAGGTGGTAACATTCTTATTTTTTTGAGGTTTGGTTCACTATAATATTTCTTTGAATGCATAAAATTTGACACTCAAAGGTACTTGTTGATTTGTGAAAAGGGTGAAAACTTTTCAACAGGTGTGTTTTCTTGTTGTTTGTGTATAAAGCAATTTTTATTGAATCATTGTTTCAGGACCATACTCATTTGTTGCTTTTTATGTAGTTAGAGAAAACATGGTTTTACTTATTTTTTGTGTTTACTTGTTTTTGTTTCTAGTAGATTACAGTGGTAATAATTCTTGGATGATAGTGTTCTGAATAGTTGTAAGGTTTTTGTCTTATCATAGGAGTATGGAACTGGAAAACCAAGAATAAAGGACGTTTTTATCATACTACTTTACTGCTGAAGGGATTTACGACATTGGTACATCTTTTTCACAAATGGATGTAGAAAAAGAATGCTCACTTTTAGGGACTTTATTTCAAAGCATTGTAACTGATCTCAAGGTATAAAACTGCTTGTTAATAGATATTTGGAACTTGTATCGGTGATTTGTTTTTTTGACTTTTTGTGAATGGTAAAGGTTGGATGTTTGCTATAGTAACAATATACTACTAGCATAAAATTAAAGTGCAGTGTTGAACGCCAAGCTTTTATACTAATGTTTACAATTGGAATTCCCTCTTTGGTCACATGCCTGTGTAAAGGAAATGAGCTTGTATATAAGGTTATGTTGTAAATATGAATTCTTTGTTGTTCATCAGATGGCTTTGGTAATGTTTTTTGTAAGTAGAAAAGTGTGCATTGAATGTACTTCTACTTTTACCCTAAGCAGCCTTGGGTCTATGGTTCCATAACTTTTTGCTTTCTTTCAAAACTGGGTTTGCTGCTGAAAATAAGTTCTTTCTTCAGCAAAATCACCAAGTGTGACTTAAGCAATATTGTGTCATTGAGATGGGTGAAAACATACTGCCACATTGATATATACCAGGATTTTACTGCTGTAATGATATGTAACTGATTAGATTAGAATTGATATTTTGTGTAGTGCATACCAGGTAAATACCACATTTATTCAATTGTAAGCTGTGACTTTTGTGTTTTTTCATCATTTCATGTGGCTTAAATTTTTTTTCTTTACCTTATCAAAAAGTCTATTAGATGATGCTAAATTTTTTCTTTTCTATGTTTTGTCAATCAAAATTTTCGTGCATTCTCTTTTTCTTTTCAGCATTGTATGCATACTCTGTCACAAGCGGATTGTGGTGAACAGAAAACAGTTGTAGTGGTGTAAGCATCATTACCAAGGATGCAAATCAAATGTGATATGTGCTAGTATATGAAAGTATCTCAGAGTCTTAGGTAACCTATGTTCAAGTGGGGCTTGTATTAATTTTTTAACATTATTTCATGTGGCTTGCAATCAATGGTGGCTTACAAACAACTGTTGGCTTACAATTGAATAAATACAGTGTTAAAGCCTTCAAGTCATGGTTTGTCAAATATGGATTTGTTGATACTTTCAGGGAAGCTCGCCAGCATGGGAAGAGTTGGTTACAAGAGGCAACAAGCTCCACACTCTCTTGAGGTATGAGGTATTGTGTACATGTGCTTTACATGAAAAATCTTTTCATATTTTGTTAACAGATAGTTCTTGAAAAAGTTCAATTTGATGTGGTTAATCTGGGAATGAGGCTATTGCTATGTATACTACAGATATTTAGTTAATTGATTCATAATTTATGGTTTCAGTCTGTGTTATTTGCAGATTGCTATTTGTTAGCCAAAAGCACTTATTGCAGACTAGCTATCCAGCAGCTAAATAATAAATTTTTTCATGCTGAAGTATACTGAAAACTGATAATATATGAGGAAATTCTTTGTTGATGACTGCACAGTTGCATTGGACTCTTGCCTGATCGTAAAACTTTCACCATATATTGTTATTGAGATTTGTTCATCTGTATGCATTATAGCTATATTTTTATATATATAATATATATATTTCATGCTAAACTTGTTTTCCACCTATTCCGGCTTTCAAATTTGACTGTCATTTTTACATTGCTCTTGTTGAGATCATGGTATGTATCAATGTTAACAACATCCGCAAAATTATTGGAAATGGTATTACCTGTTATTTCTTGATTTGAGCACAGTGTCTTATATCACCAAAGGAAATCTTGTGACATAACCTAATCATTTTCATACTATGCTTTGCAGCTGATTTCTATACACACATTTAGAAGGTTGTCTTGTTTGTGGCTGCCAGTGATTTGTTCTAAGTTTTAATGATAACCTTGATTATTGTTTTTATTAATGTAATGATAGTGCTTATATCTTTGTTTTCAATTTTGGCTACATGTTTGAGTAAACTGTCCATGAAAACTTGGCCATCACATAACAGGACAAGTATTATTATGTCTTTCAGCCTAAATGGTCATGATCCTAGGTATTTTCAAGAGGCAAAAGACGTTATTTATATTCTGCAATGACAATGTGCACTATACTCTGTTTTTATCGACCTACATTCTGCAGTGTGTGTGTTTATACTATGGACTTCGTGTCTGGTCACAAATAAATAAATAAAATAAATAAATATACATAGATTTGGTGTTACAGTTAAAAGCACTTGTAGTGCAGATGTTGTTGCCTACTTCATATTGCATAATTCATGGTGTGCTGTGCATGTGTTTACGACTGTTGCTATCTTTGCTGTTTTCAAGTTTGTTATGTTTACTGCAGGACAACAAGTATGGCCTTATCTGCATTTGTTGAGTCAATTCAGAAAATTGCTGATGTGGCTACAAATACTAAAGGTACATTGATCAGTTTGTTTAAGTCTGTTGCTTTGCAGAAAGTTGAAGTTACCATGTTTACCACAAATATGGTTCAATATGCCATTGTCTTTTCATTTTTCATATCTAATGTTCAAAGGCAAAGCTGTATTGGCAGATAAAGCTAATTTACATGTAGGTTAGTTGATTGTGTGTTCAATCATATCATAAACCTATTATGCCATAATTGATGGTATAGAAAACAGCATTTTATGAAAGTGAAGGTCACTATCAAAGCACATAGACTTTTCTCTGTGTATATTTTGGCATATTAATTGGATTTGATCTGGCACGCAAACACATCCATGATGAAAAATTACCGTAGTGCAGAAATTTATGTGTTCTAAAGTTGCTGCTAAGTTACTGTGAACATGGTGTGTGGAGTAACGCAGCAGCATCAGTCTGTAAATAACCTGAACTGAAAACAAGTCATTGACTGTTTTGACCATGTAAAATAGCTGTTGTTGATATGAACCAAGTCAATGTTGTGTGAGTCAGTCTGAATTTGTAATAAATTGAAAACATTGGTGCAATGCTGGCAATTAGTTCACAGTACAGCTTCCCTGTGTAGTATTTTGACACAAGGTGATAGTGCATCCAACTTCTTACTATCTGCTTACTTTGCCTCATAATGACCATAACAGAGGGGTAAACATCCTCAGTCCTGAAATTTGCAAGCAGTGCTAAGTTGAAAGAATAAAGCAAGATATGAGAAAGCAAGCAAACTCTAGACCAGTGGTTCTCAAAGTGGTCGATATGGACCCCCAGGGGTCAGTTGGACCATCCAAGGGGTTGATAAATAATTATGGGGTCAGATGGTGATCACTGAATGGCCAGGGGTCAATGAATAACTGCTGGGGTCATCCTTCGCATTAATGAAGTTGAAAGTGGAGAAAATGGTGTGCTGCACTGACAGTTATGTTTTATGCTATGCTTACATCTATAGTTCTAAGCATATTTTCAGATGGTGTATTATTTTATCATGCATTTCAAGTAAAAAGTACTCAAAAATTTATTTTGACACATACTTTCCTTGTATTAGTAACTGTTGGTCTAGGCCACGGGGTCTGCAGAAAATTGTATACTTTATTTGGGGGTCAACATGCAGGAAAGTTTAAGAACCACTGCTCTAGACTAAAACGATTAAATCCAAACACAAGCTGCGGCAAGTAAGAATTCGAGAAAATATATTGTTCCCAAGTAATTGTTTTCACTGAAATCGTGAAACTATCTGACGCCAGTTACTGAACAATGTCAGATATTTTTTCAGTTTCAGTTATTCAAAACTTACTACAGGTGTATATTTTATGGCCGCACAAGCTGAACTATGCATTGAACCTAAGCTGAACCCCAAGGTTCTGATTAAACGCAGTTTAAGTGTCACTGTAATAGAATATAATATATCAATAAAATTATTTTGTGTAAGGTAATTTTCTGCTGGCAACAGATGTGTAAATTATTGCGTTGCATCTGCGTACAGTTTGCTTGCCTTGTTTAGTATTGAAGAAATGCAGCATGCAATTTCCAGTGTGAGTTGTTCCGTTGTCAACCTAACGAACAGAATCGACATTTGCGTTCTTCATCACTTCTGATGAGGATGTGGACAGATGACTGAATAAACCCTTAACAATATTGCAGTTAATGGTCGAGCTGACGTTTTGATTGCTGTCAGCAACTGTCGAATTGCTGCTAACCAATCATGCCATGTCGGCGTTGGTGAATTATCCTGCACTGCAGTACTTGCAGCAAGTTTGCCGATCACGGCGCTCGTTTTTTCGCAAAACCGAAGCGAAGAGTGTCCATGTGCGTGTTGTTGCTAAAAATGTGGCAGAAGTTAAAAATGTTCTAAATGTTAATATCATAATATGCGACAAATAGTTTGTTCAAGCGCGGTAATGCCTTGTCAGCTGAAAATGGAATGAGATCGCCCCTAATAACAATTACCTAATTAAAAAAAAGCAAAACGGCGTGCGCTGTCCTTGATCTACAACCTGCCACCCTAGGTCTGCAGAGCTATATCCTGATTAGGTTGACATGTGCTGTAATTACTGCTGCGATTTGTTACGCTATAAACGCGGACTGTAAAGCACTAAATTTCGATCTGGAATCGCGGCACCAAAGCACTCAAATTGCACCTCGAGGCTTGTTCTGGTTCGTGGTTGCTGCAGTTTGCCAGCTGCTCAGCATGCAACATGCAGCCATTTCTATCTCGCATCGCTAGAGAATGCCCATTCAATCGTTAAGGGGCTCACTTCCCAGCTTTCATTTCTGAGATGCAGCATTGTGCTATAGCGGTTCACTTAAAAGAGTCTCAATAACAGGTTTTACCTGTTTTGCAAGATGCGGTGAGAAATTCTCGCAGACGCTTTTAGCGAGTCAAATAGAACAGCGTGGACCCTGTAGAGGAATTTCTGTCCAAGGCGCCGTTAATGCCGTTTTTGTTTCTTTCGTGGATCAACCAACGGTCGAGATACAGCGCTCGTGGTTTCGCGCACGTGTTTGTTACCACAGAGTTGGCCTTCCAAAAAATTGATCATTGTATCTGGCAATTGCCGTGTCCTTGTTATGTCGATGGCAACAGCGTCGCTTTCGAACGAGTCTGTCACGTGGGTCAGTTTTTCTGCGTAACAATGCGATGTCAGTGACTCTTCGAAAGATCCCACCCTTCGATTGTTCGTCACTTTCACGTCAAAAAAACATATAGTTTTATGGTCGTGCCGTCAGCGACCCAAAGCATGTTATTCTCGTACTGACCTCACCATCAGTCCGACCGATCCAGGCCTGGGTTAATCGAGCCGTCGTCCTTGGGTGGTGTGTCGGGATAATTGTTTTGTGCGCGAGGTTGACTAATAAATATTGATCCCAGCGTTGTTCCGCACGGGATTGATTTTGTCCCATATGCTACTGCGCTGACGACGCTACCGCTCTTGACCAGTCATAAGCGTTTCCACCGATGACGTTGTCAAGCAGAGGTTGGCCAGAATGCGGCCGTTTGATTTCGAAGCGGCGCCGGTTATGATGCCCTGTATCATTTTGGTCTCGCTTGCCGTGCCACTATTGCTGTTATTCTTTACACTGAGACCAGCTTTCGCGCTGTGCTCCACTCTTCGCGGAAACTGATATCTTTTGCAAAGCCTCATCACGAAAATATGTGTGTGTAAGGAGGTTTTGCGCGTTGCAGCAACAAAGGTGATTACGGGAAAGCTGTGGTTGGCGCGAATGCGTATCTGGGCTGTATGTATAGGCTACCCAAGCTTGATCTGAATGCAAGCGGCGGTTTGATACAGGTACAACCAATACTGGGGCACGATCACACCTGTAATTTGCAAAAGCCGAGACGTTGCGCCGCTCTCTCCCTTAGCGTTGCATAAAAAAGTTCAGCTCATTTGGTTTCGTTTTGTTGACGAACTGTAGTGACTAGTACCTATCACTCGGGTGAACATTTTTTCCATTCGTTACCGTTACAAAAGCCACTTTTTTGTGTCAAGTTGTTGCTTCAAGTAAGCTTGCTTGCTATCATAAGCTGCTTGTATGGCTTATGACCAGTGACCTGTAACCGTTAAGTCATTGTCCGACTAGGTTTTCGTGGAAAATAAAGCTTACATCTCGATTTTTAATTTGCATTTCTTTTTCCTGAAGATAGTTCTAAACTTGCCTTACTGAAAAACCGTAGCAATAACGTCATTCGTCCAAGGGAGCATCGTTTCTTTGATCACGAAGGTTTTCTAGCGCTCAAAGCGCCTGCTGTTCCCGTAAGCTTTAGGAAATAAGTATTGCGCTCAGGCACTGTCTCTGCTGACAGCGCATGACTGAAGATTCGCATCCTCATCCTGTAGCAGTGTGGTGTCCTGTTAAATACTGTACATCCGTCCGCGCCGATCTTTGACTCCGTGCAGTAATTCGTGCGCATTGTCGCGATAACGTAAGCGGAGGGCGTATCTTCGCAGTTTTATTTCAAAATTTGCATTGTCGATTACTTCTCGTCAGGCTTTGGCGCGTTTCAAAATCGTTGGTGTATTCAGTATTCTGTCTGGCAGCCTAACACATTTGTTTATTTCAGACGCTTGCCGTGCTTATGTCACTTGACCGAACACGTCTGAGTGTGCGGCATCGCGTGAGGCAAAAGTTTGCTGCGTCAGTTACGCTTTTGTGACACACATTTTTAAATTGAATATTGTTGTTGCGTTGCCATGGATACCAGGCTGATTGCTGGTCGGCAACTCACGCTCTCCTTATTATGTTGTAATAATCTTTCTGCCAGTTTTTTTTGCTCGCTTATGTTACGTTTCTGATTTGCTACTGGTTGATAAGACAATACCCACCTAATCCGTGTTTAAACAAGCAGAAGAAGCCGCTACCATAAAAATTGGCAGAAAGTTGCGGTGTTCGTGCGGTGAGGGTCACAATCAAGGACCTATGGTCGGCGCACTGCTGTTTGCGTGCGGAAGGTGTGGCGGCGGACGAAAACACGATCGCAACACAGCTCGTCTCATTCACGGTTGAAGATGTTGTGGTAACGTTCGTTATTCGAAAATACACGGTTACAATAATGATGCTTACTATAAAGAGTCCGCGAAAACGAAATTCGATCTGTCTGGGCTTATTCGGCGTTGGCACATTTGCTCCGCTGCCTTTCACCGGCGAAGCTTCGGAGCGCTGTTTGCTTTGCCATTTTGTCACCGGAAGAAGCAGGCCGCGTCGCTGGCAAGCCCTTTTCACGCGCTCGAGCCAATGAATTTTCAGGTGTTTCCGTGTCCAGTCGATTACGTAGTTGCGGTGGCCGTCGACAAAAGCGCGATGAAACAGTGGCCAGGTCGATTTGAATGTCGCCTGCGCCTTTTGCTAATGATGGCACGCGATCGTTCTGTTTTTCCTTTCACGTTGAAAGCCATCGCGCGGTTGCTTGTCTCACCAGACAACAACAACAAAAAAAAGAAAAACATTTCACTTAGGGCTGAAACAACGCCGCACGGAAGCTGTCAGCGTTTCGTGGATGTGTTTTCTGAAAAACAGTAGGTTAACAACGCGACAGCAGTGATTTCTGCGCGAGGCCGCGCTTCCGTTCAGAATTAAATGCGGTGTTCGTGAAAGACGATAGTGATTCATCATCGTCTCACCTCCGCAAGACCTACTCACATTCCATTTGCCAGGCGAAGCGCTGGGCACTTCGTTTTGTTTTGTCCGCGCAGTAAGCTCAAGCGTTCTTGCCAGCACAATAACAGATTTCTGCCTTGATCCAGTGAGTTGTAGCTGGCGATGAGGATGGCCATCTTGATCTTTGACAAAGACGCGAAGTCCGCGTGGATGATAAAGGTTTGCAGAAAAACCGCTCACGCGTTGCAATTTGGTCCGCCATTCGTACTTTTGATTAGCATTTTCTTGCCTGCTTTAATAAATGCAGCAAAGTGTGTCACGGAGATTGTCTTCACATAAGAACCTTTGTGAACAGGAAAGTAATAAGTTTTTAAATGTTGTCCGCTAACCGCTATCATTAGCGAATAAACGGCTGCTGGCTGCAGCGGCTGCCAACCTTTTTTGCACCACGGGCCGGTTTTAAGCCTGACATTATTTTGCGGGCCGGCCCTCAATGAAATAACGGATTCTTGGCGCGTAAAAATTTATTACAACTCATAAGTCATCATGACACTGATTCAGCGAGACATCCGGGGTTGTTTTACCGCGATAAGATGCTCCCACCTGTAAGGATTACGTTTGTCAATGACACACTCAGTGCGTTACTTATGTCAAGCCTACTTCGTGATTTTCTCGTGGTTTTGCAATTTTTGGAGCAATTTGGCCTTGGTCCTGCACGGCAAAGTGGTTGCAGCCATCTGGGCTGAATGACCGCGCGGTCCACAAGGTAGTCAGTCCGATAGCAGTAATTTATATTATTGAAATTAAATACAAAAGTTCACGACTTGTACAACGAAAGACCAGCAAAATACTTAAACGAGTTTGCATTTGCAGTTCGAACGATTTCACTTCACAGTTGCTAACTGTCAAATGTTAATAAAATGATAACGTAATCATTTTTTGAAAATCTGTGGACGTATGATGTAACATTTATCAAATTTTGATATTGTGTGCGTCTTGATAAGAAACTTTTTTGTAGAAAATAAGGTTGTGAGATTTTGTTATTAATGGTATACTTTTCCACGATTTCACTCCTTTGTATGTTGAGGGTCGTTCTTCGGAGGTTGTTTTGCTTTGGTATGCGTTACAGGCTTCTCTGCTTTTGGCGGGTCAGTTTGGTTGTGGGATAATAGTATGTATTCCTGTGTAATGGAAGTTGTTCGTTCCTAATTCCTAACTGTAAATATCTTGAATTTCGCGAATTTGGTCTGACTGATGAATTTCATCGGTCGGTATGTGCTGATTTCCTTAACCTTTTGCAAGGTATCGTGATGCTTTATTGTTTTCCATAAGCAAGAGCTGTCCAAAGTTGTTCTGCTGTATGTTCGCCCTCTTGTGTGTTCGCCAAGTATACCAAGTTGCAAATGATTGTAGATGATAGCAAAATACACTGATCGCAACTGTTCAAAGTCAAGCAAAGGCTGAAGTTTGAAAAAAATACCATTGCCGTTGACCGCGTTGTCGCTGAAAGCCGTTGTTTATGTTTGAAGATAGAGCAATGTGTCGGCACGGTTGACTGACTTCTCCAAACACACGCTTGGGTTCACGCGAAAAGGCAGCGTTAAGGACAAAGGATTGTTTTGTAACGTCACAGTCGCATTGTTCAGCCGATGCAAGTGGGTAAAGCCTGGGTCTGGTTTCGCCCAGTTACGTCCACTTGCACCGTGTCTGTCGAAGCTCGCCGACGAGCTCCATCTTGCGCACAAAGCTAGGAAAAGCGCGTGTGCCACCGCAGGGACATCTGAGTTGCAACCAGATCGTTCGAATGCGCCGTTTTTGCCATTTATGGAGTTCCTTGTCACCGACCCTTCGCATTGCTGGAATTTTGGTGACGTTCCACATAGCTTTGCGTTCTGCATTTCAGTAGAATTCGCCCTTGGTAATGCTCAACATTCCTCAACGGGGCATGCTCGCCCGTATTTCGCCCACGTTACGAGTATCAGCGAGGTGCAATTTGACAAAATTGCTTAGACTGCCTTGCATAATTGCATTCCAAGCGAAGTTTATAGCCCTTCTGTCCACAGGGTGAAAATGGAACAACCGCACTAGTCGCGGGCGACCTTCGTCCCAGTCTATCAAGTTTGTTTCAGAAATCTTCGATATTGGTTGGCGATCTGGATCATATAAAAAGTTTTCAGCAGACTTGCTGTCTACCTTGCATTCGGCTTCTCTTCACGTCCAGCCGCCATGGCGTCTGTACGTCAAACAGACAATCTAAGCGGCATATTTGTATCACACCGTATTGTAATTAAGTGCACACCCACCTAACATTGCTTGGCGGCAGTGCGCTCCAGACTAGATTACTGTATCAAGCAATAGCGTGTTTATGGCGTGGACGTCGCGTTGCTGTTCTTCAGCTTAAGTTCGAAATTTGTGGTAATTCCGTCAAAACCAAAGCGAATGTCGTGAAGAAGATAGAGAAGTATGTGAAAAGTTCAAATGTGTCGATTTACAGCTGCACACTACTGTCGCCGCAGCAACTCGCATGACCATTGCTTTTTGGCCAAGAGTGGACAGTGGCGTAGCCAGCTCAAAATTTGGGAGACTTAAAATTTGGGGTGGGCTAAAATGTTTGGCTTTAAGCGAGCAACAGTATTTTTGTTTGGACGCTGCTTCTCAAAGCACAAAATTACTAGACATGCTAAAAATTGGGGGGACAGGACATGGCTCCCTGGCTACGCCTATGATAGTGGACTGCCTCTCGCGGAGTTTAAGAGGATTGCTGCGTGTTAAATGACATTCTTTCGCTGCGAAGCGGTACGACGGCCCTTACGAAATTTAGTTTGAACCTTCGCGGTAACCTTCGCGGTACCGTTCTGTGAAAGCAGCAGCTGTGTACCTTGCTCATACGCCCGGACCTATACTAGCGACTTTACTTTGACTCACATCACGATGAAGAACGCGACCAATGAAAAACGTCCATCCTCGAGTCAAAACAAAAGCCGATCCAGTTTCTAGCAAGTTCGTTGCGCACAGTGTAACTGTGAAAATCGGTATAAGTTGGCCGTCCGAATATACTTTATAAAGTTATCTTTGCACGGACGTTTTCGCTTCAGGAAAGACGACACAAGCTTATCTCAGCCACGATGGATGCAAGCTCATGCGTGTTGCGTCTAGTTTGAATGTCTTGTCCGATTTCGCGTGACAAAACGACTTCGGATCAGCTCGTTGTTGTGCGCCTCCATCGGGGAAATTCGATCGATCATGTCACTATAGCCCGGCAACAGCAGGCAACGCCTTTCCAGCGTTTGTTTTTTAACCCCGCACACATTCAGCAGCGTGCGTGACTGATCACTCAAACGCTGTCGCGTGCTGCATAGGAAGTGAGGTTTCTGTTCTGCGAGTGACGCTTCGGTGCACATCCGCAGGAAAGATGCAATCGCGACACGTTGAAGAGATGGCGCGACCCAGTCGCAAGACCGCGCTGCTCACCACGCACGTCAAAACAAAGTGTTTTTTTCAAACTACCGCGGCAGTCATATACCCATTGCTTTTCTGTGGCCTAAGGTTTACCTGATCAAATGAACGACTGACACTTCCCAGTTGCGCCGTCGCTTCGCTTTTGTGCTGTTTGGCAATAAATAGCTTTTGCTCTCAACGTGCCTCATCGCATTGCACGTGTGCCCTGTTTGATTAGCGAGTGCTGGCTGCAGGCTCAGTGTCCCTGCACCTAAAGGTCTGTCTAGATTTCCTGACACGAGAGACTGAATTGACAAAGCGCTTCGTTTCGGAAAGGCAAAAGATGATGAGCTCCTTCCCGTTTCAAACGACGCACAAAACTCGTTTCAAGCATTCCGTACCTCCACCAGAACAAGAGCCTATACTTGCTGGGGAAGAACCATGCAATTCAAGGAATTTCGCGACAGACGCAGCCTTGTGGACCACGCTGTGGCCCTTGTGGGCTTTGCCTATAAACGCTGCTGATTCGCCAGTCGTGCAAGTTGACCATCTGTAAAAAAAGAACACTTCTCAACAGACTTACTGGTGGAATTTGTGACAAGCAGCATTACCTAGTTGGCTTCGCAGATGTCGTACATAGGGCGCAGTTCAACTTGGCTTTGCGTGGTTCAAACTTCTAACGAAGCATCGCTTCGCCACTGTGAAAACGTCTTGCGTAACCCTAGACACCTTCGCTTGCTCTGACGCCATGGTATTTTTAGATTATCAGGTGTTCCAAACCTGACCGCTGTGAATAGCATGCGATGTTGCAACATCGACTACAATATAACTTGAGATTGCGCTTGTTCGTGTGGCCTTGAACGTAGCTTTCGATGTTATTGCTCGTTTAATTGGTTTGTAGTTTTGTGGTTGTCGTCAGGGTACTTGCATGTTAAACGTACGCAGTGTGGACGAATGCAGCGCATAGATGATTTCTAAGAGGATGAAAAGCGAGAACTACAAACTCCTCTTCTTATATCCGAAAGATCTTGAACGGAATTTCAAAACGTTGAAACTGTGTTCTTTTTTTTATCTGGCACGTTGTGCGTTTGCCACACGTCGGATTCATAGCGAAGAAATCGATGTCCTAACCTTTTCTAGCGACATTATTTATATAAAGAGGCAGACATTTCGGGCTTACATTGCACACAATGCAGATAAAATCGCGTTGAAACAGGTTGTTCCGGCGTTCAAGTGACTGCCAACTAATCGAGAGGTTGGAAATCGGGTTACCTCCGGTACCCGTTGTATGTCAACCCCGACTACGACGCCACTGATTCGTTTTTGTCCTGACCGTTTTCGCATCGCCTCGAACTGTGCACCATTTGCAGGTGTTCGCCGCCAGAGCTGTGTTTTGACATTGTCACTTGCACTCCCTTTGCGGTAGTTGCTCATTTCGACTGCAGAAAGCCGCAGCGTAACCTAACAAGTTCCTGGCCTGTCGTTCCGTGTCGCCGATGTACCATGAAGGACTAGAAATCGCGTCGTCTTCGCAGGACATCGGCCTGCTTCAACCTTGATCCTCTTCGTTGCGTTTTGAGGTTCATTTCCCCTACGAGGCATCGGTTTCCGTCAGTGGCTTTCTGCAGTGGTTTTAGCAGCTAGCAAGGGAAAAGTTCGACCTCGTGTAATCGTCTTTCGACGACATTTGCGAGAGCAAAAAAAAAACAAAAAACAAATCAAAATCTTGTTTCGGAGCCAAAACCCTTGCTCCGAACCGTGCCCTTCGTTTCGGCAACTGACATATTGGCATCCCTTACATGTCGAGTTGGTTAAAAGTTGCTTCGCGAAAGCCGCATTCAAATTGATGCAGACGTTGATGCATTGCCTACGACGTGTTGCCATAAGCGTTCTCGAGTCGCTGTGGGATTGCATTACGTCAGACTTTGCTTCATACTCCCGTCGCACGGGAACGATGCATTCAAGGCACGCCATGCTTTCAACAATTTCCGTCTATCTGTGGAGCAAGTGCGCAGTTGCCAATCGAGCATTTGTATGACAAATATTGCAGTGGAATATATTTCCGCTCGGGTTGAACGCGGGAAAACGAGAAGGCTAAATACACTTCACACTGAGCTGAATCGACAGTGACACGATTTAGAAGCGAAAACAAATGGTAACCTGAGTGCTTGAGTTGCTTGGTTTTAACAGAACACCGGAGCTTTTATTTCCTGCCAGCGGGAATTATTTTCTCCGACACTAGCAAGCGAAACCAGCATGGATTTACTGTATTCTTAACATGTCTGGGAGCATCGTCTTCGTTGTAATCAAGCAAAGCAGTCGGGGAAGGTGGAGGAAATCTAACGCTCATAGTTTGTTGTCCAGTTGGTTTTTCGGGAAACGTATTCGAGGGAAGCCGCGGGGGGACGTACTAGTGGAACAGCGTTAGCTCCATGCTCCGTTTGCGCTCCTCCCAATCCTCATCTTCGACTTCCACCGCTCCATCCTTAAGACATGTTGCTGCCTCGTTTTCGAATCCAACACCTCAAGTTTAAGGTTTGAGCAAACGCTTGGTGTGTAGATGTTAAGCCCTTAAATGGCTAAGGATCGCCTGCGAGTGCGTACTTTGGCAGGACTCAACCAGAAGCTTATTCAAAATTAGTCTCGCACCATCACGTTTGCATAGGGTCGCGGTTTGGAAGCCTTTTGTGTTGAACAAGGCTTTCGCGGTTGAGGTCTGAAATTGCTTTTCGGCAAGGACAAAAATATGTTAAAATGTGCGTTTTTTTGTGTTCTTTTACTCACCCGCACAGACACGGTGATATGTCTTGCACACACTGAAGCAGCTATTCAGCTTGCGTCAGCTCCCATGCTGTTGCGAAATGTTCCTCAAACGATAAAAACTGCAACATCTTCAACAAAACGGAAGCAAATCTTAACCCCAGTTCATGTCACCGTCTCTGTTAATTATTTTGAAAAGATGTGCGACTATCTTTTCCTTCAGAAAATCCTCCTACATCACGTGAACGAGACGGGGTCAATGTAGATCGTAGAATGATCGCGCGATTGGCCATAATTTGGTGAAAACCATTGTCGGTTAGAGGAACCAGGCGTCATGCGTGTCAAAGGGCTTGAACATTACCGTGCTTCAACGAGCACGCACATTTGATTAAGGGTTACTACGGCAAATTGCCCTTTCACGAGGGCCGACATTATAAACGCCGAACAACAGGAAGCATTGTTTGTGTAATTCTAACAACGGTTTCACCAGTACATTTCGTCAACGTGTTGCCCCCCGCTTTGTTCTCCAAACACTCCTTTTTCCCGCTCCGAAGTTTCATGATGGCAGGGCGAGCTAGAAGTTGAAGAGCCACGAGCCACGAGCTGCCTGGATGTCCGATCTGATTTTGTTAAAGTGCTCTTTGCCCCAAAGTGAGTCACGCGCAGTGGATGTTCTCAGTTCTAACTGCGATGGGTTTCGCTGTTCTGCTGTCTTCAGTCGGTGGTTTTCCTCGTTTCCTGCGGCTCAGCCTGCAGTCAAAGTTGCACCATTGTGGGGGTTATGCTCTTGTGGCTTTATTCGATTTTGGACTTTGAAAACTTGCCAGGATGTTGAAGAGGACAATGGAGCATGATGAAGATGTTTAATGTGGTGTCGCGCCGCCGTGGCTGTTACTGTTCTTTGCATAGTTGTTGATGGTGTCCTTGTAAATCGTGGCTCGCGAAGCTGTTTAAAGCAATGGATAGCAGTTTGAAAAACAACGGCTGAGTTCACCGGGAAAAGTACAATAGATCTAAAACCACGGCTTTCCGGGCTGAGACGTTTATCAGCGTCGAATGATTTGCGAAGCTTTCTTAGATCAGCCAACGCGCAAAATGCACGTCATTCCGTTTGGTTTGTAACGCTTCGACCTCATCAAATGACGTCATGAGTTGATGACCCCGCTCAATTCATTGTGAATGCCCGTGGGATCTTCTCGACCTGTTCTTCTCAAATTCGCATAGGAAATCTTTTTTCCCGTTGCATTAGGCTGCTGTTTAACATTTTCCAGTCTTATGCATATGGCTGCATGATCTCCTCGCTCTAGACGCCAAAATATTTGCATTTGTCTCGTCGCTGGTCCTGCGTGCTGGGCTCAATCGTGGCACCGGTGCCTCTGAAGGAGCAGCTTTCCACTACTTGACCGTCTGTTTTGCATGGCGTCTGCGCGGCGCGCAGGCAGCAGCGCACCTGTGCTCTTCGTTTACACAAAACTGCGCCTTTGCTTGCCTTGCCCCATTCAGTGCCAATGTCACATCGTGCGTGACTGACGCCGCTAACGAGTTTCTTGCTTCCCGGTTCCTGTGGGTGGGCGATGCTTGAAAATCTCTTCAGGTCGTTTAATTTCTGCACGCTGTGACGTAAACCATAAGGGATTCACGAGTAAATCAAAATGCAAGCGGTTGCCACTTTCGCAAACCTTTTGTTTTCTCGGGTATCTGCATGCGGTGACTGTTAGCTCTGCCGTTGTTGCTGATGGCTCTTCTCCTTTGTGTACGTGCATACTGTTGGCCCTTGCGGCTTTTCGCGTTGTTTGATGCCACTTGCGGCAATGTTCTCCACAAACTCTAATCCTCGTCGTGCTTTACGAGTCGCAAGTTTTTAGCACAACCGTGGGAACAGCCAATATGGAATCGCTGAAATTTACAAGTTGTAATTGGTTGTATCAGGCAGTTTAACAACCCGCGCGACCTTGCTTTGTTTGCTTTTGGAAATTGGCTTCGAACGTCTGTCGAAGGAGCCGCCGTGGTTGAACGATTTCTTCATCGTGTCATAGTTTTGTTGCGCATTCACGCCACCGTCAGAAGGTAATTGCTACAAGCTGTTTGTTCCCTTTCCGTGCAAAATGCGGTGACATTAGCCCAGCCGTGGCTGGCTCAAGATCCTCATAACTCGCCGTGTTGTAAACTTGCATATCGATTCGTTAGCGGATGCGGTTGTTTCCTTATCGCGCCTTCTCCGCTGTCTTTATAACACACGAGCAACTATCTGGTGGCCTGAACCGATGCTGCTAATCGGTTCTCGTGTGCTGCATGCACTTTCGTGAAGTGTTCAGATGGGAGAAACTGCTTTAAAGTTTTTTTGATGTAGATAATTTCGTGAGAGCCGTTAAGTACCGTGCTCATTATGAGTCTGGCAACAGTCAACCTTCTTCGAACGTCGCCCTCCGTTGCGCGCAACAAGCGGGTGTTGTTGTTGCAGAATGCGCGCTGCAACTGGCGATCGATAGCTAACTGTTGCGTGAAGTGTATTTGTTTAGTTGTTGCTCTTCAGGCGCGGACGTCCAAATAAAATGCTTGAAAGCGCAGCGTGCTTCGGTGAGCTTGGTCACGTCGTCAAAATAAATAATTTTTCCCGGCGTTGTTTCACACTGCATTTATTTAAAAGCGAACTCCCAGATTTTTGTGATTTCAAAAATTTAAGGGAAATAATTGGAAAAACCAACTGAGCTTTACGTGACGCACCTTGTTTTTTATGTAAAGAATTACAAAAAAGGTTTTCTAAACGATGTTCATGAAACTTTATAATGCATCTCTCCGACAATTCTGTGTACAATCGAAATGTTTAATTCATTTGTCTTTCAATTTTGTTTTCTTGAAAGGTAAGACCCTGTTAGTTAGAAATATTGTTTGGTGTTATTGCGTGCCTGCAAGCCCTTGTGTCAGAGGTTAATCTTCACCACAATGCGGTAGACGCGGTGACGTGTGTTTAGCGCTGAGTTACCGGATGATCTTCTACATTTTTGCCAGCCAGCAACCCTGCCTGTTTTCACTTGCAGTCTGAAACGCAGTTGCGCGTTTCTATCAATCTCAGGAATTCGCGTGCGTCGATTCCAGTCGGTGTGTTTCGTCGGACTCGTAGCGTCTGACCAAGGTCAGACTCGCGCCCGGCACGGTTTTTGTGTGACCGAAGGCTCTGCTTTATCCAACTCGCAGAAAAATCGACATTCAGCAATTTTCCTTGACGCGCCGCGCACTGTTTTCCCGCATCCGTTTTCAGTGCGTTTTCTGGTCGAACTGTGCCTGCGTCTTGCTGTTTCATGCGATGCTGTCTTGCCAGGTCAACTTGAACGTGCGATAGGTTGTTTGGGTTGTGTCACCCGCTGTCGACTGCAGTTCGCACGACGAGGGGCCAGATTGGTGTGTATTTTACCGGTGTGGTTATATTCTGTGGGAGGACTTACTTGTTAATACGTACTTTAAATCAAAGCAATCTGTTGCTAAGGACAGCTGGCTGGCGTTTTTGGGCGTGCCTACAGCACGCATTGCTGCAAAAACCCTAAGACACTGAATCGCAGCAGTGTATCAATCTGTCTTAACGAATTATCCCGGTACCGCGGCTAGACAGGAAGTGACTGCTTAGTTCCGTGACTTGATCTTTCTCCGAACCCTCTCCTTCGTCCCTGTACCATTGACTTTAAACTGCTGCTGTGTTTATGCAGGCGAGTTTTGACCTATTGTGCTGCGCGGGGAGCTTGTTGAATAATGCATAGATCGAACATATCCTTGCAGTCCGAAAGTGCTTGCCTTATAACGCACTCATCGCTGGCCTACCCTCTCCAATTACTATCAGATCAGAATGGATTACAGATCGGTACAAGCGCCTGCAATCGAGTTTCAGCTTGGACCGCTGCCATGCAGCGAAGCTGTTTTTTTTGCCTTGATACTGACATGTGTTATGCTTCGGCAGTCGCTTGAGGACCGTGGCCAACTACTACGTGACGTCATTGTCCAACACACAGTAGCTTTAACGCAACCGTAAATTACGAGTGTGGGAAACAGCTACGGACTGTAAAACTGTCAACGTTACGCTGACGACCGCCTCCTATCTGTTCAAACGCGCCAGCATTGCCGATCAAAAAACTTATTAAACATTGTTGTCACAACGACAAGCCAAGAGATCAGCACGCGCATGGCAAGTCGTGCGCGCCTGGATCAAATCAAATTCCATTGTGCGGTTTCTTCGGATTGGATTCCTGGCTGGTGGAGCTAGCGGCATAAACCCAGCTGCGCAGCCCTGAGGCATTCGCGAACGCGAACTATCGCGGAAGTTGCAGATTATGTCAACCTGCAGTGAGAATGCTCAAAATAGTCTGCAGTGTCTTGTGAAGTACAAATTACATCGTTTTAATGCATCAACTGCTGCCTCCTCATACGCCTGCCATATGAGGCAAGCAAGTTTGGCCACCCGAACGCGAATACCTCCTTAACAGTCGTAAGCCGACGACGGATTTGTTAAATTGATAAACAAGGCGACCGTGTGGAATGATTTTATGAAATTTATGTTCGCGTGTGAAACGACTGAGAGAAGTGACTAGTTGTCAAGAGAGAGCAAAAAATAAACGCACGCATCATGCGCGGCCTGCCTTTGCCTGTGGCGCGAAAGGTCGCAGCCCGTGCTTTGATTGTGTGCGAGCGATCGAACCTTTCAGCGTCGCACGTGTGAAAGTCGCAGCGGCGAAGGTTGCACGCTTAATCGCCGCACCGCCGATCGACTCTTGCGGTCGCGCAATGAGATTCCTGCGCTTTGTCGCATCGTCCCACTCGACCGCGACGCCCCGTGCTGGCATTCCCATCCCGGCGATAAATCGATGGCTGGCCGGCCGCAGTTTGGTCGAACAACGATTTCACTTCGTCTGGCATTGTGCGACGCGCAGTTATTTGTGATTGTCCACTGCTTTCGTATCCCTCGCCTGCAACCGAGTAACCGGTCTCCTCAAAGATGAAAAGCAAGTGTATCCACCGACAATCGATTTTCACCGTAACCTTTGCAGAAACTAGTTACTTGAATACAGAAATGTGCAAGTTTGAATCGTCGCACAAAGATGAAAGCAGAACCTTGTCGGCTGATTGCTCGAAATGATACAACAAACCTAGAGCTTTTAATTGTCGCCTTCAACCAATCGCCAATGTGTCGCTTATAATCACACTGGCTGATTTTATTTAAACTACGATTCAAAATCAACACAACACGGCAACAGTTGTCGGTAACATGGCCAAAATTATATATAGAATCTACTTACGAAACGTCACGTGCCCCGGATGTTCACGGGTAGGACGCATGAAATGTGAATGCAAGAAATAATTTCGTGGAAAAAGGTGCTGATCAGAAAAAAGTTGTTAAATGGGTTCAAAAAGACTACGGCCCATTGTCATTATTCTGCCACGAGGCCATCCTGAAGCCGCATTTATCTTTCTGGGTGAGATGTAAACTCATACTTGCGCTTAGGGTCAGGGCCTGCACAACTCAGAAAACACAAAGGGCCAAATTGATCAACATTGCCGCGTGCCGCTAAAGTCTATTTCATCTGGTTGTTGTTTCGAGAAACTTTGGAACGATTGTTAAATTATCCGAGGCCGGCCTTTTGCAACATTTTCTGCTGAGAAAACTCTTGCGGGCCGAAAGAAAAGCTCCCGCGGGCCGTATGTTGTGCAGTCCCGCGCAAGTCATGCTGTCTTCTGAAGTGCTGCGGTATCTTTCCCTGTATTGTTCAGTGGCAGTCGCCGTTCCTCAGAGACCCCGATCGTCGGTCGCAACCTGGATCGTGCGCCACGTGTAGCGTTTGTCAATCAACGTTTTTATTGTTGTTGAGGTTTGTTATTGGTTGAGGCGACCTGCGGTGGCGCGCCTGTCAATCACTGGTCCCAGCTACTCTCTTGCTTGACCTTACTACATGTTGCAGTTTCGCTCGACGTCAATCATTGTCAAAAAACAACAGAGCCATTAACGTTACTTCGGCTTTCTTGCTGAATTACGGCTTCCGTAAAGGATTTGCATTGGTTTCCTTAGCCTGCTTTGTTAGCGGAAGTCACTTTAACCTGTATTGCCGGACAAATCCATTACGTATCCATCGCGGATCATGCACGCCATTTGCCCTTTCGTCTGCTCGTTAATCGAACAGGTTTGGATCAAACATGACAGATTCCCTCATAAGGCCGGACGCACAAGCTGCTGAAGTTAAACCGAAAGCCACTCGGCGGCTCAACGAAAAAAGCTTGTGGTGGCAGTGGTTGTGTGCTTCGTCGGAAAGGTGAGCGACAGCGGATTTCACGTTTAAAAGTTCACACGGTGGCCGTGACTAGTAAAAGGCCGTGTTGCAACACCGGATGTGGAGATATTCCTATACTAAACGATGGCGACAGCGCTGGCAATCGTAGAGTGTTTACTTTTTTCCTCGCGAAAACCTGGTCGTGTTTGATGTGTTGAACTGTTCACGCCTACCCGATGCCCTTGTGCACCACCTGTGCCATCGTCTGGCCGGTCACTGTTTTTCTTTACAAGTCAAACTTTGAACGCTCGTGTGCACCTCATTTCACCTCGAATGTTGCTGTCGACCCACCTCGATTGTTGCTGGCGACCCTGTCGCCGCGACATATCATCACAGTGTTTTTCTTGAAACGCGAGGAGGTGCGCGATTGTAGCGAAGACGTTGTAGTTTCGCTCGTGCTGGTATCGCATGTCAATCTTGCCGCGAAAAAAGAGACCGCAGGACTGTGTGAATGCTGGAGCAATGTGACTTTGGCCTCGTGCATCGCTGCTTGTGTTGTTCTGTGGCAGTTCGCAGTCTCGTTTCTCTGCCAGCAAATGACGTTGACCCGTCTGGTCAATTCTCCCAAAACGTCTGCATTTGATGTAACCGTGGAAAACGGCGTCACGACGCGGACAGTTTGCGGCGGTCGGTCGCAGTTCATTGCGTGTGAACCCGGGTTCGCGGGACGCAGGCCAACGGTGCCTTGACATCTCTGCGCAAGAGGAAAAAGATTAAACTTGTTCCTATGTGCGGCCAACTCCCGGTCCCGGATTGTTCTGCCTGTGAAGTTGCTAGAAAGTCTTTGCTCTCGAAAATAGACGATCTCGCATCGGCAGGTTAAAAGTTACTGCACTGCAGAAGGCAGCCAATGACCGTGTGACCGCGTTGTCTTGATTCAGCTGTCATTCTCTTTCTGCTTTACCTTTCAAATTGTTTTAACAGCCTGACGTCAAATCGAAGTGACCTGCGTTTGAACCTATTTATACGTCATAGAACTCACACCGTTTTCTTTTTGCGATATTGAAATATTGTCGGAAGAAGATGTCTGTTGAACATGTGTCATCATAATGCAACAGTCAACGTAATGCAGAGACTTTTAAATCTATCATTTAGCTGAAATATCTGTTTCGACATTTTTGTCATTATTACCTGAATGTTTATCAAACTGCATTTCATTTAGCCGGATGCAATACTGGTTTCTGTGGATATAATAACAGCAGCATTATTTTTAAATTATTTTAACAACATTCTTCTTGATGCTCGACTCGTGGGTGCCTCCATAACGTGCCGCATAGCAGTGGATGTATTTCACGTTGCTTGCAAAGCGTAGACGTAGTTCAGAAGCGAAACCCAGGAAGATGCAGTTCTAGGTTATGGTCCTGTGCGAACGCTTCCACAGGCAGTGATCATATTCAGTGACTACCAACCTTCTTGATGCTTCGCACCCCCCAAAAGTGTAATATGTTTTCACACTCCTTAAAATCACTAATTTTAAAGTAGTGTTAGTCAACGTGGTGCATGGAAGCTTCTTGGTTGCGCGTGTTTATAGTTTCAGCGATCTGTTTTCCTTTTCATTCTCAGTGTAGTCATTGAAGCGACACGTACTGGGTCACAGATTTTGAAAACAAAAGCGGGCCATGAGAAGAGAAGGTTGAGAAAAACCGCTATATATATATAGTAATGCTTAATTTAAGAATAAAGATAAAGGCGACCACAACAAATGATAAAGCTTTAGGAATGCTATCTCGCATCCGTGTTTTGGAAACCCTGATTTAAGGGAGCCTTTCTACACGATTGTTTTGAACCAGAGTACCTTCCAAACGCGACTTTATCGTTCTGATATCTGAATAAATCCTGATTATTCGCGCGTATAGACATCGTTTACACCTTGCTAGTGCTCTTTGTGTCCTGCTTGCGATCCTTGAAGACGCTCTGGGGGTGACGCTACCCCTCCGCTTTATAACCACTGGTTTGGGATTTGTTTTCAGCAATATATTTGCGAAAAAGCAGCGTCAGTCTCCCCGTAAACAAGTAGAAACCTGCTACGTATCGTGTTTGCATGCCGCGGCAGCGAATAAATATTTGTTTGGTTTGTTTAACGCAGGGTCAACTAAGGACATCGGAAGCGCGCTGACCAGAATTTGCGTCCGACAGAAAATGGTGGAAAATAAGTTGAAACAATTTACCAAGTAAGCGATTAAGAAGCGAACGTTGCGTTTGACTTCATCCTAGCCCTTTTGATGATGATGATGACATGGAAAGAAAGGCGGTAAAAGCAAATGAACGCTTAGAAATTTTAACCTATCCTGATGCAGCATCACTTGCCAGGAGAACTTTCTTCATGAGCACCAGTGACTTATTGAAACACGATGCTACTTCTACTGCTGGTGCCACTAACGATATTCAGAAAATTGCTCAAATGCTCCCAGCTCAAAATCCTGTTGCAAATTCGAATGCGTTAATCCTCATTTGTAAATTTTAGACCTGTCTGATGTATTTTATTACATGGTGTGTAAGTGCACTTCAGTGCTGATCGTATTACCATGCTGTGTGTTTTGCAGTGCCTTGTCGGAAAACCTTTTAATGCCCATACAAGAGAGGTTGGAGGAATGGAAGAAGGTGGCCAACCAGTTGGAGAAAGACCACGCGAAAGGTGCGTGTGCAGCGTGGCGTCAGTTGTGAATCAAAGCGCGTCACTTGATTGCACTTGAAACGCTCTTGTCATCGCTGTTGTTTCAAATGTGAATGTTTCGTGAAAAACTTGGAAAAAATGCATGACGTTGCTGTCGCGGCCGAGTGGTTTACACTCGATGACTTGGTAACGCTGGATGTTTATGGGCACGCGCACTTGGCACCCTTGCCCTCTTCGTAAAAGCATTCAACGGAATTTCATTGTTACGTCATCAGCCATCATAAAAGAATATGACATCAGATTTTTTCGATATCGAGTGAATGGCTCTTGTAAAATTTAACAAGCTCATTGTTTTATCTGTGGTTTTTGTCTGATTCAAACACCTCGAACCTAAACTAACCAGATTGTGCGCCGACATCTGCATGTAAGCATCATCGTCCCACGCCCAGCCCGTGTTGGGGTTCAAGGGCAACGATTAGCCTGCGTTTCTGCGCGAGAGGTGTAGATGATTACCGCGTACGAGTGAAGCCCGTTTTTTGGCAGTTTAGCGCAGTCGCGCGATTCTTCCCTCGGACATTTGCATATAAAATTGTCTTCTCCTGTTTCTGCCTTATGACGACATACAGTGACGCCAAAATTCAATGGCTTACCTTTTCCCCTGCCATGGCTTTCTATTTGGCTACGCTGCTTACCCCAGTCTTCATTGTTGTTGACCAATACGAACTCTTGTAAATCGTCTATTTTCTCATACTGCCTCTATACGCAAATGATGGCAGCCTGTTATTGGCTTTATATGCAAATAGTGACAGGCTGCATAAAACATGTTCCGTACCCATTGGTATTGGGGCAGTAACATATAGCTACCAGCAGAAGCGATTGTCTTTTTCACGAAGTTTTGGTGAAAAAAAAGCAAGCCTGAAGATGATCTGCGGACAGAGAGAAGTTGTGCTAAAGTTTAATCCAGCTTATTGCACCTGTCAAACTTATAACGATTATTATCAGCTGATCTGGTATCGACGTCAATCACTGCCTGAGCGGATTCGGATTCGCTCGGCAGAGGCTCTACCTCCCACGCTCCCTCGCACAGAGCCTTGTGTCAGCCTCAGGCGCTCTTCAGATTCAGGCCATGAGTAGCTGCTGTCCGCGTTGTTTTCACGAGCGCGTGGGAATTTTAAGAAAACTCGTTCTTCGAGCCTCCGGAACCGAACATGGCTGCTCACCGCAGCTGAAGCTGCGTCCGTTCTCAGAAATCGCCGCGCCGGTTTTTCTTATTTTAAGTTCGAGCCGAGCAATCCAAATCACGCAAACGCATTGAAGCGCGACTGCACTTCACAGCGCTCTGCAGACAAGTCCTTGCTGAGCACTTCGTTTTTACGGCTTTGCAGCAGAACAACCGCGTTCCTTCCCGCCGGCATCCATAGCCCCGCGGTGTAAACCTTTGCACGAAAACGCTTAGTTTTCCTTCCGGCAGAAGCAGGTATTGCGTTGCTTAACTTTGATGCTGAGGGTCAGTGTCAGCGAAGTGGGTGCTTCTCGCAATGTGAGCTTGTTAGCGAAGAGATTTTGTCGCATCGGTCTGAAACTGTAGCTTTCGCAAACGCCCGGACAGACACGGTTTTGTTCAGTCTAAATCAGGGGACTCTAAATCAGGGGTGACGGCTGGACATTTTACGTAATGTGATTGTTTCGGGACATGTTACATCCATTCAGCGAAACCGAATATTTTTTGGTAAATATATCATTGTTTCATGATTGGCGCAATGCTTACACCCCAGGATAAAATTGCTTCGCCGACCGGATTTGGCCCGCGGGCCGCAGTTTGGAGACCCTTGATGTAAGCCCACCTTTGCCAGCCCTACAAAACGTTGCGTAACCTTCCCCTCGCGTTTGCAGAATTCAAGAAAGCGATGCACGAGATCAAGAAGCGCAACACCGACACCTTGAGGCTGCAGAAGAAAGCCAAGAAAGGTGGGTGCGCTGTGGAGGAGGGATGACGTTGATTCCTCGCTTCAGGTCACGTGAAGCGAAAGGTGTTGTTGAAAATAGACTTTCTGCCAAGGTTGCATTTTTGTGGCAAACATGCTCGTCGGCGTGTGTCAGGCGCGCTGACCTGGCGCGACCTGGAGGCATACTGCTTTATTGTTGGTTTTCTTCAAGTTGACGCATACTTTTTGGCAAACCTACGTCTTTCGCCAGGGTTGGGCCCAGGGAAGCATTCGGTATGAATCATTCCTCAAAAATCCTTGCAATCCTCGAAAAATGCGCTTACTGCTCAGTAATTCTGCCCTAGGCTTGGCAGGTGTCCTGTGAAGATAGGTTTTTGATGATTCTGATGGCACCCATTGACTACAATTTGCCTCAAATCTCTACTGAAGCTAAAAATTGATGTGTCTCTCAACTCTCCCCTTTCTCGACCCTCCCCTTGCGAATGACGGGTTTGAATCCAATACTCAAACATTAATGCCTGGTTACCCGTCACTTCATGATCTGAGTAAATCGTTTGGATGGCGACGGGCATTTTTCTGTACCTCCTCACTGGANAGGGGAACCCCCAGGANCGCAGTCAGCGGGGGACAACCGGGCAATTCCCCCACGAAATGTTNAAAAACACGTTTAGTTGTTCGGTACAACAACAAGTTACAATCATTCTCCCCCGAATATTTCAGCTGGTTGCGGTTCTGTCTCTCCCTGTGTAGTTTCGGGTGCACCAAGCAGCAGTGCTCCATGATATAAGCATTTCAGCAAGGTTAAAGTTGATGAAAAACGTGAGAAGCAGCCAGATGTTCAACTGTTCGCCTTGCACTAGCTGTTCTAGCAGTTGCTGACGACCCATCCGAGCGTGACTTCATGCAGTGCTTTTTTCTCCCTGTTGTTCCTGATCGTTCTCTCGGGCTGCTCCTGCGCGATTGTGCCTGGACACAAAAGCAAACGCACGGCATCAACCGCGTAAGCGCCTTAAGTGCAAGCGGACCAAACTGGTCGGAGCACGTTTTGAAAACCGCTTGCCGCTTCGAAAGCTCGCCCGTCGAATTACAAAACATTAAACTGAGCTCCCGAACTCGCCATCTTTCCCTATTTTGGAAAGACGGCGTCGTTTCGCTAACGCGGCGCAATTGTTGCGCGTCGTTCGTGATCCAGATAAGCGTCTGTGCTCGTCCGTCCCGATCTTAATCCCGTCTAATGTTTATTGTCTACACACGAATCGAATAAAGTTTGATGCGCTTAGCGCTCCGCACACCGAGCAACACGATGTTGTTTTGCGGTCACCCTTGTGGGATTCGTTGGCCTTCTAAGGCCGGCCAGCGCTCGATTAAAGCACTGACAGTGTTTTTGTCCGAGCACGAGCGCCCCCTTCAAGCCTGTTAAAAGTTCGGTTGCGTTGCAGAAAATCATAGCACGTTTACGCGAAGTCAGACGGTTTTGTAGCTGCTCAGTGTCAACAACTGCTGTTGCTGCTGCGCTGTTTGCGAGTTATTCCGATACGATGTAGGTCGATCAATTGCTGCATTGTTCCGCTGACACTCGATGGAAATCCGCTCAACATGGCATCAAGTTCATTACATAGTCGTTTGTTTGAAGGGCGTCCGTTCAGCTCGGAGTAAAAACCTATTTGTTTTTCGGACAACCGCTCACAAAGTCAAGTTGCGAAGCAACTCGTTGCTTGTAAACGAATGAATCAGGATACTTGCCATTGACCAAAATGCTTTTTTGACCAAACTACTTCAGATCCATCTAGAAATCCGTCCTTGAGCAGACGCGTGTGTCTATCTAAGCACCCACACTTTTAATATACGTTTACCATCTACCATGGCTTCTTTTTGTAGTGTTTTGTGTGTGTGTGTGTGTGTGTGCGTGCCTCATTTTATTATTTATTTGGACTTGTATTGTCATTATTGTTTCAGGCCTTGGCCTGCCATCGTTGACTGTTTGTAAATAAATAATAAACAAATAAATAAATACTTATCAAGTTTGACACCCCCGGCAAAAAGTTTCAAAATATTTACAAACCTTGATCGGGAGGTCTACAAAGAACGTATTGTGCAGCTGGTGGGTATTCCCCTTTTAGTTAAAAATAAAAAATATATATGTACAGCCATTGTAAGTGGCGTCGCTGCGCGAATGCCATTGTTTCAGCGGGTGACACACGCGTCCTCCCTCGTGCAGCTGTGTGCGCATTGTTTCGCCTGGAATTTTCCCAACCTCACGGATCCTCTGCGAAAACTGCCGGATATTTGCACCGCATTTGGAGATCCGGATGACCTCTCGTTGACACTTTGCTCTTGCTAGCACTCACCTCTGTCTAGTTTGCTGTGAGTGGAGAGCTAAACCCAGGGGTGTAGTGGGGCGGGAACGCGACACCGCACTTTTTTCACAGCACCTGATTTGAAGATGTATATTTTTACTCAGATTTTCTGTGTATAGCTCCGGATGTCGCACAAATGGCAAGCTATCTCTTGCGTAGAACTCTATAGATTGTATAGAATAATTATGTAATTACTGATAATGGTTAGTTCTTGGGTGCGTTCCCATGCTTTTTTTGCTTGAAAATGGTTTGCTTTTTTCAGCGCGTTCCGACATTTTTTTACTTGAAAATGGTTTTGCTTTTTTCAGTGCGTTCCCACACTTTTTACTTGAAAATGTTGTCTTAAGGTGCNTTCCTACACTTTCTTACTTGAAAATGGCGTGTTTTTCGGCTGTGTTCCGAGTGCGTTTTTTTTTGCTGCAGGCTTCAAAGGCGACTTGCAGTTCCAGCTGAACTCAACCATGCACGACACCAACGAGCGACTGCGCTTGCTNGAGGAACACGAAAGGACGGAACTGCGCAACCTCNTGGTTGAGGAAAGGACGCGCATCTGTCTGTTCGGCAACTCGCTGGCTCCGGTCTTGGTGAGTGATCTGCCAGCCGCTGGTCCTGTGCACTTGATTGGGTTTGCTCGGCTCGAAAAGCATTTTGCAATCAAGTGCAGTCGTCCTGCGAGCAACGATGCGAAACAATTGGGACAAACGCCCCGCTGATAAAAAGACGCGACGCCCTTTTTCCACAGGCTGCACTTGGCCGCGTGCTGACGATCGCAAAGCCTTGTTTTTGCATGAGCGACTCTGATGCGCGGGTTGTTGTTTTTCTACTTTTCGCGTTTATTTCGAAGTTTTTCTGTTTTGTCTTGAGTTTATTTCAAAGTCAACTTTGGTTTTCTTTCGAAAGCTGTTGATGATTTTTTTGATCGTTGTCACTTGTCAGGTGTCATGTGGTAAAATTCGTTGTTGATGTTCTCGAGGACATAATCCATCGGCAAAGTTTTCAAAGCTCTATCTTACTGTAAAAAACGTACTTTTAAAAAAAAAATCAATCGTTCTTTTGGTGGTAACTTTCATTTCATTTCTTTGACGACGTTACTCTTCGAAAAACAGGAGCAGCAGAAAGCACAGCGTTTTTTTAATGTACATTTTGTTTTCTTGCCAACCAAAAGCGCTGCGAAAGGGGAAATCTGCCAACTTGGGTGCGCGTTGGTTTTATCTGCGCTTTATTTGATCCTGACGTTGTTTTTCTTCTAAATTAATGGTTCTCAAAGTGGTCGATATCGACCCCCAGGGGTCAATTAGACCATCCAAGGATTCGATAAATAGTCAAGGGGTCGAATAGGGGTCAATGAATAACTGCTGCTTACATCTATAGTTCTAAGCGTATTTTCAGATTGTGTATTATTTTACCATGCATTTCAAGTAAAAAGTACTCAAATTTATTTTGACACATACTTTTCTTGTATTAGTAACTGTTAGGTTAGGCCACGGGGTCTACAGAAAATCGTATACTTTAATTGGGTCAACGCGCAGAAAAGTTTGAGAACCACTGTTCTAAACTGTGTGGTCTGAGATCTTTGTGCTGAATATCGCTCTAGCGAAAAACTTTTCGAACTTCTACCTCATTTAAAATCTTGCGAACCAACCGCGGCCGGAAAATAGGTTAAGTTCGCTGGAAAGGGCTTCGCATTAGAAGGAAAACGCTGTGTTAGTTAATCAGTCAAGGTCTACGACCCTGATGACCTTTCTACTGTCTGGAATCGTCCTCTGGTCGCTGTTCCAATTGCGTCCTTTAAAACTTGAGACGAATGCTGGCAGCCGCCGAATCTACGAGTTCGCGCGTTGTGCGTTTCGCTCAAGCGTCCAAAATGCTGGAACTGGAAGTAGTCGGAAAAAAGATATTTCAACACTGTCTGAACTTTCTTGTTTTCCTGGAAATTTGTCTCGATCAGATTGCATTGTTGGACTAGCTGAGCTACGAAATCGAACTGGCCTCAAACAATGACCCGTCCGCCAAAGNCGAAACGTGCACTTTTTGTCACAGTCCGGTACCAAAATTACCCTGTTTTGACACGATTTGGGTGTTGATGACGTANCAAGCACACAAACAGTATCAAGCGGTTGTTAGGCGAGCAACTTTCGAATAACTCGTTCTGGCGCACTCGTGCAACGGCGCGACAATCTTTCTCCGCAATTGTTCGCGTCGCGTGCAGACCGCAGTGCATTGTCATTATTATGTATTAAGCTTTCGCGTTCCTCGTTTCATTCGTCCTGTCTATGCAAGAACAGCTATTTAGTGCAGGGTCTGGATTTGTTTTTTGGTCGTAGACGGAAATGTTTTTGAAAAAAATTTAAGTCATTTTGGTNAGAATGTCTGAAAATGCAGGCTAATGAACACTGCTACGGCGAGTTTTGACACAACTGTGAGACAAATGACCAAAATGTCTCAGCGAGTAAAACCAAAGTGGACTGCGCACCTCTCGCTGCCACAACGCAGTTGGTCGCAGTTAAAGCGTGTAATAAACCCGGCACTGCAGAAATCTGATGCGTTTCCGGCGTACAGCACCAGGTCGGTTCGCCCAGGAATCATTCAGTGCCAGATAAAAAGCGCCTGGGCGTTTAAAACAAAATGCGGATGACCGCTGATGGGAGAGTCCGCTTCGGAACGTTTTGCTCCTCAACTTTTTGTGCTCCAGGGCGTTTTTTGTTCCTTCGTTGTTCGTTCGCATTTTGTTTTGCTCTTTCCCGTGCTGTCATTCCACTTGGCCGGCAACCGCAGTAGCCAGCAGAAGACTTTACCGCCGGGTGCCCGGATGCTCACTACGCTTCAGCTTAAAACAAAAACTTTGCTTGCCGCGCTCTCTGTCACGCATGACCGCCTTGCGACGGTTCCGAGCACTTGTGATGTCACTATGAGTGCATCGCCAGCCTTCGAGTGGCTCACTCCACATCAACCAACGTATAATTTCTGCTCGGCAGGGGTCAACCGACGCTGCCTGCCGGTCGTCTTGCGTTCGTCGCCATGCCTGGTGCTGTTTGTGCCCATTGGGAAGTTCTGCCCTTGTGCCTGTAAACGTGGAATGAATCGTTCGGTTACCGGTCGCCTCGGTTCGTTCCGGAAAGTTGGCAGAACCTTCTTACGTGCTCTGGTCCGATCACTGTTGTTGGTTAAACTCAAAGGTACTGGTGAAGGGGCTTTCTTTTGCAGCCAGTACCTGGTTGTGATGATGGGGCTTACGGCAGCTGCGCCTGCGCTTGCCACAGAGCGAAACGAAACTGCTCTCGCTTTTTAGGTTCGCTGGTTTATGGCGAAATGCGAGCGAGAGAAAGGGATTTTTCGGCCAGAAAGCGATAAAGCATAAACAACATGCCTGTTCGGGAACGTTTGTTTCAGGCGAAAAGCCCGTTGGTCTGCGGTTCATAAACCGTGGAAAGCTTCACCCCGCTGCTGCACTGCCGTCGCCCTGGTTTTGGACGTAGCTCTTGTTTTGGTTCCAAAGTGCGACCGAAATGCCCGAGAACCCGCCGGACCTTGAACGCTGCAGCCGCGATGGGACCGCCACGCACGGTCGAGCTTGCAAAGCGTCGCGAGCGGTGACGACAGTCGCTCACCACATGTTAAAGATTAACACCCTGGAGGGTTGTCCTGAATTCAGGACAAGCTTGTGTTGTGTTGATCGCCCGTTTCGGGCTGATCTAAACAAACAAACGGCTGTCAGCAGTTCCTTTTCGCCTTGAACTACAGGAAGGTCGCGATGTCAGTGACTTCCAAGCAGAACCGATTTTGTTGATGTAGCGTTTGCGAGTTTTTTTTTTGTCGGAAACAGCCTTTCCGTTTGGCAACAACCAATTAGCCGCAGAGAAGGATTGCTCTTGCTATAATGTGCTGTCCTTACTGGGATTTTCGTTGATGTTGATTCAATAACAAAATGCACACAAGTGCAGGCCTCGTACCGTTATTGTTCAAGCCAAATGCATTTTCGGGTAGGTGGAAGACGGGTTTGACAAAAAATCACTAAAAATACCCCAAGAAAATGTTTGCGACAGATGCACAGTTTGCGCGTCGTTTTGGGCATTTTTGCGCTGGGAGGCAACAGGCATGAATCACTGAAAAGGATGCAGAATTTTAAAGCGTGGGAACGTTTTAAGGTGGTATTTTCACTGGTTTGTCACTTAATTCTCACCGTGTCATGCACTTTCATCATCTGCTCATTCTCCTGCCCTTTTCGCGGTGCCTTAGCAAGCAATTTGTGTTGACCTGGCTTTATTCCCTACGATCCTTGCCATTGAGTTAAGCTCGTGGCTTTGTGAGTTGATGGACCATCATCAACCTCGTTTCCCAGGTTTAGATTTCATTCAGAAATCGATAGCCGTTTGATGTGATGAGAAACCGCATTTGACCTTGATGTGTTCCGTTTAAATTCAGCAGAAGCGCATAAACTATTGGATCTTCGATTGAGCTTCGGCAACACCCTTTAAGCCAACAGCACGTCTTTGCACACCAGCGTAAGCGTTGATTTCAGCCTTGACATCTGCTGTTAGATTTTAACGGACCTGGGCACACAACCCCAGTTGTTATTTGCTAAAGGTAGCAGACGTATCACTTTCGCTGCGAACCCGTTTTGTGCGACGCGCCGACGTCACAATCGCCTATTCGCCGAAAAATCCTGAAGCGCTATAGAAGTCGCCGCGGGGCGTGCGGCAGCGGCGCGAGCGGTGACCGAAATAAGGATGTTTTTTCGCAATTCTGTTTTTTCGCCGATTCGTATCGCTTCTATTGTTTCGTGTGATTAACTTTGCGAATACCTTCGCAACGCGTCACGGAGTTCACAGATAAGCGCAGAAATTGCCCAGTGCCGCAGCGACCCGGCTTTTTTACGAGTTTTTTCTCCTTCCGACTCCTGTTGTTGCGACATCGTCGCTCTCGCCATAAAACTGTTAAACGCCGACGCCTTTTTTCAGGTCATTTGCGCAACGCTTGATGACCAAACATGCAAACACCAGTCTAGCCGGCAAATTAAGCTAACAAAGACTTCATCACATCACCACGCGTTTAGGGGCTTGCTTAACATACCTCAGCCACTTGAAACAACGTGTGTTTCCCGTTTAAAGTCCGGTGCGCGGTGCTGTGAGGGTGCTGTCGTTTTTTGGTGGCCAAGCAAATTGTTCACCCGCTGTCGAACTGCCTGATTTTATCAACGAAAACTCTGCCGTCGAAGAATCTTGCCGAGGTCTCAAGCACAATTACGATCTGCGATAAACGCGTTGGAACTCTTGCAAATGCTTCGATTGTCAACATGCGGGCGATAGAAAGTCAATAAAATCATAGAAATTCAGCTTTTTATGGAAGCTTTGCGGCAGTGAGTGAGAGAAGCGGTCGAGTTTGTTCCGCCGCTGAAGTTCTTCTTTTTTCAAACCTAACGGGGAATTCCCGTAAATGTTATCGCCAAGTCTTGTCCGCTTCCTTGAAAAACGCAAAAACACCGGCGGAGCGTTTTTTTTGTTGCAAGGTGCTAAACGTTTTTGGTGTTCGGGAATTTACGCGCTTATTTATTATTTCTGGATCGCGCTTGCGTTCTTCTTCCATTGCAAATCACCGAACAAAACCTGCGGAGCTTTTATCAGCAATATCGAATAAGGTTTACGCCACCAGAGTCTTCGATAAACAGCCTGCGTTGAAATAAGTTGAATAAAATGTTCTTTAATTCCTCGCACCGCTAACTCGCGCTCCCGTGCTCTTCCAACAGGATCTCCAGATCTCGATGATGAACGAGATGAGCCACCTTCACGAGCTGAGCAGCGACGTGACCCGATTGTGCCGGAACCCGAAACAGCTACCCACCTCCACCGAGCAACTGGTGCAGGACTTCATTCGCGCCCACAGCAACGCCGCGCAGCAGCCGCCCTCACCGCTGCAGGTTGGTGGGCACGTTGGTGCAGAGTCGACAACTACAATGTAGACACACCCCCGGACCTTGAACTCACACTGAAAGGGACAGTTTACCCCTGTGATTTTTGACCTTTTTTCTACCACGCCTCCCTCAAGTAATTGTGCTTTATTTCAAGCCCCCCAGACTTTAAATAAGCTGTAAAAAACCTGCATTTATTGGTTAATTTATTTGATCAAACTTTCTATGTTGCAGGGCGCGTGAAGGGCTCGGTTTGTGAAGTTAGATTTCGTTGTCCAGTCTGAATGTAGTTCCACCACCGCCGCGCAATCAGCGCTGACATATCAGCTTGCAACGTTACGTTGCGTTTTTTTTCAGTAGTTTTTAGCCGCTGTTGTCATCAGGAGCATTTCTCCGTTGCTCTGACCCCAGGCCCGACCCCAAGCTGACCCCAGGCCCGACCCCAAGCTGACCCCAGGCCCGACCCCAAGCCAGTGATTCCCAACCTTTTTTAGGCTGACGTCACTCTGCGGAAGATATCAATATCTTCCGCCACCCAGTGGATGACACTCATCAATTTTTCCAAGTGCTTCGATGATATATTGAAGGAGCCACACGTGTATTAAAAATAAACAGCTCGCGGCACCCCTCTGAGTAGTGCAAACAGGGAGTGGCCAGACCCAAACGACCCCCCAAAAGTTTGGGTCAGGCAGTGGCCAGACCCAAACTTTTGGGGGGCCGAAATGTTTGGTTTTAGGCGAGCAACAGTATTTTGTTTGGGATGTCGCCTCTCAAAGCAGAAAATGAATAGATATGCCAAAAATTTGGAAGGGCCATGGCCCCTGTCCCCCCTGGCTACGCCTATGATCCCTGGGTTTAGAAAAGACAGCTTTAAGCCTACAGTCGTCGCGTTACAAACTAAGCCTTAGCTTGACGACGACGATGACCGTCTGTCTCTGACACATAATGTCTTCTTTTGTTCAACCAGGACGGTTTCCAGCAATCGAACGGTCTTGGATCGTACGCCAGCTCCAGCCCTCCGTCGTCGCCCAAGTCGAGCGCCGACAGTCGCAAGTCTTCCATGTGCAGGTCAGAGCAGTCTGTGGCTGCTTTCTATCGCAGAACCGGGACGGCGGCGGCGATTTTGGGCCTTTTGACATCGCGCTTGGTAATGACAGAGAGCGAATAAAAAGGACACAATGAAAAGGACTGAGTCGCGAGGGTTCCGAGCAAATCCTCCTGGATTGTTTCGACACAAAGGAACGATCGATTAGCGCGTAACGCGCGCGTGTAGATAAATCGTGCTTCGACGCTGGATCGATGCCTTGCGCTTCCGCGGTCGCTTTCTCGCGACACTGTTGGGGTGAAATTTTTGAAGTTCGCTGCAAATTCGAGGCTGAACTGGGGTCGTTGCCCCAGAAGTAGCAGCAGGTCAAGCCGCTGTCCCAGTTTGATGTTGAGTGAAACTTTGCCGGAGTGAAAAAAAAAACGCTTTTTTAGCTCGAAATTTGGGTAAAAATTGCGGAAAGGTTTGCTTTCTTCTTGCGGCTCCTGCAAAAGTGTTGCTTCCCTGGAGCGGCTTGAACTGCATCAGCGAATACACCCCCTTGTTTTCAACTTGACCCGCTCAATAACCAAAACGTGACAACGTAACCAGCTTGAACGTAGCGCTCAAGTGCGTATGTGCCCGTAGCGCTCAAGTGCGTATGTGCCCGTAGCGCAACAAGTAACAGTGCATTATCCCTTCCGCCGCTAGCGATTGCAGCGCCTTCCAGCAGCACCTCACCGCTCGCCTGTTCTCTCTCGCAGCTTGAACAGCATCAACAGCTCCGACTCGCGGTCGAGCGGCTCGCTGAACCACAACGCCGCCCCTACATTCCACAGATACCAGGTGAAAACACGCTTTGCTGGCTGCAAGTAATTTAGATCTGTTTTTTTTTTTAGCCGAGTTTTTGCTGTCTGCTCCATCACGCTTGCAAGTCTTAAATTTCCGTAATATTCCAACTTGATCCTTCTTTAATTTTTTTGCCAATATTTACTTTTACTGAGAACCTTCCCATATGCCGGAATTTGAGCTTGAAAAGCTGTATCGCGAGTGCGTTACTGCCAAAAGCGAGAACAGCTGGCCGTGTCCAGACGGTTTAAGTGGCGTCTGGCATTGCTTTAACGCAGACAGGCGCTTCGGTCTGGCCAGCCGGTCGTATAGTTTTGCCCGAAACATATGGCTGATCATCTTTCGGTTTCGGAGACGCCAGGACGTCGATAAACAGTACTTGAAATCAGGCTCTAATGGCGGCGAAGCATAAAGACAGGTTACCAACGGCCATGTTCTGTCGACTGCACCGGCCTTGTTTACAATTCGCAGAGTTTCCACCGTCGCAACAGCACCAACACCAACACGACCGGCCAAGGCAGCCCGACCTCGTGCAAGTCGGCACCGGCCGGCGCCACCGTGGCCCGATTGTCCAGCGTCTCGTCGCACGACTCGGGTTTTGTCTCAGGAATGAACCCTGTCAACACTTTCGCCGCCCCGGTCTCGAGCGACGACAGGCCGTCAAGTTTAGCGGACAGGGTAATAATCTCGCGCGCAGTTACTTCTGTGGTGCCTTGCATTTAGTTGTATCAGACGTGAAAGCTGCGTTATTCGTGGTATGTCTGCTTTGTCCTTCCAGTGTCGTTGGCAGAAAAACAAACCAACTGAAAGAGAAGCAACGGTGCGAATAACTTGAATGTCTTGTTGAAATACTATACGCTCGTCGCCAAAGAAGCTTTGCCTGCCGTGCTATTTGTCGCGTGTGTTTTCGTTGAGCCCCCCATGGTGTAATTTCGAACACCCCGTGGCGTAATTTGGAACCCCTCCATGGGTGAAATTCGAACTCGGCATATTGCTCTTTGCGTTGATGTGTAATCTCGAAAATTTCTCTGGGCATTTACACGCAGTCAGGCCATTTCTACGGATGTTTGTAGTTTATTTGCTGAGTCATGATAACAGTCTCCAGCAAGATCTCTTGTTGGCGAGGGGGCTCCCTGGGCAAAATCTCATCATGGTTAGAATGTTAAAGATGCAGTTCGTCTTGGAAAAGAAGATCATCAGTGGTTCGACTTCTTAACAAGTGCCATGCTCTCCTTAAGCTTGCTGCTACATCCGTTTCAGGCTTAAACGAGGTTGATTATAAAAAGGACACTTTCAAATTGCACGGTTTAACGACATTTTCTGAGCCTAAATTGGGTATTTTATTGTTCCTTTTGAAATAAAAACTTAAAAATTTGTCGCCACTGTATCTCTGGCAATGAATTTCTCCTCTTAGACCAGCCGTGAAATTATTACTCATGTGTGACCGCAGTTTTCTGACTAAGCACGGATGAACACAGGGTCACGTGCATCTGGCGCAAGCAGACAGTGCTTTTTATTGTATTGTATCAGCGCGCCGCTGTAATGTTGCGTAACGCGATCTACAGCTTAAGAGATCTGTGACGTCATAACTGCAATTGTCCCTTGTTTTTTCAGAACTCCACCCACTCGAGTGAGGGAATGTCTCCTGTGATAAGATCCCGAAGCAGCTCTGGCCAGGTCGTCGAGCCTCCCGCTCCCCCCGCCACCGGCAGCAGGCCTCCATCCTGGAAAGACTGGTCCAGACCAGGTGAGGAGCAGGAGCTTATCTCGTGTTTCGGTCACGCGCGATTTCTCGTGACCTGAGCGATTTACACGCCGCGTGCTGCTGCTGCAGCGATGCGCAACAAGTGTGATGGTCAGAGCGATGTCCGCTTTCGCCTCGCGTCTGCAGAACGCGGCGCAATCTTCGGTTTGAGCGAACACGGACTGCGCCCGAGCTCGATTGACATGTTGCCAGAGGTGGCCGGAGTCAAATTTTCACACTCCGAGTCCGGTCCAGTTTTAAAACTTGTTGAATCCTGATCCGACTCCGAGGTTTTTTCAAATCTGAGAGTCCGACTCCTGTTCGAACAAACTCCGTAAACTATCTATGCAAACAAAATTAAGCAATGCCATTTAGAAAGATCGCACAGACTCCTGCTACTGCCAAAAGTAAAAAGTCACTCCGAGTCTGTTTTTTCGAAAAATTGACTCCGGATCCGGACCTAAAAAAATCCAGAATCCTGCCGGAGTCGATTCCGGCGTTGCGGATCCGTGGCCACCTCTCTCAGTGTTGCTCAGAGCAAGATATATACGGCTGTGCACAGCCGAGCATTCGGCGTTCACAAGCTCGCCCGTGTGTGCCGGAATTTCGCTGAAAAAGAAAACAAAATCAGACGAAACGACGCCAGTTTCCTCACGCCTTGTGCAACACATAGCGGCGATACGTTCTGCTGGTAATGTATGTATTTAACCTAGTCGCCCTGCTGCCTGTGACGTGCGTTTTCCATCGCGAGTGCGAAAATGCATCCGAGCGGCGTTATTTTCCAAACGCGCTCGCGAAAGCCACCGACCCTGCTGCGATTTTGTGGCGCATTTAACCGCTGCACCCTGCACAATGCAATTATTGCGAAAGAATCGTGTGCCGCGCGCGCGGTAGTAACTCACCGGTTGTTTTTCAGTCGCGAGGCAGGAACCCCAGTGTCAGAGGTGTTCGGGGTTCTTCTTTAAACTACCTTATTAAATAAGACCGTTGCTGCCTTTTCGCACAAATGCTACTGTCAGCGTTATATTAGCTCGTTAAAGCCAAAACAAACTGGCTCCAAAGCCTGTTTCACTACAAGACCCCGCGTATTTCTGATGGTATAACAGCAGCAGGCGGGTCAACGGCCGTGCCGGTTAAGCAACGCGCTCAAATCCCGCCGCGTGAGAATTTACTGTGGCAGTTTAGACGAGCGCCATTGTTGCGTTGTTTACACCGATCCCTCCTATCGTGTGCCACGCTTGCGGGACAAAGTTAATTGAAGACCGATGAGGCTTGCAATCGCTGCACGCACCGATGAGCTCGCGACCGTAACCTGTGCGCAATGGAGCGGGACGACGATGTCGCCTGCGAAGTCTGGCGCGCGGAGCTCGAGATGAGTACCGCCTCGCGCCATGTTGTCATGCGGTGGCCGACACGAAACGACTGGATGACTCTGCGACATTGCTCGCGATCCATTCATTGCGACGCGTGGGCTTAATCGCCCCGTGACTTGTCGAGTGTGGTATTTGTCGGCTTACTTTTAACCTGTGTGTCGAAAACAGGATAAACGTGCCTGAGCTTTGTCATCGAATGACAACGGCGCTCTGCAATTTGTAATTCTCACCCGTTCGCGGACGATTCGAAGCGTGACTGTGTCGCGAGACGCTTTTCGCCGGGCGCGTGTTGGAGAACGAATTACGTAGTTATTCGCGACGGTCGGAACGGGCGCAAAAAATTTGTTTTCCATCGCCGACGCTCTTTGTGCATTTCGGCTCGAAACGCCATTGCGATGATTCACCCGGAAGCCGCACCAGTGCGCGGACAGTTGCGTCCGGTTCGCACCAGCATGCGGTGCGCATCCGCCTGCCGCGTGCGGAAAACCGGATGACGTCCTGTTGCCAGCCCCTCCCCCAGCACACTGCTTGAGAGGAGCTTGGCCTCACCATTTCAAACCACAGCAGACAGCCCGAACCGTGCAGGACGTTGACAAAGCGTTTTTCTTTATCGCTCAAGGCTTTATTAAAATTGGCAAGTTACAAAAACATGGACATTTTCCTCACAGGGCCATACGACACCTACGCGCCCCCACCCTCCGCTCACCAAGCGCCGTTCATCCTCCCCAACAAGCCGTCGGGACCCCTGGTCAGCCAGCACAAGCCCGCTTTCACTCCCCATCGCCTCTCGGCCGGAGACCTGCGGGACGCGCCTCCCCCGCATCAGCCAGTCGCGCGGCAACAGTCGGAACCCCAATTTTTTAGTCCCTATTCGAGCAGCGAACCCCCCTTAAAATCACCCCCCATTCCTCCCAAGCCTTCCAACTTCGTTTTTCCGATCCGCGACGAGCAACCTTTGCCGCCGCCTCCCCCGCTGGAAGAAGAGTGCGAGACCCCGGTCGCTGACGACTCCCTGCCTCCACCCCCACCAAGCTGTAAGTTCTGGTTTTGCAACTGACTGCATAGTTTTTACTGTTGTCAGCAGTGTTTTTAAATGTTTTGTGAGAGACCGAAAAGGTCTCCAATTGTTTCAACGGTCTCTCAAAACATTGGGTAGCTCTGTTTGCGACCACCACCAGAATACACCGAAACCTCGCTTTGCGACCATACCAGTATTCCTCGCAAACCTCGCTTTGCGACCATACCGGTAGAGGCAAGTCGTTTTTGTTAAGAGCAGCAATTGGTCAACTGTTAACCTAGGCATAGTTCCAGGTTGTGCATGCATGCATGCATGGATGGTAGCCTTTACGCTAGCATAGCCCATTGATTGTTAATGTATCCTACTTGGTACTGGCAAAGTGTTTTAAATTTCTGGTAGCAATGTGGAATAAGGAATGTCAGGAAATACGTTCAGTCCCACAACGTCACTCCAAGGCCTATACCGAAGATATGCATCGGATTGAGCCGGATCACATATTCATTGCTCATTCCTTGCTTAGTCCATCCGATCTTTTGTGAAGCTGTCCCCACGCAAGCGATGAAAACTTTTCTTGGTGTCTCTCTACAAAAATGTATCTAGCCCATACTAGGATATGGTAGCGTAAGCCTAAGGTGGTTGGTAGAGTTGGTTTAAGCTTTGTCTGAAGAGTTGCTGATGGCTCCTTCAAGTTGCGTAAAAATAAAACTAAAAAAGGCAACTTATTTACCACTTAGTGAATTAGTTGACAGCAAAAACTTCGTCGATGAAATATGACATTTTTGTGATTCTGTATCTGGTAACCCTGTTTGCGGTTGTGGCTTAAACCCTGCTGACGGTGGTGGCCTAAACCAGAGATTTGCATTGGGCTGGACTTGGATTGGACTGGATCCGGACTATAACGATTTTTGTTGCAATTGTATTGGCACCGAACTGCAAATCGCTTCAAAATTTTAGGAGCAGGGCCGGATTGGGACTGAGTTAATGGAAAAATCTTGCTGCATTTTTTTGTTATAAAGCTGTGGTTTATTAATTTCTTGGGCTTCATTTGGACTTGGACTTATACGTTAAAAAAGGTTTAAAATATGGTTGGACTTAGATTGAGTTTTAAAAATTCAGAACGGGGCCTGGATCGTAAAATACGGCAATCCTCTCATCTCTGGCATATAATCGCATCCGACACGCCAGTGTTTCACTTTTCCTTTCCTTTTGCAGTGTTAACGGATCCGGCAACGACTCCGCAAAACGACTTCGCGCGTCCCTTCGTACCACCACCGGACGAACCCCCTCAGCCGATGATGTCACACGCGCTCCCGGCCCGCATTCCCTACGAGTTCGGGTCCATGACGCTGGGACGCAAGAACAGCAATCACAGCCTGCAGTACTCGAGCAGTAGCGGGTACAGCAGCCAGAACACCACTCCGGCTTGCTCCGAGGACACCATCGCTTCTCATGGTGAGTGCTGCTGCTTTTTGTCCGAGCGCTGCTTGTGCAGTATCCGAACCTTTCCGAGCGAATCCGAGTTTTTTCGAGCGTTTCGGCAGAACTCAAGCAGCAGCAGGTACGGTAGCCACAGCAGCCAGAACACGACCTCAGGAACGCGTCGGTTGGGAAACGAAAGTAACCGCGCCGTGTTTGAAAAACGTCACAGCGGAAACGTCGTTAGAAACCACGTGACGTTTACAATGTCGTCATAGTTGACCTTTGTAAACGTTCAGCTTAGAACTAACTGCAGTTGTCGTTACACAAAAAAAATGTGCCTGAAAGTTACAGATTGTTGGTGTTTTAAACAGACACAGGTTCATTTGTCGTTTGTTGCTTGTCAAAGTCTGCGTTGTTGTCTCGGTCGAGTAGCGTTGAGAACACAGCTTACTCGGGAACCGCAAACTCGTTCATATCCGCAAAAAACGCCACTCGCTTATTCCAGTTTACAGTGCTGTAGCTGTTGCGAATAGGTCGTCTCGCTGTGGTGCGCACAAAAGCGCGGTTGTGATGCCTTCGAAAATTTGTTTATTTTAAAAAAAGTACAAAGCTTGTTTATTTTTAAAAAGTACAGTCACCGCTTTCCGCAGACACCGACCACGGCTCGCTCAACGGCGAAGAGCTGCATCACAGCGCGTACTCGAACAACAACGACATCTACTCGACCATGCCGAGATCACGTGGTGGTGCGAACAGTCACGGTTCGTCGCGCAGCCGACGGCCTGCTTCGACGTCAGGCATGCCCGCGCCAAGCAGTAAGTGAAGCGGAACGCGCCGGCGACAAAAACGCGCCGTCCACTGTCTTCCTTGCTGCGCTGCAATTAAAAGCTCTGGGTTTGTTGCAAGCTTTCGAGGAATCAGTCGACTGGACTTTCTTTTCTTCGCTTTGCGATGATTCAAACTCGTACAAGTCTGTATTCAAGTGACTGGTCTCCGCAAAGGCGGTTAAGTTGAATACATTCGCAAAAATTTCAATTGAAAATCGATTTCACGCAACACTGCGCATCGTCAGTCATCAAATCTTATTATCTGCGCTGCAAAATACGTTTTTGCCGTTGATTGTTGCTGCAACGTGAGATGTACGTTGACTCAATGATAGGGGCACGAAAAAGTCTTTGGCGTTACGCTGTCATGACTCTCCGGGCAACTGCCAATTTTATGGCGCCGTAATTTCCTGCGAGGTTTAACCGACGACCTTTTCGTTCAAGCAAATTAAATTTTGCTGATTTGAACGTTAGATTTTTCGAACGCAGCCGTGTTTTTCGCAGGTTCAAAAAAATTTTTTTGCTGGCCTTTAGCATCGTGGACAAGCAAAAGTTTTTTCAAACAAGCAAAAGTTTTTTGTTTTTTTTTTGTGGACAAGCAAAAGTTTTTTCGTGGACAAGCAAAAGCTTTTTTTTTTTTTTTTTTTTTTT
>JGI24158J21664_10000176_pt1 | contig 47489 bp, 32 predicted proteins | sample Ectturendosymbi3_FD_21664 | JGI IMG/M metagenome (IMG submission 21664) | reverse complement strand
AAAAATTTAGTTACAGAGTTTTAACGTCAAGCATTTTGAACAAGGCACCGATCGCGATCTAAACCCCCGCATTTTATAAAATGCATGAACAGTGACGCGTTCCGTTATGAAAGCCGGTGCACAGGTGCGAACAATGCCATTCAACGTTTTGCGATCTTCAGCTGACAGATCTGATAAAGACATTTTGGAGAGTAGTAAATGCTTTTGATAAGATGTGGCGAAGCAGAGTGTGAGGAATGGAAGAGCAGAGCATTTTTTGCCATAACCTACGCAAAACGGCTAATATTACCCGGACTTTGCATTGCATTAATCGCAGCATCTTGTCCTACAGGTAGCGAATTAGAAGACATTGTTGAGTCACAAACAGAGAATAAAATTGTAAATGGTTTCCATGTCGCGCATTACTGAAAACGCAACTGTTTTTAACACTCATTCAAAATTAAAGGTTTAGTTTTTCATCAAATTAAAGGTTTAGTTTTACTCATTTAAAGGTTTAGTTTTACTAAAATTAAAGGTTTAGTTTTACTCTTTTAAAATTAAAGGTTTAGTTTTTCATCAAATTAAAGGTTTAGTTTTACTCATTTAAAGCTTTAGTTTTACTCAAATTAAAGGTTTAGTTTTACTCTTTTAAAATTAAAGGTTTATTTTTTCATCGGATGAGTTTTTCATCACTCTGTGGATCCATCTTCAGGTGTGACCCTCCAGCTGGACACCCCCAATCAAAACAAAGTGCTGGAGAACAGAGAGGTCGTTTTCGTGATCAAAACAAATCATACTGTGATTGGGCGCTCCTCCCATGTTCGCTGTGATGGCGACGGATCTGTGATGACACGATGTCAGGTTGAAGGAATTTCAGAGCTCTTCCTGCTTTACGAAAAGAATGCGGCGACACATCGCTACCAAATCATTTGCAATGTTCATCAAAGGAAAACCACATATGTTGCGCAGACAATGCAAAACAAGTTATTGAATTTTGTGGAAGCCAGATTTTTGGATCTCTTGTAAAAGAAATTAAAAAAAACAGTTTACTTTTCAATAACTACGACGAAACTGTTATGCTTCCCATGCTGAGCAAACTCTGCATTTGCTTAAGGTAGTTAATGAGCAATTTCGATTTTATGCAAATTATACGCAATTACAGAAAAGACGATATCGCAACAAGTAAATCGTCTCATGTGTGTTGATGCACAGACTTGGGTCGAGCTAATGATTGGGTCTGCGCAATGAGTTATATCAATGGCATGCAAGCATATTCGACGTCAGGCTCCTTCAATTGTTTACACCAGGGGTCTCCAAACTACGGCCCGCGGGCCAAATCCGGCCCGCGAAGCCATTTTATCTGGCCCACAAAGCTATTTCATCCAGCCGCAAAGACATTTAGTGAATAATGAAAAAATAATATATTGACGAAAATTTGTGGATTTGGTGCATTACAACATATCTGGAAACATGCGTAAAATGTCCGGTCCTCAAACTGCTGTGCACGAGCTTATGTGGCCCTCGAACAAAAAAGTTTGGAGTCCCCTGGTTTACACTCATTGTGACAGTGATTGCTTTAAATTAGGTATTAACCACAGCAGTCAGGTCATTCCAATAAAAGTAATATTAACACTTGCAGCAGAAATGCTTGATTTTGTTGAAACCTCACAGCGTCGGTGTGCCTTAAAAATCGACCAACTATCTCACTGCGAAGGAAGATTTGTTCAAAGTCGAGTCGCATCATTGTGTTTTGTTTCAAACTTTCAACAAATCTCGACCAGCTTGAGCGTCAGCAGCGAAACGCAACACGATGCGAGAATTCGCTCAAAAGCAGGTTCACTCCAAGAGAATTTGATGCTGAACAAGTTTCTGGTTGTACTGGTAGCGGTGAACAATGTTATGGCTGGGACTCTATGTCTTTGTGGCAAATGTTGCAATCTGTAAGTTTGGTCTTCGCTGAAGCGACGAAGGTAATCACTGCTGTAAAACATCTTCTAGTGGAATGGCTAAGCAACGACAGTGTACGAAGTGAAAGCCAGTTTTCTGTCTGAAAGGTTAGCGAGTGTTACACGGTCAGAGCTAGCTTTCTTTCGTTACAATTCACCTCAAGTCACAGGTCTTCATAGTCGTACGAAGATGTTCGTCACCCGATAGTTACCGCAAAAACGTTAATGGCGTATTTATAGTAGACAAGTTTGAAAGTCGGTCAAAATTACCTTTGATTTTGTACATTACAGTGTGCTGCAATCTCCAGACATCAACTACAACCACTTTCAGCAAATAATTGCAGAATATGGAGGCATACTGAATTGCCGCAAGAAAAACACTTTCAAAATTTGAAACTTTATCTCGGGCATTCAAGAAGCGGACACTAAAGTCAAGAACATCATGCGCTGCGTGTTAAAAGGCGTTCCAGAGTGTTTCCTGCACTGAAAAAGTTCATGCAAACTTCTTCAATTGATCCTTTGACATCGTGTTCGAGTAAAAGCTCGTCCAGCGCAATAACCATTTTGAAACCTTGAACAAAATCAGCCATGATGGACGAACGTCTCACTGGACTAACAAAAATATTGAAATTCAGGTCATTAACGTATTTTTATTATGAAGCGCTTAGGTGCGATTTTGTAGAGCTACTATACTTGCGCTACAGTTAGACGAGCACGTTAGTACATGCATTTATCTGCAGCTCATATTGGTCTTAATGTTGTGACGGCAACGCAGAAACTGTTGGTAGTTACAGTTACCATTTGGTGCCAACGGTCCCTTTAGCGACAACAGTCATATCTTTTGACGATGAGGTGTGTCCTGCAATACGTGGGACAGGAATATGTTGTTGTGATCGTTGCAGACACCGGTGAAACTGCATTGTGGTACATCGTTAAATTTTCAGATGTGATTCAAATATTTTTTCTTTCGAGTACAAATCAAAGAAGTGTTTTCATTTTCAACCTATTAACGGGCGCGTCGCAATGTTAATTTCATTTAAATTTCTGTTGCTATGTTTGTTCATATCCAAACCCGATATTAGCGCAAGCAGGCAGAAACAGAAAACATCGCATCTTTCAACCTTCAAGGCAGTGGAAGTTAAAATAAGATTGTGAACATCTATTTTGTTTGTTGGGTGGGTTTTGCTTCTGATACTGTGTTACTTTATGTAGTTCACCAGTGGACATTTTTAGAGTAAGAAACAAAAGAGTATTATAATTGATCTATGTCAGAAATTTCTGTGTCCGGGCTATTCCTGTGTGATGTAATAAGTTTTTTTTCTGTTCATCTGAGAAACATTTGATAGAATAACTATTCCCGTTTGATACAATAAATTATACTTTAAACAGAGACCAGCACGTGGCCCAAACAACGAAATGTAGGACAATCATTTGAGGTCACGTGTACATCCGCAATAGCATGACATCCCAGCGTGACAGTTTGACAGTTTTATTGATTTCGGCCGCAAGGCCCACAAGACATGGCTAGCGCACATATATAACAAAGTAAGACACCCGCGAACTTATCATACTCGAGGCAATTATACGCGCCCCAACGCACACGAAACGAAACAAGCATTTTAACGATCTAGAGTCGTACGTATTCAGAAAACAAAAAAAAGAAAACAAGTGAAACCTTGCAGCCGGGACACTGAAAAACCTTGCGGTTATCGAGTCAAAGTGTCCCAGCACAGTGAGCTTGCCGCGTGCGTGTAACCCCATCACCAAAATTACCCCAGGGCCAGAAAAGGGGTACGAAGGGAACCGTGGGTGAATAGAGGCATGAAAACAAATCATTGTAACGCAAAGCATGAAACTCGTAAAAATACCATCAGGTCAGCGCAAATTAGATCAAAAGCAACCTGCAAATCAACGTAAATGTTCCCGTAATTGCTTGGCCTATTTCGCCACGCCAAATGATTTTTGGCAAACTCGCTCCTCTGCGAACAGGTGATGCCCCTCCCATTTCCGCTTTTCACCACTTGCACTTTCGTAACAGAAGTTTGCTTTGGCACAGGCTTACTAACATCCTTGAAGACAGAAACATTAACAAACTGTGAGAGGTTCTTTCGCGCAAAAAAAACGTTGCGACAAGTTGCTGGTCGCTTTCAAAATTTTTGTATGAAATTTTACGGAAGGAAGAGACCAAAGATTCTTCGTAATATTTCCTTGCAAGTTCCAGCACTTTGCAAGCTTTCCCACATAAAGTTGCAGTTGATATGCAGATGTGACAGATGGTAAAAAATGTTTGTTACCGGGTGTGCAGAAGCTTCATTTCATGCCACGAGTACAGAAAGCATTCTTGAACAACGTCGATGGCGACCTGAGGTCACTTTGCCTCCTGCCCGAACTTCTCACATCGATGGATGAAAGTTGCGCGAATCACTTCTGTCCTTGACACAAATCTTGGGCCAAACGGCCTGAGCTTCAAACTGTTGCGTTTCCGCGAACAATGATGAAGGTTAAGTAAAAAACAATATGGTTTTATGAATAACAGGAAAATAATGCATCTGAATTAAATTGAAAAATAGTGACAATGACCGTAAACAGTTATACCCATTTTTAATTGGTCACTGATTTTATGTGTCTAATTTCACTATTTTTATTACAGGTCTGATGGATGTTGGTTGATGCTGTGGAACAGTTTAATCCAAATCTTGCCAAACCCAAAGGGTTATGTTTGAAAAGCAAGAAGGATGCAAGAGGTTGTCTGTAATCTCTATTTGGTTTTGCGTCATTTATGCATTTCTACAAACATTTTGAGCGTTTTGAAAAAATTGTTCTTCAGGATGTTATGTTTATTTCTGACGCACTGGTGCGTGGAATTCCGCGAACGCTCATAAATCTGATCGTTTTCGCCATCAGTGCTGTTCGCCCGCTGACCAGCTGACCGCCGCGAGTTCGCATGAACTTGATGCTAAGGCGACGAAGCTGTCTGCGTATCTTCGGCGTTCGTCCGCTTTCGTGCTGTTCAAGCGAAGCCGGCGATCACGGCAGTCGACATCGCGGTGGAAGAAGCAAGACGGTTTGATCCGCTCGCCACTTGTTTCACTTACAACTGCAATTTGCTCAAAACGATTCTCGGCCGCGTTGAAACAAGGCATGATTTGCAGCTGCCTTCGGCGCGCTCCACATCAGCCCGGACCTGTCGTATCAAGCCAAGAAACTTTGAACCTTCCTCGCGACTCATCCCAAAAAAACCTGGAGCGTCTGTTTGACGCTTGAACGCCCATAAAGAATCTGTGTTTGTCGACTATTCGAGGAATGTTGCTTTTTTCCTCAGGTTCGCTGCCGAAATGCTTCACGCTTCACCGATCCTGGCCGACGCGCTAACACGAATTAGGTCAGCGGCGCGCGAGGCCAGGAAGCGACGGAGATCAACAGGTCGCTGGCATCGGAGAAAAACGCGAGGCGCCTGAAGCTGAAAGGCCTGGCAAATAAACAGCACTTCTTGTAAGGGCGGTGGCTGATCGTAGTGAACGAAGAAAGACGGCAGGCAGGCAACAGGTCGGCCGAAAAGCGAGTGGCGTTGAAGCGGAATGTGGACGCGGTTCTTTAAGAAAGGCGTTTTGTGGGAGACAAAGGATGGATTATGCTTTTTTTTAGAAGATATTATGACTTGTGGGCGTTTGCTGAAGATACATTTGAGCTTTTATTCTCGCCACATGGTGAAGTTTACAACAAAAAATAATTTTTCGTTGCAGAAAGAATTTTTTTTTCGATTTGTCGATTGACAAGCTTGAAGGTACTTAAATAGTTCTGACAAATTATCATGTTTGAAATGGTAATGACATAATTCTGTCGGTTGATGCTAAATGTAGAGAAATTATTAACTGTATTCATCTGGTCAGTATGCTAGTTTCTTAAAGTAAATGCCTGTTGGGAATAAAATGAAAGACGCCGTATTTCCATTGGACGTTTGCAATGCCAGCAATTGTTGAAGTAAGCGCTGTTCTTCTAATTGTGAGGTTCATTGTACCAACAGTGTCAATCAGGTTTTATTCCTTCACAGGCAGTTTAAAACAAAAGTGCTGCTTTCCTGTGTTGCGCAACTCCCCCGCAGATCCACGTGTGCCGCAAAGTTTTGATTGGTTTAGAAGGGAGCCAGGAATGTAGGTCAGAAAGGCTCGTCGGAACTGCAGAAAAAGAACGAGTGTTTAAAGTTTAAACGTAAGAGATTTCGTTTTTAAACATTGGCTCTTATTCGAAGCTCCCCTGGCGTCTGGTGGCAGGTCAGTGATTGGAAGGCTCTTCGCCAGTGTCACAGTGATCAGAGGCCTGCTGCAAGTTGTGGAAAGGATGTACGGTGAGTACTTGACTCGTTTCTGAAAAAGCTTTTGTGTGCGTTAAAATTCGAGTATCGTTTAGAAATGACTTACTCTGCAGGAAATGTCTGCAGTTTAGAAGTTTATTGGTTACGATACAATATGTTATGGCAATGCTAAAGCAAAACACTTAACAAGTACTCGCAACTAGGACGCAGAAAATAAACCTGAAGTATCTCGTCGAGGCGCCCTAAAGACGTGTTAAAACAAAGACAATGCCACAATGCATAAATACATATTAAGCATCGCAAGTCAAAACGACACGACAACTATATGCAAAGCACATTATTCAAATACAAGCAAACAATTTTGTTTGCATCATATTTATAAAAGGTCGCATTTTACCATTTAAAGCCATATATAGTTCGGCAAAAACCTATTCATAGTTTTAAGAGACGATCCTTATGTTATGTTTGCAGAAAGTGACGTAGGGCAAGATTTTTAGATTGTGTTCGATTTCTTTCCAGAGCGCAGCAACTCTAAGAAATACTAAATAGTTTGTAAAATTGCATTGCGTACAATCCGACAGGCGCTACAGCCAAGCCAACATTGGCCATGGCACAAACAATACAAAGGTGTGGTCTCTTCGATCAATCTCTGCTGATGGCACCGCAGCTCTGTATGCTATGCTCACCACTTTTTTATTAAATTCAACAGTGTATTGTACAGAACGCAATATACATTGCGTATTATTGCATTGTTTTCTGCAGTGTTAGCTTACCTACCCTTCCCTGTGAAGATCTAATTTTTTCTGTTGTTTATTTGAGTTAAAGTTCATTGAACTTCGTCTGGTTCGTTAATTTTTTGGGAGATTTTAACGGTAGAAAGCACACCCAGGCTCGTGAACTTCGAGGATTGTGTTGCTTGACCTTTAGACATGGGTCAATGGTAAACTATTTCGCTCATCGCGGTGGAAGCAGCCGTGACCGTGACGTAAAGATCTTTCAGTTCGACTCACGCCCTCAGCGGCATTCCACAGCAGTAATCACTTTCTTGTTCAAACAAACTATACAGCAGTACAGTGCATAAAGCAAGCCGCCCACCAGCGTGAAGGTGGTGCCGATTGCGAAATGTGAATCCAACGCTGTAACGTTCATCCGCTTTTTCCCATTCAGGCAACCCTTGCGTTCACTTGTTGTGGGTTTGATTTTCAAGAACGATTTTCTAACACTCACAATTCCAAGCGACTCAAGGCCCCTCTACTGGGGATTGTAACTTTGATCAACACTTCCCGCAAATGCTCGCTTAAAAAAACGTTCCTTGAGCTGAGAAATGCTTCACATCTATCAACTGTATTGTGTTGTTTCGTAGCTATATGACAATTTAAATGGCCAAGGAAAATAACATTCAAACCATTTAGAACATTTGAGAAGTGACCGTTTTCTTAGCAATAACGTCATTCATCAGACAAAGTTGAGGTATTCGATGTCGACTTCGCAGTGCATATGCGGTGAATGTTTTTCTTTCTCAGCTAAACTGCTAGTGCCACGGATGCCACTTAATTCTACCTGTTTAATAGAGAAACTGCGCACGCTTTCCATCAGCTTCCAAAGGCGTTGCAGAAGTAGCGTGGGTTGCTGCAGACCTTTCGAAGTAACTTTTTCAAAGAGTACCCTTTGGCAACAGCAATGTATAGCAAATGGTGGGTTAAAACAGATGCACTTCAGTCGTCAACAAATTGTCGTTCTTCGCCCATGAATCATGTCGTTGCTCGATTAAAGCCAGCAGACAGTTAAACACTCATGCGCCAGTTATGCGAGCGGCGCGTCCCATTCAGAGTGAGGTCATCTTTGTTGGGTGCAAAACTACGCTTGCCCGTCCACGCGGAAAGCTTCTCTGTTTGATACAAACACAGTTCCAGTAACTTGAAAGGCACTCGCGTCACATCCAGACTTTAACACGAATCACTGCTGGCTGGTTGAAGCGCTGGTCCTGTGAGAGTCCGGGTCAAAGGTTGCAATTGTCAAGCACCATTGGTCATTTTCCAAATCATTGCATTGAACAAGTGTGTAAAGTCATCATTTTTACCGCTTTTTTCACAACCGACCAACGTCTTAATAAGGTTCTTTGTCTACTGGTTTCGTTAATTCACCTGATACACATTGTAGCTGCTTTCAACTGCTGTTATGTTACAGTTTGCTGCTGCTGCTGCTGCTGCTGCTGCTTCATGGAGATGCAAAACAAATCAAACATTTCAAGTAACTTCACTCCACAGGTGAAATAAGCAAGGAATCAATCACAAATTTTAATAGGAAATCGATTTTACGTAAAACTACGCATCATCAGTCCTTATCTTATTCAAATAGATCAAGTACACTCTTTATTTAAGATGTAAAGACTGCTGATGCGTAGTTTTACGTGAAATCGATTTCCTATGAAGTTTGTGGTTTGATTTCTTATTTCGCCTGTGGAGTGAAGTTACTTGAATGCATATATGTTTGAATCAACCTTCTAGCGCTTTCAAACATTTAGGTGTTGATGCCTTTTTGGAATTGTGTTCTTTCAGCCAGTTTCAGACAGGGGTTGGGAAGACTTGTAAGTACTTGCCACGTTAAAATGCCGTTGACCTTGGAAATGCTCATACATAAGTACTGCAAGACGCACTACAGTTGCTTGTGAGGGCATTGCATGTTATGCATCATTGCCTAATTGTTGCGTCATATTATGAGGACATCATCTAACATGACACAAGTTTGTGTTTATTGCAGACAGTGCCGTGGGCAGAATTTGTTTCATGGGGGTTTCATTCAGTAGCATATGGCGGTCTTTTGTATTAGTGTGCGCGCTGTTTGTGACGTCACAATACGACGTTAATGTTTTAAGCGAAGTTTGTTAGACATCATATGCATATTGTTCGACACGCACTCCCGTTAGAAACTATTCAGCGGTCCAAGTTGGGATATCGGAGGAAAATACATTCAACGCTACCACACAGCAGTTCATAACTGCAAAAATATCAGGCTGCGCGTTAAAACAAGGGAGTAAACACACTCAATCACTGCGTCAGAGCAATTTACAACTGTAAAATGAGGCTGCGCTAATGTCTTGTCGAATACGAGCAATCTTAAACATGCGTAGTGGACGAAAGGTCTGCAAAAAGTGGTGATGCTTTCTGGATGCAAACGATAACCCAAACCCCAACCCCCCCTTGCGTACGCCCTTAATTGCAGACACAGTATCAAGGGTGGACTCGTAAAAAAGGATAAGGGCGTGCCCTTATTCTTTGTGTGGCACATAGTTGCCGGCACCTTGCCATATTTTGTAGATTTAACAAATATTTGTAACTCTTGTTGGATGTAACAAGCCACGTCTTCATTTTGACGAAACAACACCGTTTTTTGCAATATTCTATTGCAGGGGTTCCCAACGTGGGGTAGATGTACCCCCAGGGGTAAATTTGCCTATCCGAAGGGGTACATTTACTTATACATATATCAGTGAATATTTTCAAAAATCATAATACGCTCATTCTTAAATATATATATGAAAAATCATAAAATGTTATGTCATAAATTTTAGGGGTGCATGTTCATCTGTGAAATAGTGAAGAGGTACACGCTCACCTGTCGGAATGCTGATTGAGTATATGGTTAGAGAAAGTTCGGGAACCCCTGTTCTATTGGTACTTGTATTCTACGTTAATTCACCTCTCAAATATCAAAGCCGAGTAGTAAATTAAGGCCTTTTTGTCATTTACATGACAACAGGCAATGTAAAGCTTGAACTGAATATTTTGATTAATAGCATTGCCCCATGCTGCATAATACAACTTTTACAACCTTGACCTAACACCAGGTTTGCGAAAGATAATTATTAAGGCGTAACAAGCGTAACGAACTTGTGTGTGGTTACGTCACACACTGCAGGTAACTACAAAATTACGTCACCGGCACATCTACAGCCAAGTCTGTACTCCTGGTAGCATCATGTTTAGATGACGTCACTGTCCTGCATTTACTCGTTACATGAGGGGAGGCGAGTTGAAAGAAGAGAAATGAAAAATTGCGTTTGTGCAGTTGAGCAGATTAAAGACAAATATCAACGGTCCAGCCGCGTTGTCATTCGCATTCGATGCAGAATATGATTTTTTGTCCAAAATGAGGTCTTTTGCAGCACAGGCTTTTGGAATTTTTTCGTATCAATTGCGTTTTAATGATTTATTGGATGGAACTTTATTTGAACGTCCGCTTGCATTATGCCTTCTCGCAGCAGGTTCACCGGTTGTTCGTAGCGCCGTGTTCTGTACCTCTCCGGCATGTGCGATGGTTACCAATACATAGTGGTTGCGTAAGCAATCAGAGGTCATGACAATTTTTGCACCAGGCTGAGAAATACTGATTTCAGCAGAGTGGCCATTTTGATTTACGGTGAAAATGCACCCCTTTTTCAGGACCCAGGCGTTTCGGAAGAACCTTCGAGAAGCTAAAGTTAAGTATGAACCTTGTTACTGGACATGAGTTATTTTCAGTGACCGCGCATTTTAAACTCACGATTGGCTTATCACAGAGGCCTGATAAAGATACCACGCTCACCAGAATGCTGTCACGACTTCAGGACCTCGGACCAACTGAATCAAACTAAAGATTTGCCATTCGCTGCGGCCAAGCGTTCCCCTTGCACTCTATCTCAGCCCATGATAGGCGTGTTGCAGAAACGTGTTTTGGGCATGGTCTTCCGTGCGCTTCACCGCTCACCTTCTTTTGCCTAAATATTCACGCGGCTGTAAACATTTGTGCCTGGGATGATCAGCTTGTTTAAGTAAAATGGATTCGCCGCTCAGCGCGCCAGCTATAACAACAAGCTCTACGAGCAGATTGCATAAATGTCGACTCAGCAAATTCATGCCCCGGGCCATAAACATCGCGCTTTTTTCAAAAAGGCATTATCTGATCTAGTCGCTAGTGTTTCGCAAAAGTTGACAATAGGCCCGTGTCCCGTTTTATCTCATGCAGCGCAGGGTGAACGAATTTTCGTTGTGAAGATTATCTGGCATTCCTCAACGAGCGTAGAATGGTTGAAATGTCTTGCTGTTGCACTGCTCCACTATCATTGATTGCTGGAAGACCTTCCACGCAAGCCAGAAGATTTTATTTCGTTTGTGGCAGAGGCAGTGAATCGTTAAAGCAGGCAAAGACGCAGGCGCTGTGTAAACAAAGCGCATGTCATCCAACATCTGACTTATCATACTTCGCCAAATATCAACAAATTGTTCAACGAGGAAAATTGTTGTTAGCAAGAAATTCTTCAAAGCACACGCTTCCTGTGGCCGTTGTATGTGAATCTATGTGAATCTCAGCCGAGACTTGATAGTGAGGACCACTTGTGCGACATGTTGCTGGTATTTCTACGAGCCCCGACAAGAGGAATATCAACAGACGCGGATTAGATAATGTGACGTTCTTTTAAACAGATACATCGCATTATCGCTGTTGTCAAATCCGTTTTCGTGGCTATGTACGTGCTGGTCGAGTCAGTCAAGCGTGCAAGTGCTGATGTTTTAAAGAGCAGTTTAGTAAACTGCGCTTAATAAGCTACGACAGCGTGGTGCAACTACTTTCCGACCTACGGGCCATTTTACGAAAATGTGGTACCTCGCGGACCACTTACAAAATGATGTGCAAAACAAGATTCACAAGAAAACAAGATTGTGCCCTGTGATAGACGCTTCCCTGACACTATCGTTCTCCGATCCACAATAGCAATATGCTAGTGGTGGCAAGTGGGAAACTATGGTCCGGTGTTTCGTCTGCCAATTGGATTTGTTTTTAGATTTGACTTGCTTCATGGCAGAAAATGTACTCCACACACGTGTGTGCTTTCGAACATTGAGGCTTTCGTGCGAAACCTTTCAGTTTAAGAAATCATCTTTGACTAATTTCCAGAAGCCCTCTATACTCTAGTAGTCAGTGGTTCTCAACTTGTTCGAGCCGTTACCCAAATCAAGGTAGCGATTATTTTTATTGCTCAATAATTTGCGTCGCAAAAAGAATGCAACCAGAGCAACATTTTGGTACCGCGTTACCCCTCGAACCCCTCGAATAATTGCATTACCCTCTCTGGGAACCACATCTAACCCCATAATATACAGGCCCGCGGACCTGTAGTTGGACCACTCTTGAGTTACGAAATCGCATCCCTGTGTGTGTAGGTTGCTAAATGCTATTTTCTCCAGCATCAAAACATGCGGACAAAGTTTCGGCGTGTACGCATTAATTCTTGCACTGATTTGACTTCTCAATCGTTATCAGTTTGCATATATCAAGAATACTTTAAATTGAGAAAAAATGCAGCACTTCTAGGTTGCTCCAACATCAACATGGCCTTCGTTTTAATTATGTCAAACTTTAGCAAGATGCTGTGTTGGAAGGAGTTACGTTTTGAGTAACAGATCCCAGTGAAATTTATTGGAGGTGAGGATGGATGGTGTTAAGTTTCTGGACAGCACAACCTTACAGTTGACTTGAACTTTCTCCTGACGTCGATAATTGCAAAACAAGTGTAAATTTTCTAATCCGTTAGAATAAGTGGGTTAATGAACTGATGAATTCACGATTCCCAGCAAACTACGCATTTAACCAAGTTTCAGCAAGTTCAACGTAATTTGATGTGTCACGATTGTAGAGTAGCAAAACTAGTTTTATTACGTCTGTACGAGTTGGGTTTCACCGCCTGGTAGAAAGACTTGCGTGCAATCTTTTCTTTTACGCACCCTTGAAGAAAACGGAGGGCAAAATACAAAATACAGTTCATTTTTGAATGGTTAGATTCAATAAGTAGTAATATGGACTGAAGGTGCTGTTGGTCACTTGTGCACTGTTTGCAATATGTTTACCTCAGCCAAGCCTGCGTGATAATAAACGGTAAGGGTGGCAAAAGCACCTGAGCATGCCGCGGGCTATTAAAGGAATAGAATTACGAACTGGTCGAAACGGCTTACTTCACGCCACGAGGGTTGACACAAGATGGTGTTGCCGTAAATGTGATGGACGAGTCCAAGTGTCACCTGCTAACCACGACTGTTGTGAGGAAATCGTGACAGACGATGTTTCTGACCCACCCAGCTGTCACGAAGAAATGTTAACCCTGCGGGACTTGGCTTGTGATCTAAAGCTCAGTATTAATTTATCTTTGGTGTATCTTAATCTCTGACAGCTTTCATGCGTTCGCAATGGCATGCTAATCGCCCAGGCCTGTTTAAATACTGTATATATAACCTCCCTATACTGTATATATAACCTCCCTATACAACTTTTCAAGCATTCCGGTCTTTGTTTGCTGCAAAGTGTAAGTTGTTGCGAAACCGCAAAGCAGCGCCTCCCAGCTTTGGTCTTTTTCGAACCACTTTACGACATTAAAAAAGTGGTATTTAGTAAAGCGGCCTGTATTTACCGAGTATCAAGCTACGGCAACGGTGAGGTGCGCACGTAGTATCCAGTGACTGCGCGTAGTCCACAGGTGAAGAAGCTCCTTCGCAGCAGACGTGAAACAACGTTTGCATCATGTACGGTACATTAATATACTTCCACGTCTACGTCGTAAAAGCTCATCCTGGGATTTTCATTGGCGGCCTGTTGAGTTTTTTGTAATTTGAAGTTCAGTGCATTTTTCACGGTGGGTTCCTTTAAATTTCCGTGCTTCGCACGGCTACAAGGACTTCAAAATTCGTTTAATCAATGCGCAAACGTATTGCCAGGGCCTCAGAAATTTTACCAGGGGGTATGAAGACCGATACTGACTTATAACTTTGGGCTTGATTACAGAAACTTAGCGTGCGTACTTTTATCCTTCTGGGCCCCAGTACCAACCGGGCCCGGGCCCGGGTACCACTTGTACCCCTCTCGGAGGCCCTGCGTATTGCCGCCAAGTGTTTTTTCAAAGTGACTTCGTCGTGTCTTTATTCAGCCATGCATATTAAACGCGTGACCACAAGTTCACGGAGCTCACCGTGCAAAACAAACTAGGCCTACATGGTTAATGTTTTGTAAAATTACTTCTCGCCATACGTTTTACACTCAACGTATTCCTAACAACGTTTTTAAGCTTTCCAGGTCGTTGGTAGACACTTTAACAACGCTTTTAATCTTTCCAGGTCGTTGGTAGACACTTTCAGTTGTTTTCTTTCGCTTGTAGCCAAGTCAGTTTTTTAGCATTTGTTACTTTGCTGTTGACAAATTTTGTTTTGGTTCTGAAATTGCTGCCAAATGGGGACTGTAGGTAGTAAAGGAAAATACAACATCAACGACGGAACGGTCAAGCCTGGTCCTGCGGATGGAGATGGCCAAATCAAGCCCGTGGTAAGTGCCGACAGACGGTTCAGCATGGCTGCTATGACCATTAATTTAAACTTTCAATTGAATTCATACTTTTTTGTTCGCATTCACTGTTAGCTTTTGGAGGGGAAGAAATTGGGGGGGGGCAAGAAATGGATAGCAACCAATTCATGCAAGAGGGACAACCACAGCCATCTTGTGTGGTCGGGCTTTATTTCACCCGGATTTGATGCCGAAAGTTGAGCTTCAGTTCCTTTTTAATTTCACGACCGGCATTTGTTAAAGCTTTTAATTTTACTGCCCCGTTCCTCCACCTGCCAGTTGTTCCGTTCAGGTCCAGGCAGTTTTCACTTTGGGCCAAATGTTGCATTACACTCCTCTTTGCGAACAGGCTGTAGTAATTGCTGCGCATACTTGGCTTGAGGCGGATGTACGATGTTGACCATGTTTTGTAGACTGTCGCTTAACCGCTGTGCTGCTGGCATTACCTGTCGCCAGAGCACTGGTGCTGGCTGAAGTCCTGAAGTCTCCCGTAACTCCGACCGCAGACAAACACCAGCTACAAACATTTTTCAAAAGTGCTGCTTGTAGATACGTGAAACCACATACTCGGATATGTCGCTAGCATGTGCACAGTAACGAGATGGAGTAAAGAACGCACAGAGCGTTCAATAAAATGTACTTTTTGGGTTTGCGTTCAATAAAATGTACTTTTTGGGTTTTAAACTTCCATAGCGTGAGTTTTCCTTGAAATAATATTCAGAGAGCAGGACTTTAGTTCGTTTCAATGGGTAAAATACCTTGCGGATTTTTTTCACACTGGATTATGTTCATACAGCTCATTCTTTGCACCAATAGCACCAACAAAACATAGATGCACCGGGCCTTGACCTGGGGCAGTGTTCTTCAACCTTTTTGCTGGAACCCTATCTATGTCAATTCTGTCGAGCAATAGGCAGGAACAGTTGTTCCTAATAAAATTCCACATCGATATTCGCTTCAGCTGATTTCTTGCTTTGACCGGATTTAACACCGCCACGGGTTCCGCTTGACGTCGATTGTGCTGTAACAAAGCGTGTGTCAAAATATTAAAAGTTCATCCCGCGGAACGCCTGCAAGCGCCGTAATGATCTTTTCAGAAGTCGCGATGACTGTCTATCTATTACCTCAACCGCTGGAACATTCCTGTGGTAAATTAAAATGATTAAATAAAAAGAGATCAAGGCATTCGTTTCTCACTGTTTTCATTTTGTTGTTTGGTCTTTCAAATCAAATTTTTATGTTCCAGTGTTCAACGTTGCATAAGTGCTCTTGAACATTTTCTTCAGTGTTCTTTTATGATTTGCCGCAAAGAGCTTTTGTACAAAATGTTTGAGGGACATTAAGTCACAATGGCAGAAAAAATCGCACTGATTCTTCAGTGCTTGTATGAAATGGAACTGCTCGTGTTTTGCCGATTTTCCAAGAAATCTGTCTGTGCCCATCCATCCCCTCAGCAAAAATCAGTTTGCTTTTTTCGGAAATTTCGGCCGTTAACTGGCCTGCTTTCAATTCAAACCAGTCATTTTCCATCTGCAGCAGAAGCAAAGTGGTTATTTCTTATCCGACGAAGATGAAACTTCGCTTTGAACTGTTAGAAGCTTGTTCGAATTGTTCGGTTTTGATGTGAAGTTCGTTCTCAAACAAACGTTGCTGGTGCGGGAAGACACGTGATTGGCGGCGCGCGAGGCAATGGCGCTACCCGATAATGCCTTGCGTCGCTGCTTAGAAACAAACTTGCGCGAAATCGCGTTTCTCAAACTAGCTACTGTTTTGTATACGTCGCCCGCTTTGTACGCGACGTCCTGGTCTTAGAGATTATCTCCGGGAGAAGTTGTAAAGCGTTCGTCAGTATTCATCCGCTCGTTGTCAGGTGGTTGCTAATTGGCCGAAATGGCGGCAAAGCTCTTTGCATTTTATGTCATGAATATAAGGTTGAATTGCATATAAAAAGTATTTTCAGTTCATTGGATATGCAGTGCTTAGAAGCCACTCAATTTAGAAAGAACATGAACAGTTGACTGTAGTAGATTCTATTTCTCGATCTGCGGTTTCAGAGCCATGCAACCATGCCCATTTTCGTTCGAACTGTTGTCTATTTGAAATGTTCTCAAACGCAAAATCGGCTGGCGACGACGACACTGGTCACGTGAGACCGTTCACATATTTCCGCAAACGCGCCATGGGATTAGATTGTCATGAATCCTGGGACGAGGCATTCGTTGCTGTCTCCAGCTTTCTCTCTGGAGAATGAACTGCCTGGCGCATCTGTTAATATCTGTGATGCAATAAGCCTTGATAATAATCTGCATTGTTTGTTCACAATCGCTATTGCATCGGATTTACTGAGCGACCAGATGCTGTTAGCAGAAATATCGATCTGGGTTTGGTCAGAACTAAAACCATCTCTAGTTAATAACTGCTAGTAACCCTTCAGTCATTTTTCCTTGGTTTCAATTGACACTTAAACCATTTGTCATGTGCTAAGCTCCAGTTGTATAAAATAAGTGAGAAGTTAATTCATTTTCTGTCATTTTTATCTGAAAAAATCTACCTGTACTTTGCTTGCACGTACAGCAGATTAGACACAAGCATCTACCTTAAAACTGCTGTTGCATGTCAGCCTGATGCGTCACTGCAAAATGTCGATTGCTTTCCATTTCAGACCAACGACCAGAAGGCCAACGGTGGTGTGAGTGAGAATGGCGCGGAGGTGCATGCGAATGGCAACGGTGTGACGAAAGCGGAAACGGAAAAGAAACCAAAATCTCCTCTAAAATCAAAACTGCGCGGTTTCAGTTTTGGTAAAAAGTCCTCACCTGCTACTCCTGCAGCTGACAGTCCCGCAGAAGACAAGGTGGTTGAGGAAAAACCAGAGGAAGCTGCTGAAACTCAAGAAGATCAGGGCAAAGAACAACAGCCCAACGGAACGGCTGAAGGTCAAACACAAGAGTCTTCTGCGGCTGAAGGCGAAGCGGCGAAACCTGAAGAAGCCACTGACTCTCCAGCAACACAAGACACGCCTGCTGAGGATGTCAAGCCTGATGAGGCCTCACCGGACGCAGCACAACAGCAAGACGCAGGTGCGGCAGAAGACGCGTCTCCGCCTTCCCAAGATGAAGCCGCTCCCACGACCTCCGCCGAAGAAACAAAGGAAGAAGACTCTCCAGTCGAAGAAGCCCCTCAAGCTTCGACTAAAGATGATGCCAAAACTGAAGCTGCTCCAAAGAAAGCAGGAAAAAGCTTTAAGAAAATGATCACCGGTACCTTCGCCTCTTTGAAACGCCGCGCGTCCGGGAAGAAGAAGCAAAGCTTGGATGACAAAGTTGAGGAGGCAGCAGATGTTCCTGCGGCGGAAAAGAAACCTGATGAAGAACAAGAAGCCCCTCCCGCCTCAGTGGAGACCTCGGACTCTGCTAAAGACGCTCCTACCCAAGAAGAAGCTCCTGAACCGTCACAAGAAGCATCCGAGCCGCCCAAGGCAGCAGCAGCAGAGCAAACTCCTACCGAGGAAACCTCTGAAGCAAAACCTGCCGTTCCGGAGGCAACGGCTGAAAGTGGACAAACGGAGTCGCAAGAACCAGCTGCTGATGAAGAGAAGAAAGTCGACCAGAAAACATCTGAAGACAAACCGACAGATGCTGAGGCACAACCTACCGCAACTAGTGAGTCAGGATTTGTTGTTGAATACTGCTTATGCATGCTACTTGTAGTGTCTTTATTTGCAACATATTAGTGCCGTTCTAGATCTAAGAGTTACACAACTTTTTGTTTTACTCCATAACCAAAACCATTTGGAGAAATTGATGTCAATAAGTAGACTTATCTTCACCAACATCGCATTTACCTCGTGTGTGTGCTTATAAACAGCAAGAACGCTACGAAGTATATTACTGCAGCTAGTTTTTCTCGCTAGAGCCTGCAATGTGCACGTGTTAATGCTTTGCTTCACTTGCAGGTGAGGCGCATAGTTCACGATCTCCAGGCTTCGTCGGTTCGATTCGAAACTTTTTTGGAAACCTGACAAGGAGAACAAGTAATAAGGTGAGCTTGGAGTTCAATCGCAACGCGTTTTTTTACGGCGTTACTATATCGTGAATGTTAAGCTGGCGTTTATACTGTGAACGTTTTTAAGTTAAATTTAAACTGGTATTTACTGGCTGAGTCATGGAGGAAAATAATGGAAAAGCGGATAGTTTTGACATTTCGACAAGGCAAGGAATGTTAGGCATGTTTACCATTTGCGCGCGGTGGTTTTAGACACGATGCAATCCAGAAGGTTGTGATTCACAGTTTTGGAATATAAAGGCCATCTCGCTTGACGTCAAAATCTTTCGTGATTTGTCCGGTTGCTTCAATCTTCGGCGAGCGGTGATGAACCAGCCATTAAACTGTTCCCCACACAATACTTGATGTTTCGCAACCCGGCGTAAAGTATTGATAACGTTCCATGAACACCAAGAATTCAGTGGAATAATGTCTGCCAGCCTCAGGCAACTCAATTTGAAGCAGATTTTTTCAAAATACACCCGCAATTCGGTTTCGAGCCCACGCGACGTGGCGTGGTTAACTGTGACGTAACTGGCAAGTTGTCCAAAGCTGGCCGCAACTTCGTTGATGTCATTTCAGGAAAACAATTAGGACCCTGGTAAAACTGTATTAGCAGACAAGAGCTAGTTTAATACCTGTCACTAGTTCGAAAGACGGTGCGCAAAAACGTGTCAATGGTCTCGGTACGGCTATGGGTGTACGATGTTGCGAATATAGGCATGTGACAAGTTAGTTGAATCTGGTGAAAAGCACTTTCCGTGTGAGATGTAACTTAAAAGGATGTCCACCGTTTAGTCTTTTCTCTTTCACGCTTGATGTTGCGTCCACGTGGTGCAGCAGAGGTGACAGGTCGAGAAATTGTTCATCTGAATTTTTACGAACGTAGTTAATTAAACTAATGATTAATTAACGTTGAAGCAAAACACAGCGAGCAACACCGTGTGTCCTAGTACCGCAAATCAAACCAGAAAAACGTCTTAAATCGAGCAAAGCTTCGTCACTTGTTTTCTGAGTCAACAAAAGTTGTTTCTTGTGCATTCCACCGTTTTAGGATTCTTTGTAAATTTCTGGCCCTGAACGTTCAGCACCTGTGTCATTTTTATGCCCAAAATTTAAGTTTCTGGCAATAATTGCAGTAATCTTTTGTAAAGCGAATCATATACCAAGTGTTGTAAAGTTGGATATAGCCTCTGGTCTATCAATCTGTAATGACTGAAATTTTGTCACCCTTTCCCTTCTGATACAAGTAATTGTGGCCACCGACCAAGTACGCAGGCCCGTAGACACCGAGCTCATTCAGGGGCTGTGCCCGTCAAATTTTTTGTGCCTCCCCAAAGTTTGTTGTGACCAGAGAATTCATAATTATATAAAAAACAAATCTTCCCCCTAAATTGCCCCCAACCTTAAAACCTTGCCACGGGCCTGCAAGTACGGAACTTCCAAACCATGTTATTTTAGCAAGGCGTGTTCTGGTGTTAGGATCAGTGAGGTGAGAGCAGAATTCTTTAGCTGTACGAGCTGGTACACGAGGTGAGAAGCAATAACAACATTCCTTTCATTCCTGACTGGTTGTTTTTATAACAGTGGCAACAAATTGTTGGTTTAAACCGGTATGCGATTTGAAACACAAACATTTAACGTTCGTTTATTGGAAGTTATTTGATTCCTATAAAGTAAATGATTTAGAGGATCCAATTCATGACAACCTTCACACATCTCACTGTGCAGCTGTATGACTTAGCCACCAACCTGACTGCAATTAAACCGCTGCGGCATCTCTTATTTACTTGGAAACAATCGAATCCGGTATGCCTTCACTTGCGCCCTCGCGTGGAATGGCCAAGCTGACTTGAAACGGTTGCCGCAGGTTGCTGCACGACGTGCTTGTTATCCGTAGTGTTTTCGAAATACCTCTGTGGATGAATCTTTGTGAACAAAGTTGTGCGACGAAGTAATTCCAGTTCATATGTGCGGACAACCAACTTGCCTCAAAGGAGCTTACCTCGATGTGTTTTCATTGAAAGATAAATGTCCCCTATTGTGAATATGTTTTTAAACGGCTTTTTGCCGTCACACATCTGAGCGTCAGGTAAACTCAACCTTGCCGGTATTATTCTACAGTAAGACCTATTGACTTATCGTTCCACAGCAGTAACAGCACTAAATGCCCCCCCCGGTGCGAACGCGAACACCGCACAGAATCATCGTCCACGCTAGGGATGGTACGCCCCAAGATTGAGCCGGGATCGCCCATAGCCCACGAAATCCAGCCCATTAACGGTCCGTGGACCGACAACATTTTTTTTGCAATCCTGCCCGCCCATCGCCCGTTAAACAAAATTTCTACGGTTTGCTTACAAACAACTGTTGAAGCGATAGTGATTTGGTAGATATGAAAATGCCTTTTTCATCATTAGCGGGCGGTAGCGGTGAAATCTTAACCGCCAAAACTGCCGTTAGCGGCTCGCCGAAATACCGGACCATTAGCGTCCCGAACCTTCTCTGGTCCAGGCAACAAGAAACTTTAATCCGCGCGAGGAGCCAAACGCTTCAGTGTTTTATTTCGGGTGCACCTTTAAAAATGCTGTTAATTTATTAATCGCCCTCGTGAGTTTTTGAAAAGTCGTTCGCTCCTGCAATAACTTAAGTGTAAGTGTAAGCGTGAGGCGTGACCACTCCCTAGTTTTGCGTTCTTTATTTTTAAAAAATACTTTGTTACTATATCGGAAGTAAATTTGTCGGACACACGCGGTAACTACTTACTGCCCACTTGTCTCCATGTCACTCGCCAAAATTGTACATTTGGATAGTGGTTTATAACATCATACACTGTTTTGTGATAGCATACAGTGTGATAGCATACAGTGTGATGACATACAATGTTTTGTGACATCAATGCTGTTTGTAATTACTTTTCTGTTACGAACCATAACACAAATTTTACGTACAATTTTTTCTAACGCAGCAGTGGAGTTGGCTAAACCGTTGCTTTCAGAACAATGTAACCAGACACGGTATTTACCTCAGCCATGCATTCAGCCCACGTGATCGTCTGCTGTCCCACCACTGATCAACTCAACCAGCTATTGTCACGGCGTGCCTTCATGAATGGCTTGACTTGTGGAGTTTTAGCAGCCATGATGTCACTTTCTCCATTGGACGAAAGGCAATCAATTATGATGAACGGCTTCCGCACCCACCCCCTATACAACGTGTGCAGTAGGATCCTCGAGCAGCGCGTTACAGCGAGAGAGAATGTTGCAGTGGTTGGTTCCGCTGTAATAGGCCGCGGTGAAAATTCAGCCATTGGTTTAATGCCTGACAGCAGAGAGATGAAGTTGATATTTTCTACTTCTACAACTTTGCATAGAATTTCGCGTTCCCAGGAGCTTGATCACAGTTTGAGACATGTGTTTGGAAGACGTTGGCAGGCCTGAAAAGGTTCACTTGAGAAAAGTCCAAGAAAATCACTCTGAACAAAATTCCTTAAGCGCTCTGTATTCGACGTTTGGCAGTTCATTGCTCTAGAAGAGAATTCGTACTGCTCTTGTAAACTTACAGTAGAAAGTTACTAATTCCATCAGGTCAGTGTATTTGCTGTGCCATCCATCATTTTAGGTCTCACGTGGTCCGCGTGTTTCAAACATAACAAAGCGCGGGAATTATGTTTTTACTCCTGGTGTTTGTGGGAAAAGCGTACTCGATGTCGAAAGAGTTTGGTTTTGCTTGCAGCATGCTACGTTATACCTTGACACACTTGCGAGCTGCCTGACAGCTGCAGACAGCTGTTGCGACGCTTTGCTGGCGCAACAATCAAAGTGATTGAGCAGCAGCTTTGAGCGCTGTTCTTTGAAGAAAGTTCGGTAGAGTTGGTTGCGTCATCAGAATAGCGCAAGTATGAGAAAGTGAGCTGCAAGTACAGATCTCATTTGATGTTATCTGTCAATGAAAGCTCAGCGTCCAGGGAACCATAAGTTCAGTTATTTGATTTTTGGGAACTTTCTGTAAGAAACTGCGCATTTCTACAGAGGTAAAAAGGGATTAAAATTAATTCGAAAGAGGCGTTGCATTTTTGAATCCGCCAGTCGCTTTTCAGCTTGATGACGTTATGGAGTGAGGTCATTGAAATGTAAACCATTGGTGGTCTTCATAAAATATTCATTGTCAGGCAACTGCAGGTAAACGTACATGGCGCAAAATGCATCATATGAAGCAGTAGTGCCGCTCTGAAAAGTGAGTTTCAAGCTGTTGTGCAGGTCTGTTACTACAGCTACCAAAACGCCTGGACCGAAGTTTAAAAGTGCCGGCGAGGCTGTGGGACAGCAGAGAGAAACTAATTATTCTTTTTAACTTGAAGGGAATTTGTCATATTTAGCTAATTGTTACTTACAAAGATCGACCATGGGTGGAAAATCAAGTAAAAATAAGGTAAATAACTTACAGTAGCTTGATTATGTGGACCGTGGTTTATGCTGCAGAGAGTGAGCGTGATATTTTGGAAACAACGCCAATGAATTGAGACATGTTGCAGTCACGCGCAGCTTGCTGTCAGCTACCAGTACTTGCTGGAATGTAAGAGCACTTCATCTGCAAAACAGTGTGTAGGAGGAACTGCGGCCGTAATCCGTTATGAGACGTTCATTTTCGCGGCTTAAACCAACAAATAAAAGCCTGTAGTCAGTCACGAGTTCAGGCTCGCCAAGCTGCAGCTGCGCAGGAACTGAGCAGGGAGGTGCAATTTCACTCGTGTTACTACCTACCAAGAGAAGCTATTGCAGTTGCTCACAACGTAAACCTAACTTCCGCTATTCCCGGTGTTCTGTCGCTTCAACCTTGCCACCGCTGTTCTGTCTCACGCTTTCCACTGAAGCGTTCTTGCAAATGCGCCTGAGGTCTGCTTGAGGCCAACTTCATGTAAGCAAACCTCAAGAATGTCTGAGAATAACTATTATGTCCTACCTTCAGTGTTATATCCTACCTTGACTTGAAATAGTGTTGTGGTGCCTATAGGCAGAAATTGATTTTTGACCGTAATGAAACTGTGGTTCTTTAAAAGCTCAATTTTGGCAAACAGTTGTCGACTCGAGAGGTTGCAATTCACAGCAGCCATGGACGACCACATTATGTTGGAGTGGTGTGATGATCGCGAAAGCAAATTTGAGTGGTGGTAGAAATGTCGGCAATGTAGTTGGTATTATGAGGCTGTCCCCTACTGGAAAAAAAGTATTCGTAAGCAGGTACAACATGTGTGCTACGATACAACATGTGAAGCAAAAAGAACAGCAAGTATTTGTGTTCGACACTACGTGAAGAGATAGCAATTGCTTATAACAAAATATCATCAAGCACTGTTTGGCAAATCACACGTTTGCTTTGAGTGTTCCGTGGAAAATTAAAGAATCAGTTTTTGTTAGACCCGTGAAAAACTGAAAATAACGCGCGCATATGCCAATGGGTCCGCGCTGGCGGATCGCTTCACACGTTTATGCAGCTGCATCCAGTGGCGAAACTGGGGATTTGAGCCAGGGGGGAGGCAAAACTTCGCTGAATTGGGCCCACTGGCCACCGTACGGGGGCCATTAGCCAACACTCAGAAAAAAGTTAAGAAATGATACCCTTATTAGTAAAAAAACGAAAACCCCCGAAAAACGCAAAAAGAATAACATCTACTGAAAACCAAAAGAATACCAACTATCAATTTCAGCTAAAGGGTCCCAGTTTTTACATTTAGCTTATCAAGGGGGGGGCGGGTGGACCCTGCCCCCCGTCAGTTACGCCACTGGCTGCATCATGATCTTGCTCACTGCGTTGCGAAATGACCATCTCCCGCACGCTGAGCTCGGCTTAGCTGCTGGAACAGCGCAGCTGCTCAGCTACGGTATGTCTTAAATCGCAACTCCGATGAGTAATACGGAATAATTGAAGCGTACCCATGCTAACTGGCTATTTGAAGTATCAGCAGAAAACACGCAGCCTACGATCAATCCGGCTGCTGGCTAACCTAATTGGCATTCGCCTATTGTCAGCAATCCTTGTGTTTGCTGCAAAACGTGTGTCGTAACAATGCTGACGCGAGTTTAATTGCGTTTACGTGACGCATGCCGCGTTGCTGGCGGCAGCGGATAACGTCTCGAGCAATTATTTCGATTTTTAATCAAACAAAATTTGGCGAAACACTTCTGTCCAGGATCTTTCACCAGCTGCAGCGCAGCGAAGCCTGTGGCGAACACGAGGGTAATTCGCGACGGTTGGTAACTGTTCACCAAAGGTCGTAAAATTTCAGTCTAGTTATTTTTGTCGGTGTCTTAATCTTTTGACTCCGTAGTTGGCTTCAAGGACAAGGTTCCTTATGCGTCGTTCTGATAGTGAAGATCAGGTGTTTTACTAAACTTCTCCCTCTATTAGAACTTATCTGCATATGACAAGCAAACATAAGGCTTGCACACATTGAAAAGGGTTGTCGACCTGGGCAGCAAGTTGATATTGCAACTTGCGTGGTGAGCTTTTGCTGCTGAAGTGGCCCGCAGGGTTGTAGCAATTGTTATGTCTACCTCTGTCTCAACAAGTACGTGTCCCCGGAGTGCGCAGCCAGAGAATGGCTATAAGTGGAAGGAATGCCTGTTCCCATGTCTGATTCTCACACAAGCAGTGCGACTCCGAGCAACGGAGAAACCTTATCTCGAAGCTTAACGCATGTCGTAGTTAAGGCCGCGTCTTGTAACACATGAAACGCCTGTTTATCTCGGTTATCTGCGTGGTAAGGAGCTCGGCGGTTATTTCGGTCAGCTTTTGACGAACCCGCATCCTATGGTCACGTTCGTGCTGGCTGCTGCTGACCAGTTCCCATGATGACAGGGAGACCATTCACTGGGCAGGGTCACGCCACCCCACAGTTCATAAGGGAAGTATTTCACTCTTCTACAAACCCTCAGTGTGCTGTGGCATGGCTAGCCAGTGAGCCGCTCTGAATTTGGAAAAGGACGTGTATTAATTCGTATTTCAACGCTACAGCAGCACACCTGGTACGCTCTCGAGGGTCAATGTGCGCTTCCCGTCTTAAGCTACCGGTGTTAATCATTGGTTGCCTCCTTGCAGTACGAACGGACGCGCATCAGGTTTATATCTTGTCCAACCATCTTACTTTCCATAAGTAGTTATTAATTGCCAACTATCCAACAAACAACGTGATCTTTGGTGCCAGATTTTCAGCGAACCGTAGATTGTAGTTTGCTGCTAAATCGTTACAGTGGTAAGCCAACCATACATTTAATAATTTAAAACTAAAACTAGTAACTCAGCAGTCCTTCAGCATTTATTGCTTCATTTAGTCCTCAAACTATGGTACGTGAAACACCAGTGGCACGCGAGCAGGTCTATAGCAAGTGTATTTGCATTATTAAATCACTGATATAATCAAGTGTTAAGCGTGGCTACTTACGACTCTGTTTTAAACAAATTAAACCACCACACAAATTAAACCACCAAGTCCATGACGGCCACCACTAAGTCCATGACCCAGAGATTGTCTTTGTGCACCTGAACGTAATTTCTGATGAGCTTTGAGCGAGGTTCTTTCCCGTATAAACCAGTTGGTGGAGAACAAACAGTTGCTTGCAACCCTTGAATTAATGTTTGCTTAACTAATTTGTGTTATGTTAAACAAAAGTTCATTTGAGCCAAGTACGTTCATCTGGAACAGGTGCACACATCGACAGTAACAACATTGGTAAAAACCACATTTACCTTGCCACCTGCTGGACATGATTTCCGGTGTACTCTGAGCGCGGTCCTGAGGGGAATCAGTTGCAACCTCGCATTACGTTTTATTTGTCCTCTACACTAAGTCCAAGGTCCTCGATCAGTTGCATTCAGAAATTTGTTGAACAACTGCATTAAGTAAAGGTTTGACACCTGCAACAGTTAGCAGTAACAATGGATACAGCAATGCTTAATATTATGCAGAAAACGGAAGAGGAGGAGAAAGCACCAGAAGCCGCTGCCGCTGAAGAAAAGGATGAGACAAATGTGCAGGTGACTTTTCCCGCGCATGATTTAACACTTTTACACCTTTTTCCGCGTGGGTGCAACAAAAGAACATTGTTGCTTATCGTTTACCCACAAATCTTGACATAGAATAAAATACTCATCCCCAACACACGACACAGCAGTACGAACGAGCAACACATTTTGTTTCTCTTTTCCACCTTTACCAGACTGCGGAGGGAGATACTTCCGAACCCCAGACAACTGAACCTGAAGCTTCGGCGTCAGACAAGAAGGCAGAAGAGCCAAAAACAGATGCAGATGCTGCAGAAGCCGATCAACCAGGTTGGTAACTGGCAGAACTGCAGCGTGCGTTGGGTGGGCTGAAAGCGTACAACTGGTGGTCGTACAAATGCTACTGTTTCAGTGTTCAGTTATGATCATTAATCTCGACAGAACTATTGCTCAAATCTATGCATTCCAAAAAGTTTGTCTTTGTCAGCTTTTTAGACAAACGTCCCGTGTGCAGTGGTCACGGGTATTTGTTGCGAAGTAGCCGCAGTCTTAGGATAAGCTAGTCGTTTAGCCCGCTGGTCGGGGGTTTCTTTCAATGGGAGATTGAGTGAGGCTGTTTGTGTGCTTTGTTACTTGACTGCTTTTGTGCTCTCCCATCATACACTGCATTTTTCGTGAAGCTCAATCCGAAGAGCACAAAAGCGAAACATCAGCGATTCAGGCTGCAGAATCAAGCGAACCTACCGCCGAATCTGAAGAAGCCAAACCCTCCGAACCGAAAGAATCAGAACCTCAGTCTGACGCACCGAAAGAACAAGAACAAGAAGTAGAAGCCGAAGAAACTAAAGAACCCGAACCAACCGTTGGGCAGTCCAAAGAAACTGAACCCCAAACCCAAGAAATTGAACAACCAGCAGTACCCGTTGCAGAGCCGGTCCAATCCGATCAAACAGAAGAACCCGCATCTGCTGAAGAGCCGAAGGAGCCCGAGGTTCAAGCTGAAGAGCCGAAGGAGCCCGAGGTTCAAGCTGAAGAGCCGAAGGAGCCCGAGGTTCAAGCTGAAGAGCCGACGGAGCCCGAGGTTCAAGCTGAAGAGCCGACGGAGCCCGAGGTTCAAGCTGAAGAGCCGCAAGTTGTAGTAAACCAAGCAGATCAGGAACCGGAAGCTACTCAGCAAGAAACGCATGGTAAGATGCTTGTTGCGTCGTTAAATAATAAAAAAGCAAGACGTTTAGTCTCCAGTTGGGTCGCAACATTTGTACGTAGGTTGTTGTCAATGTAATTAAGAGAAGTGATGCGCGTTTTCATCCCACCAAACAGCGCACAAAACAACAGAGTCTGTACGAAATAATAGTGTAATTATTGAAAAGTTCTTTTTCTTATTCCTTTTAGATGATCAACCGGCCCCATCTGAACCAGAACAGTCTAGCGAAGAAAAACCTGCTCAACCTTCTCCTGAACAAACGGTAAATGCGATAAACTAATTCATGAAGAGCTTAAATCAATTTTGGGGTTTGTTGCAGCTACATTGCAGTTGATCGAGATCAAAACGCTAGTTTCATTTGTTTTCATATTTTGAAAGGTCCGCTTTTTCAGTTGGGGTTTTCGTTGTCAATCTTGCTTTTGGGGTGTGTTTACTTTAAAACCACTAATTCAGTCAGATCACCGCGCAGATCATCCGTTTTAACCTGCCACTCTAAAATCTGGTTGCGCAGCAAAACTACACACAAATGCACAATGTGCTATGATGCTTCGTCTGGTTTCGGCAGGAACAGGCACCTGCTGCTGCTGAAGAGCCTGCTTCTCAATCTGAAGAAAAAAACAGCGATCCTGAGCCTCCTGTTGCTGACCAGCAGACGACCAGTGACGAACCAGCGCCAAACCAACAACAACAACCAATCAACGACAAACCAGACGAGTCTGCAGCGCCACCCGCTGGCCAAGATGCCACCAAACCTGACAGCGAATCCACCGACCACGTCTCTCAAACGCAAAAGGAGGAACCAACGACTGAACAAGTGAAGGAAATAACGCAAGGTGTGAATCTTTTGACTCGATATTTTCTTCATTCATTACTAATTTTAAGTGTCAACAATGGTGGGGGGTTTTTAAGGTTCATTTAAGGCATTCGCACGAATTGCGTCAAAAAATGAAACGAAAAACTGTAGCCCAAGACAGTTTTTTCTTTGTTTGCGCAGAAGGTCTTAAATGAATTGCAGCGATACCGGAACAAACAACCGGTGCAATAGAGCTCACTTAAAATCCGTTACGTGTGGTTTTGTTTTGATGCCGTGTCAATGCAACCGTTTCAGTGAACATCTGTTTAGCAATATGCAAATCAGGATGAGTGATTTCATAGAAATTGCGCTTTGCTCGAAAGCAAACAGGACCTTTTTCTCATCTACAAGCAACATGCTATTTGTTTTCGTTAATGGTTTCAGCTTTGACTGCATGAATTTCAAGGAGTCTTCTGTAGCCACGCACTTGGATGTAGACACAAATTTGCATGTAATGATCAAAAGCTTAACGATTGCATGAGCCGTTGCCATACGTCCATGAACGTTTCCTTCCATGCTTTGTTGCACTGACTTTTATCATGACCTACACGGAATCATCAGATTCACGGATTTTAAAGCGAGTTTTCTGGGTTTAAATCGGTTTCGAATCCAACAGTATCATTCAGCTTCCGTCTCTCGGCGACGATGGGCAACAAAGCATTACATTTGAAAAAATTTCTCGTAAGATCAAGTGAACAATGCTGTAGTGCAGAGGTGGGCAAACTACGGGCCGCATGCGGCCCGCGAAGGCATTTTGTGCGGCCCGCAGGGCAGTCACACGTACATAGTACATATTTGGAGTGTGTGTATGTTAAGTAATTTTATGGATTAGATTAGAATGATCAAGCTTTTTTCCACACGTTTCATTCGAAACCGCATTTTTACTCAACCGGAAGTGAATACTGTTACTTTCATTTTGTGGCAGCTCATGTGAAACTTTTTAATGTCATACGAGCATGCGGCCGCGGTAGCAATAAAATCTTCAATGTGGCCCTCCGTAGAAAATGTTTTCCCACCCCTGCTGTTGTGCGTGTCAACCTGCCATGGTGATGTCGTCTGTAGCTGACACATTGCGAACTTCTTGCGTTTTGCAGAATATAGTTTTTTAACATAGCTGAAGCAAAACCTTGTAGTGAGTCGCAAGTGGATTTGTAGTGAATCGCGTTCGCGACAAGAAACATCGCAGTAAATCTCGTGCGTGCCATTCCAAGCATTCCTGCGCACCGACCTGTTTCAACATCTGGCGTTTCTTTTCTAACGATAAGGAAGTTCACACTTTTCGCAGTGGTCACTCACAAAGTCGTTTAAGGTTCTTTTGTACACGCCAGCAGCCATTCCCCGACTTGTTTACAGTAAACCTTGCCGTCCACCCGTCCTGGAACTCATTGTTTAAACATCCGGGCCATTCTAAATGCTATCTCAATTGTCCGAGGTTCAACAGCTCCTTGAAGTTCCAAATACTTAATGTTTCAATTAAATTTTGCTGATCAGCATGATTCGATTGTAACATTCTTCTGGTTCTACTGCGTTGCTCAGTCTATTATCATCACTTTGTACTTCGAGCTTCAGACATTAGTAACTTTCCACATGCATCTCATAATTACGCATGAACACAGACACATCTCTTGTTTGTTGTTGGCTGAGAAGCAACTTGATGACCAGTGCTGAAGTTAGTTTTCTTGCTTCATAATTCAATTTGCGCCTCTTGCAAATCACTGTCTGTTTGATCTGCCTGCTATGAAAGCTCTGCACTTTGCAAATGAGCGCCGCTGTTTTGCTTCTCACTCGCTTCTTCCAAATCACTGTTTGATCATAAGCTTGCTGCCGTGTGTAGTGGCTCATTCAGCTGCTTCGAACTTCGCCGTGAGTGGATGCGCCGGCAATTCTGCATGCGTTGCAAACTGCAAATGTTAAACGGACTCTGGAACATTTTGTCTTTTCAGAAGAGCAACAAATGGCTGATGAGCCGTTTGAAAAAAATGATTGTGACGTCACAAAGGAAAATACGTCACTGCCAAACGATGCTGACGTGAACCGTGAAGATGATGTTCAAATTGAAACGTTGCAATCAAGTGAAAAAACTGAGAAATCCAGTAGAGATTTTGAAAACTCTCCAGAAAGCCAGAGCATCTCTACAACCGAGGGTCCCCTGAACGAAGTTACTGATGGACAAAAGCGTGAATTTAACACCGTTAATAAAAGCGAAGACGATCCTTTGGTGAACAAAGAAAGTCAGAAGCAGCAGGCAAGACCGGATTTTGGAGATGAGCTTCAGAACGAAGAGCAGGAAACCAGTGAGCATGGCACGGACCATCCGAATGTTCTCCTGCTGCAAAGTGCTGAGCTTGGCAATGATTCTGAAACTAAGGAAGACGACACAGAGGACAACGTCACAAAAGCAGAAGAAAACGCACCAGCGAACTCCGGTGGTGGGCAAGAAACACCCCCGGATCTTTGTGAGAATGAGTTGGCAGCTGATGACAACCATTCAGCACAGGATCGCGAGGAAGATCGTCCGTTGAACGACCCTCCTCCTAGTACAGAGCGACTTGCACCGGAGGAAAATAGTAAAAGTTCTGCAGTGGCTGATTCTTTGAACCAATCTCAACTCCAACCTGATGCTTCCCATGAAAACAGCAACAGCAACAACAACAACAACAACAACAACAACAACAACAACAACAGTGGCGCTTACGATCAGGCTGAATCCGGGCAGAGTGTTGGGTATATGACATTTTCGGTGATTTAGTCCACGCTTTGAGGCCTTTCACCGCACTACGCATCTTCCTATTTTTCCGTTTTCAGCGCGAAACACCAAAAACATACATTTTACTAAGACCAAAAATTTGTGGAGTTTTCACAGGAAGCAAGAGGTTTACATTAATTATGTATTTCCCACCTTCCGTTCCTCTTAGGAAGCAGTGACGTAATAGTTGGCCTCACCCTTGTTCCCTTTTCAATGACCTTATCTCATTGAAGTCATCTTTGAAGCATTTTCAACTACATGGTCCCAAATTTTCTAATGTACAAATTTCCTAACGTTTTAGGTGTGTTGTGTCAGGAATGAATGAGCCGTTCATGGTTTATGGCACTGACCCCAATAGATGCTGCCACTCCCCGTGGCTCGAAAGACATAATTGTGCGTTGTGCTGTGTTGCTGGTCGCATCGACCTGTGTTACGGCATAATGATAAAGCGTTAGTGATGTCATAATCAAATCACCTTTCTGCAGAAGCTTCGTAGATCCGGAAGAAATCTCGTGGAAAAGGAAACGAACGTTTTAGGGTTCTGCTGAAGCCTGCCGCCTGCCCTGCTACATCAGAAGATATTTGGTGGAATCGGAAAAATGCTTTTCGCCGATTCAGTCGGGTATTAACCAAGCTCTGCTGTCCCCCCCCCGGTTTATTTATTTTTCTTTATCAGACACCGGTGGGTTGTCAGTGGCGGAAGTCGCAACCTGTACATACTTTCTCGAACCTTCTCTGACTTGACCTGCCTGAGTAACATCGTTTACCGTTACCTTTTTCGTTATTGTTTTTGTTTTTTTATTGTAAATGCTAATTGATTTATTTTTGTGTTTGTACTCGTATTTTTTTGTATTTTTTGACGCTGACTGTCTGCCTCACTGGTAAACCTCGCATCTCAATACCAGGACAATAGCGCGACTGGCTCGGACCACTAGCGACATCTGGCGGTATTGCAAATGAATATCACCCCAGCTACTTATGCTTACTGTGGGAGGGGTCGTTATTCCAGAAAGTATTTGCTATCTTTGCCGCATCGCTGATTTAAAGCTACACGAATGTTGTCCGTTTCCTGCTGTTTTTAACATTATTTTTCCCCGTAGCCTTAAATAGTTTGTGTGACATAATACCCAGGCTTGCCAGTCTGAACAAGGGTGTAGGAGCGACAGAGTTTTTTGTTTTCGCTGAGTCGGCAGAACTTTTTCCCATGAGAAACTTGCCTGTCAATCAATGTTGTGCATCGTCGGGCAGCAGCGTTGTCCACCTGTGCGAAGTTGCGTGGAAGATGTTTCGTTTGCTTGAACGAACGAACGACTGCGACTGCCATAACTGTATCGCAAACGGTTCACCCAATTCGCAATTGTTTGTAGACTTGATGTTTCGATGGTTAAATGTGTCCGTTTTTGTGGAAATGTCACCAAACCGTTGATATTGTGATTAGCCTTTGTTAATACCCAAAACCCCAACCATATACCTTGCAAATAATGTGTAAATAATGTGTGACATCATCTCGCCCACAATTGATTGTATGACGTAATTAATAAATGGTTTGCTAATAAAATACTTGAACTCCCAATGATTTGTCGCCTGGTGTGAAGCGTCATTCCCACAGGTCGGTGTGATGTGCAGTGTACCCTTTTAAGACAAGACCTAAAATAATCCTAATTATGGATTCGCACACGTCACTTCCGAGAACGCAGTTGGAGCATTTCCATTGATGGGTAAAACGTTCCCATTGGCAACATAATAATTTAAGTCACGTGATGTGTTGTGCAACCAGCCGGAAGGTTTCCTGTGAGAGATTGACAAGTGCTGGAAGTTGCACGTCAGTCTAGTTCCAGTTACAAGAATAAAATAAAGAAACTGCAGTTGTCCTTTACTGGGGGGCTAAGTTACCAGCGGAGACACATCAACCTCCCCATGTATTTTACAGCTTTGTGACTTCCATTGGTCGGACACTGGTTTTGGTTGAACCAACCTTTATTGCAGTGGTGTGGTGTGATGCAAAAAAATTTGCATTTTCTGGTTAGAAATCAGTGCTACTTGACATCGGAACTAAAATCGCACCCAGACGATTTGACCTGCGCGAGAAACTTACCTTTGCCATCGACATGAACATCACCAAATAGAACAGTCGAATGTTCATTTTAGCTTGTTGGCGTCCCCTTTAAAGCTGCCCTCAAAGCACGTGTCCCTTGATCGCACGGTGCGAATGTATTTTAAGCAAAAGGGTTATCGAAATATCAAGTCAATGGTCTATTAGCAATACACCAAGTACTGATTCAGGAGTTCTATGCACAACATCGATCGGTTGCGTGTATGGTGTGTGGGCCAGGACATATGGAACTGGTTGAAACCGCGGTAAAATGAGACAACCTTCCGATTTCGCATTGCAAAGAAATGAATTGTGGTTGCATTGTTAGTCATGGGACGGCGCAAACCATTCCAGCGCCCTAGGCAAGATCCATTTTCAGCCCCCCTCATAGGTTATGACGTCATTCTACTCAATCAACCGTGGCATGAGCTGTTTAAACATAAACAAACAAATTGTCTTTGTTCTTCGTACATCATAAATTTGCCGGTGCGACCTGGGCAAGGTCCATTCCAGCACCCCTCCCAAAAGACCCAGGACGATTTTCTACATCAAACAAATTTATTCGATGCATACCGAGTTTATTTGAACATCAAATTCATCAAAAGATTATCCACACAAGCAACAGGCGTTACAGCATTGACATAAATAAACATTCTAGCATAGGCCTCAAAAACTTTGTACAGTCTTGAGTCGTAACAATAGACGACGTTCTACATGCACAACAAAGCTCTGACGTTCGCTGTTGATTATGTTGCGTGCCAGCTGATATCTCTTTGTTGCATAAATTAAGGTGGTACGTCTTATAATCTAAATCTTACTGGTTAACTAGGATATTAACGCCAATGATGCTGGCGTTTCGGCAGCTTTTCCTAATTTAACTACACTTCGTGACTGACAAAAAGCACAGACAAGATATTTTTCTGTGCTTAATTGATTATCAAACAGCATTTGATAAAGTGCGCCACTCCCAGCTACTTACATTATTAAAACGAATTGGTATAGATGGCTAGAACTTCAGAATTATACGTAATCTACATCATGAGCAAAAAGCAGCCATCAAACTCACGGAAGGTCTCACTGAGTGGACTGACATCAAACGAAGTGTAAGACAAGGCTGTGTTATGAGTCCTGACCTTTTCAATCTATACAGTGACACAGTACTTCTTGCATCCTCAGAGGCTGGTCTACAAATGCTAGTGAATACTGTTCAAAGTTCAAGTGAAAAGTTTGGTCTCAAATTGAATATTAACAAGACAAAAGTCATGATAATGTCAAACCAGTCACCAAATGAACCATCTATTTCCATAAGAGTCAACAATATCATGATTGAACAAGTTCAAGACTAATTATTTAGGTTCGTGGCTTACTACAGATGGGAGGTGTGAAAAAGAAATAAGACGACGCATAAATCTATCAATAAGAAGTTTCCACAACCTGAAAAACATCTTCAGAGATCGACAACTTTCCATGCAATTAAAAACAAGACTTTTGAAATGCTTCGTGTGGCCAGCACTATGTACGGCTGTGAAACCTGGACAATGACAACAAAGACAAGGAAAAACTTAGAAGCAGCCGAAATGTGGTTCTACCGCAGAATTCTCCGCATTCCATGGACAGCGCACCAAACTGATGTGTCACTCCTTCAAAGAATGAGACAAGAGCGTAAATTGATTTGTTGTATAGAAGAAAGACAGCTCAAATTTTGGACCATGTTATACACCAGTGGTGCCCAAATTTTTCGAAACGTTACCCAAATCAAGGTAGCGATTATGTCATGTCTTATTACCCCCAATAAAATCTTTTCGCATTTCCTGTTGAAAATTTCTTTTCCAGTGATCGCTCATAATACAGAACAACATTGTGGTTTTGGTTCCGCGTTACCCCAAAAGAACCGCATATTACCCCCGGGAAGGCGCGCAACCAGGGGGGGAAAATGCTCCCCCCCCGAAATTATCAAAACATTGCAGAGCAATTTTGACATTTGTAGAAACTTTCAAAGAATAAAGATAAAATTTTATGTTCTAATCATTTTTAAGAAATCTTATTGGAAGTTTTCTTTGTCCTGCTGGTAAATTATCTTCTTACAAGATTTACCTTGAGACAGGTTATCTGATCGAAAATTTCGTAAATGATTGGCATTTAACCACAAATATGCTGTAAGTGTCAAAACTTGAGAGATGTTTAAAATGTTCGTATATTTAAGGCATTTTTTAACTATTTGTTCGTGTACTATTTTTTTTAGACAGGCCTCAGTTTGCCCTCATGAAACTTTATAAAATTAGCGCACTGTTATGTGATCAGTCCTCATCTTCAATAATATGTCGATGTTACTCGCTGTCAAACAATGCTACACACGGCATCAAGTTAATGAATGCAATAGAAGCGATAACAAGTTATGCAACAATGTTGAAATGGTTGAACACCAACAGAATCGCCATACCTTTTAACGGTAATCGAGACATCGTGCTCCATATCCCAGGAAACCCTTAGTCGTCGAAAATACAAAATAGTTCTCAGAATTCAACCAAGGAAATCCAAAGGTTTCAGTAAAAAAATTTCTACAGAAAAACACGAATATCAGCAACTGCCACACTCATGCTGCGGCGTAAACATTTGAAACCATTTGCGCAGGTTGGATATTAGAATTTAGGTGTGCGAGTCAAAACTCGCAGGAAGGATTCCCACAACACCCCCACTGCGAAAGGTAGATGTGAGATTAGGTGGATGCCTGAAAACCCATTTCACATTGTAAATAGGTTGAGGTCATTCGATTTTAAGTTGTTCTTTATGCACACATTAAAGTTGTTGAGGGGGCCCTTTGGAACATCTGCGCATAATTTTTGCTTAATTTGAAAAACATATTACTTGCTTCAGAGCTTACTAAATGTTGCTCTAGTGGTTCATTAGCTTTTCAACAATTCAATGCAAAAACTAAACGCGAAACTCTCAGAGGAAGGGCTCCACGGCATTTCTGAAACAAAGGGGGGCGTGGCGACCGCTTCGTTCACCTCCCCTACTATCCACCCTTGAATGTGCATGCTTATACGTTTGAACCGCGTCAAACAAGAATCAGGTCGTACCAGATCTACGAAAGTGTTTACTTGTTAGCTGCGTGTGCGTTTCTTCACACCTTTCTGAAGTAAACAAAATATTGATACCAGACAAAGGTTTCGCACATGAAACCAATTTTGTTTGAAATTAAGTAGATTAGACGAGACAAGGCAAATGTTCAAAAACTTGAGTCAAAAGGTTCATTTTCTCGAAAGTTTTTCAAAGTCGTTTTGACTGTGGCTGATACTTTCAAGTCTACCTCCTTCACTAAGACAGTCTGTCGCAGCTTTCAAAGCATCGATCGCTCGTTTGTGGAACGATGCTGCCTCTTCGTCACGTGACTCGTGCTCACACACAACACCGAGATTATTGAGGAGGTAACCGTAGATTCTGTATTTGATGACTTTTTTTCCGAAAACTTCATCAAGGTGTTTTATGGCGCAGTTTAATGTGTCTTTCCGTTCTTTCCACTGATTTACCAGCCCCAGAGTGAACTCAATATGGCGGAGCGCCCACCCCACATGAAGACCTTGTATTTTGTCTTCTTTGAAGGCATGTTTTTCATGAGACGTAATTTTTCACGCATGAAAATTATCACGTGATCTTTCACAACCTCTTTCATATCACAGTCGCGATCAATCATCAACTTGCTGGTGTTTCTCATTCCACGCACACTCCACTGAACCATCCTCAGTTTTTCTTCAGGATTTGAGACTCTGGTGCTCAGGATCGGTGCAACTTCGAAAATAAAAATGGATTCCACGAAAAGCTCCTTTTTCCGCAAACTTACCCCAAACAATCTGACTTCTTCTACAGTGGTTTCAATACTGCTTTCAACCAAGGAAGTTGCTTCCATTGCAGTGCCTCCTGCGGCTGCATAGTCTTTATTTGAAATGAAGCTTTTGTATGGATCAACGACCTCTTTAGCGCTTCTTACACTGAATGGTAACGTCGATGAGTCTGAAACACAAGGCATTGTCAGGTAGCCGAGGATCCACAACTGGTGTTTGTGGTGAGAGTCGCTATGTGTAAGGTATACAACGTGTTGAGTTGTGAATGAATAGTTAGGAAAAAGTCACGTTCCTATTGGTGCCGACGAATTTGATGGGAGTAAGCGCCCAAAATTAAATGAAACCTTTGAACCCGTCGTTGACGAACGCTGTTGTAGTTCTGACTTGTTCGCTAACCCACGTAATGCAATCACACACTCTTTTAGGACCCCGAAACCACTCTCGTGGCTTTTGAAGCAAATTTTTGGCCATAACTCGTCGACCGAACACGCCATAGGTTCAGTCAAGACGTCATACCATACGATGCGGATTTTTGTCTACTTTTTTCAAACAACGGGTAAGTTGGCATTTGAAACTTTATTACACGTTCCAGTAACGTCTCTAGGACCTCTTGGTGACGTCAAACTGTCACGCAAAATGTAAAATGCTAAGGTATCTGTTTTGTTAAATAGAAAATGTACGAAGCTCTGCAACTTATGTGTTCGTTGTCTCTCCAGCGCGATGTACCGGCGAAGAATGGCCGAAATTGCCTCTGGCCTTGTCAATGGCTTTTGCGGTCTTTTAAAAGGTTTAAAATTTGATTTGAAACGTCTAATAAGATTGTGATGCCGGTTTATAGACTTTAAATCCCAATAGAAAATATATTCGACACTCTTTTTGGAGGACCACTTAAAACAAAAAAGACACCAACACAAAAACATTGAGATGAAAATAAGCTTGCCTTATCGACGACGTCAGGCACTCAGAAAAAAATATTACAATGAAAACCTAAATAGGCAATAAATTAGGGGTCCTTTGTGTTTTGGATCCCCTTTGAAAAATTATGGGTGGGTTTTGAAACAAAACTCTCTAGTTCCGTTCGGCATGAACGGATGAACACTTGAAGTAGTAAATATTGAACTGTGGAATCTGAGTCCGATGTTTACATTCCCTCATGCTGCTTGAAACGATTGATTCATGTACTTCGTAGAAATAGTTGCACAATGCACATGTGTAGTGCACAATGCACATGTGCAGTGCATCTAATATCTTCTCTTGATTTTCTTCATTTAAACAAAACCATACCTTGTGCAAGAAAAACATCTTGGAGAGACAGGATAATTTTTTGTGCAGGGTCTCTGTGAACGGATCCACATGGATGGTCTCTGTGAACGGATCCACATGGATGCTGCTTTGCGGGGGCTGCCTGTTGATCATCTAAGCAAAGAAAACAGGAATCAACTTCATTTTCAAATCAAATATTATAGCATAATGAAGCTCAGCTCCTGTGTGGTTTTAGAGCAGGGCCTCAAACTCAAATGACCCTGAGGGCCAAATGAGGACTAATACAGTAACCCGTGGGTCGGCAATACAGCAACCCATTATGTAACCCATTATGACTAATACAGTAACCCATTATGACGCTGACGCAACAATGGCGTATCTGAATCTTACTAGAAAAATTTTTATATCTTATTTCCTGCGAAAGGTATCATGAGTCATAGGAAAATCATTTCTAGCCGTCTCTACGTTCGTTCAATAGGAGCTTATTCACTCGCTAGCCGGGAACTTTTAAACACAGGTGAATAAACTAAATAACGTAAATGTTAATTACTTGCAAACTCCCAAAAAGCATCGCGTGACGCACAAAGCGCCCTCGCGGGCCACATGCAACCCGTGCGTTAGAGTCCCTATTTTAGAGTTTAATTCGGCTATATTAAAAACGAGATACAAAACGCTGCTTAATTACGTTTGATTTCTCTAATTAATTTTGTGAAACTAATTTTTGAAACTGATCAAACTATTTTTTGAAACTAGTCTCACTTATTTTCTTTTAACTTGTGGGTATTTTGGACTGAGTCATTTAAACTTCCGACGTAAGCTGCTGTAAAGTGGCCCGTTGGTCAAACGACTACAGAGGAGATTTTCGTTGCAGAGGAGATGGAGATTTTCTAGTAGTGTTGACGTCTAACGTAACCTTTGTTTCACTTTCTTGCAAAGGGCGCAAATCCTGATTGGAAAATACTGAATATGTTAAGTAATTTTTTGGGGGAAAACTGCTTAAACTAACTAATCAAAATATTTTGGCAGTAAAGTGAAGAGTAAGTTTTTCTAAAAGAGTAGGTTTACCCTTCAACACGTTGTAACAACTCGGACACCCTGCAGGCTTCATTGTATTGTACATGCTTTTAAACCTATAAAGGATAGTTAACTTGTGCATTAGCCGTGAGCCCTTCTGCGTTCAGCTGCAAAACGTTTAGTGACAGTACTTTTTGACAAGCACTTGCATCTGTGCTGCCACGGGGTGAAGTGGTCGTTCCCATTGCCAACCTGTGCTGGTCATGTCCTGTGGGAATGGTGTTTGAATCGCATTTGACAAACTTGCTTCGATACAGGCACTATAAAGGTCTGGTGAAGGCACTTGTCTAGTAAAGAAAAACACATTTTATCATCAATTGTGTTTGTAATACCTGGAGCAAATGGTTTTGATTTTGCGTTGAATCAATTTAAGAGTGCGCAGGGTAGTTTGCCGTAATCAGGCTGTGCGTTGATGTTCATCATCTGCAGCACATCTACAACGCTTTGTAAAATAACCGCTTGTTTCATTCTTTTGAAAAGTTTCTGGAGTTGATTTCGAACGTCAATCATCTCAGACCGACGAGACGGAATGTGATCCCAACATTGTTTCATCACAGATTCCATTTTTTCAATGATTCTCTCAAGTAACTCAGTCATTGAATGCCTGAGTGCATCAATAAGTTTAGTGTCTGGTCTACGACTCTCTTTGATGCCTTGCAAATATGTTTCAACGCTTACACGACGTGCAAATGGCGCCACAGCAGTAAGAACGGTGTAGATCATGAGTCCAAAGCTGTAGGTGTCTTGGTCTCGTCTGGGATCAACCGGGTCCAATGACAATCGTTCTGGAGCAGCATAAACTGGTGTCGTGGCCTGATCTTTTCCACCTGGGCCAGCGGCAGCAAGATTCTTGCACGTATAAGCAGATAGTCTGGCATCACCAAAGTCGGCAAGCTTGCAGTGCAGCTCGTTGTTGAATAAAATGTTTTCAGGTTTTATGTCTCCATGAACTGATCTACCCTTACTTGATCAGTCAAGTTGTGAATGAAGGAAATCGCGTCTGCAACCTCAGTGCAAATACGAAGACGAAGAGCAGCTGCGAGCTTCACTCGTTTGTTTTTCAACAAATTCCACAGATTTCCACCCGGCAAATACTCGAGTATCAAAGCCATCGATCCAGACCACTCGGTCCATCCATGAACCCTCACAATGTGGGGATGGTTCAACTTGAACAAAATCTCTGGCTCGTTCATCCTAAGGGTAACAAAAAATTTCGCTTTTGAGACATTTATCGACTGAATTCACACACCATTACACACTTAGCAACTGAATTAACACATTACTACATACTTAGCAACTGAATTCACACACCATGCCGCATTCCTAATTGTGCTGCATGTTTTCGTTTGACAGATACTACTCGTCAACTGTCTGGGCTCTCAGTATAATGCAGTTGTGAGAATGAAGCTTGTGATCAAATCAGTGAAATACCGTCGCCTTGTTGCCAATAACCAACATGCATCATGAAAAGAAAACAAATCGGTTTTCTCTGTGTGCACTTGCGAAGTTGTTTAATCACCAGCTAAACATTGTTATGTTTGCTTTGATACAACAATCGGAAAAAATTAACTTTCATTCACACTTTCAACATAAGTATGTTGCTTTGGGTTGCAATGATTACTTCTTCACATAGCGATATTTACGAGGTTCAATGTTTCACAAACTTACTCAATTTGTTTACACAGTATCGATTGCAATGTTTTGAACACAGAAATGAAACTCGGAAACAAATGTATTAAATTGCTGTAGACATTCGAGCAACAGAGCTTGCAGCTTTAAATGTGATTTACAGATTCCTTCACAAAACAAAATCACTTGAAAACAAAAATTAAACAAAGCTGTCATTTACATTTTGAACAAACATCTGCCTTTACTGAACAAGGGTTAAAATATCTCGATTCTGTTTTTTTTCGCTGACACCTTGCGGTCGTTTTTTCCTGAGACATTTCGGTCATTTGTCTCAGCTGTATTAATACTCGCAGTAACAGTGTTCAACAGCCTATATTTTCAGACATTCTGACAGAAATGACTTACATTTTTTCGGTCACTTCAAAAACATTTCGGTCTCTGACCGAAAAACGACCGAAAAAAAAACAGTCTCGAATATTGAAAGCGACATCTAGATACGTCATTCGTACTCGAGGCAGCGACATTTGCAGTTGTACAGCAGTTGAAAGGTTTCAGAGTTACAGTGCTTTGACATGATAAAGAAATGCCCTGAAATAATTTACAAAGAAATGCTTCGAGTTTAAGTAAAATTCGATCACGACTGACAGTCGCAGCTGGCGCTGGGTCTGTTCGAAGCGAAGCCTATTAATCATGTTGTGTATTTATGATATTCTGACAGGTAGCTATACTTGAATACAATAAATTGTAACGAAACAACTGCAATATGCTGATGGGTTTTGAATGAAAGGTAATAATATGCTACGAGATTTGTTTGAGAGCGGAGTAAGAATAAGAAACAAAAAAACTGTGCAAAACCTTGTTTATTTACATCACACTTACAAGCCAGCTAGTGTTTCTTTTTCTTTAATGCCTCCAGAAACAGGAAAACATTTTAATGCGGTCAGGCCCAGAATGCGATGTAACCCTAAACGAACATCTCCGAAACCCCCAGCACCCAGTTCTCCTTGTTCGGTTGCGAAGCAGGCAAACTCATCCGCTTTCTATTTTCGAAGCTGCGACAAAAAAAGTTTTCCAAGATCATAATTAAAACGCAAAATTTATTCTTGACTCATTATTAAGATAAACTTGCTTTATTAAGTCACACGTTACTGAAACAGTGTGATACATTTGGGCTTTAGTTACCTGGAATGATCCTGACATCACTTGTTGGATTGAATGTATTGTTCAAATTTTCAGCAGTGTATTCAAAGCAGCACAGAATTACGCAAAGTTTTTTATAAATGTGTTTGATTCTTAGCATGTATCTGAAAATAGCAAAACATTTGTTGATTGATAATATTTATTTTTGCAGTTATTTGCAAAAGCTCTGCTTTATAACACTTCGAATCAATTTTTATGCGCTGCTAACAGGAAATTGCGGTGTTGACTCGACAAACTTAAAATTTTGAAACAATTCAATGTTCAAAACCTGACAACATTTCCAGTGGAATGCAGGGATGTAGTGTTAACAAGAGGTGTGGGAACGCAGCCAAAAAACTAGCCATTTTAAAACAGCTTCAAACTCATTTTGAAGCAGTATTTAATGAAGTCATGCAAAAGGTGTGGGAACGCCGTTCCCACGCGTTTCCGCAACACTGCAACCCTGGTGTAATGTCTTATTGTAAGCAGAAGCTGGAGCACAAGTTCCTTGTACTTCTTCCTGTAGCACAACCGCAGGTTGGCAATTGATGACTGGTGCTTTGGGTATGCTATGATTTGCTCACTGGTTTGATTCTCCCGGATGCAGATCAGAAATTGGATACACGTATTAACACGCATACAACTAGGTGAATGATGCTTACAAACATGTGAAGAATCATAAATGAAAAGTGTTCGTTTACTTTTTAGAACAACCCTTGCTACCAAGAAGACCTGAAATATTGCCGTAAGTTATTTTGGGAAGATCGTCATCTACAACAATTATTTTGTGTTGTGAAAAAGATGCCTTCACAACTTGATACAAGTGTTCCAGATGAACCAAAGACTCATTCTCTGCTTCCACGTTAATATTAAAAAGTTGCATGTTTAAAATCAGACTCTTTTCTTTCCTATTACGAAACGTCAGCGTCTGGAATCACTGGCCAACAACTGCGTTCCATCAGATTGGCATGTTCTGGTTTCATACAATCAAATTGGCTCACAGCACGTCTGTCGTTCCCAATCAGGGGCGCGGCACATCAATCCAGGGGTGAGAGCTGCGTCCGTGTCAATGACAGGAAATTGATCTATTTAATACTCTCTTTCAGTTTTTTTGTTTTCTTTTACAATCGATTAAAACGCGAGGTTTGTTCAAAGGATATAAATTATTCACGTAAACATTGACTGCAATCTATTCTTGTTTACGAACATGTAGTAGTTTTTGCTCAAATGAACTGACTATGGTATTGGTTTTGTGACGTACGTGATGATTACTTTTCTGTACAATCCTAGAATAGTCTGAGCGTAGTATTTGCACGGGTGGAATCCACATTATTTGCACGGGCGGAATCCACATTATTCTCAGTAAATGATTCTAAGGAGCATCGATCGTAGAGGAAAGGAGTCATGTGCACTGCCTTTCATACTAGAGTAGATTGTTGTTCTTGTGAAAGCTTTTTGTTAATTTGTAGAGGCACGAAGGCCTTTTCTACGTAATTGCAAATGGAGATGGTAATAAACGCTTTCTAATTATCATCATAACCCTTCACCTGTGTCCATGGGTGTCCGCAGAAATTTTTCCAGGGGAGGCAACGTTGACATTTCGCTTATCTTTTTCAAGTTGCTGACGAAGCAATGCAAACTGACGTTCACAAAACGCTTTACCCTTTCTGCAGCACAAGCAAAGTGCCCCATGCAATGGCAACAGTCACAAAAATGCGCTTCGTTGGCAGCAATAGCCAGGTATAATAAGATAATTCACACCAGGGGTGAGCAACCCCACTGCCGGGCCAAATGCGCATAACCAGCTTGGCCTACGGGTTGCAGCTGCTTGTGTCAAGCTCTGCGGGTAAGAAAATTCGCTCTCGACCTTTCCGCGGGCCACAAAACGTCAGCTCCTCGGTCGCTTTTGGCCCGCTGGACACGTATTGCACACCCTTGTTCCCACACAATAGGTTATCTGCAGATTTCGAAAGCAGGGCACTTCTTTTCAAAGAAGCATTATCACGGTCTTAAACGAAACCACAAATATATAACTTTATTTTACCTAGCAGCACATGTCTGCGTCACGTAGAAACAAGAGCTGCAAACGTCTGAGACCTCACCCAAAAGGATCAACCACTCTTTCTATAAAATCTTGCTCGTCTTTGCTGATTTTTTCACGGTGAACGCTCATCATACATAAACCGAACAAACGTTCATGAGGGTTGGGGTTACCCCCTTGAGCTTGGTATTTTACAAAAAAAGCTTTATCACCTGCGCAAAGAGGATTAATTGTTTTCGCACACATTTTGCTTCTTAATTTGTCGACTTAATGCAAAAACTACGGAATGAATTTGTATGAAAATTTCAAGGAACACTGTAAATGGGCCAAAAAGTAATAATTAGATCTTGGTGGTAAGCTGGGTTATCATCTGCATCCAGAACAGACCTTTCGCCCACTACGCATGTTTAATTAAAATTGTGTTCAGCGAAAATGGCCCAAAAACTACTTCACTTATGACGTCACTCACAAAAAATCCGCAACCCCCAACCAAAAAAATTTTTTTCGAGTGCAGACTAGAAGACTGGTCGATCCGTTTGAGGGTTTGAACAGCTCTCTAGCGCAAACGGCAGAGGGACTATGGTGTTGGTAAGGCAACTGACAACTGCTGGTTTTAGGCCGATTTCAAAGTACGATATATCGTACCCCGGCTCTCAAAGTGTTAAAATGCTAAAAGTTTTTTAGACTGAGTTGGCAAACACATATGCACAGTAACATCTGAGTTAAGTTCGCAACCCAGTTAAGTTCGCACAAAATTATGAAAAAATCTAGATTCAACTTTTTCAGCAATTTATTGGTATTTACAGCAAATCAAACATGACAGCTGGTCATAAAAAATGTTAAACATTTTTTTCAACTTAGTAGACAGAAACCAGGTTTGAAAAGTCATCCTCCGATAAAATCGGTAAGCTGCACGATGATTTGGCCTTCTGTGAAGAACGCGGAAGCGGTAGAATTTTCACGTTTCCGCTTCCACAAAAAAAGGACCGCTTCCGCTTCCACATCCCTGGTTTTAAGCAATGAGAAGCAGATCTTTATAATTATCGGACACCTTACCAAAGTTAAGCTACACGCAGGCTTAAAAAATTGAGCAGGTGGGTTATAAACACTGGCCACAGCAAATATAGCTTTGCACTCAGTACTCACTCAGAAGTCAGAACTAAGCCGTAATTCTTAAGATGTATATAGACCTTTTCAACAAGCCGCGTAGTTTTATACAGACCCGTAACTAGGGGGGCACAGGGGGCTTCGACCCTCTGGAAAAATGTGTTGGTCGTAGTTTAAAAATATTGGACATACTTTAAAACATTTGAGCCCCTCTCAGAAAACTCTTCGCCCCCTGGGGTCCCAAGCTGGTTGTGGACCTGGTTTTATACTGTGTGAAAAGAAGCCTTTATAAACGCAGTTTGATTATTAAGCTATTCACTCAGGCACATTGGTCATACTCAGAGCCGTATCAGCCGCCCCCATACCTCCAATTGCGGGGCACGGACTCACAAGGGGCTCGAAATTCATTCCCGTCGCCACGGTCCTTTTTTGTTTGCTTAGGCCCCCAAACAATGCTTTAACCTCCGCAAATTGAAATGTGAAGCACTACAAATCAGTGAGGTTATTATCATTCCAGTCTGTCCTGTAATTTATAGACAGAGCAGTACCTGCCGTTGATACCTTGAACAACATCGCATGATCATTTTCGATATTTTTGTGAGGTAATAAACGTATTTGAGGCTTGAGCGTAAAGAAGCACGATGCGCATGCAAAACTCACTTAAGCTCAGTGGCGTGGTGGGGCAGGAACGTGTGGGAACGGCGTTCCCACACCTTCGTCACGTTTTTCTTTAAAATGAGTGGAAAGCTGTTTCAAAATGGCTATTTGTCAGATGCGTTCCTACACCATTTTGTTAGCACATCATCCCTGCTTAAGCTCATGGTAAAAGTTTGCCGGGACGGATCCAACGGAGGGGCAATTGAGGTGACTGCCCCTCTAAAACCTACGAAAGTAACTTTATTCACCATGATGTTGTACAATTCGGAAAAAACATTCGCGATATAAGGCTATTTTGCCGTCCATTGTTTTGTCACAGCAGCGTTATGACGTGTACTTCATCTCTCTTACAGTAGCGAAGCCATTATGAGCATTAACTACCAGCTATTACTGAAATCACCCCCCTAACCTCACTGGCTGGATCCGCCCCTGGTAAATAGAAGCCTGTTTAAAAACTGGCTGTAAAGTTCATAACTTCACACGTTGTGACACATGCACAAGGTACAGAAGGTCGCCATAACTAAAATGGCGCAAAAAAATTACATTCATTCAAGAAAACCTGTAAAAGGGTTGCGTGACATTCAAGTGAAGCACAGTTTACAACTAAGGTGTTAGTTAAATGAAGATATTATATTTTGAAGAATATTTTATAAAAGCGGCTGAAGAAAATTTTGAATAATTTTTAAATCATCTTAAATGTGTACAAACGCAGATGGCACTGAAGACGAAGCTTTTTTGGTTTCATCAGGAAACTTCGCACTGACATGAAAATGGCAAATCACCGACTTAGTGAAGAGTCACATATTCCACACAAATCAATTGATTCAAAGCACCCATCTCACGGTAAAGGTTCTCCATCTGCAATGTTTGCGTATGGCATACTTCCCCCAAACGTTGCGCAAATTTCAAGTCACTGTGCAGTTAGTCTCAGCCACCCAGTAAATCTGCACTCCATCACTGAACCATATTTACATGTGGTGCCTGAAACAAAAGCTTGCTCGCTTGACAAAAATTACTTTAGTGTTGCTGATCATTAGGAGGTCCATGGTTTAAGCCAGTGGTTCCCAACCGGGGAGGAATTCCTCCCTGGGGAGGAATTTCATGAGTTCAAGGGAGGAATTTCCACTTTATACTGAAGTTACCAATTCATTGTAAA
>JGI24158J21664_10000175_pt1 | contig 47574 bp, 25 predicted proteins | sample Ectturendosymbi3_FD_21664 | JGI IMG/M metagenome (IMG submission 21664) | reverse complement strand
GCCTTATAATAAATATCACGGCCAAAGCAAACGATACAACTGACATCTTGCAAACGTTTCGATAACTACTGTTATCATCCTCAGTGCATAGCAAAAGCTATAATAGCAAAAGCTATTTTGCTATGCACTGAGGATGATAACAGTAGTTATCGAAACGTTTGCAAGATGTCAGTTGTATCGTTTGCTTTGGCCGTGATATTTATTATAAGTGCAGGCAGGTTAGGACTTCGTCCGGAAAGTAGTGGTGCAGGCAAAACACTAACCAGGATAATCAAAGTTGAAAGTGTTCGCACAATAAGTGCAGATTTGGCAGGGAAGAAAAGAGTTGGCAGTAAATGTAAGCATAATTGACATCCATACAGGGGTACACTAACTGCAGGTGCAGCTGGTGTATAAAAATTTTTATTCGACCTAGCCTGCCTTTCCAACTCTACTGTATCCTGGTATCCACACTTCCAATTCTGCTTGGTTTCAGGACTGCACCACCAAATCTATTACCTGCCATGCTAGTGTTCAGTTTGACAAATTGAATGCTTGAAACTTGCTTGAGTAGCCTAGCTATTCGCCTGTACCGTATTTTGCACATTACTTTCACGAACACCAATTCAAAGCGTTCATAATTGTGAATCATACACACTGTCGAAACAACCTCTTGAATGCACACCTACAAACTGCAATTCATCCACGGTTGCCATAGGCACGCTTCATCGAGCCGTGCGGTTTCAGCGGGAAAGTAGAAAAAATCCTACTTTCCCGCAGGGACCGCTGGAGTGAGAACTTCACCCGCGGGCAACCCGCAGTTGAGCCATCCACGGCGGCCGCAGCATGTATGCATTGAGCACCCGCGCGGCCAGGCGCCCCCGGCGCGAAAGGTACCGCAGCCGCGCCGCAGATGGCCATGCGTGCATCGGCCTTAATATACGCGGCCCTCGCTAACAACAAGTTTTGGATGTGGGCCTCTGTAGAAAATGTTTACCTATCCAGGAATTAAATCAAAGCTGAAGGATACCCAGCGCGGTTTTCGTCCTGGCCATAATACTACTGACCAAATATTCAATTTCCAGCAAAATTTTGATAAATCTTGGGAGTATGCCAAAGAGGGTCTGCAGATGTTTTGTCGACTTCGAGAAAGCACACGACCATCCCTCTTGAAAAGCTTTGGGCAGTCACCTTCTCTTTTCTTGGTAAACAATGGCAAACGAAGAAAACACATGCTTGTTAACTTGTGCTTGACGAAGATCGTCTAGGTTTTAGGCAGGCGTCTTGATGTATTTAGCAAACAGGTTTAAAAAGTTTATCACAAAAGAAACATTACAAAACGCGAATAATACACCCTGCCAGAATTGCTATTCCTTTCGTCTACTTGCTTTGTAACAAACAGCAAACAATTCAACCCATTGTGACCGTATTCACTGGTCATTTGATCGCATGCGAATAGCTGAAGTATCGGACAAGCTAGAAGGCTTGAGTTGTCGTTGATGATTCTCTTGTTGAATATGTGGCGAAAGGTAGTCATGTAGCGAAGCAGTCAGATTTTCGCTGCATGTTTAAAAATATCAGGTACGCATTTTACGATTTTAGTGAGTATAATTTGTTTTGCAGTGGCTCCTAGATGTTGATGATCTTTAACAAAGGCAAGATGGAGACAGTCTCCAAATGGATTGATATGAATATCACAGCGACGGGTATCGCCAAGAGAAAATTTCCAGCTGGATAATAATATTCCTTGTTGAGGCAGTCTTTTAAAAAACTAGTATCTAATGTTATTCAAGCTTTACCAATCTACAACGCACTTTGTTCAATCGCACTTTATAGTAAGGGTCTGCTGTTTCAGACTTGCTCCATTATTGGGTTGCCTTCGGCAGGCAGCATCGCGTTTCTATTGTTTTTCGACAAAGCTCTACATCTGTATACAATTGAAATAGTTCAAAATACTCTCTGTCACTGCCAATCGCCCGTAACCAGGTTAATTGAATGAGGATAGCTGCTTGAAAGCAACCATTTGTAACTTAATTTGAGGATGTTTATGCCTTGTCATTTACAGTTTGGGACACTTGATATTTTGAAGAATGTCCGCAACCTTCCAACGGCTATCTCTTTCAAGGACGGTAGTCTCGCAAGCTTAAGCCACGAGCAAACAAAAACGCCTCCTGAGCAAGTTGTTCCTGGAGTGATTGAGCAAGAGCAAACATTAAAATATACAAAATGTAACAAGGAACGTGTTCAAGTGAACGTTCTCTTAAAACAAAGAAAGGATATGACTGGAAAGAAGAGGTTCGTTTATGCCACATGTTAAAGGACACGTTGTCAGAAACATTTCCATAATGGTGTTAGCTGAAGCATTCAGTTTGAAGCAATACCATGTCATAAATGAAAAGCAGATACTATGCAGGTTTCTTTGCGTGGGTTACGATTGACATGCTTGTTTTTAAACTTATTGCCTAAATATTCTGGCAGAAAAGCTTGAACAACATTGTGTTGTTTCATGAAACGCACCAGGTGTACTCTGCAGAAAGAAAAGCACGAAGTTGAAATGGAGCAAACAAACGAATTCAAAATAGTTTTCGGGTTTCGATGTGTCACCGTGCCAACCAAAGGTCACAAAACTTTAGTCAACACTAGCCTTAGGTCCATTTACATTTATTATTTTGTTCAGTTCTTCAGACACTGATGGCGAGAAAAGCGATAAGCATCACATCATGAACAGTCATTCACCAATGAGCAACCTTCCTCCCGAGACGCGAGTAAGTTTTTGGTCGAATGGTGAGAGCTTGTTTACAAAACAAACTGAGTAATGAACTGACTGCAGCAGGTCACAATGGTGGGATTACTGGAACCTTTTTGCTAACCTGAAGTGAAGCTGCGCTCATGATGCTGGACAGATTGCTTGGCTTTAAGTATGAACTAAACCTTAAACGTACGGTTTCAATGTATTCGGCAACTGTTGGAGATTTTAAAACTTTTAATTCCATGTAGGTGTAGGCACAGATGTCTGTGCTGCCCCATGTTAGTAAATGAGTTTGACTGAGACCGTGCTTATACGATTGCTGATGCGCTTTGTATATCATGTAATAGGCCTACGTTGGTGAAAGCCATGACACGAAAATATCGATCAAAAATGTTTAGAAGTATTCACAAGTTTTTCTGAAACTACTTCAAGTGCAGTGTCGAATGAATCATATTGAAAATATTGTTTGAGTGTGGTTAGTGGTACTGGCCATGTCAAGACCACGTTACTAAAGAATCATTCCATCCGCATGTAAAGTTCCAATGATTCGTGAGTCAGTTTTAAGTAGGCAATGTTGAGAATGTTTCTCGCAAACGTCTTACCCAAACAAACATCCTAGGATTTCCTGTAGGACTGGCTCAATATAACAGCCCTGAAGATATTTTATTGATCTATTTTAAAAATCATATTCTTAGTGTTGTTTTTAGTAGCACAACATTTAAAACATGGGAAAAAAATTGATGCAAATCCTTTTGCAATTCACGTTTTAAAAAAAAAGCAATAAATCTGCTGTTGTTAAATACAAAAAAAATTCGGCTAAATCAGAAATATAAACTTTGTGTGGTTGTGGATGTAGATGCATGCTCAACTACACGATTTGCGCAACTCAATGGACCAAGATGAGTGGCGATGGATCACTTTAACTGTTCAGTTTCCCGTGACTATTGTTATTCCACTTAGAAACACCGAAGTCCAACCAAAGCTTTTGTACACTAATCAAAGTTTTGAGGTGAAAATATTTTTAAAAGTGTCACCGCGGCAAAAGTTACAAAAACTTTAAAGGAAAAAAACGCGGGTTGTAACAACTTCTGCTTGCTATGGCGTTAGAAGCTAAAATCTGCCATACATAGACATTTGAGCTTTCGCGAAAAATATCTTTAATATACTACTCTCTTGTGGGCATGGACGTCGCAGGTAGTGAAGGTGTGAAGGTGGAGGGCAAGCTCCCCCTGGATTTTGAAATGTGACATTTTCTTATTAACTTTTTAGTAGAAAAATGTTTTTCTGTTTGTTTCTACTTGGTAAAATAAAATTTCACCACTGTTCTCCCACCATGGAAAAATGCTTTGTATTACCACCGGGAAAATCCACGACTGTCCCATCCGAAAAAAAATTATTCCGACTCCTATGCTTGTGAGCAATCTAAAAATGAATCAAATTGGGATAAAATAAACGTGTAGTCTCAATAGTACATCGCACTACAAAAACTAACTGTATTATTGACTTGTTCAAAGACAATTTTTGGAAATTGTGTTTCATGCAAATAATCCTTAGCTTACTTTGCCTTTACTTTTCTTTTAGCAAGCTGTACTTGGTCACTGCAAGCAAAGCTTCAAGAGATCATAAAACTAACTGACGAAAAACTGCAGTTTTGCTCACTTTAAACGCAAAGATTAGCAAGCTTAGCATGATTTGCGAGAAAGGAAAAGGGTCATGGGCATGATTATGTAACATTCCAATACAGTTTAATCTCGAAACCAAGCACTAAATGTGCAGTCTGTAAATTTGTTCCCTGTATGCAGCATTGCCGTTGTGATGTCACATATCCTTTAAACCAAGGGTGGAAGCTGCAGCCTGCGTGACCATTTAACATGGCCCATGTCACAATTTTCTTTCCCCAAATTGAAAACTAGCATGACGTAAATCTTAACTCCAAGATAAAGCAGATAGCTAGATACAGTACTTAGAAAATAAAGCAAGAGGAGTTTCACTCGCTCCCTCAGATAGTGGTTCTTTTTATTGTCCTTAAAAATATCATTATGTGTACTTTTTTTTCATTACAGAGTAAGGTAAATTTTGAAGTTTTTTGTGGCCCATCTGTGATATTACACAATCTATGCCGCCCGTAATAGTAAATATTTTCCCCACCACTACTTTAAACGCTATATGCTAAAAACAGACCAATTTCCACGCATAGGTTTTTGCCGAAAATGGAAGTTTTTCGTAATAACAACAGTATAGCAATTTTTCACTTTGTGTAGACTGACGAAACGTTCCGATTTCACTCTGCTAGAAGTCCGTGAGAAAAAATAACAACACACTTCTGAAAACAAAATCTTTGCAGATTGTTTCTTCTCCGTTGATATCAAAGGGCCGTGGTCCCAGCGGTGTTGTAACGGTAGTCTCATTACGAATAAACGGAATGGAGGAAATATGGCACAAATGCTCATCAGAATCAGTCGCGAGGTCTGTGAATATTTGACACAAGTTTGTAACATTTTGCAACCAGAAAATTGGAAATGTGTCCGGCATTGAGTAGTCCAGCATTATGCAGAAATTACTTGAAATATGAAGCATTGCTGCGAATCGATTGTTTCTCAAGTTGGATTGTGCGGAAGCACAACTGGAATGAATGTAATTTTTTACCAGATAAAAAGATCGCGGTACTAGTTGAGTTAAAGTTTTTTTCCATAAACAAGCAAAAGACAGCGAAACTTTGCATTTCTCAGATAATTTTTCGTAAAAACGACAAAATATTGCTCCTTTTCATCTGAAATGTTTATTTTTGGATCAAGGAGGAAACATAATTAAATAATTCATTTTGTCCTTTGCTTTGGTTTGCAGCATGCTCACAGAATATCGCGATATCATACTGCGGTGCGTCAAAGATTTTCGAGGGTTCGAAATATCATCTCATGAAGACCAGTTTCTTATTGTTTTTCAAAAGCCATGGGATGCACTGAACTGGTACGAGTTTTGCTCTTGTCACTGATCGTTGTTTCATCTACATTTAGTAAAGTGCAGAAACAGACTTATAGGGATAAATACACTTGGTTGTTTCTAGTTGCTTGACGGTTCAATCAGCTCTTGTGCAAACATCATGGCCGAAAGAGACCCTTTCTTGCACTTGCTCTACAAAATTGGAAGAGCCCCGCGGTCTGGCAGGAAAAGGTCTTTTGTTTAATGGCCCTCGAGTGCAAATGGGGGTGACGAGGTTAGTGACCTTAAAGTGCCTACTCGGAGTGCAAACCAGATGTTGACATAGCAAATAGCAAATAGCAAATAGCGATAACAATACTTCCCTTGAAGTAATACAATGTTGCATTTTTGCTTTCTAAGCAAGACCTTTCTTGGTATGCGGTTGTACGTGGTACACCAAAACAAGAATTTCGTTTGCAACATTTCCTAAATGTTTAACGCTAAACATTTCAGTAAATTTATATCCAGGAACAAACGTGTCTCTACCGGGTATATGAAAGATTTGCGATTGCACGCATAACCTTCTAATGCTCTTGCCTATAAAAATATCTGCATAAGCAATCTTCATGAGTGAAACTTTCCTAAACAAGATCAATTCTTGATATATACGTTTATTTGCATTTAATTGAGACTAATATTTCCAACGATAACAATGTTTCCAATTCTTCCAATAAAAAAATGTCTGAAATGTAATTTTAGTGGTAGACAGAAATTTCTGACTTGGTTTGGAAAATTGTTAAGAAATAAAATTTTAGAAAGAACTTTTTGACACCCGTGGTAATTGATATACAACGCATATTGATAAACTTCTTAAAGATCTTTGAAATAGCAATTATACGGATTGTCTTTCGTTAGCGTTCCACTAACGTTTATATGGAATAGTACGTTGAGCGACGAAATTTTCAAGAAAAACGAGTAAGTTTTGCCGCTGATGCTAATATTTCCTATGAAGCCAAACTTTAAAAATATGTTTCACACAGAGGCAAAGTCTACTCTGAATACGAATTTGCTACAGGAAACACAAAGTACGGAGGTTCTGAACTTGATGTGGCTGTAGGAATTGCCCGAATAGCTAAAGGTATGCTGTAAGTGGTTATCGCTTTCAAAATACATAGGTATAGCAAATTCCTGCAACGCGTTGTTTAAGCCAACTTGACCAAAGACAAAAAAACGTTACAAGGCGTCTAGTATTTTTACAACTTTCATGCTTTTATCACAGCATTTACTTTGCTGTGTGTCACAAACATAAGCGGTAAGTTTGATATAATAATTATCATGACAACTATTATACCATTTTGGCAAAGTTAGTTTTGCTTTCAAAGATCAACAGATCTGTTTCTGTAAAATACCATAGTAGACCACAACCAACAATGGTGAAGAGCTGCGGCCTTCAAAGCTAAGTTTACAGGGTGTCAATCCAGTACTACAAAGCATGAGCATACTTTAAATCCCGATAAAAGCAAATGAAGAATGCCTAACGAAATACCAACACTTAAAGCGAGTAAAATTAATTTTATAAAAGTTGGTATTCGTTCAAAGAAAGCTCACAATCTGCACGATTTTGACATCTTGCTATTGTTTCTCAGAACCAGGTAACGATGTGGAACCCAGTTTTAGTCAAAACGTGTAGGAGGTTTTGAAATACATGTTGGATAAAACCATTTTGAGAATTTCAGCTTGATTCAGAAGACTTTTTGGTTGTTCTTGCCAATGTAACTACCCAAACGTTTAAAGTTTCACTCTGTTCCAGATTACCTCCTTGTAAGATTATATGCATAGATGCTGATGAGTGCACAGTGTTACTGAGCAAAACTGTAAAGCTGCACATAAAACATGATAGTTTGCAGGGGCGTAACGAGGCTAGATGGCGCCAGCGGCAAGAAGCAAGTCTGGCGCTCCATGTTCAAACCTAAGGTCTTTCGGAAACAAATGTACTGTAGTGAAGAAAATATACTTGCGACATTGTTAGGACTTTTCGACGCCTTCCGTAGCCATTCCGCGCCCCCAGCAGTGATTTGTCACCCACTTAGTGATTCGTGATTCGGCGCCCGGGGAATTATGCCCCTCTTGCCTCCCCTCATTACGCCCTGATAGCTTGTTTTCAGTAAATGTTTGTATGAAGTACTGCTGATCAACGGTGAGGTCTCGGTTGCTGCAGCCATCCATTTTAACCAGCCAACTTCATTACATCGTCAGTATGTTGCACTACAATGATTTCTATCGTGAGTTTAAAAATTTCATCGTGTCAAATACTATTCGCCCAATGTTCTGAAACGGCGGCAGTGGCTTTGAATGCAATTTTGTGGCTGTGCTTTTGTAGCGAAAACTATAGTGGGAATGTTGGTAACCTGCTATGGCGATCACAATTTAAATGATTTGAAGGGAACGTTTGAGAAATGTTCTTCCCTACCGTAATATGGGCTGGCGCGTTACGAGCAATAAGCTTTGGTAAAACGAACACTGCCCTGTGGCGGTTACTCATAACTTGATTCTTAACAAATTTCTGGTTTGTGTGAGGACGAATTAATTTTTTGTGGCAGAGGTTCAAATACCAGGTCAAAGTCAAAGTTCTCCAGGGATGCGAAACGTACCTGCCAAGGGATACGTGGCCATTACACTTGTTTCATCGATATGTGCAGAAAAATTGCCTGATATGTTTCAAAGCTGAAATTATATATTTTTTACCACCACAAGAGACGCCATTATCGATACACGCTTCAAGTTAACGATACAGCAACTTTGAGCACACCTGTTTTTATGTGTCACAAAAGCATTTTCAAACTTGTTTTTATTTCGTTGTTGTTGCATTTCGTCAACCGTCTAAAATTGTGGATCTGAGCTAGAACCTTTTTTGGGTTTGAAGGTGTAAGAGCAGTTTCATTTGGTGAAGACTGATATACCGTGCAAATGTGCATGTGTTTGAAAGATTGATATACCGCGCAAATGTACAAGTCGCGCTGTAAAATTTTTTTCATTTCACTTTTGATTTTCAAACGTTAGAGAATGTGATAATTTGTGAAAAAGTCTAACGATCCAAGCCAGTTCAAGGGCTTTCCTCTGGTCGTCTAAGGTCTTTTTCAACAGTAATCAGTCAAGTAACATGTCATTTTTGCTTATTTTTATCTCCATGCACGGGCATGTGCATATTTGAACAATTGTCTGTTTTGCAAATTCATATTATTCGCTAATCAGACGTAACGACATAATATCTGATATGTAACAATACATTTTACTTTAGGTAAGTTACTACCAAGGTTTTGTATTTATGTAATCTTGATGGGCCTTCGTAAAAGTATTACTTTCTCCTTACAATAGGTACAGTAGGTATAGCGATTGATGTATATGGAACCTATGATAGTTATTTGCACGCCACATGTCATGTGGGCATTTGCGTAAAGCGTGTTGTTGTAATGATGGCCCTAAAGCAATATCTCATTTGGAGGTGTATTTCGAACCATTTCAAGGATGTTAAAACAAAAGCACGACACAGAAGATGGCACTTCGATCTACCGATCCACGTGGAATGTGTTATGTCAGTTTAACAGTGCATTTCTGCCGTTCTCTTGCCGTCTTTGAAATGTAAGCTGCACTTCAAAGGAAAGCTATATGTCAGCAGTCTGTGTGGTGCAGGTGGCCAGATATTGGCCAGTTCCAGCGCGTGGTCGGAATTGCAACGTTCCCAGATATCTCCTTGTGTTAACAACGATACGGGAAGGCATAAAGTTGATGGAATTGAGAAGCGCGTCAGGCTGATTGAGGTACGTATCGCCTTACCAAGTAAACCAGTTTGAATGGCTTCCTTGTGACCGAACGCAATAAAAGAAAAGGTTTAGTTTTTTCCTTCTACCTCACAACGTGTCGATAATTGGGTGTTATTGTAGACCTGTCAGTTTTATCTTTACCACTCCGTGCGGGGTTTAAGTTTTCAATGAAATCACTGAAACCGTTTGACGCGCAGTTCGGAGCAGCACTGCAGGTGTAGATGTCTGACAGTGTGAGGCGCGTGAGGTTCAGACAACGTTCAGATATCATAGGCGTAGCCGGGGCGGGAGGGGCAAAGAGACCATGGCAACCCCCAAATGTTTAGAAAATATAGTCATTTTGTGCTTCGAGAGGCGTTTTTCTAAGCAAAATAGTGTTATTCGTCTAAAATCAAACATTTTGTCTCCCCCCAAAATTTTTGGGCTGGCTACGCCACTGTCAGATATTCCAAATGTTTTAGTATTTTGGACTTCGTAAATATGAAAAACATACAAGCTCTATTAATTTGTCTGAACGTCACAATTTACATCATCTGCAATTGCAGGTAAGGACCCTTTTCGAACCGCGAAATCCAGTTAAGTGACTTTTGGGGCAAATTTCGGCCATAATCGATTTCGCTGGGGAGTCATTTAAGACATAATAATTCATAAGATGCTTGTTTTTGTGTTCTTTCTGATAAAACAGGTGTCGTTACATTTGAAATTGGCAGTGTGATGTCACCATGAGGTCATGGCAAGTTCAGCTGTCTTTGTGAGATGACAACAGGAAGTCTACACTATTTATGTAAAACTTTGTGCAAACAATGTTTACAGCGATTTGTGTATAAGATTCTAAGACCTGCTGATGCAGTAACGCCACATCTGAACATTGGAAACGGAGAAAAAGCATATTTAACTCACTACAAAAAGCTGCTAGCAGTGTGCGGAAAGCAAATGAAGGTTTTCTTATACGAGTTAAAACATCGTTAAGCCGCCATTGTTTTGGTACGAAACGAAAGTTTGGCCGCTCTTGGCTCAGCTTTCAATTCAACAAACTCTTTTTGGTCATAGTGAAGAAAACTTAGTTAGAATGCCAAGGCGTGGAGACTTTTATGTTGAAACAAAAAAATTGGGTTTGAATCAAACTGTCCTCAGCCAAACGCAATCATAAACATGTGTTTGCACTGAGGTATGGTAAACACTTTTTCATCTACCTGTCGCACTTGGAAACCAACCTAAGGTCCAACCTTCATAACAAACTGTGCAATGGCACATTGTATGAAAAAGTTTGTTTTACAGCCGTGATTTAATTCAAATTTACAAGTTGTGTTACGTTTTTTTGGCAGCGCGTAAGAATCATCAAGTTTTTGGGTTAAATTGGCGTTACACATTGATTTTGCAATATTTTTGTTACTTTAAAAACATTTATCCACATGCTCAAGTCTGAAAAAATCCAAAGAATGTGTTTTACTTTATGTCAACTGAAACGGACGTGTTTGGATGTTTGAAAAAATGATACGCTAGATTTTTGTGATAAATCACTAATGTTTTTCAGCTTTTACCCGTTGCTTTATCGGAACGATCGAAATGGTTCGGAACGTCTTGCAGCAATTGTGGAGAACGCATTCGTCCTGACCAAGGTTATATAAAGGTGGGTAAAAATCAACAACGCTTGCATGTCATTGTTGCAGTGATTGTACGTTTTCTCTTTATATAATTTAATGGAATGATTTACTACCGGTATACGTTTTTTGTTGTTCTTTGGTAACTTCGTTCATTCGCAGTATAGATTTTATGATAAAATACACTATCAGCGGAAAAACATGTTTGGCATTGCAATGGTTACTTTCCACTTACTTTCAATATTAGCGCAAGGATAAAAATGGACGTTGGTTAAGAATTAATTCTGCGCTTCTTCGTACAATCGTTTTTATAGTTACCGTCTAACCTCGTTACATGTATTTTTCAGGCCCTTGGAAGACATTGGCATTTGAAACATTTCAGGTAATTGTTGAAAATATTTATGAGTAACTTTGAGTCCGACTGGTATCTAGGTTTTACTGTATACGTTGCAGGTGCTGCCATTGTAATACGCCACTGATGGACTCTTACATTGTGAAAGACGGATTGCCATATTGTTTAGGTGAGTTTACGCCGCAGGTTATACGGTAGAGGAAACGATACTCCGTGGTAAAAAAATTTAAATGTAAGAAAAAAACAATTTAAAAATTTTAAACTAAAAATGTGGAGCGTTGATGCAGAGGATCAATGTAAATTACATCCGGGCAGTAACAAATCTTTCAGAGCAAACAATTTCAGCTCATCCTGAATAAACTTTTCTGTGCGCCTGCGGTTGCGTTGTTGATGAAATGCAGTGTGCCATCTTACACATACATGGCGTACCATAATTTCAATACTTCACAAATGAAGAAAGTTTACAGCAAGCGAAAAAGCAGAAGTGGACTCGCATATTTTGTGTCAGCTATTTGCTTCATGTATAACTTTGCGCCCCGCTTAATGCTTTGGCTTATATTTTGTCCTGAATAACTAATACAATTTGATTTATATTGCCCTACTGTCTGTATAGTTAATGGTAAATTCAAGTAAACAACAACTACTTACTTGCTTTAGATCAGTGATTTTCAGCGTTGTCCAGGCGGACCACCGGTGGTCCACAGAAAGTTCTATAAGTCCTTGACGAAGCATTCACTAACCTGTAAGCAATGCAGTTTCGAGTTGCAACTAGTTGTTCAAGACGTGTCAGCATAGCACAGTGGCCCATCGGATATTTTCTTTGATGATGCATGGGCCAAAATAGGTTGAGAATCACTGCTTTAGATAAAGTTCAATTATTATTTTATTGTTTTATTCTTTTCTTTACTTACGTCGTTGCAATCAATGCCTAGACGACTTTTTCACCTTGCATGCACGGACTTGCCATGGTTGCGACACTATCATCACCGGCTCCTATATTGAAGCTATGTCCAACTACTGGCATCCTGACTGCTTTGTGTGCCAGGTACGTGGTAACGCAAGGGTTGTGCAAACACGTAAGTGAACCAGAAGTGAAAGTTTTTGAAAGCATCGAGGAAATGGATGTATCAATCACCTCTGTCGTTACGGGTAACTCTGCAATCCTCTGCAGTTTTTAAATCGGTTAATTTAATTTGCAGTCTTCCAATATTACTCTAACTTTTCCCGAGTTTTATGTAAGTCACTTTAGGTTTGTTGCTTGTAAGGTTTGAATTAGCGAAAACGATTTGCTTCGCAAATCGCGGTGCGTCCGAACTTAGCTAAGCAACCAAATATTGATTGAACCCGCAAATTTATGACGTTTTTGCCAGAAATGCCGACGTGCTCCCCAAGGGAATGAGAATGTTTACGAACTAAATGCCCTGCCTTTCTGCCTAAAAGTAAGTTTTGTACTTTTTATTTCTTCTATAATGTTTGTATGCAACCAACCTATCTGCCCAAATGCAAGCAGCATTAATTTGCACGTTTGTTTACCACAAACTCTGACATTGTAAACATGTTAAAAAGAGGGTCATTTGTCGTCGGATTCAATCTGCCTTCATATCATCCATTAAAAGTCCTGAGGATTTATGAGATTGATGGGAATTTTTTGAAAACGTGCGAAGTCGCTGAATGTTTCCTAAGCGGTAATATGCGAACAGGTGGTGAAATACGTTACATGTATTTTTTGAGTTGACACTGTTTCACATGGGCACGTTCTTCAGAAAATAGCGTACATTTTCCCAACTATACAAAAGCCCTGAATAGTTATCCCAGATTACGGAAGGTGGATAGAGTTGTGACGATTTGCATCAAAAGATTGACTGAAGCTTCCTAATCAAAAGATTCGCTTAAACTGAGACGTTGTTCGAAGTGTTTAAAAGTGTAAACTTCAATTTAGATGATCGAGGTCCATACGGGTTTAGTCTTAACAATTGAACACGCTCTGTAGCCTATTTGTGCGTCTTTGATGCTTTTGGCGATGGAGTTGAGTGAAGAAGGATGCATAAAAGGCATTCGGTGATATTGATATTAATGCGCACAGAATACCTGTTTAATTAGCAAAATGACTGTTTTATAAAAACGTTCAAGCATCTCCTACCCTCAGTCAAACCATCCACTTTTCTAGAACAGCAGCTAACTCCCACGGCACAGCCCAGCTGTATACTTTGCTACGAATTTTCACTGCTGTTTATTCCCGGGCATGCAAAAGTGTAACATTTCTGCTGAATGGTTGAAAATACCGTTGATGAGACACGGCTTTGTACCAAGTTTCGAAGCCCTGATGCATGCACCATCACAAAAAAGCTTGCTTTGGTATTTCAAAAAATATGCGATCTTGAACAGCCTTTTCATACGCGTATGTGTGCATCAATGTGAGTAGAGCACAATGCATTTGTATGACTATGACAAGCATGCGCTTGATCTTCAGTGCTACCACGAGGTGGCGAGCTCGGTCAACTCTGCCCGAAGCAAAGCCCAGAAGAAGTCTTTCCGAAACGATGACTCCGCGAAACGCCAAGCACTAATCAAATCATAAACAAAAGACTCCCACGTTGGTCAAAACTTCTCAGCGTCCCCAGCGCGTCCCGAGGAGATCGATTACGATAACGTCATTGATGAACGCTGCTGTTGGCGTCCGGTCTCCCTAGCAGCGCTGAGTTGATTGGGACCACAGGCAATAGTTAAACGCTTTGCATGTTGATGCGACGATTTTAACGCTAGTGATTTTCGTAACGTGCGTTTTTTGTGCTTTGTGTAAATTATGTGCGAATTAAGCGTTGCCAACTACAGTAGCCTTTAAACATTTCGCGCTACGCCTTTTGCAATTTGCTCTGAATTTTCGTCGCAGGTCTTTCACTAAAGCCAAAGTTGTACTTTATGCACTATATTTTTTCAGCAAGCCCATTTGGTTTGATGAAGAGATTTGTTTTAGTGATACGCTGGTCAGTTTTTTCGTCTTGAACTTATTCTCAGCAAAACTTCTGCAATCAATCCAGCCAGTGGTTGCGACTAGCTCGGCAAGCATCATTATTCTTGCGTGGTAGCATCGCCAACTTGTAGAAAAAGATAACGTTTTAAATTGTAGCAAATTGCAAAGAACTTGTTGTGGAAATTTTGATATCAAGCAATTTTCTGTCAGAAAAGTCAACAGCGTCACATGGCTTGTGTTTAAAATTTAAAGTCACTGCTGTTTCGAGGGAGGTACTTAGAAATTGCTTTACCTTAGACCAGGGGTGAGCAAGTAGCGGCCTGCGGTCCACACATGGCTCGCCACAGATTTTTCAGTGGCCCGCGGAGCATTCAGGACAAATATTCAAATCTGTAAGTTCCTCCAACTCACCACAGCACTGCAAATGTTAGCGCTGAGGTTAATTTGAACCGACGCCTGCTCCGTTAGAAAGTATGGTCCTGCGCGAAACGGGTCTTTCTCAAAGTGGCCCCCGGGCTAAATTAATTGCCCATCCCTGCCTTAGACCATAAACCGAATTTCGCAAAACGATAGACTCGCAGTACGTCATATAAAATCTGCACTGGAATAATGAAATGTATCATTTAGGTTGGCGTTCAACACAGAATTTCACTTCAAGCCAGTAGCCGCTTTGTCCTTTGAACAGGGTTTTGCTGATCTGAAACTTGTAACAAGGAATCGTTGAGAAATTGTTGGAAAATCTTACGTACGCAGTTATTTGTTGCTACAAATGTCCAACAGTCCAATTTCGAAATAACGAACGAACATATAGAAAATTTAATGAGCTGCAATGATGTCTGCAGTATCGTTTAGAAAATATTCACGTTCGCACAAACCCACAAAAATCTAAGCATTCGAGCAGTTTTCAAAGAATCTACTTTAACGCTTGAAAACTTCTCACCCACTGCCTGTTGTGCTATTGGCTTTGACCCCAAACGGCACCGATGAAATCCACAACGAATGCTTCACAGTCCGAGAAGAACTATAAAGCTTTACTGCTATAATTCCGATCCCAATATTGCATACGATGTAATGCAAACATCATATCATGAAACAAAGATGACAAAAGAAACACCGGAACACCTATAAGCTTTTCATTTTTGTGGTTGAAGTTGGAGGAAAAAAAGCTACGGCCGTACGGAGGGAACTCCACGCTGTGCTTTACCAACACCAACTGGAAGCGGCGGAAACCGTGTGAAAAAAAGCATGACGTAATTATCTGCCGGTGAACGCCGGCTGGCAGACTAGGCACGTCAAGGTTCCAAAGAAACCCATTAGACAGTTGTTGAAGGTACGGTAAACTTTTGCTCTGGCGTTCCTCACACAAAACCGTGTGCCGTGCCAATGAAACGAGGCATTCAACGCAAAAACGAAGTTAGATTTGCACTTTTTCCGCTTGCATGAATGCCGACGTTGTACTCAGTTAACTCGTTTCGAGAACTTACAAAGTCGACTTTTCCAGATTGAGAGAAGAGCACAGAGAAAGGCAGGAAAGGCCAGTCATTTTTTGTTTAGCCAACTGCGGTTCAGCACAAAAACCGGTAGAAACACAAAGCCTCCCTTAGGAAGTGGATAAATGCGTTGCTGTGCCACAGGTTAAATTATTATTTTCATTTTGCAATGGCAAGCTGTTGCATTTGATTAAGCTTAATGAAAACGTTGCGGATTGGCAGGGTTGGGCAACGAGGTCAGGACTTCATGTCTGCATTTAGTTGACTACAAGCAACGAGGTAAAATAGTGATGGGTGACTTCACACGTATAAATAGATAGTGAAGTCACTAGTGAGAGTTTACTTCATCCTCCGTTCTCACAATAGTGAGTGTAATGTTAACTTGAGTTATGCGCAGCCGTTGCGTGACTTTCGCAGTGAACACCGATTGGCTTCAAGCCAACTTTTCGAGAGTGTCACACGAAAAAAACTCGCTTGCGGTGGTCTTCGTGCTGTCGCTGCTGTTTCGATCTTCTGCGTGGGCAACTACTGCGAGGTGCATTAACAACTGAATATGATTTTACTTGTCAGAATACGACAGGAAATGTATCAGACTACCGTTGTTTAATAGGCAACGGGTACTATTCCACAACAAAAAAATGCTCCGTCTAGCTTTTTATACTTTTATTGTTTAAGCTTAATTTTTTTCTTTCAAGTCTTAGCGAAAATGAGGCATTATAAGGGATTAAACGGAAACCTAGATTTCAAGTGAAGCAAAATGTTTGTTAGGTTCTTTTATGAAAAAGATGGATAACCATTGGGTAAAAAGCTGTATTCCCATGTTTTACGCTGAGCAAGTTTGCTTAAGCTATGCTATTTTTGTAAAATCAAGAAAACGCATTGATACTGTTTCAGTTTCTCGTGTTTCCGCAAAAATTTATCATATTTCATGCTTAGCAATTGGTCCTGAAAGCAAACTCTTAAACACGTATGGGTTTGCGACAACTAAAAAACGCCGAGCTTTAATTTCAATCGTGATGTAAATACACGCGCACACAGCTTAGTCTGGGCGTAAGGTAACTGGTGCTTGCATTCAAAACACTTTGATTCACACTGACCGCTATTTGAGACCTCTTTTGCAACACCATCTTGTGAAAAAGCGCCTGTCCTCTCGCGCTGCCAGTGTTCTTGACACCAAACGCTTCTGCGACGTAGAAGCAAGGCAGTGCTGCAACAGAACAAGTGCGATAGGACGACAGTTTTAGTTAAATCACACTTGTTAGCAAATTGAAGTATTGCTGCCGGTATCTGCGAAAACGTTTTATCGAATCTGTTCATTTGTTTGGAAACAGAGTTTCATTGGCAAACCTTTTCGCAAACTGATTGCCAAGAAATACATTCTGCGGTGGATTGGGGAAGTTGAGCAACTTCTCTATCGGCAGAGATATTCGTTCGCGTGGTCAGTGGAGTGGTTCGATGACTCGTAATTCTAGAATTTGCGTTTTGGCATGTTTTAGGTTGGTCTCCGTGAATGGAACTGTGCAGAATCGCTAAAGCGTCTTCGGACTCAATTCAGTTTGTGGACTTGGGTTTGAAAATTACTGCCATCCACGGTCAAGCAGTCATTAGTTACCAAAGGCACAGCCAGTGGGGGTATAAGGGCGAAGGCCCTCCCTTAGCAACTTATCCAATAATAACTTATTTTCATTTTATGCACTCGGTGAGTTTTTTCTTCCAACGTTTTAGTTCTGGGTTGGGTGGATTGCAGAAAGTTCGGCGGCAGTGCTGGACTAGCAGGCGTAGCGACTCATTGGTTAGTTATGAATTACATCGGGGTTTGCGAAATACTCAAGCAGCTTTCTTCATTCCTGCGTAGTCGTACCCGTATCAATGACACCAGCTCGGTACACCGTGTTTTAAGGGCACCGAAACAAACTGAAGCTCGTGCGCGCTTTTGTGGAGCTAAAGATATGCAGTGCCGAGTATGAATGACCGCCAGCCATTGGCGTAACTAATTTCTTGTTCTCCTAAAGTTTTTATTGATCACTATCAGAATAGCATGTCTCCACGGATAAAAGAGCAGCAACGAGCAACCGGTCGCAACAATATTTCGGCGAATCGCCCAGGCATGCATAAAATAATGACACTGTAAACTTTGTGTAGCGTTCTCTGCGCGAACGTGACCAGAAACTTTATTGTGAAATACCTGGACTGCACAAACGTACGCACGTTTTTCCGGTAGTGCATATCAGCCTCCAAATGCGACGTTTCGAAATACGATCGGATAACTAGTTCTAATGTTTAGCCTGTTGCTAAATCCATGAAGAGACATTTTGCGAATGGTGCGTTGCTTTCGTAACTGACCTTGTCAGTCGCAGCAACAAGGGCTTCGGTCTGTTGTTGAATCACCGCACAAAAAATGAAAAAAAGCGAAAGAAGATTATAATCCTCATCAAAAACGTCAATACCACCGGCTTTGCGCAGAAGAATATGGTGCATTTCTTAGACTCAGCAAAAATGAAGGAAAAGTGGACGTGAGTAATATGCTTACTGAAGCAGAAAAAATCATAGATCAAAAAAAGTTCGATTTAGCCGCATAGTCAAGGCCGTCAAGTTTTACGGCCGTCAGGATTTGCCTCTGCGTGGTTATAGAGATTACAGTTACTTTGGCACTGACGAAACCGATCACAGTGACGGGTTTTAGAACTGCATCGACACTGCTCTTTGCTGCTGATGATGAAGCTACAATTAACTCAAGTATGCTCCACACAGTACTTGTACATCAGCTGGCATACGCAAAACAAGATTATTAGCTTGTTTGCCTAGCAAATTCAAAATCAAATTGGAAGTGATGTGGCAAACGTGAAGTACTTCTATTTATTAGCGGACGAGAGATCTGACAATGATCACGTTGGTGTTGAACAGCTCAGCATATCTCTTCATTTTGTCAAAAATAACTAGATTCATGAAGCATTTTTATGTTTCGTGCCACTTACTTCCACCACTGGGGAAGAGTTAGCGTATTGCGTTTTAACAAATTTGTCGCAACTTCGACTAGACTTACACTTTTTACGGGGATAAGAATGCAATGGAACAAACAACGTGAGTGGTGCCTGTAGGGAAGTGCGCAAGAGTGCGCATGCTGCATCCCTTAACAATAGATGGCCACTGCTGGAGCTATGTGCTTAATTTTGTGATCTCTAGCGCATCGCAACTACCTTCGATTCGAAATGCGGTTAGTATTGTTGCAAGCTCTTGTTTTTATTTCGCTGTCTGCGCAACGTTCATCCATTCTGCGAAAGTTTGTCCAAGCAGTAGCACCGACATCTAGTCCAAAAAGTAAACTTACACCACTGTGCGAAATTCACTGGGTAGAAGGGCACGATTATGTTATCACCCTTTGCTTTTACACGTTCAGTCCGCTTTATTAAAATCCTGACCGCTTCAACGTTAGTTTCCACACGCTCACACCAAAAACGGAGGCCATGGGCTGCTCATCGTTACAATATATTACTTATCTAAACACACCTTACATATCATTATCTATACATGCTCCGAAAAGCCTTTACTGAGCTGTGAGAAAACATGAGAATCACCATACACTGCAATCACCGTGCTCCAAAGACTTATCAGCTTCAAATACAGCAAATGTAGATTTATAAATAACACTAAAAAGTTAGCTCGGAGAAATTAACTTCAACAATCATCAACCTTTCCCATATAGCAATACGATGAAAGACTTTACTTATTAAGTTGTCAAACCAGCAAAAAACTTCGGAGATTCTACAAAGGAACTAGTTGCTTCTTGTTTCAGAGACAAATTTTGCTGAAGACGTTTCAAAAGCTTTTTGGGAAAAGTCTGTGTTCTATCAACTTTTTTTGTTGTTTAAGCACTTTCGAAACTGCACTTCTTTGTACATTGCGTCAACATTTAGTTAGCTTAAGTTGCGTAAGCGTAATTGAACTTCATAATTTGCTTGTTCATTAGTCTCATGCATTTTGTCAAAGATTTTTATTTTCAGATCTAACTACTCGAAAACCGCTTATTTCCGTGTTGGTGCTTCGTTCGAACAAAAGTGAGTTGCACCTGCTGTTCATGATGTGTTGAAAGTAAACGCTATTTGTGTCTTGTCAGAGTTTTGAAAAGTGATATGGGGCTGATAGCAGAATATTTTTTTCCGACACCTAGAAACAAAGCGAACGTCAAGCAATACTTTATTAATCAACATTAATATTACTGTGAACACAGTAAGAAGGGAATACCCTTTACACTGATGTTGCAAACTTAGGCAATGACAACATCATCTTGGCTAAGCCTTCTCCTTGATGACGGTTTTGTGCAGATCGCGGCTTATGTTGCGGTTTCGATCCTCCCATGAGTCCTTCGTGGACGCCCCGACGCTATTAGGCGCGAAGTTGTGTTGGCGGCAGGAGTCACGGTCGCCGACTTCCGTAAGACTGGACGTCTAGACCAAAAAGTGACGACCCTGCAAAAGTCACCCGAAGCTCGAATAGTGCACAAAAGCCCAGCAGCGGTGATTATGTTCTCAGCTTACTTCTTTCCACCACTCCACCGCCTGGAGGTTTTGAACATGAAACGCGACGCCAAAAAGTTGTACTGTGAGCGGCATGCGTTGGCATTGGGCGCAATCAAAGTCATAGCAAGGCGTGTTTGCAAACAAAAACTTTCTTTCACAACAAAGTGGACAACGGCCGGCATGAGCGGAAAGCGCCATTTCAAAACAAGCTGATAATTGCACGAGGAACATGTTCTTGTGCCTGAGTGCTCGAGGAAGCGCGTTCTGCCGCGGCTTCCACTAACACGCTTTCGCCGAGTCTGAAGCGCGGCATTGCTTTGTAACATTTGGAGATAAACGGTAACATTTGGAGATCCACTGGAAATCAAACGATGCAGAATTTGCCAGATTAAGGCATGTCGTTAGAAGCTCAAATGTTACCAGATACGAGTTTCGGGAGAATGCTTTGTTCGAAAATTGCATTTTTTAATCTGTGCAGATCTTTGCTTTGTTCCAAAATTACACTTTAATCAATCATACAGATAGAAAACAAGAATGTAGGATCTACAAGGAAAGAATTTGGTGCCGGGTGCATTCATTTCAAAACAACAAAGTTATGCATACAAATACAATCTTTTTCTGAAGCAACCCATTTTCTGCTGGAAATTATATTAACAATCTGAATTAGGAAAAATTCAATATACTGCATAAGTCATAAAAATTAGTTTCCTCTTGTATGTACATACGTATTATGTTTTGTTTCTGTTTGACACGCAGATCAACTTTATGTTGAAGGGTTTGCCTCTACTTACGCGTTTGCGAATGATACGGAAAGCTTTGAATTGGTAAAGTTAGAAAGAAAAAGGACGGCAGAAATTCACAGATAAACTTTATCAGTTGCTGGATAATTCCTCTGCACGATAAGGTTTCTGTTTCCAAACTTATCGAATTGTTGATGTAAGACGTTTTTGCTCGGACTTTAATTCAAAGCCTAAGCTCGCCATGCTATCATTAAAAAAATGTTTTCGGAGCGAAACGTGAACAGTGTGCAACAAGCCACCGTCTTTTGTTCGCTGTCAGGAATTTCTTGTTTGAAAAAACGCAGACCCTTGATGCTGTGAGTGGCGACAGATGAAAAACTTACACTCTCATCAATATCTTTCTGATAGTTTCAAGCAGTCAACTCACCAGACTGTCTTCAATTCTTTGCCACAAGGGCTTAAGAAATTCCTAGTTATCAAAACTATGCCGCTTGTACAGTAGACCATCAGGCAAACAATAAATTTACCCTGAGCAAGGCGCCTAAGCTTGGGAAACTTTAGAGCAGAAACGTTTTCGCTGTAAAGTGCAAGGCACATCGACCAAGCAGAAAACTCAAAGGCTTATATGTAAAGTTCAGTTGCTTGTTGTACCGTTTGAGATCAAATAAAATATTTCAGTCTTGTGCCAAAACCCCAGGGAGATAGATATTCTTGAGATGGTGAGCTTTAAGAGGACATTATGCAATTTGCGCAATTTCTTTTTGTTTTGGATCGCATTACGACTGGGGGTTTCATTAAGGCCTTTATTTTGAAAAAGCATGTGCATTTGCCACGCAATCCAGAAGGATTTCTGATTACAGTAGTGTTGTCTGATTTCCACGGTTTAACCATGTTGTCTTGGATATTACAGTTGAAAATTTGCACCGATCAAGTTGACGAAGCACCTTCTATAATATCTCAATTCTCTGCTGTCGGCCTTTACTTCAACCACAAAACAAATTTCGAATTTGAAATAATTTTTTGTGATGCAATCAGTGACATTGTCACACTTACAGTTGCAAGTGCAAAAGCAGACGTTGAGCGGGACATTCTGCACGATGTGAGCAAGTTGCACGATCAGGCTCAGGGCTACTGTTTGCATTCAAGATGTTAGAATCGTGTTTGTGCAGCGATGCAACTGTAGGCTTTTCATTGTTTGAACTTATTTTGACAACAGTTGCAGCGTCCAAGCCAAACCAGCGTATCAATGCGAGATGTTCGACTTTTTACAAGTGGTAAAACAGCTTGAAATTCATTCACTTCATCCATACCTGTAATGTAGGCACACTAACAATTTCGTGTAGATAATGGCTTCGTAGGTTTGTTCTTCTGCACCTTGCTACACCAGTTGACCCATTACTGCAACGCCTTGAAGTTGAGACGTCACCAAGTTAATCCAAATCGAATAGATATAAGCGTTGTGTCGGAAATGTTGCATAGCAACCTTGTGCGGCCAAGTTTTCTAATGTTACTCAAAGCATCTTTTGCATAGTAACTGCTGCCTCCAAAACAAACCAGTAAACAGAAGTCAATCTGAACCAACTCTTGGGACAATAATGTGTTCAACAGGGGCCTAACGAGGGTGCAAGGGGGACACAAATATCCGGGCGACGAATCACTATTGGATGGGGGCACCGCATAACTGCGGTGAGCGCCGAAAGTACCCACAATGTGAAAAGTATTTTCTTCAATTCTTCAGTACAGTACATTTGCTTCTGAAAGACCTCAGGTTCGAACACGGGGGGCGCCAAACTGCTTCTTGCCCCAGGCGCCCTCTAACCTCATTACGTCCCTGGCCTGGTGTTAAAAGCATCAGGTTTCGTATAAAGCAAAAGTTTAATTTCTAGAAATTATTTTTGCTGATTGGCACTTTTGGAACATTTGCGTTTTTTCTGCACTTAAAAGTTTGTGCAACAAGGCAAGTTGTAAGCCAACGCGAGGTTTTGGTAGCGATTCGGAATATGCCATTTTGCTTGACTTATGACTGACGTTACTTTCAAACACTAGCAGTATGGCCAGCGGGTTCGATAACACCAATTTGGTATGAGATATTGAAAACGATAAACGTGGTTCTGCTTTGCAAGAGCTATATGCAGCTGTTACATCGTTTGCTGTGAATACAAGGAGGTGTCGATCACTTTGACTTTTGTTCAGGAAATACGTCACTCCAGCCATAGGCACACGATGAATATCACAACGAATAAATGCCGAACCAATCGTTTTTCGTGTAAGAAATTGACAAAAGCGCTGTTTTTCTCGTTGTGCTGCTGTCAGTTGTTCGCAGCAGGAACAAGCAGCTTGGCGGACCATGCTCCGGCTACGAAGATTCCTGGAGGTAAGTCGTGATCATAAACAAGCTGACTGCACTTGCAGGCGACCGTTTGTGTTCAAACAAAGACAGCTATAATGACTCTCGGTCTGGTACTTATTTGCCGACGCATCGACAGAAAGGATAAGTGCGGCGTCGATCCAAAGTAAATCTCGCAATCTGCAGCCGTTGGAAATGACAGTGACCGGGTTAGCAAGGGTGGATGACAGGTCGCATCCGACTTTTTCATGTTGACAAGTAACAGTGATTGGCCAACCCTTCGTATTACCAGGTTACGTGCGATCTATCGTCCACCGTCATAGGAAGTTGTCATTTCAAAGGTGGATGATAGATCGCATCCGAATTTTCCATGATGACCTCAAGTTTAGTTGAGTCTTTTTAAAAATTTTAAATATTAGTCTTTTTAAGCTCTTGTTTATTGTTCATTTTTTAACTTAATAAACGTTGTGGATTTTTGTTTATCACTATCCCTGATACAGTTCATGTTTAATTACATGTTGACCAAAACTGTCCAACGAATTACTGCGGTTTTGTGTTCCACGTATAGCGTCATCACCTTCAGATGATTTCAATAAAATCTGAATGGATCCATAATAAAGCAACTTATCGCCTTGCACGAAAAAAACCACATGGAGATTCGTGATACTGTTGAATTCAAAACTTTCAAAAAATGTATGAGATTACAGAGAAGAAACGAGACAATCCTATGTAATTTCACCAATTTATAGAAAGTATAATTCTCAGCAATTTTTGTTTCATTAGTTTTTGGACTTAGTTAACTCTTGTTTAAACTTTTTTGCGGAACCCATTCTTTCAAAAGCACATTTCTCCTCCGAAAATATGTGCGTTGTTTTGATATGCTTTTATCAATTGACTCCGTAACGAACTACGTTCAAGTGCTGTATGGACAACATCCAGCAAAACCATTCAAAAGGCTGTTTCTGCTGATTGCTAATACCAGTTTAAAAATAAAGCGTGCCATCTTTTTGGTCGTTTCCTTATGGCTACAATTTTTTACCTTTCTTCAGATGTTCGTTTGCTGCAATCACATCTTCAACTGCTTATCAATACTAATGTTCCGACACCAGCAAGCCACTATCTCGCTGTTCTACAATTATTCGAAATTTGCTTTTTTAGAAAAATGTCACATCAGGCCAATTGACGTGGTTTTCGTGATAGATGGGTCTAGGAGCGTAAGGCCTCACAACTTCCAATTAGTGAAGAACTTCGTCAAAAATTTCACTGAGATTTTTGATGATTTTGGACCAAACCATCTGCAGGTTGGAGTGGTAAGTGAACTTAAGGCATCGTTATACTGCTCACTTTTCAGACCACGCTATAGTAAAAACGTCCGCCGTTTGCAGTACGAATAATGATACAGTGCATGCTGGTTAAGACATTTGCAAACTTTTTTAATGATTTTGGTTAAGACCAGGGTTTTTTAAGGTGCTTTAGGGACCCGATTCGGGTCCCTAGAATCGGAGAAAATTATCATCAGATCCCTAGAATCAGAGAAAATCGGGTCCCTAGATTCAGAGAAATCGGGTCCCTACACGTCCATACCGGGTGCCTAACATTTTCCTTAAAAAAAAACCTGGTTAAGACATTTGTAATTTTTTTAAATGTTTTTGTATTTTCAATTGGCTTTTTTCAAATACGACTTTAGTGCTTGATGGGCACGTATACGCATGAAACCGTGATTGTAGGCTGACTTTAAATCCTGGTTGAAAGATATTAAGATTTACGTTCTTCGTCCTCTTCAGGGCGATAGCAACGCAAATTTTCTTTTAAACTAAGCTTTCTGTGGTTGAACTGCAGCTGTAGAAACGAAAAATCTCCGGTAATCTACTTTTGAAAACTAAATTTTAAGCTAATGCATGTCTTAAATTTAATCCTTATGGTAATGTAAAAAAGATGTTGGTAGAGATATACCACCTTTTTCTTTAAAACAAGCGGTCATAAAGTTCCCTTACAACTAATTCTCAAACGCCTTATTTCTCAACGTGATTTTTGCACACAACGTTATTGCGGATTCATCACTTGCACCTGTGTTGACAAAACAAAACGCTGTGATCAACGTGATGGTTAACGGAGCTGCAACAGACGCTTCTGTAAGTTTTTCAGGGTGAATGGTGAACTACAAGCATAGGTCGAAGTTGAAATCAATGACCATCCTGATATTCTATGCTCTTAGCTTTAAAGAGAGAAATAATTCCTATTTGTAAAATCCTTTCAGATTCAATACGGAAGCAGAGTACGGGAGGAAATACGTCTAAACGAATTTTACAACAGAGAAGAACTGTATCACGCAATAGATCGGATTAGATACATGCAGACAGGTAAAATATATTTTTGGCTGTTTTTAGCGTAGCTCTACCCTGTTTCGTGTTGAAATGAGGAAAGCATCACCAAGTGCGGCGAATACCAAAGACCAAATCTTGCTTTCATCTAGTGTAAGTTTTGATGAGAAATTTGTTTTGACAAAAGGTACAAAAAAGGTTTCTTGCCCATTGATCGATTATTATGGTTTTAACAAGTACAACAAATACTTTCAACAGATAAAAGTACCTCCTTGTCTTTATAAAAATGGTATGTGGTCGTTGCGTGCTTAGACAAGCGATTTTCGTTAAATTACAACAGCTTTGTTCGTAGTACTTAAAGCAGTGATGCTCAAACTTTTTGGCTCGTGGGCCACATTTGTCTTTCAGAAACCCTTCGTGGGCCACAAGAATTAATAATCTCAATAAAAATTCTCTAAAAAATTTCTTAAATGATTAAGTTTTCTTTCCAATGAAAATTGCTTCGTGGGCCACTCCAGAGGGCCTTGCGGGCCACCTGTGACCCGCGGGTCATGGTTTGAGCACCACTGACTTAAAGCTTCACCTTTGGTTTGCATGTTCTTCCCAAATAGTTACAAAAATGCTCACTCTGTTTAACAGCAATATGTTTTTTTGGGTTTACATGTCCTTTAGGGCAGACCCGATGTACTAAAGATATTTTTGCCTTAAAAAAAATTCTAACGCAACCTAATAATGATACATTTAATACTATATTTTTCAACAAAAACTCATTCGAAGACTTTTTCTAACTGGGTGTGCTTGTCACGTATTTCAGAAAAATTCATGACCGTTTTTGAAGTATTTGCGATTGTTCTTCATGTGCATGCTGCGAATACTTTACATTTTGTCTGATCTGTTGTGTTTTCGATTGTTCATCAACAAGAACTGCCCACCTATGATATTTCAAGATTCAAACGCCGGTTTGTGTAAACCTGACGCCATCAAAATCGATTACTTCCCGTACGGTAAGCCAACTGACGTACTGGAATAACAAAAAGGTGGCAGAGAGCTGACCAGCCAGGAAATGATAACTGCCAACGACGGAACAGACAAGTGTCAAACTTGCTCAGACCAATAATAATATGGCATACCATGAAATGGCATCTATCACAAGATTTTCCTCTGCAACGTAACGCTTTTTCTGTTCAAACTAATTTGTCGTGTGTGCAGCTGGCAGCAATCGCATCTTTTTCGTGTTGCAGTGCAACACTGAATGTGGTTTTCGTTGATTTTGATTAATGGAAAATTAAGAAGAGGATTTTTGGTGACGAGTAAAAAAATTCTCTTCTTAATTTTCCATTGTTCAAAATCAATTGGTTTGAACAGAAAAAGCGTTACGTTGCAGAGGAAAATCTTGTGATAGGTGCCATTTCACATTCAAGCAAGGTGCAGGTGTGGCGTGTGACGGTTTTACAGTTGCCAGCTTGAACCGGAAATACACAAACAAAATAGTGCAACCGTGCAATCTGTCATATCTTTTAAAGAAGCGCAAGCAATAAACCCACTTTGAAAAAATTTAATGAAAAAGTACCCTTTTTCCCAAAACTGCATGGGAAATACCACTGTCGTAGCCAAATGCAACTATGTACAGCCAATCACTGCCCTAAACACACAATATGATGCATCCCACATGCATGTGAAGTGCGGAAATCTTGTGCGCGGACACTGTTGCAGAGAATGCACTGACCGTTTCAAAAGATCTTAACTGTTAAGCAAACGAATTAACATCTAATGCCAGAGACGTTCATTTCCCGAAAGGTTTGAAAGTCAACCAAGCTCCCCGTTTGACAAACCGCGAAATCCTTGGCAGGAACCATGACAGGGCAGGCGCTGAAACATCTGGTGACACGAACTCTGTCTCCTGAACATGGTGCAAGATGGGACGATCCTCGTGTGCTGCACTTGGCGGTCGTCATTACTGATGGACGGTCGCAGGATTATTCGCGGGGCACTGTGACAAAATGGCAAAGAAAGGCAAAGGTATGAGTTAATTTAACCTTGCACAAATTCAGGGAACCTTGAAACAGCTGGAGTTACTGTTCATAGGTCATTTCGTAGGTCTTAAAACGATATCTTTTTGTCGGCTTTATCCCTTTAGTCGAGACTTTGAATTCGAGTATTAAGCGCACGCTATTTTGACACTTTCAATAAATACCGTTTCGAAAATGAATGGAACCAAGCTTGGATATTCTCTCTATCAGTATTTCCTTAGTTAAACTGTAATTTGCGAGAAAAGTGCAAATCTATCAAAAGTGTTTATAAGATTTTCTTTCAAACTTATTTTCGATTTAACCACAAAATCGTAATAATTACGTGGTATCTTTCGCTAAATCGACGCACTAGCAGGAATGACTGAGGACGTGTCTCTTAGTCTATGCATCGTTATCCGAAAAGATTATGCAGTGAACCTCCTCATTTCTTGAGCTAAGGGCAAAAGTTTCGGTCTTCAAGTAAAACCATGGTTCAATCTTCCCTCCTGTTCAAATATATTTTCCCAACCTTGAGCAATAGGTGTGTCCTTTCATCCCAGACTAGAGTGCACTTATGAAAACATGCGATTCAGATTAAGTAAGGCTAACAAATATGTGACATTAGATTTTCTGAAGTTTTTTTTCTGAAGCAAAAGCATCAGATTGATAGGATAAAGTCAGGTGGTAGTTTTTATGTTTTGTTGAAGCAAAGGAAGAGCAAAACTTTTCCGAATGGCGGAACGACCCGCAAAAGGTTTGTGTATTTCCTTGGAACTGTTTACAATTTTAGGAGAAAGGTATTGAGATCATAGCGATCGGAGTGGGTCGACGAGCCAATGACCGTGAACTTACAGAAATGGCTTCTTCGCCTGTTAAGGACCACAAGTTCCACGTGTCTAACTTTGAAACAATCTACACAGTCAACGTCAATGACGCTCACAAATGGCTTTGTGGTGAGTCTACAGAAGCGGTGAAAACGTTCATCAGGTAGCTTTTTTTTAATTTTCATTCACGATATAATACTCCTGCCATGGTGTTAGGTTTGTCCTAGTCAAAAGATTTAGTCGAGCACTGCAATTGTTTATTGCTGAGACGACAATAACTGCGTTTGTTTTTAATGATATAACCCAGTGATTCTCAACGTGGTCTAGGTGGACCACCGGTGTTCCACCTGGAATTTCTAGTGGTCCACAGAGAGTTCCATAAACTCTTGATTAAACGTTCACTGACCTATGTACAATACAGTTTCGACTATTTGTTCCTGAGATGTCAGCGAAGCAACGTGGTCCATTGGATAATCTTTTGAAAGATGCTCTATGGGCCAAAAAAGGTTGAGAACCACTGATATAACCGATGCGTAGTTTTGCACCATCATACTGCTGTCCTTATCTCCAAATCATTCTTTGTTTCATCACCTTCCACGTCTTAGCAGTAGAGCAGGCAGTGGCAACACACGGAGCAAAGAGCATAACAAATGCTAATGCTATCACGCATTTGCTGCCAGCTTTTACCGTGTAATTTAGCCATCTGTAACAAGTCAGTCACGGCGAATCGATAGTAAGAGTCGTGAGAAAAAAACGCCACAGCGGTCGGCCACGCGGTCTCCGCTTGATATGTTTGTACTGGGTAGGTTGCGTAGTGTTGCATCGAGGCTGTATGTGTCAATCAAAATGTAGTAGATAAGACGTAAATCTCTTTGATATTGAACGGAACGGCAATGAAAGTTTTTCTATCGAATAAATCCTTAATGATCTAAAATCAGTTCTTTTTCGAAACGTCCCAACTCATTTTATTTTGGTTTTGCATTGTTGTTTCTTGTACAGTAAAAACTGTCTTAATTAAATGTGTTTTGTTTACGCATCGTTCATACAACTGGTGTTGATCCAGTTGGCGCCATCTGTACCCAGAAATATTTATTGCGACCTCATTTTGCCGTGCGCTGAGTGATCCTAAGTGAGTTAAACAGATTACTCAAGGGCGGTAGGCCGTATCCACATAGTCTAAACTCTAACATTTCGCTCCGACTTACTCCTCATTATGAACCCACACATCGTAAGAAAGCAGCGAAACTGATATTTGAAATTTTCTGTTTTCTCACACCAAACATTAATGTTTTGAGTTTTAAAATCAGAATACTTCCTTTTTTGAGCTTCAAGCAACTTTTCATTTGATACGTATTCATAAAATCTAAAATTTGGACAAAGAGGAACATTCTTCGAAAGTTTGCTTCCCAAGATTTTGAAAAGAACGTTTTTAGAAAATGTGGCGATGCCACCAGTGGCGATCGGCGCACATGCTTTGCGGTGTGGACGGACCTAGATATTTTGCAGTTAGATGCCACGCATTGCGTCGTGATGTGCTCATGTAGGTACAGCGTAAACGGAAACAAAATAATCCACTGGCGTCAAATGCTTATTTCGCTTTGTGGGAAGTATCACGTGATTTTAGAAAAACTGTGCCGGTTTAGATGTCGATATCAACAAAGTTGGAGACGCCATTCCGATTATACCAAGTCTTCCCCTATGCCGGAATTTCCACTCATACCGTCCTTATTTTTAAAATATGTTCTTATTTTGAAGTGCTGTGGGACTGCGTCGTAGAAAACAGTTTTGTCCTCTAAGAAACGTCCTTATTTTTAACTTTTGTACTTATTTTTATAGTTTGTCTTGTTATTTTGTATTTTTGCAGAAAGTATCGTGTCACAAAATTAACCGGTGCAAAATGCTATCTCAATTTAGGATCACTTAACTAAAGTCTTGGGTTGTTTACGATAATTTTCGGGTTTATTGCATAATTGCTATTTTTACTGTAAAACACCGATTTAGTTACAGCACGGCCTATATCCGTGGTTTACAGCATTCTACAATTAGAATCACATCGCAATAGGCTACATATTGCGATGTAATAATCTTAATGGGCTTTCGATAACAAGCAGTGCTTCCAGATGTGCTATTTTTCCGCCAAGCTCGGTTATTTCTTGATTTCCTTGACAGGTAAAAATTTGCATTTTGCGGATAGCGGACTTTTTGGATAATATTTAAATATTGGAACCAAAAAATGGTGAATTTTAGTTTAAGATTTAAGTCAGTGTTTGGTTGCAAATAATGTGTACAAATTCACTTAACACACTACCGCAGCAGGACTCAGCTCTGACAATAAGGTATTTGGTACCGGCATCGAACGCTTTATCCAACGGAAACTCAGTGTTTAGTTAGACTTCAGTGATCCGTGCGTCAACTAAGGATGAAGTGAACGCTGCAGTTCATGAGTTTACCTACTCAGTTTGGGAATACATAAGATGCTCGCGTGCCCATAAAAAATTCTTACAAAGAAACTGTTTAATACCTTTGGAACTATTGATTTCAATGATCGCATGCATGGTCCCTAACTGCTTCAGTGACTAATATTTCCATACCTCGTAAGTGCGTGCTTCTTTAAAGCAAAAAACTGATAAATTACACTTTTCTGCAGATGTAAGGTTTTTGTCTATGTTTAATATTTAGCTAGTTTTGGTTCTAGGTTTTATTTGGATGCTTTTAGCTATTTTTACTTGAAATTCGGCTATAAGGCTTTCAGAAATCTGGCAACAATGACCAAAGGCATGTAGGCCTATTTTACAGTCACCACTAAATTAGTTAGGTCTGAATAAAATTCTTTTTTCATTGTATTGCCATAAAGTTGAAGTGTCTAGAATATTGTGGTAGTCTGTATAAACACGTGTGTTTGAAACTACATTATTAATTCAGAGATTCATTGATAGAGCAAATTATTGAGAGATTTTGTATTATACTATACTAGCATATATTGTTTCTGTGAGCTGTAGTGAAGCCATACAAGATACAATAACTTTTGCTTAAAGTATTCCGATAACTTGAAGCGAAGTTATATACTTTCAGCAATCTGCATTTTGAATTTAGCTTGCCAAGACTTAGTAAACACAAAAAACATTACTTGACGAATACTGCGATCAGTTCTTTAAAGTCAAAGAAGCTTGAAGGGTGAATGCTGCGCATACTGCAGTCTCTGCACTTTTGACATTTAACCAGAAGTCTATCGGAAAATCTGCTATTTCAGCTCATAGCGCAAATCAAAAAACGCAAAGATTCCGCTCGAATATTTCAGTCAAACGAATCTGTGAAGAAAATTCCTAAAGTCAGTTTGCATGAACAGCCATTGATTACAACGCAGCTCCTGTTGAGGATACCTGTGTGTTTGCACCTTGTGAAGCACCAGCAGTCATTTCTTAGCATCGATGTACTTCATATTTGGTTAAAGTTATCTTTCATGACTCCAACATAGCAGGAGGTTTTTGGCCGCCAGAAAAAAGCTACACGCATAATAATCACTGACGTTTCAGTTACGCTCAGTTAAACAATGTTAACCGAACTCGATACCCAGCCTTCTCCGATCTAGGTTCAAACCCTTGAAATCTATACGAGGCAAAACTACTTCCCTGGTTAACAGGTTCTTGAATGCCAAAGTTTGAGTTAGGATGTGCTTTCTTGATCTGTAATGAAGGCCAGGTGAGTCCCCATCGCAAATTATGAACTTTGTCACAAAGTCAATTCAGGCGAATGGCCTAGACCTAAAGCAACTGAATTATTTTTTACAATGCACCAGTAAATTTTGGTGGAACATAGCCAAGTCGAAACCAAATTTAAAAAACTCAGGATCGCGCATTCCATGGATTTTTACTCAATACTCCCGGGATTTAGCAGGATTGACAAAATTGGAAAAAACACTCGTGTAAATTGCAGCATCAAGAGTGTTATCATCGAGGCATCTCTTGGATTTATTTGCACAATAGCCAAAAGCTGAGAAAGTACGTTCAGCCTCAACTTATATAGGCGGGATAGTTTTGTGTGCTTCGTACAACTTTTCTAGATTGTCTGGTCTTTTTTCCTGGCCTAGTGTAGCTGCATTTCTTCCTGCACCACATGAGACCTGGCATCTCTGCTTTGTGTATTTTTGTTACTTTCATCTTCAAACCAATCTACCCAAGGCCTCGTTGACTTCCACTCGAAATTCTCATATATTAGTTGTTATTGCAAACCGAAGTAGGCAAATCACTTAAGTAACTTACTAGATTTTAAGATTATAACTAGATTCGTCTCGAAAATGAATTGTTCACCAAATGCCTTCCAAAATCACTATATCTAGTGCAGAATCGCTAGGGGCGGAAAGTTCAACATTGGTCGCAACATGTGTAGTAATTGCTTGTATTTGTTCAATGAATTTTTACGCAATAGTCGGTAATTGACATCATTGTAGCAGTAGGCAAAATTCCTCGTGAAACTGATACCCCTTCAAACTCAAGGGAGCCCGATTGTATTACAAAATTGTTCCAAAATAAAAATGATCTTCAACTCCATGCGAACGCGCAGCGTTTTGACGTTCACAGATAAATTCTTAAAATCCTGGGATCTTAAAAAGATCAATACTGACATCAGGACCAGAAAAAAGGGTGAATTCTTTCGGGACAAGTATTTCCTGGGATCCCAGCCTTAATCGCAGCACGGTGGGCAAAACAATGTTTTGTATCGTCTAATTCCAGTTGGGTGCCCCGCGCATATTTTGCACAAAGCAGCAGAAAAGAGAGCAGGGCTCTTTGCTTTTGACATAGAAACTATCATTTTGAAATATGGGGGCCACTTCAAAAGTCAAACAAGCAGTGAAATGTGCCTCAAGCAGTTTCGTGAACAACTTGATGCCAACTACTCAGCTTTGCCGATTCACACTCCGACCCGATGGACCACACTGAATGCTGTACTCGAGAACATGATCTATCACTGGGAGCCACTCAACGCGCATATTTTCTCGACATATTACCACCGGCCACACAGTTTGATTGAAATTTTTATAAATCAGACGAAACGCCGGTTGCTGTGTACTTCTTAAAAAGTATTTTTCACCTTTTAAAGAGACTATTGTACTCTTACAAAACACAAGTGCACTGTTTCCACAACTGGTGGATATAGCTTCATTGTTATGGTGCAAAATAGTAGAGAGCCAGATTTCATTTTTTTGGAGCAAGAAAATCTGTACTGCTGAGAATGATCGATGACGGTCGTGATGACGTTTTCACTTATTGTTTCCAAGAGCTCTACAGAATCACTTTAGAACATAGTAAGTGCTATCGCATTGAAAATCACCGAATACGCATCAACTGGACCTTGCTAAAAGACATAAAAATAGGCGTGACGTAGTTTAGAAGTTGGCAAGACAACTTGTTGTTCCCGAGATTTAGTTGATGGATGACCTCTTTGATAATATGTCGGCTATCTGTTCTTTTCTTTGAAAAGTTCCAGATGATCTTTTTCAGAAATATGAAACTAGGGCCAAATGGATGAAAATCTTTACCGAACACAACTCTTTTCCACCTTTCAATAAGCTGGTGAGATTTTATATTTCTCATTCCTGTCAGCAATGCATTTATAGAACGTTTTTTTCTCTTGCTTAAATGCAGTGGACCAAGGAAAGAAACAAACTGACTGAAATGTCACTTCAACCCAACTTACAAATGAATTTAGATTTCGAATTGAGGTGTCATGCAATACATAATGCATTTTCTAATAACAAAGCTTTGTTGGCGCCGATTATTTTTATAAAAATATATGATATTATATGATATAGGATTGCTTATACATCATTAAATAATCAGGCTTATCCATGGAAATAGGATTTGTCCCATGGTATGAGACAGAGGACTTGAAATTTCTCCCTTGTCCCAACATCAAGAATTTGATGAATATAAAGGGAAATTTATGAAGTTGAATACATTAGTATATGCTCACAGCACTGTACGTTTTAGACGTAGAGGCTCAGTGCCATGGTGGAGTGATATGACGCCCCGAAAATATGGCTGTTTGGCCTTGTTGAGGTGACAACAAAAAAATTTTCACCCATCTTTCTTTGACCCCCCTGGTTGTCGATTTGGGCGAAAGTTAGCCTCGTCTTCATAGAGTCTCTATATATATACGCATGATATAATGCACTTCGAACATGGGCATCACACGGGGAAAAGAAAGAGGCCAAGCCCCCTGGATTTTGAATATTGATATTTTCCTAACAAATTTTTAGCAGGAAAATGTTGTTCTCTTAGTTTTGAGTTGGTAAAATAAAATTTCACCACTTTTGCCCCTCCTGAAAAAATATTTTAGGCCACCGCCTAGAAAAATTCACTACTGCCCCCTCTTGGAAAAAGTCCTTCCGACACCCATAACTTGGTCTAGTTTCGTGGGAATCCGATGGGACAGATACAATTTGTCATGGGATGGATTTTATGGTACGAGAAAAGTCACCCGTGACCCAAGAACAAGCTGTAAATATTGCTTAAAAACTTATGTTTGATTTGAATAATATTTTGCTGTCTGGTTGTCCTTATTTTTGAGTCAAGGTTATAATGTTAACCATACCCTAAGCACAGCTTAGTTATTTTTGAAAGATAATTGTAAAACAATAACAGCTTGCATGAGTGTTGTGACCAGCTTCTGGGACCGCCCTAGAAAAAATGTTGGCTTGTCTCACATGTATGCTGTTGCTTTTTGTTTGTGTGTTCTTCAGCTTTAAGAATTTTGTTAAGAGTTTTTGTCACAATTGCTTGTCGACAGGTTTTTCAGAACACGTATTAAGTAAAGACTCATCGGTCTTTAGGGAAACTCAAACATAGAGGATCACTCAAAACGCTGCTTTCCCCAACATACTCTTCATGAGAACGAAATAGGGCCTTCGCCTAGTTTGAGTTCTTTTCTGTGTTTTGTTACTTGTCATTGTAACTTAAGCGAGATTTCGCCAAAGAATTTTGATTGCCTGGATGGATGCGCATTGCCCAAGCATTTTTTGCATGTAGCAATCTTTAAGCTATCTGTAAACTTACCTAATTGTTTTTTAATGTGAACATGCTGTACATTTGTCAGTTATTCATTTTTTAGAAATGCAATTCGGATGGTAATTAAACAACAAGCGAAATGTGACTACCTGGTAATCAGCGTGTTTTTCTTCATTGCAGATATTGATGAGTGCAAGTCAAATCCATGTACTCAAATTTGCACTAACACCGTAGGAACGTACATCTGCTCCTGCAACAAAGGATACACCTTACAAGCAGACGGGACCACTTGCTTACGTATGAAAAGTTGTGATTACCCTTGCAACAGTGGTAGTTTAGTTATCGCTTGCAGAATTGTGCTCGCAGAAGAAAAAACGCAATTGATATAGGAACTTCCAATTTCTACATCAGACACACGGTACATGAACACACCCCTGTGAAACGATAAGATTGTATTGCCATAAAGTTGAAACGCATCTGCTTATTGAAAAAAACATTTTTAGGCATTTCAGCATTTGAACAATGCGAAGCAGTTGTAGAGTGTTGTTACAGAATTGATACTCAGCCCAATGTGTCAATAACAGAGTAATCACAGTCAAAAAATCAAATGCGATATTAAAGCAGGAAATACGAAGTAAATCAATTACACTCATAGCAAATAAGAAGATGGAAAGCAAGAAGTGCATGAATAGTTGAGAAATATAGATGAAGAAGTGAGATAGCACATTGGTGAGAGGATATGTGGCAATGCAGGTTAGAAAGCGGAAAGCTCTACAGCAGCCATGATATTACAACGACGATGCGGGTGTTTGAAGCGTATAACATACGGCGAATTGACCAGTCCATCACATGAAGAAATGCCACAATTACCCATGGACCGCGATGAAGTACCATATATTTGTCCGTATGGATAGAGGGAACACAGTCGATCCTGAAGATGATGGAAAGACAGGGAACGTAATCATACCAGCCAATCGAGGGTTTCAGACATTGCAACAGGTTACAATACATTATACGACAAAATGCTTCAATTAGGTTTAAGGTTCGTGAAAAACAAAGATTAGTTTTTAATGAGTCATTTATAGTTGACAGAGATGTCATATGTGCTTGCTCGTCACTTTCCAATGAATTAAGCAATTAAGTCTAAAGTTAAAATAAGACACTCATAGTGTCATTGCCTGCGTCTAGTCATAGTTAACTGATACGAAATTGATACGAGCATAGCTGGCTATATTTCAGATTTTGGTAATCACTATCTAATTAATGAGGCTAAAGTGAATGTACGTGGAAACCTGGATTTGTATCACTCCGTTTGCTTCGAAACCTTCTGACTGCACAGCAACGGTGCTCCTTTCAGTGTGATTCTGAGCTTCGTCCTAATGTAATTCATGAAAGAGGCATATGTCTCCTTACGCTTTTCAGCTACCTTTTCTGTCAGTCTTTGTGAACCTTAAGGCGTTCTGGTACTATTTCACCGCCTGTTGTGAATACGAAGGGATTGAATGATGATGATTTTTCGATGTCACTGACTCATTGGTCGTATCAATCTTTCTTGTCTTTTTTGATGGTGTTGGTAGATCTGTTCGCAGGGGCTTCCACTTAATTAAAACAGTTTTCATGATTTTCTCAAAAGTCGTAAATAATAGGAAGTACCAACATACGTTTAAATATTTTTAATTCTAAAACCATAGCTACACATTCAACGAAAAGGATTTAATAAAGACTAGATTTCCTCGTACGCGTTTTTTACAAGATTCTCACATTTTTGGACACTTCTTAATAATGTGTTTATAAGCACAGTTTATAAGCATCTTCAGTTAAAATTTTCGATGATTTTGTGTATACTGAATACTCATCCATTTCAGCAACAACCATTCCTCCACCATCAGATTTGCGGTTCAGTCGAATATCCCATACCAGTGCCGAGGTTCATTGGTCGATTGAGGGAATTTCAGAGGAGGACTTGGAAGAATGTTTTTTGTCATACATCCCTGCTTCAGGAAATGAACCACTGACTGAGTTGCCAATAAAGGGTACGTTTTTTTGATATGGAACAACTTGTTGGGACACTGTTACACATTAGCGAACTTTATCCCCTATTCAGTTTAAGAGACATGAATCGTCTGTTCTCATTTAAGTTGCTTTACATTGCCTTATGTTTATGCGCCTAATTTTCTTTTAAATAGGCGAAACATATTTTTGTGATTGAAAACCGGGACGCTTCAGAACAACGAGCCTTGTCGCATAAATGTTGTTCATATCTTACTTGGAGCATGCAGCTATTTTGGATCCATATAGTTAATAAACCAAGAAAAACTAAAATAATGCATTTTACTAAGAAACAAAACAATGTTCAGGCATTTGTAAATTTACACATTCACCCAATAATACTTTTCTATAGAAAATACTTTCTTCAAGAAGTCTTTGTTCGATTTTATATTCTCGTGAAAATCACGGCAGGAAAAGTCAATGTTGATTTTACAGGTGATAAGGGCTTCACATTCTGCTCCAGTATTCTGCATCTGTTATAAGACCAGGGGCGTAACGAGGGGAGAAAGGGGAGCACAATGCCCGGACGCTGAAACACTTGGGGACGACGAACAGTTCCAACAATGTCGAAAGTGCTTTTATCAACACAGTACACTTACTTCCAAAAGACCTCAGTTCGAACACGGGGGTGCCAAACTTGTTTCTTGCCCCAGGCGCCATCTAACCTCGGTACGCCCCTGTATCAGACCACATCTTATTCTTGATAGAACAAATTCTCTCAACGGGAGCTGATGTACCAGGTGTAGGACGATGCTGGCTGACTGAATGCCTAACGGGACTTTTTGGTTGACTGACCGGTGTCAAGCGAAATTTCTGACATCACGCCATGTACGCATGCACAGAGTAATATTCTAAATATTAAATACGCTGAAGAAACTTATGATTAGGGCTTAGGGATTCGTGTTCAGGTAAATGTGTCGGGTTAGGGTGAGAAAAAGAAAAATAATTGAGGTCAACGACTAAGTCCGAAAATTTTCAATGGTTAAATCTATTCCCGTCCTATACCTTGTTGTGGGTACCTGACATCTAACCAAAACGGTTTTAATTTACACAACACACACCAAAAAGGCAATTGCCAAACCTTATTTCTTTGTTCTTAGAGGTAAAACAACTGAGAAACAATAACAGGTCAGGAATTTCGCTTGACACCGGGACACTGCGACAAAGCCTTTAAACCGAGACTGTCCCGGCTAAAATGGGACGTATGCTATGCCTACTTTTAAACGTTACTTTACGCATATGGTTAGATGGCAGGAATAGAGCAGGGCACTTTCTATCGTGGAACAGAAGACTTGCAGCAATCGAGCAAAAATAGGTGAAAATCATCCAAAATATGAATCAGAAAGTTGACTTCCTTTGAAAATTTGTTGAATGTTCCAAAACATTTGTGAATTTTAAAGTATTAGCACAGTTACTGGAAAAGTTGATCAGAAGAGCATCGATAATTTTTTATTCATTCGCGCATTCTCATAACAAAACCTAGAAAAATTCTACAAGTCAAGTGTAAGAGATTTGATATTTCAAATGTAAACGTTGGGTTATAAGTGATTTTAAATGTAAAAGTTGGGTGTGTGGTTAGTAGGGCTAAAGATAGGAAAATACGAGGTCAGATCTTGATTTAAAGTACAGTGTTGTTTCAGTAACCACCAACAGCTTCCGTTGACCAGGAGTAGCTTTTCCCGTTTTCGTTTCTGCTGCTTCAGGTTACCTGCTGTGAATGTCGGAAGGGTGGTGTCATTTGCCAAATTTAACAAAAGCTTGTTTTTTGCAAAGGTCGCAAACATGCATTGGCAAGCCTGAACCCATCAGTGAAATACAATGTGTCCGTTTGGTGCGCTACTAGCACGAACGTTTCTCCGAAAGTGCACGGAAGTTTCACGACATGTAAGTGCTCAAAGTCTGAACTGATTTATCCTGTTTCGACTTTTGTTGGTAAAGTCTGGTGCCTGATGTGTGACTAATAGTGGGGTAGTTCTGTTTGAGCGGCGCATACGCTTTTGTATTAGTCACTCGTAACCGACAAATTATGAAGCCAAAGCTCCATAAGGCTGACAGTATTTTCGTGCGCGATTATGACCACACTGAACCCAAAGTTCCAGGTAAGTCTAGACTAAAACTTCGCAGAGGTGTTGTGCCAACAAGATATAAGGGAAAGCTTTAACCAAAAATACATGGCGTGATTCATCCAAGATAGTTGAAATCTATTTACTTGAAAATGAGAATCACACAAAAAATGGCAGAACATGCGCCGATATTTTCTACCACTTCATAAATAAAAAGTGTTATTTTCATTAAATGAAACTGGGGCAATATTGCCTACATTTCTCGAACTACATCGCAAGAGCTGTACTTGTTTTAACCAGCAACAACAAAGACCTTCACGATCTGAAAATGCTTTACCACTGTGTGCGAATTCAGTGGTTAGGGTTGTCCTTTTTTTGATCAAACAGCGTTGCACGAAGGGTATAATTATGAATTATGAAATAGATAGCTACATGCGAAAACAACATTTATTTTTGTCATACAGCTTAAATCATCAAATTTTTTATAAAACATATTGCCAGCGCTGCTTTACACCGCTTTGTTTACGTTCCACGGATTTCTCAATGCTTTCAAAACCCAAGAGTGTGGAATTACGCAATATTTTCTTGCTTCTTCTACATCAGCCACAGTTTCTTTGGTTACAATACGTCACACTCGTCATAGGCTGTTGCATGAACGGTGTGCCATCTGTTAAACCTCCATAGCCATATGTTTGGATTAGTCCGATTAAAAACATTAGTGTGAAAGAAGCTGCTGCGCCTACGGTTCTTTAAATTTTGAATAAAACCATTTGAGCCATTCGCCATGAAATACTCTTAGAAAAATCAACAAGGCCACAAAATCAGAGGATAAAGGCAGCACGTTTATTTAGTTGTTCATCATCGACATAGAGGAAGCTGTTTCCTTTAAAGCAAACTCAGAAAAAATGAATGATCACAACTTTTGAAGTTAAGAAGTTGAACCGGAAAAGCATCTGAAGTTTAAGATCGAACCGCTCACCTCCAGCTAGAATAAAAATATGCTTCCTCGCGTCGAGATGTGCCTGTTTGTTTAAGCTTTTCAGGAATGTTGGATTTTGCACCTGCAAACTCTGTTTGTCCCTATATATTAAATAAATATTTTTCAGTATTTTTGTTGTTTTCGTCGAACTCTATGGTAACAAATATTCGCAAACGCAATACCATAATAAGTCAAGGGTGTTGATGGTGATGAAGTAAACGAAATGATTCGCTTCAGTGTCACTGGGTGCAACTTCATTACGACTGAGCAACGCTACGCTGACAACCATAGAAGCAAGATGGGAGCCTGCAGGCGGCGATTTGTTAACTGGTTACGAACTTCGATACAAAAAGAAAGGATTATCTCCTGCAGAAAACGATCAGGTACCAGTGAATAATTAACAGTCTGTTAAACAGATTTTTCGTTTTAACACAAAAAGATTCTGGTCCAACATTTTAACTCGATGATACTGTTGAGTCTTGTGAAACCAATCTGAACCGCAACTGTAAGAGCCCACTTACTTCAAAATGCTACCATTCTAATCCGCAACATATACTTGACAAAGTTCTTAAAAAATGAAGATATTCGCAAAGAAAGTGTTGACAAACAAAAAGTGGCCGATGTTTAGTAAAAGGTAGATATATCTAGAACAAAAAAAAGATTTTAAAAATAATGTTTCTTGGTAATTTAAGGCAAGGCAAAAAATCATGCATTTTTGTGACTCAAACCACGAAAGAACAGAAATACAATAAAAAAACAAAAAAAAAAACAGCAAAAGGGAAGAAAAAGTAATTGCATACGAATGAAAGAAAAAATTATAAAAACAAACGAGGACGTCGGAATTCTGCGATTGGTGTGAACTTCATAATTCAGACAGAAAAGGGTTGTCGGAACACTTTTATGAGTCATTAGCGTAGGCAATGATGAACAAGGAAATTGATACTAGGATTGAACTTTATCATTCTATTGTCACTAAACAGGAGCTTCCAAAAACCGCAAAACTATCAGATCTTAAATCGGTCTTTGTTCCGACCCTCGCCTATGGTCGTTAATCTTGGGTATTGAGTCAAATGGCTGAAAGAATGCTATCTCAAGAACAAACGGAAGAGATGGGATTTTGGCGAAAAGTTCACGGCGTGACACTTCGCGACAAAGTGCGCCGCTGTGAAATCGTAAAACCTTGAATGTTGAGCCATTTCTCCGAATAGAGAACTCAGCTACGACGGTTCGGGAACGTGACCAAAATGCACCAGGAAAAATTGACAAGTCCTGCAGGCTAAACCACGGGAATGCAGCCCAGAAGTCGACTAAAGACCACGTGGCTTGACTACATCTCCGACCTAGCTTGGACCCGTTTGGCGTCTTGGTGTGAGCTGTCGGAGGTTGCTGAAAACCGTGAGGTATTTCGAGGGGCTGCTACCCCACGACCTTCTCGAAAGGAAACGCGGGTTTGAAAATGAATAAATACTCAGCTGTACCTATTGTTGGCGTAAATTAATACTAAATTGAAGATGTTGCTTAAAATGTGACAAAATGCAATTACTTGAACATGAGACTTAAGTTAGTAAGAAAGCACAATATAAAAAAAAACAAAGCAACAGGGTGAGAAGCTTGCTTGCTGAGAAGCTTGCCAATATACAGAGAGTGTGGGGTGAGCACTTGAAATGGTGACGATATTACAAAAGAAGAGGCACTATGTACAAAATTATAGAAAAATAAAACAAATGTGTTAATGAAGAATCAATTAGCATATTGACAAACGACCGGGACATTTTTGTATCACAAAGATAAGAAAGACTTGGAAATTTCAGGAATTTCAAACCAAAATTTGGTATCAACATGAAATAATGAATCTGACCCAGAGATATTCATACCGGATAAATTGTATTTTTGCGAAGAAGCAAGCTTTGTTTTATAATAGTGCACTGATGCAATCTTACGAAAGTAATGTGAAAATATTACGGTTGTTTAAAGTTTTAAATAGATTAGCATTAAAAATAAATAACAAAAAATAAATGAAAAGCACGACTCCCTTAATCGATCTTCAAAATATTTTAGAGAGACAATTCTGTTCAAAGAGTTCCAGTAAAACATTTATTTAATTTTTATCTTTAAATAATACTTTCGTGACCAGTGTGTTTACGTTGACTTAACAACGATCGCCTCTGTTTTTTAGCGAAATGGTGGTTTTACGCACCATTTGGAGCTCCAGTACCCATGAAAAATACAACAAAGTATTGCTAAAGTCTCACAAAATATCGGATACCCCGAGTAAATTAGTATCATGATCTTGTGTAACTGGGTTTTGCAACTGCTACTCTTTCACCGTGCCAACTTGCCATTTCGGCAAATGGGAAGGTAAGAAAGTACTTAAAACACCAGAAGTGCAAAGTTCGCAATTTCCAGCTTAGCTAATTTGGCCCTTTAGCTCACATTTTTCTTATTTTCATCATCAAATTCTGTACACTGGAATAATCCATCCTAATTTGGAGCGTGCCTCATTTTCGGTGATGCTTTCATCAACAGTCCGTTGTGCAAAAGTTCGGACCCGAAACATTGCAAACAACTCTGATCAATCTCCTTCCGGACACTAGATACGAAGCTGAGGTGATACCGGTGTATGATGACCTTGCAGGAGAGCACGGTTCAGATGAAGGAGTTACTGGTAAACAGATGACGCGATTACTTACTAGCAACAAACTTTTCGCTTGAGACTTGTTCTCAACATTTTACAACAAATTGGTGCTGGTTGTGTTTATAACTATTGTTTTTCGTGCATTCGATGTAGTGTAGGGTTATTTATTGAATGTCACTTCTCTGTTCTGATCTCGTAACCAACATGTTAAACAGCTTTGGTACAATAATAATCCTCTTGCAAAGTTCAATCACAGCGACGCAACAAGTTTGTACTTTGATCACAAACAATACGTGGAGTTATCACCAACACGTTGTTTATTCCACTTCCACTAGGTTTAAGCCTGCCATATTCTATTTAAATAGGAATTTACAAATAGTTTTCCAGCTGAAAATTCAGTTGGAAGAAAAAGTTTATCAGTAGTTCTATAAGCAAATAAAAGAAAGCACAGTACATATTTTGCCGATACCAGCGTAATTGGCAACTTTTGTTAATCATTTTCGGTGCTTATCTTTAATTAATTTAACGAAAAAAAACAAATCATGTGACAGGATATGCTAAAATCATTCAGTATTTTGGAATACCAAGATCACCATTCGTTTTGGCCCCAACACGTTAAATTTATAAATGCCAACCCAACCGAGACTCCAATGTGACCTGGTTTTCCCAACTCAGCAATAACTGCTGTTTGCGTTTCGCGATAAGTTGAAGGCGTTGGTGCCTTTTTAATGTTTTGTACTCCCTTCTGAAGGTTTCCCGACAAGAATTATATCTTAGGTTCAGAATACTATGAAGATGTATTGTGGTGGACTGAAACTGGTTACGTTCACAGTGCTGCTACAGAAACGTTAAAATAATGTTTGACTAAATTAGAAAAAACGGTACTATGAAAATAGTTGAAAAGATATTTGCGCCTCATAGCGAAGTTGCAGGTTTGTTACAAACAATGAATTATTATCGCTTTTTTACATCGCAGCACCCCCAGCACCCATTCCACAAAATTTAGAAATTTCAGAGGTGACTCACACAAGCTCTCAAGTAAAATGGGAAATTGGCAACTTTCCCGAAGAAAAAATCGATTATTATCTACTTTCATACGTTCGGGCTGATGGCGATGGGCAAGAAAATGCTATTCGTACCAACGGTATGGAACATTCCGAGCTTTTATAGTTTGTTCAAGCTACAAAAATATTTTATCTTCGTATAGTGTTGTCGTCCAGTTTTTAATCTCTTCCAAATAGGCTGAATTTAAGTTTATAGAGTTGTTGGCACTGTACAAATAGTTGCAGATGTTGTTTAAGTAGCTTTAAATTATTATGATTTCAGAAAAGAATACCACTCTGTTGGAACTGACGCCATCGGTAAAGTACAATGTCTCCGTAATTTCAGTCACAAAGTTTGACTCATCTCCACCACTTGAAAGGGATTTTAAAACGCGTAAGAGAGATTACAGTTTACAATGTTTCCACATTTATGGTAAAATTCACTATTGTGCATGTGAAAACTGTGACGGCTGTAAGCTTACCCTGTAGAGCACTTGCTTGCTTATAGCGGTATCAAGAGAAACAAAAAGAAATCGGACTTTTATAAAACATATAGTTAGTAGTACAAATCAAACACAAAGACAGGGACATCATGGATTACATGAGAATCATTGTCCCAACCAATTTTTCGCGCTCGGTTTTGCAAATTTTTTTATTATAAACTTCTGACATTAGCATTTCCTGCACCGCTTGACACCTTGGAACATGACAGAATCAAAGATGTAACAGCTCTAATTGTCTCACCTCTACTGTTAAACAGTTAGTAAGTTTTTGCTTTGTGTACCCCAGGAATCAGGATAGTTTCCGTTCCAAACCAAACCAATAGTTTCCGTTCCAAACCAAGGCCTCCAAACCAACCTACGTACGTTTTCTAGAAATGATGTGGGAGAGTTTAATTGGCGTGTTGGCTTGAGATGATGATGTGGCTGCAGAAGACCTGCACAAAGAACCTGATGTATAGTTGGTGTTTCAAGTAAGGCGCGCCGTTAGGTGCTAGTTGATGGGCCTCAATCAAACACAGGAGGCACTAAGATAAAAACCGTCATCACGAAATTCCGCAAGGAGAGGAACAGTTGCAAACGGGGGCAACTTTATTCCACCCCACTGGCGATGGTCCTGATTTCAACCTGAAATAAGCCCGAGTTAGTCCTGGAAAAATTTTCACGCTTGGAAATTGGTTAGAATTGTGGCCAATGTTAATAAGGCCCTATAACCTGAGCCGAGTACTTTTTTCTCTGAAGCATAAGTACTATTGTTTTAGACGAAATAGAATATATTCACGTCGGCCTTATATTTAGCGGCCCTTTGACAGCAACCTTGTAGGTGAGACTTAGTGACAGATGGCTAAGTAAAGTATACTGCGAAAAAACATGATATAATGTGAGAGTGAGAAATACTCTACGGCGGGATGCAATCAGCCAGTGTCATGCTACCGTGTATTTTGAAAAACTTCGTGTGCTTATTACATTTAATTTCATAGAATGGCTTTTCAATCCATGCACTGGAAGTTAGATTATAGTTCATTAATTCATTTATTTTCGTGCCCGCTTTTCCTATGTGGAGGGTCGTGGGGATAGTAGCCCTAGGAGGACTCGAAATACCTTACGATCAACAGCAATCTCAGATAGTTCCGCTGGCTCCACACCAAGACCGGACCAAGCAAAGTCGGAGATGTGGTCAAGCCACCTGGACCTTGGTCGACCTCTGGGCCGCTTTCCCGGAGGTGTAGTCAACAGTACTTGCCTTGCCAATCTTTTGTAGGAGATTATGCACTAATGGCCGAACCAACATAGCTGGAATCTCTCGATTCCGAGAAGTAACTCAACATACAAAGCCTTACGAATGCCATAGTTGCGCACTTTGTCACGAAGTGTCACATCGCGAACTCTTAGACAAAATCCCACCTCTGCCGCTTGCACCAAGCATAGTATTCTTTCAGTCATTGCCCAATCTTCATGACCATACGTAAGGATCGGAGCAAAGACTGATTTAAAAACTGACAGCTTTGTGGTCATTAAAAGCACCCGTTTTGTCACCATAGAGCGCACAACCTGCGTTTGCTTTGAAACAGCGTTTGTTTCACTAATCCGTGTATCAATCTGCTTGTTCTACCTTCAGTCACTCGTGAATACCACCGCGCAAGGTAATTGGACGTCTCCACCTGCTGCAGTGCAGTGCCGTTCACTAAGTGATAGTTGCGTGTTCTTCTATTGCCCAGCTTTGTGAAAGGATTAAGTGGGTAAAAGCTCGAAATATTTGCTTTTCCAGAACCTAGAGTGGTAGGCACATAAGATCTGCAATTCATCAATGAAGCATGCAGCAACTTCTGCTATTATCGAGTGCAAGGAGAAAGTATTTCCATGAGTCACAACGGGTAACATGGAGCAACGTAAAGAGAAATCTGTCTAAGATGGCAAATGTTCTTTTGCAAATACGGTTTTGGTGATTTTTCATCTCCCAACTTACTGGGGCTATGTCTTATGTAAGACAAGTTTACGAAGTGCTATGACATTTAATTGAGAGAGGGAGGAAGATAACTGGCATTTCCAAACAAGGCGTCACTATTTTCACAATTCAACAAATCACGTAATTTTTGTCTGAACCCATGCTCTCACTTGCATTGCCAATTGCTAGAAACGCAAATGCTGTAATCCAAGAACTTTTAGACGGTCTGTAGATATGTCTTTCTAGATATGACAAACCAGATACTTTTACTTTTTTCAGTTTCACTTGGAAAAACGTCTCTCATTTTGAGCAACCCTACGCTAACATCTCTAAACGCGAACTGGACGGCAGCAGGAGGGGATGGTTTAACAGGCTACAAAATAACTTACAATCCTAAGCAACCAGCTGAGTCTGTTGGCGTGATTCCTTCGATGGTAAAAGTGCTGCACCTTTTTCAAATTACGTGATTTAATGCAATTTGCATTGCTAAATTTGGGCAGTTTGAGTGATATCTCACGCTCATCTTGGTGCAAATCCCGTTTTGTGCATATAAGTATTTCGTTTATAATGTTGGGATCTGAAATCCCTAGCGGCATGTGCGCAAAGCTTCGCAAAGCACCGTGGCAGCAAGCAACAATAGAGATCACCCGACGAGATCACTCTATTATTGCTTGTTCGCGCCACATAGATATATTTTTGTTCTTCGCGCACATCCC